>ERZ772956.87-NODE-87-length-74910-cov-21.400695_pt1 | contig 74910 bp, 96 predicted proteins | sample MGYA00580683_ERZ772956 | MGnify/ENA primary metagenome ERZ772956 (study PRJEB29015, sample SAMEA2738077) | human oral metagenome | biome: human oral; feature: human-associated habitat; material: saliva | place: China | collected 2212 ... | reverse complement strand
TCCCAACGTGGATATAGTTGTAAACCGTTGGCCCACAAACATACATGCGGACCTTTCCTTCCTCGATGGGGACAAATTCTCGCAACTCACGAGACATGGTATCATAAATTTTAATCATATTGCTGTTTCTTTCTTCTGTTTAGTTGAGTTTTTGATAAGATCCTAGTAAGTTTAATTCTTTTTGAAGTTCATCTTTGACGCTTTGACGATAGCTATCTTCTGTGTTGATAAAAATGCACGATTGGATGTTGTCGCTCCAACATGCGGTGTTTATGTTGATATTGTTGATGCGGATTTTTTGTGTTTGATTTGATAACATTGCATCTATTAGATGTTTTTCAACGAAAGTTTCTAGATTTAGTATTTGGCTGTTGTATTCTTGAATATCCCCGCTTGATAAATAATCTTCCAAGTATGGCATACAGTATGTTTTTGCCACTTCAATAATATGATTGTTATCATCAGAGTGTAAATACAAAGTATCTTCTAGGACTAATTCGTCACCCAAATAAGATTCTCGAAACTCTTTGATGTCCATGTCGTCACCTGTCGTCGCATAAAAATCAAGAACTAAACTGTAATTTGAATTTGTGTTTGGGATTTTATTTAGTTGTTCTTTAGCTTTTTCTTTTAATTGTGCTTTGAAGTCGTCGATATCGATAATGTCAAGAACAAAATAATGCCATGTTCCGGGTTTTGCCCCACATCCTTTTCTTAGAACTGTCAGTTCGAGTTCAAGTTCTTTTTGAATGTCGGCGTTCATAATTTCAATCCCTGGACTCCACGCCGATGGTTCTTTGATTGTTTTCAAACTGCATTCTACTGGGTTGACTTGTGGCAATGATTGAATAATCGTTAATAATTCTTCGGGCGCAGTGGGAATAGTTGTATATTTATAGTTGATTCGAGTTGAGTCACCATATTGTTGTTGAATACGTAGTAGTTTCATGTCGATTTCTTTCTTTTAACAATAATTATTTTTGAATTGGCGTTTCCCTAAAAGGGTAAAAGAAATAAATTATGGTGCGTGCGTTTTTTTGGTTTGCGCCATATAATGTCAATTTCCTTCCATACTATTGTGTATTATAAAAAAAGAATCTACATCCGTAGTTCTTTTTTTTTCTTAACATTACAGGCTCGGCAGGAATCGAACCTGCATCTATGGTTTTGGAGACCATCATAATAACCATTATACGACGAGCCTTGATTTTTTTATATCAAAACAATCCATGGCACCCCTGCGACCAATATCATCATAGGGAAGTGCATGTCTTTACCGAGTAGTGCTCATGGCTTCCTCGGGGGTCGGCACACGGATTGTATATGCTGGGTGAGAATTGAACTCACGTCACAGGTTTGTTACCTGTATCCTTACCGCTAGACGACCAACATAGAAGTTTTTGGTAACCAAAGGTTACCAACTCCACCAACAGGGCTCGAACCTGTGACAACCTGATTAACAGTCAGGCGCTCTACCAACTGAGCTATGGTGGATTAGTGAACATCTATACCAAGGGGATCGAACCCAGATGGCTCAGTCTTATACCACCGTAGTGATAGCTGTGCCAATCGTAACAATCACACTACCGTAATGCACGATCGCAACCTCCCAAATAGTTGCCACGTATAGATGTCATGTTGTAGCAGACGTCCCTACAACGGGTCATGCCATTGACCTGGTTTCGACCCGCGGGTTTGGGTGTTCCCTGTGGTCTCCGTTCTGTTGATATCGCTTGGATTCCCCAATCCAGAGACGATATGGCAATTTTAACGTCCAAGCGAGACGATGTCGCCTTTGATAGCGATTTCAATCCACGCACCTTTGCGGAGGTGCGACAGGGTGAGTCGCCCTGTTCGTGGCCGTATTGGTTCTTACGCAGTTCCAATTATCCACTAAACAGTCAAAACGTCATCTTTTTGATGACGGAGCCCGACAAGTTCTCTGGGAACGTCTTGTAGGTAATGACTGTAATGTGACGTGCCGGGTTCGAACCGGCTAACGCTCGTTCCACAAACGAGTGGCGCACCAAGTTGCCTTACGTCACCACAATGATGTAGCTGACGAGAGCCGCGCGGTCTCTCGCCACTTGCCCCAGACACATCCGCATCCAGACTACATCGCAACGACAGTTCTTCTCAACAGCGGAGATGGCGTGTCGTTGCCAAGTGCATTTGGGAAAAAGATTCTACATGAGAGCAGTTTCTTTTCATAACCCCATGCCTGTTAACGGATTCGAACCGCTGACCCTCTGATTACAAATCAGATGCTCTACCAACTGAGCTAAACAGGCTCGCGATGCATCCATTTGGGCGGATACATCACATGATCACATATTACCCTAAGACGGGCAGGATAAACGTAACCATTTAGCATGCATGCGGTTTTAACGTCTTTTCCTTGACAGCTTTTTATTTTCGATTTTTTCACAGTATTGTTTAAACTCTGTGTTTAGGTTTTTTATGAATTCTTCATCATTTGATTCTAATTTATTAATGAATTCGTCCATACGTTGTACTAGTGTCATGTTTATCCCTCGATAGTTTTTCTAGGTGGAGAATGATTTCGACCGTTTGGTCAATAGCTTCTTGTGGTAGCCATTTGTCGATGTCTAGGATTGATTCATCTAATTTTTGTACCCGGAATGGGTGTTTATTGATTTTCTAAATCTTTGAGTTTGAACGATGCAGATACCATGATATTGATACTGGTTTCCAAGTCATTAATCTCATCAAGTGTTAGAAATTCATATTCTTCTTCGAACAAGTTCGTGTAGAATTTTAAAACATTTGATTTGACGTTGGGTCGGTCCACTGTATGTTTTTTCGCGTTGTTGAAGTAGTGGATGAGCTCGTTATCGGTTGACTCATTTAATTGTTTTTCTAGCTCATTCATGAACTTGTGCAATGCTTTTTGATATTTAGTTAATTGTTTATTCATTTCAACCTCGTTTAAGGAAGGTGAGGGATTCGAACCCTCGTACGCTTTTACACGCCTAACGATTTAGCAAACCGTCCTCTTCAGCCTCTTGAGTAACCTTCCAAATTTGAACCCGCACCTTTCGACACCCTGTGCAAGTGCTCTTTCTGTATTTCAATCCACGCACGTAGACGATTGGGATAGCTGGATTCGAACCAACGCATGAGGGAGTCAAAGTCCCTTGCCTTACCACTTGGCTATACCCCATAACTACAACTCCGCTTCCGCTGTTAGAGGGCTTCCGGATTTAAACCGGAGTCGTTCATTTGAACGGTCAGCTATCTTCTCGCGCTGACTTGTACCACCTCGCTTGAGGGATAGGAATCGTCACCCTGCCAGCGCCCCCATGTCGCTATAGAGTTGTATATCCTCATTGACGGGCTCGAACCGCCGACACACAGATTAAAAATCTGATGCTCTGCCAACTGAGCTAAATGAGGACGCCCGTTTGTCTGAGGTGGGCGAGGCCTCTACCGTATCTTGCGCATAGATTTGGTAACGGGAGTTCTTTAATGTCATTCTCCAAATGACGATGTTAATTTATGGGGCGCAAATGATCCAAATGGTTTTCAGGGACCCCTTTGGCTGATTGTTGGCCAAAGCAATATGCATTTGGATCGCGTCCCGTAGATATAGCAGACGAGCACAGCGCTGTACTCATCTCTCGCCCCAGTCGCATCCGCAACCAGACTATATCATTTGTGTCTCTCGTCTATGAGTGAGACAAGTTCATAAACGATGCCCGCCGTCCAGACGGGCTTAGTTTTCTTGGTTTTTTGTCTTTTCGAGGTCGAGGGTCGGAAAACGCATTACGATGCAAAACTTACGCCTCGGTTCGCCCACAGCGTTAGTGCACTTGTGTGGGATTTGGACCGCCTGAGTTTTACGACATCATCGGGTTATTGGTCGTTTTATTTGATTAGCGGAGCTCGAACCCACGACTTCGGCTTCTTTGAAGGTGATTATTTGCGTTAGATATACTGTTCTGTATTAACAGTGACTAGCGAAATAAAAGATTTTTCAAAATCAAAATTCATTTTGAAATCCGTGTCATTTTTGAATGGATTGTTATTTAGTAAAGAAAGTTGTTCGATCTCAGACGCTTTAGGTAATTCGATATTGTTTTTAATACAATCAGCTAAGTTGATACCAAGCCAATCAATTGCCATATTCATAGCATCGTTTGAATCGTCCCCTTGAGTTCCTGATAATTCAGGGAAATCTGGAAAATGGATAAAATAATGAGCTTTTAGTTTGTCTGAATCATCATAATAAAATAAAGCAGGATACGTTAATAACATTAATTCACCTCTAATTTAATAGTCGTGGACATTGTAAGACTCGAATCTACGACCGCTCTGTTATGAGCCGGGCGTTCTAACCGACTGAGCTAAACGTTCTAAATATACTTGTGGCGGGAATTGCACCCGCAAGCCTGCCATTGATTGAGGCGACTGTTAATTCAGTACTTTACGGGGTTTGGCGAGCATGGCAACTCACTAGATAACTAGCTAAAGCACTGTCCCGATGTGTTTGCTTGGTTCCACCACACAAGTTTAAACAGCTTCTACAACAGTTTCGATATAATCAAGATCTCTACTGTCTCCACCGTTTAGCAACTGAGTTTTTATTGGTTTACTGAAAGGAATTGCAAACTAACTCTAAACCTTTTTGCACGTAATCTGCTTGAACGCAGCAAACCTCAACACTGTTTAATGACGGCTGTCGTCACCTCTTATCGCCGAGGAGCGTTGGTGACTCCGACCCTCACCAAGGTGCCTAAAACTCAGGGGTCTCAAGCGCAAACATAACGGTTGCACATTATGTTTGCGCCAAATGACTTAACAACCTTATTCAGATTGTTAAGCCGGAGAAGCTATGAATTATATTCATGCAATCTTTTTACCATGACTCGAGCAGGATTCGAACCTGCGACCCGCGGATTAAAAGTCCGCTACTCTACCAGCTGAGTTATCGAGTCTAAGTTCAAAAGTCGAAAAAAATCAACAGAAAACGACTTTTGATAGGGCTTGCACCCTAAGGAGGATGTGGGATTCGAACCCACGCGTGACATCGCTGCCACCTAGCGGTTTTCAAGACCGCCCCCTTCAGCCTGACTTGGGTAATCCTCCACAAAATCAATCACTATCTGTATTTAACCTTGGGAGATGGTCCTCCCAGATTCCGATGCCGATCTATAATCGCACCGTACTCAGGACAATTCCTTCAACCCCAACAACTTGCTTGTTGGTTTGGGTGCAAGTCTGTTCACTTTGTGCTAAGATTTTGAGGTTTTTCGCTAACATGCTACTAAACTTCTTTTTATCATTCGCGGTTTAAGCGCTACTAAGACCATCGCTTTTGCTTTCTCTTCCTCACTGTTTTACGAGTGGTTGATTTGATTGATTGATTGCTCTATCGGGTTTTGATTCACGTGTTTTACGGCACGACCCGAGTTTTAATGTCTTTTCTTTGACAAATCGGGAAGACAGGATTCGAACCTGCGGCCCCCTGGTCCCAAACCAGGTGCTCTACCAAGCTGAGCTACTTCCCGAAAATGATAACCCGTTTATCCGAGGTGGGTCAAACCTCTACCATATCCTGCGCACAGATTTGGTAACGCGAGTTCTTTTCGTGTCAGTCTCGAAATGACGATGTTTACCACAAGCGCGAGAGATGCTTGTGGCTATATGTACGTCCGTACCTTGACGAACAAGGTTCTAGGGCGCGATACCCACACGGACATATGACTCGCCAATCCTATTCGAATTGATGAGCCCAAAATTCTTCGTGAGGGCTTCGAACCCACGATGTTCCCGATTGTCGCTCGAATGCGACACCTAGCAATTATTCTGCACGGGAACTGTCACCCAGTGAGGCGTGAATAATCCACCTTCACATCTCTACCACGAAGAGCTCGATTGTCAAAAACATATCAGCTCTGCTATCACCCCTGCCATCCCCTGAGAACTAGATGCTCAAGTTTAGGGTTACTATTTAACGGAATTCCGGGCTACATCCGTACATCACTGATAGGTGGGCAAATCCCACTCACATTTATCCGAGGCTGCGGGGACCTCAACAAATCGTTAGCGCTTTACGTTTGTTACGGTGGTTCTTTCTTTGTCAGTCCACAAATGACACAAAAAATCGTCCGACCCTGGTGTACACGGGTTTCGAGGTTGGACCTCATACGGACATTTTGTGACTCTAAATTGGAGCCACACAATCAACAGGCTTTCGCGACTGCCTTCTCTTACGCTACTATTTACGGGTTTTAGGGCGGTACCCGTACCTGTTACAGAGGACAAGCCTCTTCCAAAAATTTAGGTGCTATTCGCAGACTGCCGTAATGTAATATCTGCCGTCAACGGCCGCTATTATTTGCACCTACAGACTATTGCAAGCCAATCGGGGGCGAGCCCCTCAGAAACCGTGGATGCTTCAGACACTTGTCCTACTCCGCATCCACTCGTTCCGCGCATGTCGTTACTATGGCGGTGATGACCTTTACGGTCAATTACATCTGGGGTCTATCCCCGCAGAAGCAGTGAATACTTCGGGCACTTGCCGTACTTCATATTCACAGGAACCATGCATGTCGTCACTATGCTGGCGATTGCAGGGGTGGGATTCGAACCCACGACCTTCGGGTTATGAGCCCGACGAGCTACCAACTGCTTCTACCCTGCCTCAATTATATGGAAGGAGAGGGATTTGAACCCCCGAACCCGAAGGAACGGATTTACAGTCCGCCGCGTTTAGCCACTTCGCTACCCTTCCATGCGACCCTGATGAAATTTATAAACCTCTGGGCCGAAACAATGCGTGACACCCTTATCAAGTAGTGCTCGTGGCTTCCTTGAGCGGAGATACACGCATTGTTGATACATCGTACGGGATTCGAACCCGTGTTACAGGCGTGAAAAGCCTGTGACCTAACCACTAGTCGAACGATGCAAATCTACGTATTTCAATTCGGGCATTATACGATTCGATACGAGTTTTAACGTCTTTTCTTTGACGGAACGGTCTAGACGGGACTCGAACCCGCGACCCCCTGCGTGACAGGCAGGTGCGCTAACCAGCTGCGCTACTAGACCAAACAACGACGGTCTATGTCGACCATCAAAGTGGTGTATATTGAATGGTGACAATATTAAGGTGTTCCCTTAATGTTGTCATATTAAAAACGGGCACTGATTTCATAAGGAGATATCCATGCGCAGAAGGTCCGCGCAATATTTAACGAAAAAGGCTTTTTTCATCTGACGTGCAGAAAAATCAAGAAACTTTCTTATTTAACGAGGAATCGTCCGTACCTCGGGTTTTTGTGTCTTATTCCTTGACTGTGCCCGGAAAAGAGAACTTTTACGTCACTCATGACGTGGTAGTCGCTGCTTTGATCACAAAGCTATCAAAACTGACTACCAATGCCAACTGCGGGGCTCGAACCCACGACCCCATCCTTACCATGGATGTGCTCTACCTGCTGAGCTAAATCGGCAAAAACGCCCACAAAGGGACATTCTTTGGGAGGTGCAAGCATAACTTTCTTGCTTTTCGAAGGTTGTGATGGAGTTGCTTCACATTCCTTCTATGTGATATAGTATATCACAGTTCTTGCTGATGTGCAAGAGAAAATCTAAAATTTTTCAATAAAGATTTTCGAAAGGAAAAAGGGGTTTGGGGGCGAAGACCCCATTTAGTGTGTTTTGGCGTAGGCCAAAACACAAAAAAGATAAGAAAAACACCTTTCGGTACTTTCTTATCTCAAGGTTTACCTCATGATTGGTTTAATAGTTTTCACCCATAATTGTGATTCGAAGGATATCACCTTGCGGTGTTTTCACGGTTGTGATGGTTTGGTTTTTGTTGACACTTTCGTCATTTTCCGCGGATTGCCAAACAACATATAGGGGTTGGGTATGGTCATATTGGAATGAGATAATTTGATAATCATTCTCGATGAGGTTGTCTAAGGCCGTTTTGTCGCTTGTGGGTTCGACGCTGTTTGCTACTGTCTTGAGTTGTTCTAGTTGTTCAACATAGAGGTCAAGTTGGACAGCTTGTGTGATGCTACCGGCTGTCCAATGGCCATGTTTAAACCGGAGTGAATTTGTGATACCAAGGGCTTTAAAGTTCGCGATTGCGGTTTCTGGAATAGTAAGTACGTCATCATTATTAAATGTTAGTGTTAGCATAATTTTCCTTCCTTTTAACCAAATTGAATTCCGAGATGATGTCTCGGGAAATGTGAATTAGACTAGAAGCCTTCTACGACTTCAACAGACAATCCTTTTTGCTTGTAAGCTTCCATGGTTTTCGCATCAAAGTGTACGTCACCGTTTTCTGCATTAAATAGTTTGTGAACACGAGCGCTCGAGACATTTCCTAATTTGTTGTCATGTTTGAACCAATAGAGGTCACGTACCGTCATGGAACCGTCTGGGCGGGCAGAGGATTGGTCATTTTCAAATAAGGTGCGAAGAGCTTCTTTGATGGATACAGCGTCTTCTTCCGTGAATCCTGTTTTCTCGGCAAGGTTTGGGCTGATGCTACCTTTAACGATATAGGTTGCTTTTTCAACATAGTGTTTCATACCCATGGTGTCTGAAGAGCGTCCACCTTCAGTTTTTGCTTCCATACCATTGGTACTACGGGTGATTTGCATACTTGATACGGTGATGGGTTCGATGGACGTTGCCATACTGATAGACACGGGACCACGCACTCCGACAGACCGTCCTTGATAGGTAATGACTTGACCGAAGCTACGAATGTCCATCCAGTAGTCACAAATGGTTTTGGCTACTTCTGCGTCAGAGACTTTTTTATCAATGTAATTTTCAAACCGTTTTTGCAGAGAACGGAATTCATCATCGATGCGTTCATTCGCTTGGACAAAGATAGGGTGACCGAAATCTTGGAGACGGTTGCGGATTTTCCGTTTGATAGCGACATCACTGATGAGACCATAGCCTTCAGCGTCTGTTCGTGGCATATTTCCTGATAAGGGGTCACCATTTGGGTTAGCATTTTCAACATCAACAACAAGGACAAAATCAATTTTATTTTGTAGGGTAGTCATATTATTTTTCTTCACTTTCTTTTTTGGTGTAGTATTCTTGGATTTGGTTATTATATCCAAAGATAAAGTCGTAGTCTAGTGGTCTAGTAAAATCTGATGCATCTGATTGTTCTGACAAGAGGTTTAGAATTTCTTGTTTCTCCTTACTCAATTTTACAAATAAACCTGGTACTCGTTTTCGTAACAAGTCCTCGTAAGGTTTTACCTTATTTTCTAGTTGCCCCATCACTTTTGCAGGACGGGCTGTATAAGCTGTCCACAAACGGGTAGCATTGGTTTCACGGGCGTTTTGTTGCCCATCAACATGGTAATATTTCTGCTTTTCAATTAGGTCATAGATGGCAAGTAGACGACCGAACAAATAGCTGCGATTTCGCTTGGTGCGATCCAACATATAAGTATATTCCTTTCTATCCTCTTTGTGCAATACTCCAAGGCTAACAGCAACGACATGCTTCCACTGGTGTGGATACCTGTGCGGTGTGCGAACATTGTTTTTCAATTTTTGAATAACGGAGCGTGGCAGTGGTTTTCCTTCAATCAAACTCATCAAGATATCTTGATACAAAACACTCCTGAAGTTTTCATTGTCAAAGTCCAGATATTGGGCTTTTCTATCAATACCATAGGCTGTCGTGAGAACGGTGTTGATAGATGGGACACTAACTTTCACTTCACCCTGATAGGTAGCGGTCCAAGAATAGAGGTCTTTCCATTTTTCTAGGTTTTGGCTTAGTTTCGAACCGGTCAAGGTGTGGTAGTATTTAAGGCTTGTCCGTCCGGGTGCTGTTTTGTTCAAGATGGCCACATGATAAGTGGTTTCATCCGAAAATCGTTTGACTCCCGTTTTGACGGACTGACCGATATCCTTTGTAATTTGGTTCGGTTTCATTGTTCCGGTGTCGTTGTCTTCGATATCATCAAACAAGTCATCAAACGTTTCCGGTTTACGAAGGTTGAGTCCGTGATTATAAATAGGATCATCATCGAACCAGGTCACTAAATACTCATCACCGCTTAGCCACGTCCCACTATTTTTATTTTCGAGGAGGTACTTGAGCATGAGATGAATTTTCTCGGTTGTTTCTTGCCCAATATGAATGAGGTGTTCCCGAGCTTCATTCTGATTGGCATATCGACCCTTAAAGGTTTCTGGGTGGTTGCTGACAGAAATGAGTCCACTGCGCCCAAACACGGTACGGTGATTTCTAGCCATTGATTCCGTTTTTCCACTAATGTTGCAAATGTTTTGTGGCTCGTTTGCGAGGACACTCCGCATATAAGCAATATAGGATTTGTGCAGGCCAACATAATCAGTGACGGACACATCTTTTCGTCCATCAAACTGTGCTACAGTGAATTCAATGAAGGCATCGCTCAAGTCGGTAGTTTTCCCGCCTTCGTCTGTGACAACTAACCCTTCAAGAGTCGTATTGGGATACAGTTTACTAGCCACCTTTTCAACGAAGTTCTCATCATAGATAGCTGTAGTAAGGATGTCTAAAAATTCACGAACTTGTCCATTTTGAGACAAGGTCCATTCCTCTAACTGGTTGTGAAATACCGAATAAGCGGCAAAGTCTGGTGCGTATGTTTTCAGCTTGTCAACCAATGAATGAGGTTCTGGTTTTGCGGTGCGAGTGACAGATGCGGGTGTGACAGGGAAAATAATCCGAGTTCCGTCATCTAGCCACTCGGCACCAACCACTTCGCCTTGTTTGTTCAAGGTGACGTTTATAATGTTTTTAAAAGCTTTCTTGCTCTCGTGAAAGAGGGGTAACAAAACGGGTTCGTCTTTGTCTCCATGCTGGTCGACAAGTCCTTCTAGTTCTGCCCGCTCATAGGCTTTTAATAGGGATGAGAAAAAATCCATAAGCGTCCTTTCTATCGATATGTTTCATATTCAGCCAACTCATCGTCAACAGAACGAATTTGTAGGCTTGGTGTTTTGTATTGATAGCCTGTGATTTCGTTTCGAATTTCACAGTCTGATTTTGATTTAAAGGTGATGATACCGTTCACCATTTGTGTATGTGTGTAGTGAGCAATTAGGGGCATCTTTTCAACTTTTGGATAGGTAAAGGTGTGAAACATAATCCCAAAATCAATAGTTTCGCCATCATAAGCTGTTGTAGCCGTTTGGTATTCCTCCGCAGTAATCGGTTCGATTGTGGCGTAGCACTCGCGAGTACCTAAAAATGCGTCACGACGACCGCCAACTTCGAGTGAGCGCGTCATGAGCTCTGTATGTTTACCCATGTGTCGGTCTTTCGTCAAATCACCACGAGAGAAGTTCCACTCAAAATGGAATTTGACTAGGTATTCCACCTTTCGTACATAAGTCATATAGTTGAGGTCGGCCTTATAGTTACTAAGTAGGGCCCGTACTCCGTGTGATTCCGTTTCAATTGGGTTTACGACCTTTACCTCATCAACAACGTTGACAATGGTTGGTTTGTAATAAATGTTATCGACCACACCCTCCAAAGCTTGGCGGGTGGGTACTGGATAACTAAATTTTTCACCACCACCTTTGGTGGCAGGATTTGTAAAGAGAGCACGGTCTCCAACGATCCGTGCGTAAAAATACTGTGATTGTTCTTTCACTCTCTTTTCCTTTCTATATTCGATCCACGCACCCATGAGGGTGCGATATGTGAAACAATTTATGTCATTCTCCACATTTCTATTTCAATCCACGCACCCTTGTGGGTGCGACAATAGTGTATAATAGCCGTATGTTAGGGAATGTAATTTCAATCCACGCACCCGTGCGGGGTGCGACATGATGGCACGACAGTCACGATGACATGGATATTTCAATCCACGCACCCATGTGGGGTGCGACTTGATGTGCTCATTCATATTGGAAATATCAATCAATTTCAATCCACGCGCCCGTGTGGGGCACGACAGAGCATTACTGCCCCGCTTGTGGCCTCATTGGTTCTCACGCAGTTCCAAATATCCCACTGGTTATCAAACTCGATAACCGGACCTCATCTTTAACGTGAAAGGTCCAAGCACCCGTGTCGGGTGTGATGCTCTATTATCTGCATCAATTTTTGTACTTCAATCCACGCACCCGTGTTGGGTGCGACGAACTGGCCACCGCAAAGTGACTATCCAAAGAATTTCAATCCACGCACCCGTGTGGGGTGCGACCTGGCTCCACGTTGTACGGCTACATGAGCAAGCACATTTCAATCCACGCACCCGTGCGGGGTGCGACTTGCAGAGCTTTCAATTTTTCGAGTTATGACTTATATTTCAATCCACGCACCTATGTGAGGTGCGATGCAAATGCCTCCCTCTATCCCCAATATACACTACTATTTCAATCCACGCACCCGTGTGGGGTGCGACATGTGGCCCGCTTACAAGGTGGGAACACCAGCCTATTTCAATCCACGCACCCGTGTGGGTGCGACTGCCAGCCATCATCATGCAAGTCTTGCAGGCCCTCATTTCAATCCACGCACCCGTGTGGTGCGACGAGCAATATATGGCGCCGAGAGTCACAAAAATTTCAATCCACGCACCCGTGTGGGGTACGACAGAGCGCATTGCCCCGCTTGTGGCCTCATTGGTTCTTACGCGGTTCCAAATATCCCACATTTCTTATCGATAGTCGATAACCGAACCTCGTTTTTAGCGCGAAAGGTCCGGGGTTTTGATGTGTGACGGAGGTTCGCGCTCATCAGAATATTAAACTTTCTGGTGCACGTACGAGTCCGACATGTTCATTGTAATATCCTTCAGGTAGGATACGGATATCGCCGTCCTGATAGGATTTGACGCAGGACAAGATGTCATCACTAGGAAATACCTGGATGGTTGTCCGTTGTAGTTTTCTGAGGAGTTGTTTGATTGGGTACCAAACCTTTTTGATGTCATAGGTGAGGAGTTTTTCAAGTTCCTCGATATCGGCTTCATTGCGATAAGGTACAATGACACTGACCGTCTCCTCAGTGATGAGGTCAATGTTTTCTCCTGCGGTTTTAAAGGCTTGGGTCAAGATACCTTTTTGTACCGGTTGAAAATTGTTGGTACTCAAGTAATCAAAAGCTGATTCACCAGGTTGCTCCAAACTATAGTCCATATCATAGGCATTGTTGGCATAATAGCTTTGATAGAAGGGTTGATTCAACTCTTCGAGTCGAATGTGTCTACCTTGCTCACTGAGCACAGCTTCTGCAGCTTTTTTCTTGGTTCTAATTTCCTTCAGCCGACGCACGTTTTCCTCTTTTTCATTCACCTTGATGAGGGTGACGTGCCCTTTATCCCGTAATCCTTCACGATTACACCGTCCAGCTGCCTGAATAAGGGAGTCGACTCCAGCATAAGAACGGATGACCCAATCGAAGTCGACATCGACACCAGCTTCAATCAGTTGGGTACTGATACAAATGACGGGTTTTTCGTCTGCCAAATCCTGCTTGATTTGCGCTAGTAAATCCAAACGATGTTGGGCACATTGGTTGGTTGACAAGTAATAAACAGGTCGCTTGGTTTGGGTTCGAACCAATTCGTAGAGACGGTCTACAGCCTTTTTAGTGTTTAAGATTGCTAAGGTCGATGTCGTACCATCTAAAATAGCCCTTGCAACTTCTTCGAGTTGATGGGATTCATCACTCCATTTCTCAACGACTGTTCTATCAAATTGTGCCCTTTCTTCTTGGGTCAATTGAATGAGGTCTGCGTCTTCACCGTGAGTTCCTCCGTAGTGAATAGTGTGGAAGATGTGCTTATCGTTGTACAAGGGTTGCGTTGCTGTACAAAGCACCAATGTGACGTTCATTACTCGGGCGAGAAAATTCGCCATCAAATTGAACAAATGGGTGGTTTTGATAGGAAGCGATTGGACTTCATCCAAAACGAGAACACTATTTGCTAAATTTGAAAATCTCCGAACGTTATTGGCTTTGGTTTTGTACAAGGTTTGAAAAAACTGAACCATGGTGGTGAGAATGACCTCATCGTCCCAAGTATCCATACAATAGCGAGCGAGCGGACTATCTTCTCGTTCGATAATGTTGGAATGATGTTCGGTAACACCTTTGTTTCCTATCACCTTTCTGACGTTTGCTGCGTTTTGCTCCAAAATGGATAAGAAGGGTGCCGTATAGATCATTTTCTTCTTACCCTGATATACCATCTGGTGAAAGGCGTAGCGCATGCTGAGGTTGGTTTTTCCGGCTCCCGTTGGCAAATCTAGTCGATAGACCCCAGCGGTGTCTAGGATACTACGTTCTTTTATGGTTTCTGCCAAATGGGTTCGAATATGATTGAGTGGTGTGGTTGGGTTTTGAAAGCCTGCATATACACCTTCAATTTTGTGCAAATACATATCCCTATGGTCTTCGGTTGAGGGTTCAATGACGGTTTCATAGGCGTTGATGGTGTCCAGAATATCCGCGTTCTTTAAATAGGATAGGTATAATCGAACAAATTGAGCTTGATAATAAGCATCTTCAACTCGCGTTTTGGCGTTTAGTTTTGTAACCGCTTTCTTATACTCATTATATGCCTTTTCTAGCAAATCGTCAAGGTCCCTATAGTCGTACTCAATTAAATAACCCTCTAATTGATGGGCATATTGCTCCACTGTCGCATAATCGTATCCGTCTTTTAAGAGCAATCGCTCGTATAGTTTGTTTCGCGCAGGACTTGTTGCGTTATACACATCAAATAAGCTGTGATGTGCTGCGATGACATACGTGATAATATCTACAAAGGGTTCATGACCGAATAATGCTTTCGCTCTGGTGAATAAGTACCTCGCTCCAGCATAGGAATGGTCGACATGCATCTCCGGTTCCTGTTTTAGTTTTCGTTGAAATTTTGGATCCGCTTTCCCCAAGTCATGATACAAACCCAACAAAAAGAGGACATGGCCTTGACCGATGTCCTTTGCATGTTCACGAGCACTCTCTGCTACATTATAGGAGTGGCGGGTCAGGAGTTGTTCTTTGGTACCGTCTTTATGTGCTAGTACTGTCATTTGTTTTGTCCTTGTATTGGTGTGGTGAGCGTCTTTTCTAACGACCACCCAGCTTTTAGGCGATTCCAATATGCAGATTTAGTTATTCCGTATGTGTCGATCAACTCCTCAACGTTTTCGTAAACATTTCCTAAATGGTCTTCAATGATGGTACTTCGTTTATGTACCGGTGTTGTCAGTATTTTTTCCAGAGACCACTTCAATTTTCGCAACCGTTGTGCGTAGGCTGAATGTGTTATGCCATAGTGCTTTAACATGTCCGCAAGTGTTTTGAATTGGTTACCTTCATGGTCTATCACACAAGATGACCCAAACCCGCGTTCCGGGTGACGTAAATAATCTAGGAAATCACTCGGTGATAAGGTTGCTCTTGCACGCTTCAGGGTGGAATAGCCTATCCCGTAACGTTTGGCCATTTCCTTCATGGATTTGAATGTCTCTCCATCTAATCCTGTGTAGATGCGTTGTCTGGTTAGAATTTCTTCTATAGAGTAACCCCGAGCTTTCTGTCGTATATATGCGTGGTAATTGATACCATAATGGTTGCAAAGTGCCATGATTGATGGGTATTCGTTACCCAAATGGTCAATGACTGGCTTATTGGCCCGACTCGGCTTCAACGCCTCTTCTAGCGATTTTCCTCGGCGTAATCGACTCAAACAAGTTTCCGGTAAAACTTCGTAATGGCGACACATCTCACCAAAGGTTCGAAAGGTTTGCCCCAAATGGTCGGTCACAGGTCCTTTTGGTTGTTCGTAAGGGATGTTTACCGTTTCTTTTGGTGTTAAAGCTTCTCGCACGGTCTTTCCTTCTTTTCTTCGTTTACGATAGGTACTATAGCCGATATTGTGCGCCTCGCACATCTCTTTGAGTGTTGTATAGATATTCCCGTCATGATCCATCACACGTTTGAATCTTGTTCCTGCTGGTTTAGTTAGGCACTCTTCGAGTGGGTATCCTGCGTCCCTACGGCCACAATATATCGATGTTGTAACTCCGTAGGCTTTACACATTGCATTGAGTGATGGGTACCAGTTACCTAAATGATCTTGCACGCGTTTTCGTTTGTGTGCGATACCTGTGGTGAGTGCCTCTTCAATACTAGCTCCTGCTTGCTTACGCCTATAATAGGTACCTTCTTTTATACCATATGCTTCACACATAGCAGGAACAGATGGATACGAGTTTCCTTTATGGTCATATACTTCTTTTCTTTTTCTTGTGTAGGTCGCCACAGGTGTTGTTAAGGCGTCCACCTTCGACCATCCCGACTTACGACGTTTCTGATAAACATACGGTTTGATTCCATAGTGTTTACACATGTCTTTGACGCTTCGGTATTTATTACCTTCGTGGTCTGTTATTTGTTTCATTGTTGACCCCTCCTTTCTTATTCCATGTAAGCTCCGGCTTGGATGTCGATGGGTTTGTTCAATTTGGCGACGTCAATATTACCATTGGTATTTGTCGCGATGGATCGAGCCAAAGCATAATCATCAGTGATGCCTACGATGCGCGTGTCTGTCACATATAGGTCGTCAGCGAAGTCTGCAGTAACAACAAATAGTGGCTCTTCTATGATGTTCTTTTCGATGAGTTCATCCATTGAAATAAAGTCTGAAACATCTTCGTAGTTAAAGTAATTGAGGAAGATTTCCCTGTCATTGTTTCCTACTAATGTGATAAGCTCATCTTTGCCGATTTCGATAATGATGTCTTTTAATTTACATTGCAAATAATTGCTTTCTTTGTCGGGGTGTTTCAGAATCCATTTTAAGAAGTTTCCGATATTGAGTCCGACATTATCTCTTTCAATTTGTGTTCTCATTGATGTCCTTCTTTCTTAAAATCTGCAACATGGTGGAGCACTGATAGCTGATATAAACGGCTACGATTATCTTCACGCAGATAATCCTCCATTAATTGTCGTGGTGTTGTTTTATATCCTGGTGCGTCAAGAACAATAACTTCGACGTCTGGATAGGTTAGTGAGTTCAAAATGGCTTCTTTAAGTGGTTGCGTGTCACTTAATTCTAGCAGTTTCTTTGTGTCCAATACCCGTTGATTGATACTACCAAACATTTGGTTTTTGGTTTTCAGCCGATAAATAAAACGCCCGTCTACAATGTAGTCTAGTTGTTTGAGAATGTCCTTTTGCTCTTCATAATCATCTTTTCGCCACCAGTCTTCGACATCAAACCCTGTCCATGAACAGATGGTCACCTCGGGGATTTCAGAACGAATTTGTTCTATGATTTCTTTTGTATCTTCGATGTTTTCAGGTACAAGTGGGTCTCCACCCAACAAACTCAGGTTAGGTTTCATACCTCGTTCTATCAGTTTTTTGAGTGCATCAATAATTGCGTGCGCCGCCTTCTCGTTCCCCCAGTAGAGTTCTTCTTTTCTCTCCCAGGTCGATTCATTCCAACAACCTTTACAATGGAATGAACAGAAATTGAAAAATACCGACACGACCGGACCTTGTCCGAAGTCGTTGTCGATATCAAATTGATTTATTTGATGAATGTATGCCATCTAGTTCCTTTCTACAAATGGATTTTGCGCAGAATCCGTTCGAGGATGCGAATGTAATTTTCATCATAAATGATGTGGATACACGGTTTAATATAGCTGCCGTCGGGCTGCGCACCACCAACAACCGTTACTGCGTAACAAGGTTTCCCGAGGTTGTAAGCCACATATTGACCTGCGACTTTGGCACGGTCAAAGGTGGCGAACTCCATGACGACGTGCGCCATATGGCCGTTATACGGCTCTTTGAGTTCCTTAGCGATGAATACTTCCACTTCATCACGAACAGGATCATATTTCCAGCTTGTGCGGTCCATATGAGCGTATAAATTTTTTAGATGCTTGGCATCATGGACAATATTACTATGAATTTTCATAGGTAGTTCCTTTCTTTAGTGTTTGGTAAGCGTATGGCCCGACTTGCACGGGCTGGCTTTCACTGCGCATACGTTCCAGATTATTCTGGATGAGATTCAGCGTAGGAGGCTTGACCCAGCTGACCGCGTTCGACACCATGGCGAACACGTTCTTTGATTTCTGACCACTTGCCATCATTGACAGCTTGTACGCCAGAGCGTTTTGAATATGTGAGATACCCACATACGCGTTCGACAACTAAGATGTCTTCGCTTCCGCAATTGTCGCAGGTCATGAGGAAGTCCCCATGTTCGCCACATTTTTCGCAGACAGAGCTGATGACATTGACACCAAAGTACATGCCTTGGCGCATCGCATAGTTGACGATAGCTTCGAGTGAAGCTGGTGATACACCATAGTTGAACTCGGCGTATGAGATGTGTCCACCTTTTGCGATGTTATGGAATTCTTTTTCGTAGTCGATTTTATCAATCGCACTTGAGTGAATCCATACAGGTTGGTGGAAACTGTTTGTTAGGTAGTCACGGTCTGTGACACCTGGGATGACACCAAATTGTTTGGTGAGCAATTTTTCCCACGTGAATACAAGAGACTCCGCCATCTCTTGAATACCCTCGGTTTCCCGATATTTATGAGGGGTTAGACTATATCATCATCCTTCAGTTGAAGGAGCCGACCGTTTCGGGCTTCACGAACCCTACTCTAGTTATAGATAGTCGTTGGACTTTACTTATGATCGTCTGTGGTTTTGATCAATGATAGCTTTTTCATTATCATCGATATATCGAAAATACGTTGGTTTTCGTACAGGTTTTTTATCTTTTGCTTGTCGTGCAATTGTGCTTTTAGAGATACCTGTTGCTTTAGATGCTTCTATGATACTACCAAATGTATTTAGTAGCTCATGTGTGTCTGATGAATATTGATTTACAGGTTTACTTTGTGAATCGGCAAATCCTTTGTCGTTTTTACTTAGTCCATCATCGAAAGCCTTTTGTGTATTTTCAGATATTGTTGTCCAATAAAGATTTTGAATTGAATTATTGGTTTTATTGTTATCTTTATGACCGACAATTGGATATCCATTTGGATTATCAATAAATGTTAACGCAATGTAGCGATGGAGTCTGACGGTTTTATAGCCAGATGTGAATCGCAATCCAAGGTATGCGTAACCATTATGTTTATTGATGTATGGTTTCTTTTTGATTAGTTTTCCTTTTAAGTGATTTGCTTGGGATATACAATAGATATCGCCATTTGTATCTGCCCAATAATCAATTGTATTCGGAATTGGTTTTGCGGTTTTTGGTAGTTTAATCATAAGTCTTAGCACCGGATTGTCTGTACGAGTTTCCCGGTTAGCCGATACGTTAGCCGTCATTTCCTACGGTTCCAAAAGTCATATCGACACCCTTTCTAGGTTAAGTCGGTTTTGTCATAGCTGTTACCAGCTAAGCGCCCACGGAGATTTTTAGGCGTTGAATACAAGGCATATGGATGTTTATCCGTTTGACTACGCTCGATGCGAATACGATTCACATGTTCGAGGAAGTCCGCTTGCATTTGTTTGCGGTCGTCATCTGATAGGTTTTCCCAATCCGGTCCAACCATAGCATTGACCATTTCATAAAGACCAGTGTAACCGATAGACGCTGTTGCACCGTCTAAGAGGCGTGAGTCTTTTACTTGTTGGTCTGGGCGAATACGTTGCCATGCACCACCTTCGCACCAGAAGAGTGGGTTGGAAGATCCGTAAAGGTTTCCGACACGTTCGTATCGCCAGTTTTGAATATCGAACACCATGTTGCTGTATTTTTCAACAAGGGCGTCGAATTTTGCTTTGTCGAAGTTGCCTTCAGCGTCACGCGCTTCGAGAGCAAACTTGACAGGGTTGATGGACACGGCACCAATATTGAATCGACCATCGGTAACGTCTTTACCGGTTTCGGGGTCGATAAATGGTGAGAGGTGCGCGCGACACGTGTGATTCCACTGTCACCAGTGGCACTGACTATATCATCAAGTTGTTTCACTTGTCTTCCGCTTCGGTGTGGATTCAAATCACACCTACATTAAGGAGATTTTCTCCGCCGCTACATTCATCACGGCTAGTCGATACAGGTTCTATTATGATTTGACTAATTTGTAGTTCTTTTTGATTACATCGGGTGTATGGTTTACCCAAGCGCTTACTGTGTGGCCGTGTTTATAACCTAAAAATTCTGCACAATCAGTATGTGATTTAAACGTATGTTGTTCGTGTGTCACTATATGTTCAATCGTAATAGTTCTAACATTATGAGGTGTTTTGCCAAACATTGGGTTTTTGTCGCCTATAAAGGGTGAGCCATGGATTCGCATTGGATTTTTATCACCTGTTTTAGCTTGAGATAGTTTGTTTGACAATGCTTCTCGGTCTTTTTTATTAAATCCGTGATATGTATCACCGCCGTGACCACCTTTAGCAATATTATAACCTTGTGTGATTGTGTTTAATTTTTCAATCCAATATGTTTCTCGTGCGTCTAGTTCTGATTGCGGTATTTTGTCTTCGATGATTGTTAGTTCGAAATCATCAAATCCATATTGTTGCAAGTCATATTGTAATGAGTTTGTTTTTGGATTTTTAATTTTGTCATGTTTGTGTTTTCGTAGACGGTTTTTTAGGTTAATGGTTTGTCCTACGTAGCTTTTGTGTGTTGTTTTTGATGTTAGTTTGTAAATTAGTCCTGTTTTCATAATAGTTTCCCACGGTCTCATCTTTAGACATTTCACCAACAACGCTTCCAGAGTTGTTTGTTTAAAGACCTAACCGTTAGCTAGATTTTCTAACCCTCAGTGAATCATACTGAGTTCAAAAGATTTTACATGGGCTGTCGATTTACATCTACCCATTGGAGCGATAGTTTGTCCGCTACGTTCGTAAACGTCACGGCGATAATGTTCGCCTTCGACATCTTGTGCATCAAAGCTGAGATAGTCAGGATAAAGCTTTTTAGATGAACATTCAAGACTTAATTTGTATAAGTCATAGTTTGGTGAATCTGGATCACCATTAATTTCGCTTCGGTACATGAAGACAAGTTTAGGGAAGACATCGCGATTGTCTGGTGACATACGGTCTTCTAGGATGGCGCGTGTGATTTCACGTCCCCATTTGCTAGTGTCCATGCCAAAGCTGATGGTAGTAAACATGTTGGTCCTTTATTTTCATAAAGGCATAGACTATATCTTAGGTACGATGACCTGAGCGCTTCCATTTAAGGGATTCTCACCCACTGCGTATCAATAGCAGCCGTACTTCTATTGTGGACTTTCACCACCCACTACGGGAATAGTCGTTACACGTTCTCTTATTGGATGTTAAGAGTTTCGCACGGGATTACCTCTGTCCAAGATTGGAGTTAGGCTCTCTTATCAGCATATTCGTCCTCGGTTGAGGTTACATTTTTATCTTATTTTTGCTTTGCCCGTTAGCCTTCGTTCGAAGACACCCTTGATAGGTTCACTTTCGTTGGCCCCTTATTTAAGGCGTTTGGCCCAACGCATTTTGCGTTTGCGCCAGTTCGTAGGTGTAGCTTTGTACACCTTGTTTGATCTCTTTGAGTGTTTTATCGGTTGCGTAGCGTTCGGCGTCTTGAATACCGTATTCTTTGGCATCGTTTAAATAATGCTGATATGATTTTTCAGCATACGGAGCCAAGGTGCTGTCAATATGATTGACAGTAAAACCCAATAATGTTCCTAATAGAGCGTCAATCTATTAGCGTGAGCGAATCACTGCTTACCCTTTCAGACAAGTTCAGATTAAATCTTCATCCTATGCGTATAGGAGCTACATTTTTCTTCCGTCAATGACTTACGGATTTACTCTCCCTCAAGGAGATAATCGTTGGGGGTGTGCCATGGATTTCTCTTTAGGTCACGTCCCTGCTAAATGCCCATTGTTTGCGAGGGTTAGCACCACACGTGTGGCTTTTATTTCAGCTTACCTCATACTCAATACTTTTTTCCGTCTTTCGACAACCGTTCAGCTTAGCGTTTCCACTTACTGTTTAGGTGATTGCGTCTTTAGGGTGTCGCAAGCATTAAATGTAGGAGCACGCACTCATTACTGAATGCGCGGGTCGTTTCTTACCAAATTGGTTCCCGGACGCTGCGATTGTTACGCTTGATAAAATATCAAAGGCTGATGACACATGTTTTGGTTCATGTGTCGTTTTGTTGTTGATTCGGAAGGCATAGAACCCATCTTCGTGTTCTTTATCCTTCATCAAGTGCTCTAAGTCAAAGAGGTCACAATTGAATGTATCTTTATAGAGATCACCCAAATCCGCTTGGGTGTGAGCTGACTATATCATCATCCTAGTCGTTACGTAGGATGCCGCATTTTGGCTATTACACGATTTATCTTGTTCGAGTCTAGAACAAGCACGAACCTGTTTATTTCACCAGGGGCTACTCTACTCGGTTCTTCTCTATGAACCAGTTATTCATAGATATCCTTTCGATAGTCGATTAACGTTTATGAAATTTCATAAGTCGCACAGGATTCTTTCGTTCCCTGTTAGCCGTTCCTTTCATTATCATTTCCTATAATTACTGTGTCGTAGGAACGACACCCCTTCAGCCTTTTGGCACGGGTTAACGCGGTTTTCCATAGTTCGTTACCGAACTAGGCCACAATTTGTTCATGGATATAAATGTAACCTTCTTCGTGAGCCTTCAACCATTCAGGGTTCAAGACGTGACGCATGAGTTTTTTCATGGTCATTTCGTTGATGAGCGCTGATTTAGTTGAAATCACTTGCGAATCTTTGTTGGCATTTTCGTTGTATGAACCGAAGCGCAAGCCTTCCGCCTCATTTTGCAATTCATGAAATGCGGTCGCTCGGTCACGTTGAGCCTGCCAGTAACGTTTGTAGGCTGTATAGGTTGGCAAATCAACCTTTTTCAAGCCTCCCATGACGAAGCGATGGAGATCGCTTGTTGCAACAGTGTCATGGTATTTGGATGTATCGAGCCAGTGTGCTACTTCCGACAATACATCATGTAATTGTTCATCAGTTAGTTCTTTTCCGATGGATTTTGCAGCCTTTTGACAGGCGTCTTCGATGTATTTGGCGTCGAAGTCGGACACGATTCCGGTTTTCGATACAACTTTCAATCGATTGAGGTCAGAAACCTTCAATGATTGTTTTTGCTTATGATAGTCTTCGTAAGCTTTTGCAACATCAGTATTGACTTTGCGAGCCGCTTCGATAGCGGTAAAGTGCAAGTCTTGTGGAAGAAGAACGGATTGAGCTTCAATGTGTTTGTACACTTCAGTCTCAATTTGTTTGAGTTCATCATCCGTGAGAGTGTAGTCGATGTCTGATGCAGCAGCCTGCAAAGCTACCAACAACTTCGTCATAGCGAACGGTTCTACCCGACCGTCCTTTTTGACGACTTCAATGTTTGTTAGCATGTAGCCAACACTCCTTCCTTTATCGCGGGATACGGGTCGTCCTTCGCGAGTAATGGTGTTTGTGTAAACACAAACAATGACCGTGGTTTCGCAACTTTCGGTCACTATTATTATACCATGTCTACACACCTTTTTGCAAGGTTCAGTCCTATGGATTTGGTGTTCGGTCTTGTTCGGAAAACCCGAACATTTCGTTTGATTTGGTGATGATTTCGGTCATAACGTTCGGACATTCCGAATAATAGGTCCAGATAGTGTGCTCAAGGCTCAGAATATGAGTGATTTCGAACCAAAACCCCTCTTTTTGGGCCATTTGGAGAAAATTGGATTCCAATTTGGATTGAATGTCAGCGCTTACAACCCTTGGTATGACTGACTTTCTCTTCTAACTCTTCATTTTGGAAAAAAAAGTAAGAAAAATTTTGAAGAGTGGTCAGAAAAAATTTTTTTTGTGAAGTCGATGCTTTGATGTTCAAATAATCCTAAATCGCTTCATACCGGGTTCTGTTACCGCTTTCAAAAAATCCAATTTTCAATCCAAAATCGTCCAATTCACAAAGTTTGACCTTTTTCAGGTTTGGTTAATGTTCGGAATTTACCGTATCAGGCGATTCTTTGTGTTTGTTCAGATTTGCGAGCGCTCGTCGAATTCCTTCCTCAACCATAGGTTTAATTGGTGTTCCGACAGGTACTGATGAGTGTTCAATCACAAACGATTCACCTATGCATTGCACTTCCGTTGTAGGATTGACTGCGAAGGTGAGCGTTTCATCGAGTGCAAACTCAATACTCACATCTACAAAATGGAAATCTTTTGCTTTACGCAAGGTGACACTACATGGTTTGTTATGTGGATAGGTGAATGTTGCAATAGCTGTGGTTGTCCGATTCAAGTCGATTGGCTCCACAAGATCGATGTTTTCATTGACTAACCACGTGATAAAGGTTACCTGACTCGAAAGTCGTTGTAACCAACCTTCTACATCATAGGTGTCAGGTTCTACGCTATCGATGATCGCGATTACTTTATTAGACGTTGTGAGTTTAACGTCTCGAATCTCACCATCTTCGTAGTCCATAACCAAGACGAAATGGTTTTCTTTGATCCATGGATGGGTTTCCATCAAAGATTCCAACCAACTTTCAATATCTTCTTTTTGTTCGCGTGCATCTTTTCGTAGTTCAACTTTGACCTCGTTGATAAGCTCTTGGTCGGTAACTTCTTGCAGTGTAATTCGAAAGAAGCTGCAACCGTCAACCTGCCGCCCATAGTTTTCCAAATGTTCCGCGACATCCGGTTCGTATACCTTACCATCAATAACAAAATAATCGGGAACATCTGGGAAGAGTTCTTCTTCCTGCTCTTCTGTCAAATCAACCATCCCCATTTGATTTTGGATGGTGTGGTAACGAATATAGGTCTCGTCGTTCCAAATTTGGTGAATTTCGTCTACTGTTTTGAATTCTCTAACGTCCATTTTAGTTTCCTTTCTGTACGTCTGATTTATTGATCTGGTAATACTGCCCCTTGTACTCAACCTGATATTGGTTTTTGGTTTCACTGAGTACATGCACCGTCACTTTGTCTTTTAATGCATCATTACGTAAACTGCGTTTAAACTGAATGAGGTCACCCTCTTTTTCCACGATATAGGCTTGTTCGACAGTTAATGATTTGCTGACGCCTTCGTCTCGCAACTGAAGTAGTCCAATAAGTGGGATAATGAGTGAGCCAATCATGGCCAACGCTAACAATGTACGTACTGTATAGTTTACGTCTTCGCGCATCGCTTTAAGATACATAATGAAGGCCACAATAAATAAGAGGGTTCCTAGAATGATGTTTCCACTAGCTCCGCTATTATGTTGCAAAAATGTATACATACAATCAATTTCCTTTCTTACTTTCCTCGAAAAGTTTCTCGAGTGCTTTTTTGTTTTCGGGTTCTTCTTCGTCGAAATAGATTTTGACGACTGGTTCTGTGTGTGTTGTCATCGCAAAACCAAAGAACTTCGCAGTCCAGGTTCGTTTTCCGTATTCTATCTTATCAACGGTTCCCGTCTTATCACCAATGATTTGGTAATACTTAACTGTTTTGGTCAGTTTGGCTTTTCCTTTGGTCGCAGTCAAGGTGTGATTTTTGTCCGATTTCCCCACCTTTTCTACTTGTTTACCTCCAGCGTAGATTTCTCCATTCGTTTCATAGGTTACGGATGCGCCTAGATTATTTGTATAAACGGTTTTGACTGCATCGGTATAAGGGTGTTCAGCCGGGTTATTAGCGTTCGAAAACGAAAGTATACCTAGGATTGTGAAGAATGTCAAAAAAGATAGTACAACAATACTCATAATTGTATATAGTACATAGTCGTTATTTTTTTTACCATTCATCTCTCGATTCATCAATATCCCTATTGTTACGACAGATATAATCATAGTTGCTACAACCACAATCAGTACCCGAGTCATTTGTTCTGTCAGTTCCATCCTTAGTCCTTTCTATTGTTTGTGTCTAACAAGTCATCAAGTTCCTTTTTGTCTTTAGACTTGTCTTTTGTGAAGTAAATTTTTACTACTCGGTCTTTATTGCTTGCTATTTTCATCCCTAAGTCTTCGAGGTACCACTCACGGGTACCGTATTCGATTTTGTCTATAATCCCTGTCGTGTCACCAATCAATTCATAGGCGCCTACTTTCTTCGTAACGGACGCTTCATTCTTCATAACGGTCAAGGTTTTGTCGTTATGTTTTGGATATACTCGGTAAAAGACCTCAAATTTTGTTTCGGTTTCGTTCATGTGTTTGCCACCAGTAAAGATATTACCATCAGCCATGTAACAAACCTTTGCGTCGATACTGTTTGTATAAATGGTTTTTACGGTATCCTTGTGGGGAGCATCCGATAACGCTACCACGTTTGGTTGTTTCGATACCACGGTGAAAATTAGTGATGCGGTCATCGATATAACGCACGATACGGTGGTGAGTTTGGCGGTCCATTTTTTCGCTTCACCTTCTGTATACAAATACCAAAGGGCCAGTGATGCTACTAGTAGACCTAAAGTCAATGTCATAGACATGCCATATAATTCTTTGAATTCTTCTGTTAGGTGCATGGGCTGCCTTTCTATTCATACTCGGATTCTCGTTTGATTTCTTTGTCCATTTGATTTTGGATGAATTCAACAAGGTCAGCAACTTCGTAAATGTCTTTGACATATGTTCGAGGGTGTTTTCGCTCAATCGCATATCCATCGGATGATTGGACGTTGGATGATACCAGTTCCGAATTGAGGTACATAAAACCATTTTCAATTTCCTCTGAATTGAGCTCGTTTAGTTGCTCTAAGTCGTCAGTTGCGTAAACATAAGTGGACACATCATGCGTCACTTCGGTCAGCATAAAGTGTTCGTTGAACCGTTCCAGTTGTTCTTTGGTGAGTTTTGTCATTTCATTTCCTTTCTAATTTCGTTCGTACCAGTAAATATGTGTGAAGTTGTCCAAATAAATCTTAGGATACGGTTTGTCCATGTTTGGTACGATGGAACTTTGATATATCACTCCATCTATTTCTTTGCAGAGGTATCCATATCCGTCATAATTTGTATCATAGTAGGCGTCGACCAAGGTGCGTAAGATACCATCTGTGCGCGTTAAAGGCGCTAGCACCCTTAATCCATTTTCCAGGTTCGTTCTATCGGCAACAAATCCGTCCTCAATCAGTTCGTATCGATGAACTTGTGAATATTGTAATTCTTCGTCTTCCCGATGGAGTTCGCTGTAGGATACAGACTTGTAGAAAACAAAACCTTCGTTTAAAAACACACTCTCCGAAAACATCAAGAGAATTTCTTCTGCCAAGTACGGACAATACATTTGGTGTTCATTATTTACGTCTGTGCTGTCAAAATCCCACGAAATTTTCACAACCATACGTCCGTCGTTTTGATTTCGTCCCAGATAGGTGACGTTGAAGTCTAATTGTTTCGTGTCGGTATGGGGTCGAAATCCGGGAGCGTATTGATAAGGTTTGTCGGAATCACCTAGGCCAAATAGCGCAAGGTTCTGTGAGGAGTCGTCACGATAGATCGGAAAAAGTTTGTTGATGACGGATGTTATATATTTGACAAGTGCATCACCGTCTGACGCTTGGTTGATATCGATAAGGGGTGACTGTTCGATTCCAACAGTTTTTTCCCCATGCCGACTACGTTGCTTTTCCATGATAATCCGATTTGTGCATTCTTGCATTTTAAGCCATACGTCATCGGCGCAGAGAGCTAAATAAATTTCTCCATTGATATGTTCGACCATGTAGCTTCCTTTCGTCCTTCAAAATGGTTTAATACGTTCGTCATAAACGAAATTAGTTCTTGTTCGGATTTGACGGTTTTTGAGAGTTGCAATTCCATGTGATGAATTGACCAATTTGTGATACCGTGTTTTTCGAGCCACTTTACGTCTTTGCTGTCGAATTTTTTGAAGAAAATAATATTTGCTTCGACATATTGGTGGTCTACGTTGCGATTATGATTTTGTTTATAAAAATCAAAGAAGACCTTTCCGAAATGCATAGAGAGTTGTTCTTTGTATTGTTCGATATGCTGAACTTTTTGTGGTAGTTTTTCAGCGATGGTTTCTAATCGTTCTTTTGTGAACATTGTTGATTCCTTTTCTATTTAACTTTGTTTTCGACACCGATGACTTGTTTGAGCAAGTCGATAATGGTTTCCTGTGTGAGCAAGTGCATTTGATATTCGTTCATGAGAACGCTCACATTTTTTCCGTCAAAAATAATTCGCGCTTCGAGTGCTAATTTTTTCGGTTCAACTGCGACGGTAAATTGATAGGCGTCGTAGCCTGAGAATTGTGAGGTTTCCGTTGGTTTTAATTTAATAAAACCTTCGTTATCAAAACGTTGATAAGGAATTTTGGCTGTGAATTTGTTGGATAGCGCTTTTCTGAGCATGTCAAAAATTCGTTCTTGTAATATGAACTCTTTGATAGCATTCGCGAGGTTTTCTGTTTGTTGTTCGCGTTGTGCTAGTTGGTTGAGTTGTTCAGCTAATGTTGCCATAAGGTTTTTCCTTTCTATTACACGACCTCATTCTCGAAGAATGAAATGAGTTCTACATATTCCTTGGTGATTCGAATGTTCATTTGATATTGTCGCAGACCTTTAGTTTTTGCTACACGTAGATCGTTCACAAAATTTTGATATTTCTCTAGTTCTACTGGTGGTTTGAAGGTCGGTGCATCATACTGGAACACCGCAATGACTGCGGCTCTGGCAGAAAACTCTTCGATTTCAGCTGCAAGATCGTTAATATGTTTTTGCATTCGTTCGATTGAAGGTGTTCCAACCTTCATTAGTTCTGCGAGTTCACGTGATGGTTTACGATAATATTCTGCAACCATTGTTTTCACTTCGATATAACAGTCATCTACTTTAAAGTCAATTCGAGACGATCGTAGTTTCTTTTCCCTTGTGATCTGTTCCGAAATAGAAAGAATCTTTCGAACTTTAGGCTCAGTCAGAAATTGTTCTACATATCTGTTTGACTGCGTTTGATTGATCCCCATGTAAGTTGCACCGTCGTCAAGACTGATAGCTTCTACGGTGTATCGAGTTTTACGACCCGTATTTTCGCCGTGGTCGCTCAAATAACATTTCAAGTTCTGCATATTTTTTCGACTGAGACCGGCAATGGTTCCGCCCGAAGGACAATGAGCTTCGACAATTTGATTGTCGATTTGAACATTGAAGATGAATCGATTCGGTCTAGATAAGATTAGACCGTCGATTAATGGTTTGTCAAAAATTAGTTTCATATCGGGTTCCTTCTATTCGTCGTTATCCAGTCCGATGATGGTTTTTAATGACTTGATGATTTGTTCTTTTGTGAGTTCGTTTGTGATATATCGTTCAGTATAAACATTTGCGTTATTATTTAACAAATCAATGTGTACTTTCAAGAAAGGTTTGATATATTCTGGATGTTCTATATAAAATTGATATCCTAACCGTTCTGTATCAGGAGAGAAGTCTTTTGGCTCTAAGCGTGTAAAACCATTATTCATTTTGGCAGTAATTCCGTTTAAGGCGGCTTTGTGGAGCGTGTTATAGACATCCGGTTGCATGACTAGTTCTTTGATAGCGTTTTCTAGTTCTTTTGTTTTTTGTTGGTCATCTTCTGTTTTTTTCAGTTCTTCCACTAATGTTGACATATTGAAGTTCCTTTCTATTTAATGTCGATCATGATTTCTTTTAATTCACTATCGAAAGCTTCGCGCCATTCATCACGGTCGAGAACCTTGTCAACGATTTCGAATACGGTGCGCTCGTTGCATTGTTCGAGAATGCTTGCCAATAATTGTTGAATAAGCATAATTTGTTTGACGGTGATTGTTGATAGTACAAAGTCTTGTGGTAAATCGTCTAGATTTGTACGAATATCTTGTTCGTAAGCGCCATGTTCATAAGCTTCGAATATTGTGTCCGCAAGGCATTCTGGCCAAGGTTGGTCTGTGAGTTCTTTGATATCGTCCTTGCAGTCCTGATAGAATAGTTCAGCTAAGAATGCAACGTTTTCAAGAACAAGCGGATCGTCTGTTTCAAGCGCTTGTTGGATAACTCCTGCTAGTTGTGGTGCTGTGAAAATATAAGTCATGAGGGTTCTCCTTTCTATGGATTGATGGTGAATGCTTCGTCGCGATAGTGTGTCATATGCGTTTTTCCAGTGGAAACTCTATATGGTACTTGTACGCTTGTGTTAATGGGTTCGGTGTGCGGTACGATTTGTGTCCATTGGTATTCTGGTTCGTCTCGGCGATGGATGTTATCACCCTTGTTTAATTTATCAGCTGTTTCGAGCGTGATGGATTTTCCGCTTCTGAGGATGTAAGTTCCTTTGTAGTAGGTTTTTGTTAAGACGGATCCGTTGTTGGGTAGCTGATGGTTATGAATTTGCTCAAGACTAAATCGGTCCTGATATTCTTCACCGTTGGTTAACTGGTAACGCATGATAAGTCCACCGTAAATGTTTGATTCGTCGAATGTTTCATATTGGGCTTTTAGATTACTTATTTGAATATGGTTTTCTGTAACGGTTAAGGGTTCTTGGATGTATGTTTGACTTTAATTTCGACGATATCGTCAGCTCTATAAATATGTACAATTGTGCCAATAAATATGATTGGTATCGCGATAATAAGTAAGTTTATGCAAATAGTTTTTAGTTTTTGTCGCATTGTTTCTCCTTTCTCTACGTGGTCAAAATAGAAAAAGGAACCAGCGTGTGGTTCCAGTTTATAGCGTTGACTAGCTCAAGGCGTCTATTTGTTGCTTGATCGTGTCGGCAATTTGCATTGCCATGTTGTCCAAAGTGTTTGCAATCACAGGCGATTGAACAAAGTCTCCGCCGCCTCCGAGCAATTCCATATATGAACCTTTGTGAAGTTCCAAATTGTGATATCGAGTCAAGTGTTTGTGGAGCATATCTCGCACAACTTGAGACCAAATATCCTCATTCTGGGTAGCGGTGTGCAAATTGATAAGGTTTCGATAGATTCGTTCTCGAATCATTTCATCATCTGGCAGTTTGAGTTCATCGTACTCTACGCCCTTTAGGTGTGCGACCGTTTCAGCTGGTACGAACTGAGAGGACGAAATGAGCCAGTCACTGCCGTTGAAGGTGTATTTGGCTTGAAGCTCAACGATAGCAAAGGTATTATCAATATCCTTGAGTGCCCACCTAGAAATACGTCCATCCGTAATTAGTTTATTGGTCACGATGAGATGGATATTGTGAGCACCTCTCAATAAGGGCATGAAATCGCGACTGCCAGTTCGAGGCAAGCTTAGCGAGAACAATTGATTTACAATACTCGGGTCTGTTGACCTCAATGTGATGTCTGTATCATTTTGCGACATGATTCGTGCTAAATCTTCATCGGACCAACGATACATATTTTGCAATTGTTTCGTCGTTTGGAGAAGCAATTGGTGGTCATCCTCAGAGAATCGTTTGTAGTATTCGTTCAGGAAGTCCTTTTGATATTTCAAATCGACAAAGAAATATCGAGGTGGAAATGTTTTTCCTTCTCTTGCTTCTTTTTCTCGCTGATGCAATAGCAGTGTAGCCTTCGTGAATTCCTCAATTGCAAATGCACAAGGGGATGGTGCAATGTCTCGACCCGCAAGTTTTGCGAGCGCATAGAACTCTGGTTCATTGAGATAAATCCCAAAGGTAGGATGGAATAGGTCATCTGGTGCGACATACCGCGTCAGCGCCTCAATTAACCGGTACGGCATGCTGTCGAGTGGCGTCACACCGTATGCGTAATTACGCAATGTGCTATAACCAACGTTTACCTCATTCGCAATCAGCTTGAGTTCTGATTTGTTTTCTGCGAGAAACTTTCGGAGTCCCTCTTGTGATAAAAGCAATTCTTTTTGGTATTTCATATTTGTTTTCCTTCTTGATTTGTATTCCCGGGTAACTATATGATAGCATGTTCCGATTTTATATTCAAGCAAATATTATTCCCAAATATGGTATCTATCGTTTGAGGTCTTCGATGAGTTGGTCGCACTGAATGACACCTTTGATGTTTAACTGTTTTAATATCTCTACTATGTCGTCCTCTTTATAGTGTATGACGGCCACATTGGGATATCTAGTGTAAGGATTTATGGTCCTAATATAGATATGTTCGAATGGTTCTAATCGTTTGTGTGCATTTATCCAAAATTTTCTATCACTCAAGTCATTAGGTATTACGCCACGATGCTCTAAAGCGTGATACAATTTAGACAACTTAAACCAATTAGTCCCATCTTCTAATACCACAACGTCTAAATCCTTGAGTAACAGTTCCTTTTCTGTAGGACGGGGTTCTCTATTGAAATCAGTAAGAAGCTGTAGTGCTCTATCCTTGAACTCTTCGTCCAAGCTGTATTTACTGAGTTTCGTCACAGGTGGATAGCGTTTAGGTTGTTCATCTTGGATGAGTTTACGCAACTGACGTTCAATGTCATATTTGCTAATATCATAGTATCTTGGGTCATACAAGTTTTCTTGTATGAGCTTTACAAGTTGTGAAACTGCGTAGTGTGTCATGGCTGTTTCCCCTATTCATCAACTAATAGTTTTTCAAGTTCTTTTTTGGATTTTGGATCTTTTGATTTTAAATAAACTTTTATAACTGGCTCTTTGTGTTCAGCAATTCGATAACCAAATACTGATTGCGTCCATGTTCGTGTACCATACTCGATTTTATCGACAATCCCGCTTTTATCACCGATGATGTCATGGTATTTAACTTTTTTGGTAATATCAGCCTCACCTTTTGTTAGCTTCAATGTGTGGTTTTCGTTGGTTTCATTCTTCGCGCGGTTTTGTGCAGACGTTCCACCTGTATAAATTTTGTCGTCCACTATATAGGTGACATTAGCTCCGATGTCGTTGGCATAAATTGTTTTGACTTTATCTGTATGCGGGTAAGTGGATAGGTCATCCGATGTATTGATGGCAATCACTAACCCTGAATAAAGTGAGAAAAATGATATAATCGCTACCGTGCTGACGACTCCCATGAGAATGTCGGGTGCGTCACACAATAGGAAGACGATTGCAATGACCACTGATATGAGAAATATGATCCCCGCGTTAGACATAAGATGTGCAAATTCATTGGTTGCTGTCATAGCGTTCCTTTCTGGTTAATTGTTCTAGCAACATTCGGTCTGTTAGTGTTAGCATGCGTGAGCGTGGATATTCAGGACCGAACGAACCTTTTCGGAGTTGATGTTTTTCGTAATCGTTCATTTTATAGCGGAAACCGAATAGATGTTCGTCATCATGCTTCGCAGGCTCTTGATAAATGGGTTCTTGGAAATTGCTAAGCGCATGCCATTCATTATCAAATTGTGCGAAGAATGTTTGGAAATAGGTGTAATTTCCCACGTGGATGCGTTGTCTGATATTTGAGCTATCATTATTGATATAAAGTTCAAGACACGCACCAACGGCTTGTGAACGAGAAACACCCGCTTCGCAATGAACGAGAATGTGGTAGTTGTGTTCTTTTGCTAAATCACCAATTTCTTTGATTTTACGAGCTTCGGTTTCAGAAAATACTGGTAAATCAAGTCCGGTTTGTTCCTTAACGGATTTTGTCGGGTCGAGTTTGTCTGCCGCTAAATCGATAAAGGGGACGCGGAAGACGGCTTTTAGATTCTTAATTGGTCGGAAAACGACCGGACAATCTTCCTCATTTCGAATATCAGTGATAGAAATGATGATATAGTCCTCTTTATCGAAGTCAAAGGGCCCACCATAATGGGCTGCGAGAAAAGCCTTTTCGGCGGAGAGTACTTTTATTTTTACCATGAGGGTGGTTCCTTTCGAATGATTATATTTAATAAAAATGAACCAGAACAATGCTCCAGTTCACGTTGACGTATTTAAAAACAGAGTGGTCGTTCTACGACATTATCTTTTGTGATGGTTAGTAGCGTCAGTTCATACCCTTTATCTTTTAATTCAGAGTACCAAAGGGCTGGCCAAAATTTACGGGCACTTGAAATCAATTCAGATTCATCAACTTGTGCAGCTATAAGAGCGCATTCTAGTTCATCGATATGACCTAATTCTGCAAACTGTTTGAGAACATAAGCTATATTGTTTTGATACATACTCGTAATAGTAGGACTACCCGGTTTTTGGAAGCAATAGCTAACATAGCGGATTCCATTATCAGACGTGTTGAGTGCTTGGTCGAATGTGGCAAATCGTTCTAGAACAATTGCTATAATGTCTAGCGGTTCTTGATTTACCATGAGTTCTTTAGGACGAACTTCGTATTTGGCTTGATAGTAGTCAGCGGTTCCTTTATTCCCAATCAAAATAAGTTGATTCATGACGAAATCATTTTGATTTCGGATGGTTTCGTCTTCGTTATCAGCTTGTAGTTCAGGGTGTTGTGATAAAATCGTTTCAATAGTGCTACGATGATTTCCATATTGTGACGGATAAAGTTGTTTTGTGGTTTTATCGAACACACAATTCGGCCAAATGTCCTTATGGTTGTCACCGAGCAAATATTGTTCTAAGCGATATGCTGCGATGTGAGTGAAGTCATCCGTCGCGAGAAGATATTTGAGAAAAGAGTTAGCATCAATTTCTTCGGGATGGGTTTTCTTGTAGCGGTTGATGAATTCCTGCAAATTGAACCCGTCTAAAAATTCGTTGATAGCAATCACAAGCCAAACTGGTGTACGTGTTGGGATTGGCACCGCATCGTGTGATACAGCTTGTGCATCAAATTGCTTGTAGTAGCTCTGGAATTCGTGTTTTAGAATGAACCGCTGAATGATTTCGGGGTTCCCTTCTATTGCAACGTTGTGATTTGACATGCGGTTCCTTTCTGTACTATCATAGTATATGAGTTCCTCTCTAACTATTCTTTGCTGTTTTGACAAGGATTTTATGCCAGAATTTGTTTGTGTACATTGAAAGCGTACCGAAATCATCCGTCATCAAATCGGTGACAGGCATGTCGTATATAGTGTCAACCAAGAAATCAAACAAGGTTTCGAGGTCGATAGCGTTGAATTTGCCCATGTTCATGGTTTGGGCGTCCGGATTAGGTCGGTCATCGGAGATGAATAGATCGTGCACGAAATCGTTTAGGATATCTTTCGCTTTTGTTTTAATTAGCGTGTGGGACGCAGTGCTTTCAAATCGCTTGTTGATTTGACTAAGTAATTGTTCGGCTTTATCAATAAAGGAGCAAATGACCTTTTGTTGTTCGGTCGATAATTCGTGAAAGTTTGCGACCAAGTCTTCGGAGCGCTCAACTTCAGTCGCAAATGAACCTAAGTCTAGTGTTTGTGTCATCGTGCCGTCAGGTTTGATGTTACCGATGAAGTCATTATTGGTGAGTTCGAAAACAACCTCTCTGGCGTAATGACCATTCATGCGAATAACTTGACGTGCGTCATCAATCGTGTTTACATTTTCATCGAACTGTGCCTCAACAAGTTCTATCAGTTCGAGAGACGTATACAATTGACATGGCATTTCGCGGTATCGACTATCTTTTTGATACTCATACAGGAGTACTTTATATGTTTTTTCCATGCAATGTCCTTTCTAAAGTTTTTTGAGTGTATAGACCAAGTTTTTGTTTTCGACGGATACAAATTGCTTATATTGGTCTAGTTCGTCGTAGATGTGTTCGATATCATAATCCGGAAGGGCTAGGGCAATGGCGTCATGGTTTTTACGACCATCTCGGTCTTGAGCAATTAACTGAATGAGGAGAATAAGTCCTTTTTCTTGTTCATATTCGTTTTCTGAACGGAGGTCTTTGAACATTTCGTTAAAGGTGTAAGCACGCGCTTGGACGAAATCCTCGCCCACGATTTGGGTGATGTTTTCTGGTGTGAGCTGCTCATATGTATAGACTGGCATGTATTTTTTAACTGTTTTCGGCTCAGTAACCAAATTGATTGGTTTTGCAAGATAGTATTTTTCTTTTGAATTTTTCAGTTTGACTTCGTGGCGGTAGCCATATTCGTGGAAGTGATTGTTCACGAAGTTCTCAAAGGTTAGTTCGTCCGGTTCGTCGGTGAGCTGTTGGATAATGTCAATTAAGATTTCAGTTGAAATTCCTTTTCCTCGACTGCGATCGCCTCCGTAGCTACCGTATGCTCCCGGGTCCGCGGGTTTGATTGTGAGTTCGTATCGTTTTTCATTATAGTCCATGGTGATTGTGACATCACAAAGTTCGCAAGTGTTGTCCGCCCATGTGCCGTTAAATTCACTTCCGGTATAGTAATCTTCTTCGATGTTAGTGATTTCGAAGTCTTTTAAAGTTGCAATTGTCATTGGTTCAACGTCTCCATTTCTTGCGCGTTTTTCGCTTCGCATTGCGGTATAAGTCCGTGGTCGCGAAACGCTTGCTCGACTTCTTCGTCGGTGACAATATAGTCGGCGTCTGTTAAGATATCGTTCAATTTTAAGAATTGCGCCATGTTGATTTTTTCCTCAATTCGTAGATGATTTTTGTGGGCCAGGGAATACTGTCGATTTTGAAGTATTTCTGCAAATAGGGTAAATAGCTTTTATCGTATTCTTTTGCGGTTATTGTGAATTTTGCATCGTCATATCCATACGGATGGCAAATCCATTTGTCGATAAGTTCGGGTGTCACACAGTAGGTTTCTTTGGATTCACGTTCCAATGAATTTAACCCCCAAACGGTATGTAACATGATTTCGTAGATGTTTTGTTTGGTTGTTACATAGATATCAGCTTCATCTTCGTTGATATGCTCAACAATGCGTGGTCTCTTGATGATGGAATTTTTAACGAGTTCGTTTATCCATGTGTGAACGTCCTCGTTTACTTTGCTTGATGCCACTTCGAATGATGTAATCTCGTTCGGATTTGGTTCATAACCCCAATCACGAATGACAATTACACCATCTGGTTTAAGTGCTTTGTTAATCATTGCGAAGGTATCGCGACGTTCTTGGCGTGATAGGTAGCTCATTAGTTCGTGGAAAACACTAGACATGTAAATCACATCGAATCCATCTTCTGTGTTTGTGAGTTGTTCTTTTGTGAGAAAATCGACTTTATTTTCTTTCAATTGATTTTGAACGATTTGTGATACATCATAGGCGGTGTAGCGGGCGCCGGTTTGTTGTACTTGTTCGATGAACTCTGGCGAAAAGCCAGAGCCGAAATCAAGTAGTTTGATACCCTTATTGAGGTATTTTTCGATTGCACCAAACTTAGATGACGCTGTTTTGTTCATTCGTTCTTGATAGGTTTTGTTTGCGTGATTTTCCATCTAGGTCCTTTCTAGTTGATGAGTTTGTTTACGGCAGTCTGCTCGTCTTTTGCTTTTTTGTTTTGCTTTTTGTTTAGCTTCCATTTTGGCTCGGTCTTCGTCGCTAATCGTTTTCCGCATTGTGATATACAAGTTTTTCATTTCTAGTGGTGTTGGTTGGGGTGTACACTGCTAGAGTTTTAGTTCTAAAGCTGAATGACGAATGACATTTACAGCATATTTGCCGTCGTGACTGTTTTTAGCAAGATATTCTTTCTTACAATCTTCAGCTTCGTCAGCCGTTTTAAAGACTCCAATAGATTCTGATTTATGATAGTCAAATTTGTATCCGTATCCATTAAATTGCCCCACGAATAATTCAACTTCATACTTAGGTCGAACAATTCGAATCATGTATTGGTTAAAGACTTTACTTAAAGAGCTGTGCGCAGCATGCGTTGAAACGAGTGTCACGTCTACGACATAGATTCCTTTAGACTTTAGTTCTTCCAAATATTCATAAAGTTTAGAGACATGTTCGTCATGGTAAGATAGTGATTCTTCGAAATGTTCAATTTCGATATCTGACTTGGTAAAAATTTTTGACATTTAGAAATTCCTTTCTGATTGAGACCTTAATTCTTTATTTTATGAGTTTTTCTAACTCTTTACGAGTGTTGATAGCTTTGTCGTCGATTTTGACCGTGACATAGATTTTGGCAACTTTTGTAGTTTTCTTATCGACAGCTTTAAACCATCTCTTTGTGGTAGTTTTCGTTGCTAAGGTCACCTTATCGATGTGATATGTTGCAAATTTAGCATAGTCTTTAGCATCTTTATTCGCATATGTGATATCAACTGTGGTATCAGCATCTGTTTGAATGGTTTGACGCTCTTTTTCTAGTGATAATGTTTCTATTCCGTCAATCTTTTGGATTTGCTCATATGTCAAGTTTGTTCCAATTTTGGTTTCATCAATTGCTAATTTTGCACCTAAGTCATTTTCATAAATAATTTTAGGTTCGGATTGATGAGTTGTAATGGACGAGTTAAATTTATATAGTGGATCTTCGGTTGTACTTGGATTTGGTGTGGCGATGGCACTAAGCAGGCTGAAACAGACACCAGCTACTGCAATTAAACTATAGAGTACGGTGACTATTAGTAGTCTATCAGAATCATATTTTTTAACAAGATGGAAAAGGAACATAAGGACTAGTACTAATTCAAGCAAGCCAAAAAACACACCCGCCGCATAAAATTGATTAACATCACTGTAATGTGTTGGTTCTTGGATATATAGACCAATAACTGGATACCGTAATAGAATAACTGTAATAATTTTTGATATCATGATTGCTACGTCCTTTCTTATTCTTCATCTTTGAATTTTTCGTGATAAGTGATTCGAGATTCCCAATCTTCCTCGTGCACATCTGAATAGGCGTAATGATAGAAACTTGTTTCGTGATATGCGAGGTGAAACCTGTAATATCCATGGTCGTCATCGATGTCGATTTCAGTCGTCATCAAATCATCAGGGTCTTGAGTCCCGTGTTTATGTATATAATTAATTAGAATTTGTTCTCGGTCATTTGTACTCGCCCGACGGAGCAGCGATTCTAATCCTTTTAATGGTGCCAATTCCGAATCCGGGTGGTCACTTAAAAGACATGTGAGGTTTTCGAGTAAGATATTTACGGGGAATTCTTTATAGGGTGTTGCTGTGGGGTAATCGCATTCGCATGAGTGTAAAGAGATGTACATAGGATGCTGCTCTGAAAAACCTAGTCAATTGATGACAAATAAGTAGATTTTTATCATCGGTTTTTCTCACGTTCGTCAACAGCTACATTCCCGTATCCACACGAGGTGGGTAACGACAGAGGTAACCTCCTAACGCATCAAGAGGGTGAAACCCTCAGAGGCCGAGCCGGCCTCATTCCTTTCATTTTATTTGGCCAGTGCTAATAGGTTAAGCACTGCATTGTGGTCGCGGTCATCTTCATAACCGCATTGGTAACAAACATATTCATAATGTTTGGTTCCATGTTTAGCATTTCCACTGAGAGTGATTTTCTCATCACCTGTTTTAATGTGACCGCAGTTAGAACAGCGTTGAGTGGACGGGTAGAAACGGTCTGCAATGATAAGCGTTTGACCAAACTTTTCAGCCTTGTATTCCATCAATTGACGGAAGCGACCGAAAAGAGAACGATGAAGGTTTTTAGCCTTCTTTTTCATTTGCATGCCTTTTACATCCAAGTCTTCAATCACAACAGTATCAAACTGGCGATACAAGTCAGTGGTAAACTTGTGGAGCAAGTCATTTTGAATATTGCGAATTCGTTCGTAGGTTGCTTGCAACTTGGCTCTCGTTGCTTGATACCCTTTCGAATGTCGGTAGTTCTTATTGACTTTGCGTTTACGCGCGAGTTGTCGTTGATAGGTGCGAACCCGCTCGTATAGACGGTCCAATGACTCCGGTTTTAAACTGGTTTGGCCCTCCGTCGTATCAAAGTGGTCGACATTGGCGTCAACAGCCGTCTTTTTGCCTGTCTTTGGAAGAGCGACTGTTTCAACATCCACTGTAATGGTTGCGATGTATTTCCCTTTGGTACGAGTGATAGCACAGAGCTTGAGTTTCCCGTCAGGGATAGAGGCCCCTTTGAAACGGATGCTCGACCACTCACCCTTGTGAGTGAGCGGTTTATCAAGCACCAAGCGACCGTTTATAATCCTTGCTCGGTCCGTTTTGAAACCTTGTTTTGGTTTCTTACGGCTTTGAAAACTAGGTTTATTGGCTGTTTTGGGATTGTTGAAAAAGAGATTCCAAGCGACCGCCAAGTCTTTGATAGCGAGTTGTAAAGCTCGTGCAGAAAGCTCGAATTGCCAATCGGCTTTTTGAGCTACCAATTCATCACGTACCACGCGTTCCGAAGGTACAGGAAAGAGAGTTCTCAAGTCTTGTTCTTCCTCGGAAAACTCAATGGTTTTATCTGTTAACGATGCTCTGATTTTAGCTCGCAGTTCATCCGTCAGACCAATCAAACGTTGTTCATACAAGGTGTTCCAAAGCTCAAGACCTTGGTTCCAACAGTAACGTCTATAATCACATAAGGAATCAAGAATCGTTTTCATGGTTTTGTTTGGATATAGCCGAATTTGAACGTTCATCTTCACGGTTTTACACCTCCTTTGTTGGCGTTCTCGTTTTTCATATTTGGGCAGATTTTTCAATCCTGTCATTAAAAATATGTACTAGGACGTCCTCCTTTTATTAATTTGTGATATACATAGTCCAAAAATTGACCATGAGACTTGCTCATGGTCGTTTTCTATTTGGGTGCTCTTGAAATATAGCTTTTGAGGTCGATTGCTTCACCACTTTTTAGAATGACGGTCGCGGTGACAGGGCCGTCTTCTTCAAGTTGCGGGATAATTTTAGAGAAAATAGCTGATAGATTTTGAATCGAATATGGATGTTGCGTGTCAAGCAATCGTCTAGAAATTGCATCATGAATGGTGACGTGGTCAATATTGTCCATATAGGTTTTGATTTTCGATGCGAGTTCGAGTTCATCGTTCAAATGACGCATTTTGGACATGGCCGCACGCTCACCTGCGAATAAAAATTTGTTTTCTACGTTTCTCATCGGGCGCAGTCCATATTTTGTATTGATGTAGAGCGGAATGGGTTGACTTATTTTTTCGAGTCTGTCGTATAAATAATAGGTTAAATTACTATTTTTAATTTGCAGTTTGATTGTGTTAGGTATCATCTGGGATATGTTTGTTTCGCCCAGTTTGATTTCGTCCACGATATATTCATCATTTGGTTTGTGGACGTAGTACAAAATATCACCAATTTCCAACTGGCGAATGACAATATCTTTCATATAATTTCCTTTCTATTCTTTGCTCAAGTCCTCGCCTGTGAACTTTTTACGAACTAATCCATAGACCGCGTCTGGGCTGTAGTTGTAAGAGTTGTTGCGATGAGCGAGCGTAACGTCATGAAGTGGGGATGATTCATCGAGACGAATGTCTTTTTCGAGTTCAATGCTGAGTCCACTCCCGCCTCCGTGGATGCGATTAAAAAGACCAAAGGTCGTAGAAGCCTTGATGACACCCTGTTTACGGGCCACGGCTAAGATAGCTTCAAAGTTATTACTATCAGGAACTGCGACAAGTTGCATACCACTAAGGTCTGTATCATAGTCGTATAATTCCTCGTATAAGGTCTTCAAAAATTTAGATGTTTTGCGTTTTGCTTCGCTACGTAAGTCTTTTGGCTTATATCCTTGTGTCTTCATGAGCCACTCGATAGGTGTATCTGTTGTGTCGCCTTTTGTGTTATAACGAGCTTCAATATCTGAATACTCGTCATCCCAAGACTTGCCGAAGTAGACAGTTAAATCCTCTGGAGCGGAGTTGTGCAGTAATGTGTCAATTCTTAGGTCATGCGTGATGTACTCGTGATATATTTCAGTATAAAATTCGTCGTCCACATCTGCACCCGGGTTTCCTGCGTAAAACTCACGCAAGTTGTCGTCTTCCGGATTCCATTCCACATTTTCCCACACATATTGTTCTGCGGCTTGTTGGAATGTGGTATTGTTTTCTATTGCTGAGTCTAAAATTTCTTCGAGTGTTTGCGAACTCAAGGAATCTTGATAATCCCAATACATTTCTTCCTTGAATGTCTCGCCCGTCACGTCATACAGAAACTGTACGAACTTTATTTCTTTTTTTGCTTCCTCAGTTGTGAAATCCAATGGCGTCAATTCATATTCAACCAGCAATTTATTCAGCTCTTGTGGTGTTGTGATGATGTCATGCGGTGTGTCGGTTGAAACCAAAAACTGGTTCAACGTTTGTCCGTTTGATAAAATTGTTGATAATAACATTAGTTTTCCTTTCTAGTACCAGTGAATCGGTTGACTTGTAGCAAGGTCTCTGAGAATACTCATGACACCTGCAAAAAAACAAATGACGATGAACAGCGCCAAAAGGTACATACCGACCAATCCCGTGAGGAACGCTACGGCATCGAGTTCTGTGTCGCGTTTCTTTTCAGTATCTCGAGCCATCATATATACGGTTAGTTTGATGAGAAGGATGCTAAGGATCCCGAGACCGAAACATGGTAGTGCGCCCAGGTCCATCAGTTCCATTATCATGTCAGGTTCTTGTGTACAATGCATCAAGCACCTCTATTCCATATAAAACTAATCACCTGCCCGACTGAACCTAGGGTGGTATCATAGTTATACCCGCCGTCATCCAAATAGACATGAAACAACTCGTTGTCTACTTCAATGGTATACATGTGGCCTTCTTCTGATTCGGTCACGATGATTTTGTTCGGTTGCACGCGAATGTCGTATGTTGGATCTAGACTGTAGAGCCCCTCTACTAATTCCTTTGTATATTCTAAAATGTTTTTCATGCCTTCCTCCATTATGTGTTGTTTGATTGTGTGAGCAATTGTTCAACATTGTAATCATAGTATGCATAGTCCCAGAATAAATCTAGATAGAAGTCATCATCTTCGTCCTCGATATCGTATGCCGCATAAAAATCATTTAAGACATCGTAGTCCCCGTTCCAATCGACGAGCATCTCGGACAAGTAGTCTGATAGTTCATGCTCAAAGGTTGTTCCTTTGATTCGTGCGTTCTCTTTGATTTCTTCAATTTCCGTAGCCTCCAGTTTTTCATTCGGAGCCCATTCGTATTTTTCGCAAAATGGATTTTTCGTTCCATATCGTTTCGTCAAGAACTGCACAAATCGAATTTCGTTCTGCGCATCTTCAGTTTCTAGGTCAAGTGGTTTTGTTCCCATATTCGTTAAGAATAAGGATAAGAGTTTCGGATCACCAACGATTGCGTAGTGATTTCCCACCTCGTCTAGTAGTTCTTGTAATGTTTTTTCTTTGGTCACTTTCGTGGTTAGTAATGACATTTCATAATCCTTTCGCTATTTTTCACCAAATAATGTTTTTGTCGATGGTTCTTCTGGTTCTGGTAGTGCATCATATGCTATGGTCACACGAGCCTCCGGAATGGACTCTTTGTCAACAACCATACCAAACCATTTTAGTGGTCGTTCTATTTTTCGGTATTCGACCTTTACGATTCTTCCTGTTTTCTTGTCTGGTTTAGAGCCGTTGGGCCAGTTTTCAATCAGGTTTTCCTTAGGCATCTCAGCGTCTCGCGTGGTCGTATCCCTGTCGTTACTTGCAGTGATTTTCAGAGTTGTGGTCGCTGTGTCGAAAAATAAAAACGGTTGGAAAAACATTTCTATATCGGTTTGCTTAACAGGTTTTGTGACGTCGATTTCATTGGTTTTCCACCCCGATCCCTCCTGCTTGATAGTCACGTGGGCACCAATACCATTGTCATAAATGGTATGCCAAGCTTGCTTGGACGATAGTGATAATTCTCGCATGTTAACCGCTTTACTACTCGTCGCTATAAATACACCCACCAACGCCATACATGTTGTGAAAAGTACATAACTTCTCCTTCGATTTTTAGTAGATTTCCGTTCTTTTTCTTCCATGCTGAGAGTATCATCGCACACAATTTGGTCTTCAACCTTTTGGTATGTGGTTATGATTGCTGCAATTGCACCGACAATAACGCTCACTGTTATTGCTGTTAATGTTGTATACATATCGATTCCTTTCTATCCATAATATGGGTCATCGCCACACCAATCATCGTCATACCAATCATTGTCATACCAATCATTGTCATACCAATCATCGTCATAAGAGTCTCGGTCGTAGTCAATTTCGGTATAGATTGTCACATCGATAGATTTGTTCGGTGTGGTCGCGAGAATGTCGCCCCCGGCTTTCGTCATGGTGATTGCAACTTCAAGCGTTGTCGCAAAACCTAGTAATTTAACATTTGTTTCGTCCCAGTCGTATTCATCATTATATAGCATGTACATATAAGGCTCTGTGTCGAGAATGTGTTCATTTACAAGCTCAGCGATTGAATGTGGGATGGTAATACCGTCTTGCTCGTCCGTAAACTCGAAATACTCGTGTTCGTATTCTTGGTGGGTGTTGTCGTGGTACATCACTCGCTGTACGAGTGTCTCGCCGCCTGACGAGTATGTGATGTCCTTGATGTCATGGCCATCCATTTCATCGATAGCTTTTTGTTTGTGTTTTTCTAAATAGGTAAGTAATTTTTGATAATTGATAGTTTCACTTGTTAATATAAATGTAATCATTCTAGGTCTCCTAAAATAAATAAGTGGGGTCGGAGCTCCGACCCCACTTAGTGTGTATTATGTGAATAATTTTTCGTATTCCATCCTATGCCTCGCTTTTAATTCGCTTGTAAATATCGGTATCCATGAAGTCACTCAATTGTGAAATCTGTTGGAATTGAATGAGGTTTTCCTCGCTTGAATTGAACCATGCGTGCCGAAGGGTCTCAACCACTTGTTCTGTTTTAGGATTATAACCTTCTCCAAGATAGGCTTCCCTGATGAAGATGTCACCATACTTGTTCGTTTTATACACCTCAGTATTCCATGGGTGTCCAATTTCCTCAAGCATTTGTAACATCTGGGTGGTTTTCACGTTGTTTAGTTGTTTTTGTGAAAAATATTTTCTGGCCAACATTTGAATTGAATTTTTTCTCACATCATTCACGCGCCACCAAACGCTCAATAAAGCTTCTGGTAGACCTCCATCAATGTTGAAGGCCCTAGAATCGAACCGAGCGCGGAATAATTTGGATGATAACACCTGTTTGTATCCTTCATCTTCTTGAGCCTGAATCAACTCCATCCAACGCTGATTGAACTCAGCTGTTGCAATTGCAGCAGTCAAGGAAACAATTTTTTGCAATTTCCCTTCAAAGAACGGTGTGAAATGTTGTTTTGTTCCGTTGTTCATTAAAACAAGTGTGATTTCATCAGAACCAACATATGCCAATTGTGTACCTTGCACTTGTTCTGCTAACTTTTGGGCTGTTGTAGTCATAGCGGCTGTAAAGTTCTCGTCAAATGGCTTCTTTAGTCCTTTGACAAACGAACCGCCTGAACGCATATCCAAGCGGACGATGATGGGTTTTGTGGGGTCTAGTTTCGTTGATCCCGCCTTTTCCATTTGTTTCATGTTTTCTGCAACGTCATTCCAGTTTAATCGCATTCTCTTCCTCTTTCATCATATTTATCAGTTCACTTGTTGTAATACCTGGGTGATTATTCGCAACGTACGCAATAGCGTCTGTGATAACTTGCAACGCCATAGGTATCACTCGGTGTTTTAGTTCTTCCGTCCATCGGTACCATTTCGCGTCGTCCACGCCGGCTAGTTGTGGCCCCGCATAAGGTAATACTATGGGTTTGGTTGCTCGAATACCAAAAAGTTTGTGCGGTGGTAGTAGCGGAACTTCCTCCATGACCATTTCGGTTTTCGACACTAGCATGCTGATGTCGGCCATATCGATGGTTATTTCTCGTTTTTTGCGCAGTTCTTCGCCTGTAGTAATAAGATATTGTTTATTTTCTTTTTTATACCTCACATAATCGACGTGACAATTGAACACGCGCGATAAATTTGGATACTCAACGGTGACACTCGGAATATGTATGATGTCAAACTTATACCCTGTTTCATCGATATAATCCCGTAGATTTTTACCATCTAGTGTAATGCATCCGACAATCACCGGTAAGTCCGTATCATCGAGATCGATATAGCTATAAGGGATATCTCGCAGATATACTCGGTCGGTAGCTTGTCCGTATTCGAAATCTAGTTCTAGAAATTTTTCCAACAATTTTAGGCTCTGAACCGTTAATTTACCGCTAAAATACTGTAAGTGTGTTACGTCATCTGTGCGCAACTGTTTTTCAATTTCTTTCAAATAATATTTCACTAATGTTTTGCGTTCCCGCTTAGTAATGGTGGTTTGTTGCATGGTTTTCCTCTCAAATGTATTTTTTGATGTTTTCGATGATTGTATCAATCATTTTTTTATCTTGGTCAAATAGTAGTTCTCGTAGCTGGGCCAACTCGACATATTTATAATCATCGATTTCCGGAAATTCCTTTTTGAAATATTCACTGTAAAAGGTGTTCGAATGTAGTTCATCTAAGTCCCAAACTTCATCCATGGGATATAGAAAATAAAATACATTTTTCTTTTTACATTTGTTTTCGATGCATTGCCCGATTCGTCGGTAATCAATGTCTAGTCCGGTTTCCTCTTTGAATTCTCGTATAGCTGCGTCTTTGACATACTCACCGTTTTCGATGTGTCCTTTCGGAAATCCATACTTTTGTACATTTTTAAAATAAGGTCCGCCGGGATGGGCGACAAGAAATTTGAATTGATTCGTTGCTAAGTCATAGTAGTAGGCAATGATGCCCGCACATTTTTCTTTTGCCATTCACGGCTCCTTTCTAAGGCACATACACCATTGGTTCCAGATGCATGTGTCGATGTTTATAATTCTTTGCGATAGATGTCGAGGGGTTCTTCGTCCTCTGAGTAAACTGCCGTTAATAATTGGTTTGTTCGGTCAAAATTGTCAATGTGAATTAAAGCGTCCACATCCTCATCGTCAAAAGACCGGACTGTGATATCCACTAAACAATTTTCGCGCTCCGTGTCAATATCAATGACTAATTTTTTCTGCGTATTTGGAATAACAAATTCTACGATTTTGTTAACTTTTAAAGGCTTTACATCCATTTGAGCTACAAAATAAATAGGGTTTGCTGTATTGACTGTCGGCACCCCTTGGTCTAACATTGCGTTCCATTCTTTGTCAGATAATGTTTTGCTTTCGTCATAGATCTCAATATCTTCTCCACTACCAAAATCATAGGTATGATAATTTAACCCGTATTTGAAGGTTCCGCGTGTAATCATTTTTTCGATTGGAATCTCGGTATCAAGAATGACGCTGGCAAATAAGGCCAAGTCAGGGTAGTTTTCAACGTGTGCTACGGCATTGATGAGAACTTCTTTCCGACTAACACTTGTTTTTGCAACACTGACCTCGGGTGAATCTACGGATTCAATTTGTGATTTGTCAGGCTCCGTATATGGTTTTTCCCATACAAGTTTCGGTTGTTTCATCTCAATATAATGTGTTTTGGTGCTGATTGCGAAGGTGTCGCCGGACACTTTTGCTACAGTTCGGTCAAAAAGATTTTGCAAAGCTTCGTGAGTGAGATAGGATTCTAATGTGTTCATATTTTTCCTTTCGTTAAAACAACCACAAGGACGTTGTGGCTCTTATTTCACTAGTGAAATTGGGTTTGGGCGAAGCCCATTTAAAAGACCTCACGTATGTGAGGTCTGCTTCGTCGAACTTGTCACATCATTGAGAGGTGGTTCGTCCTGTCATATTAAGCATATCTTTGTTTTGCGTATTTGTTAATCATAGCAGGTCAAACAGCTGCACGTAATGTTCGATGAGGTCATCTTTTCGCTTCGAATATGATTCTGTCGGGTCGTATGAGTCATATAGCATGGCGCTATCAAAATGAATGCGGTTATAACAGCGTTCAATATAAAATCGTTCGGTGCTGTTTTCGAGCAATGCGATTTTGGCAGGTTTTACGTCCAAATCATATATTACATTATCTAGTTTTTGTGTATATACGTTCAACGGTACCTTGAGGACAAATTCTCTCAACTGTGCCGCGTATCTGTCATCGTAGATATTTGTAAGTTCATTTTCGACGACTCGATTGAATATGTGTTCTTTCAGTTGCAACTGTCCATACGCCGTATTGAGATATTTTCTCAGAAGGTTTGCTTGGTAAGTTGTGAGTACACCTTCTGCGATAACTTTCCCATCATCGTATGAGAATGCAAGTCCTTCGAGATCCATAGCAACTTCGATGTGTTCTTTTCCATGAGCCAGTCTTTTTACGTATGCTGGATGTTCACTCCAGTCAGGGTCATAAAGGTTTGTCGTTACATGTAATGTTGTGATTTGTCCGATATTGTCGACCAGGACGGGTTCAAGCTCAATAGGTACACTGACTTTGCGCTGTTTGTGTTGATTTCGCAAGTTCTCCATGTCAGCTATTAATTGGCTTTCGTTTTTGGACAACCAACTGTATTGTCCAATCGTTCCGGTTTCAATCGGTGAGATATCAAATCTCTGCGAATCATTTCCACGTCGGATTCTTAATTCATACACTCCAAAATTAGATTTCACTTCATAATTAAAATACAAGTCTGATTGTTTTTGCATCAGTAACTCTTGAATGCGTGGTTCTGTAAACAATTCGATACCTCTCGGTCCGAAAATGGTTTTCATTTTTTGTTTGATACCCGACTGTGTGATTACGCTCGCATAATGAACTCGGTAGTCATTGCTTGCCACACCAGTTGTGAGATAGTGAATGAAATCATGCGTCAGATTGTGGTCGCGGTAGTATTGTGTGATACTTGTAACCAAATCATTAACGTAATTTTCATTCGCTAACGTTATTGTGGTTTTCGCACGTAGCCCGTGAATGGTGGTTAGCGTAAGTTGTACGGTTCCAGGTAGGCTACCCAGTTTATTTTGCAAAAAGGTGGCAAATTTTGTTGCGCACTCCGTGATTACAGCTTCATCATATGCATATGGGTCGCTTTTTAACTCTGAAAATTTCATAATATTCCTTTCTGTATGACATGCAAATTAATTGTTCCAAATTTGCACGCCGCATGCCTTGTAGTTTCACAAGAAAATTGGGTTTGGGCGTAGCCCATTTAAGAAACCTCGCGTATGCGAGGTTTTCTCATTTGGTTTCAAACAAGGTGTTTGGTGAGGTGCCCGTTGACGGTTCGTATTCGACAACTAAATCCAACAATGGGATATCTCCGGATTCCACCGTCAAGCCATACCAAGTAATGTTCGAGGTCCCCTTCCCATATCGAACTCGGGTAATATGCCCGCGTGTCTTTGCACTTGGCTTATCACCATGAACCCGTTCTTTTAGATATTGTGTATACAAATATGCTTCCTTGCGTGTTTTGCCTTGTGTGTTTGTAGCCTCAATAGTAACAGTAGATGGCCAAATTGTTTCCTTGTGCACAAGGTCATTAATGTCATCATGGGAGACCACATCACTTACGTTAAGTGTCTTATACCGTGTTGACAAGTTGATATTAGCGTTAATATCGTTCGGGTAAACGTTTGTCCACATTCCTGGTCGTGTCATATCGAATCGTAGGCCACTTAAAAAGGCGTATGAAACGAGGGCCACCGCACCCATTTTTACCAAACTCTCTAGGTGTTTAGCTCGTTCGGTCTTCTTGAAAATAAGTTCACCCATATAGTTCAAGCCGGCCATCATCGATACTCCCAGAGCGATCAGAGCGAGAAGTACTAGTCCTATAAAAAGTTTACTGAGCATTTTTCTTTCACCTCATATCCGAAAGCTTCTAGACTTTCTTTTGCGTCATAGACATTATCGTAGAAAAGCAAATCATTTTCTAATGCGTCATCAATGTTGTCTGTTTCGGCAAATTCTTCATTCGCCAAATCAATCAAAGCATCCTCATCAATTTGTTCGGCGATTAATTCGCCATTGTCATTATATACGTTGTACAATTGTTTTCCTCTCTAATCGTTGAATAGTTTTTCTGGTGATGGTTGGGTTTTTGGGTCGTATTCAACGGTCACCCGTACTTGGCCATGTTTCATTTCTCCAAGTTCTATACCAAACCATTTGTTCGTGGTGTGCTCGGGTGCGTACTCCACTTTGATAATGCGTCCTGCATTATAGTTGGTTTTCGCACCTTTCGGAGTGCGTTCGATGATATTCTTTTTCGTCAGCGTTGCTGTTCGCTCAGCTTCTCCGGATTCGTTTTTTAATAGGATCGTCATTTCTGATTTATTTTCGTCATCTTCCATACCAACCAGATCATCGACTAGTGTTGTCAAATTCTGTGGGCGCACCATCAATTTATCAATTTGTTTCTTGGTCACCACTTTTCCAGTCTCAATGTCATGGTCGGTTTGGTTCACATGTAGTGTGACCGCGATGTCTGAGCCGACGTCATAAATCGTTCGCCAAGGTTTGTTACGCGTTTCTGAGGACATTCCCACAAAGGTAACTAACAAACCAATGACGCCGATGATTATTTGGATTACCGCTTTCTTTTCGTTTTCGTCTTGTGACACAAATCCTGACATGACAAGACCTCCGCAAATAACGGTGAATAACATTGGTAATAGTATCATATTTTCCCCTTACTCTTCAAACAGTTTTTCTGGCGGCACAGCCTCCGTGCCTTCATATTCAATAGTGATCTGCAGCTTAGGCGTCGGTCTAGTGCCGATTGACAACCCTAACAGTTTATCTGTTGTGGTGGCTGGTTGATATTTTATGGAAGTCACCTTACCTTTATTCCTATTGGGATTTTGACCTTTGGGCCACTTTTCGATAACATCCTCGGGTGATAACGTCGCAACACGTGTTGCAGTACCGGTATCATTTTCGGCCTTGACGGTAATTGTAGCTGGCGACTTTGGCTCGTCACGGTCCGATAATAAATTGACAAGGGTGAAACTTGTTAACAACTTATTCACGTCCGCTCTCGATGTGATGTCATTTGGCGTCATTGTTATGTAACGACCATTTTTGAGGGTGATGTTTGCTTTGATATCATTTCGATACAAGGTCTGCCAGGATTTTGTTTCCGTCGTGGTACTCGCTGTCATTATGTGAAGTACTATGAATGCAATGCTCAAGAACATCACTCCATGTCCTGCATGTTTGTTCTTCGCTGTTAAACCCATACCTGTGAAAAAGGCATAGATACCAAGTCCGATTAGCGTGATATATAAAAGTATGTATGTCATGTTTTTCTCCGTTAGTTTAGTGCGATATCACACGGTACGTTGCGTCCGACAATATTAATGGTTGATGTTTCCATAGCCACTTTTTCTGCCTCTTCGAGCGTGTCGTATGAGCCCAATAGGACTACGACATCGCCGTCCTCGGATTTGTCAATATCGGTGACAATATGCTGCGCGTCAGTTAATGATAGAATTCCACTTTCTAGTAGTTGTTGCATTGTAATGTTCGAAAAATCACTCAACTGTCCATTTTTGAAGGTGAGTGAACCTGAAACGAACATGAAACGATGTTGTTTTGGTCCGCGTGTTCCATCCAGATTGTTTCGACTCACACAATAGTTCACTACGACGAATCCGTCCCCTGGTGTGATGGACATATCGCTGCAATTATAAGTCGCTGAACTACGATCTTTGGCAAATTCGTTTTCATAATTTTCCAATAAATCCGCGAATGCTTGATAGTTGAAATTTTGTCGGTTGATAGCTACTTTTGTTAACATAAGATTCCTCTCTTAAATCTGTTCGGTTACCCAGCTTGTGATGATCTCGTCCGCCTCGTCTTCGTAAGGGATACGTATCGATGTTTCAAGATTTCCATATCCATTAAATCGAACATAGTCATCATTCCAACGCACGTCTCCAAACAATACTGCACGAACGGCCCCAATTGGATCACCCTCAAAATAGATGTTGTAAAAATCCTCATCATGTGGTTGCCATTCAGACACGCTGAAATTCTCTCGGTCACCATCTGGTAACTCGTAGTATAGTTCTGACACCTCTTTCTCATATAACTCATATAATTTGTTTAGGAGCTCATCCAGGTCATCATAATCCAACCATTTGTCGTATGCCTTAACTTCGAGGTCACCTTCATCTGTGCTAATGTTAATTTGACTTAGAGTAAATTCGTCATCGTTTGAATAGCCTAGTAGTAGTTGTTCTACATCGGTATGCTCGTAGATGTTGAGGGCCGTCAGACCATTTAATTCAACGGTAATTTCTTTTATCATAGAATTCCTTTCCTATTGTCTATTAGCTATAAACAACATATGTAGCGTAAACAATGTTGTTACGATAGTCATAATCTTGAGGCAAAAACTCACCATATGTTTCTTTTAGTTCGGAGATGATTTCATCTTCTGATTTGTAAGCTTGTGTTAATAATGTTGGCCAGTTGCCGAGAGGTAAAATGCAAACGTCTTCTAGAGGCTTATCTTCATCATCGAATGTTGAGCCATTGATGGCACTCTCAATGTTGATGTCTTCAAAGCTTTCATCAATGAAAACAGCTCCCAAAGCTAATAATTCGTCATAAGCTTCAAAAACTTCTTCGCTTTTGATATATATTCCATATACTTGTCCGTTATAAGCTTGATAACTCATGTTTGTTCCTTTCTATTTCTGCACCGTTGGGTATTGGATGTCTCCCGCATTGATTTCATCACCTGGCAATCCGTTTAACACGCGGTAAATGGCCCGTTCGATATGTCCCAAACTTGGTTGATTTGCATACGCAAATGGAATCCCGTTTGTTTTACATGCATCCACTAATACTGGTGACATGGCGTGATTGATTCCTGTTTTTCCGATAATGACCATATCTGCTCCACTTAATAACTTGGTGATTCGAGTATGGAAACCTGCGATATTCGTGCCGAGTTCTTGGAATCGTACATCTAATGCTCCACTTTGCTTGAGCGCGGTTTCGATACCTTGCGTCATACGTGGTGGTACTCCATAGATTGTAACAACTTTTCCAGTTAAATCATAGTCAATCCGAGTCTTCGCCACATCCGGTGTGGTCGGTGTTTTCTTGACTGTGGGCACTTTGATGGGTTGTGATGGTTGAGGGCTAGTGTTAACATATTGAGAGCGGTATGCCCAGTTAACATGTGGGTATCCGTCATCCTTGATGTAGATGTCTACGGTATCACCTTCGTTAATTCCAAATCGTTCTGCTAGTTGTCGGAGGTAGAATGTTTCGAATGCACATCCATACTCAGTGATGGTACGACCATTAATATCTCGTTGCACATACAGTTCCATTGTTTCTGGCTCAAGTTCAACAATTGCATGATGAATATATCGCAATTCTGGAGCCGTAGGGTCATCACCTAAATCTTCTAAGTCCACGATGCGACCCATTACTTCTCTACATTGAACTCGTTGTCCGTGGTGCAAGTCTAGTGCTCGATACTCTGAGATGGTTCCGACGTGACATGCTTGTTCCATTTCATCAACAATTTCATAATAGCCCGCGCACAAAAGAACCGTGCCCACAATTAATGAATTCTTTGTCATTGTTGGTTCTTCTGTGGTCGGTTCGGTCGTGGTGGGTTCGGCTGCCGCTTGTTCTGGTTTTAAGTTACTACTTACACTTTCTTTTTGTGTGTCGACCGTTTCGACAGTTTCCCCCTCAATCATGATTGGTGCTAGGAACTCTCCAAACTGTTGGTCTGTTTGCCCCAAGAAGTGTTGTGCCGCGATGACGCGTTCTAGTTGTCCTTTCAGAATTAGTTTTCGGCAACGTTCACGCATAATGTCGTTAAATGTTTTTACCATATGATTCCTTTCAATTTCCTTCCAATAGTTTGTCAATGGTTCTTGCGTCTTTTGTATCAGCGTACCCGAGCTTGATTTTTAAATCATTGTTTCGTCCTCCGGCAATATGAATACCAAATAGACTGACAGTATCGTCATAGGTTGTATACGTCATTTTCTTCACAATGGTCGCCCCAGACTCACCTACAAATGTAGCATGTCTGATTTCTTGTTGTCGGACGGTGCCACCTTTTTGAAGCGTTAACTTCCCACTAATGCTCGTGTCACGCCTTGGTTGATAAGTTAATTCTTTTCCACCTTCTATGATGACGTTATCGTTGTCATCAGGTACGAATAAAACCCTGACGTCTCTGTTGTTTTCATAGAGCGTCACGGTCTTTTGTGTGCGATGCTGGTTAATCATCAACATCACCGGAAGCCATGTTATGCTGGCTATGATTGACATCGCACAGAGTACTTGCTGTACTCGTGTTTCGCATCGGTCGAACACACCGAACAACAATACAACTGCGCATACAGCTGATAAGAAGATAATGATGAATGTTACTATTGTCATTACATTGTCCTTTCTATGGTGAAATATAATTATAAAATTCTCGACCTTTAGGTGAGTCACTTTTCGATGCGTTGTGCATTTCTGCTACGAATTCATCAATTGTTAATTGTCGGAAGTGTTCCAAATTCGCCAACAACATTTTCATCAACGTTGCTTGTGTTGCAGGACTGTCATGAACACTTTCAAATTCGATTAACGCTTCAGTGTTATTAGAAAATTTGAATAGTATTTCTGTAACATACAGTGATACGAAGTCACATGTGTTACACGTGGATTCTTGCTCCTCCGTCACGTCAATATCAACAACACCACCATCTTTAAGGGTGATTAAATATTCTAATGGCTCATTCCAATACATTTGTCCCCTCCACGTGTTCCTTGGTCGCAAACACAATCAACTCTTCGTTGGTAATTTGTCTTCGCGCATGAACGTTCAGATTCAATTTGCCATTATCGATGTACTCAAATGTAAGTCGCTCGAAATTAGCAGTTAAATTTGATTCATTCGTTTCGATGGTCAATTCAGTAGTTAGTTGTTGTACTTCAGCTTGAGGTTCGACAACTTCTGATGTGAATTCTCTCAATAACTGTTTGAACAATCCATGGTCGAATTCATATAGGCTTGCCGCAACATAGGCCATCACTTCTTCTCGTGTCGACCCAGCACTAAGCATCATTGGTCCGCGACTGGTTCGATAAGCTGCCAATTGATACGTTTGTTCAATGTTTTCATTTTTTTGTTCTGTCATTGTGTTTCCTTTCTAGAGGTATGATTTATGCATCCTCTGGTTCGTATAAATAGTCAATTTTGACACCGATAATCTCATCACCATCTTTTGCCACAAAACACGGGTAGACGCCGTCGCCCAAACCAGTTCCTGAAATTGCTGAGTGAGGGTCATTCCAAATCTTGTAGCGATACTTTTCAGCTTTTCCGTCAACGAGCGATCGGGCGTCAACGCCATATCGCCGAGCCGTATCGCGAGCATGTGCTTTTAACTCCATTAGTTGGATATAGTGTGACATCATCTCACTCGTATCAGCTGTTTCCTTGAAATCCAACACATCTTGAGCACGCTGTTTTAACTCGTTTGCAATACGCTGTTCGTGCACTGTCATCGGACGTCGCACAGTTCCGAATGTATGAATGCTCGCATACCATCGCTCATCCATGGTGTCGTCGGATTTAATACGTGCAAAATGGTCGTAGTCTATGATTCCCGCTTGTCCAGAATCCACAAAAATCACATCGTCAAGTTTTTCGAACTTTTCTGGTCGAGCGACGCTCTCGTGCCATGCGATCAAGGCACTGTGTCTTGTGCCCCAGTGTTGAATGTCTGTGTGTTCCGTTTCAACATGCCATGTCCCTTGTCGAATATTTTCCAAAACGATATTTCCTCGACCGTCTAACCCATAGCACGGGTCTGAAATGACCACCCTAGTTCCTAATACTACATCCCTACCCGTTTCTTTTGGTTGGGGAATATCGTCTCGTTCATACTCCAACCACTGGTCATTAAACCATTTTCGTAGTTCGCGTGTTCCAGCTTCGAGGTCGATGGAAACGTTTAACAAGTCACACGTTTGTTGTGCAATCACGCGACCGCCTTGCCACAGGACTAATGTAATCAATTCATCTCCGTCAACGGTTGATAATTCATGTTCGAGTTGGAATTCGTTTGTATTCTGCCAATTTTGGTCTAAAAGTGTTGCCAACTCTGATAATGTTTTATACTGCATGGCGTTCTCCATTCGTTGTATTATTCGTCATCTTCATCATATGTTGGGAAGTAATCGATTTTGATGCCGACAATCTGTCCGTTTTCATTTTTTGCTATGTAACAGTTGTATCCACCGTCTCCAAGTCCTGATGATGTAATAACTGAATGTTTGTCAGTCCAGATGTGGTTGACATGGTAAGTGGCCAAGCCGTCGAGAAGGGATTGTTCGTTGACGCCGTAATAGTTTGTTTTCATTTCCATATTTTTTTCTTGGCGGTATACTTCAAGATATTTTGGATTGTCGAACCGGTTTCCCCAACCGAGCTCTTTTTCCAGTGCAACTCTATTTTCATACAAAGGTCGTAGTTGTTCGGCTAGGTATTTTCTTAGTGTGGTCATCGGTTTACGAACTGACCCAAAAGTGCGAATGCTATCGTACCATTGTTCTTCGCGTTCTTTGTCGTCTTTGATGTAGGCAAAATGATTGTAGTCATAGATACCGGCTTGCCCTGAATCTACACCCACATGGATATTGGTTTTTTCGTAATCTTCATCGTCGGGTTCTCCAACACTTTCATGCCACGCGATAAGAGCTGAACAACGTTCACCCCAGTTGTTAATATTTAAGTTCTCGGCTTTCGTGTGCCACGTTCCGGGTTTTACTTTTTCGAGGGTGCCGTTACACCAAGTTTCTAGGTCATAGCATGGATCGGAGACCACAACCTTTTCGCCGAGTTCGATGTCTCGCCCTTTTTCGGTAGGCAGTGCTATGTCTTCTCGGTCGTAGTTGTCGTACCATTGTTCCCAGAACCATTCTTTAACGTCTTCATCCAAATTATACACATCGATTTCAACGTTATAAATGTCACATGTCGTTTGGAGTATGATTTCGCCACGAACTCTGATGTTGAAATGAATAAGTTGGTCGTTACCTTCACCCTCTAATTGATATTCTAGCTGGAAGTCATCAGTGTTTTGCCAATGTTGGTCAAGTAGCTGTGAAAGTTCGTGTACTGTTTTATATGTATACATGTGTAGTTCCTTTCTAATCAAGTCCTTGGTAAAACAAGTAGTTTAAGTCATCAATTGTTCTATCAATCACATCGTGGAAACGATTATCAACATTGGTGAGTGTATATTCGTTTGCTTTTGGGTCAAGTTCAATTTCTGCAATAGGCATCATTTTATGTGGATATAGCTCGATGTGTACATTCGGGTCTAGTTGTTCACGTGGGTCTACATTGATGATGATTTTTGAGTCATGAATTTTTATTTCAGTTGCGCCATTTGGGCTCGTAAATCCCAATCGGTGGTTGTTTGTGATGGCTTCCGATTTCATCAATAGTTGCATTAATGTTTCAAATTTAGGCTCTTGTGTAAAGGCAATCAATTTGTTGATGACGATCGAGTTTTTGTTTAAGTAGCTGTATAAGGACATGGAATTTCCTTTCTAGTTGTCTAAGTGGTTGATGAGCTCGAGTCCACCGGGAATGTCGTTCATCATTTCTTCCAATTGTGAGTAAATTTGAAGAGGTTGTGGATGTGTTTTCAATAGGTTAATCATCTCCCGTTTGCGTTCGCGATAGTTGTCCATTCCTGTGAAGCTATCACACCATTCATCATAGTGATTGATGAGCCAATCGGCTGAGTAGATATCCCCAACACCGTATAGGTCCAATTCGAGGAGGTTATCAACGGTGCATTCATCGTTCATTCGGCTGGTCTCAATGATTTCTGTATGTTGGTCTTTCCACATAAGTTCGACGGTTTCGTGTGAAAGATAATTGGTTGAATAATCTTCGTCAATATAGCTAAAAGTCGCTTCAAAGTTGTATTGCTTCAAATTGTCACGGACTGTGTTGAGCGCGATTCCGTAATCATGATTGAAAATGTCCTCAAAGAAGTTTTCAATCACATGTCTAAATGAGCCATTACCATCACCATCGAAATGTGACTCGTAGTCATAATGGTCGTCGAATTCTTCAAGAATGGCGTTTAGTTTGTCGAGTGGTGTGGGCTGATTAATGACAGCATTATTATTATCTCTAATAAGGAGTGGTGTATTTGCCAAGTGTTGCAGATAGAGCAGATAAGCCGCGTTAATATTTGTTTCGGCATAGAGGGACATTGTCCCTGATGCTGTTGTCTGATTTGCCATGAATATTCCTTTCTTAATGGTTTGGTAGTTATTCCATTTCGGATTTAGGGTGTGAAAGGCGTCGATGGATGGGTGTTGTTTAAATCGACAGTTAGATAATGATTTCTAGTCCACCGCACACAAAGAAGATCGTCACGTTTTAATTCAACGTTCGTCCACTTGGCTAAGAGTTCCCGTGTATCAAATCGTTGGTCGACCACTACACCGTACCCGTTTGGTGTCTTATGTGTCTCGACAGTCATTGTCGGTCGAGTTTCACCTTTTTTCGGTTGTGTTGTTTCATGACAGTTTTGCACATCACTTAGAAACTCATGCAGCAATTCCTCGGTATTGATTCGTTTTGGTTCACTGATTCAATTTGGAACGGTTGTACATAATCTTCGGTTGTCGTAATATCGTAACCACCATTCGGGGCTTGAGTCAGGTTTAGGTTAATACTATCTTGACGCAACCCGTTAAACCGTGAGTATTTAGACGATACTGATACGTCAGCATAAAGGTTGGTGACGCGAATGTTATAGTTTTGTGGTGCATCGTTTTTAAGTTTCACACCCAAATCAGCGATAGACGGTGTTGTGAAGACATAGTCATTGAGGTTTCGTTCATCAACTTTATAACTGGTTTCAAGTTGGATTTCTTGACCTTGGACGGTAATCGTGTGTTCACGGTCGATACCTTTTTTAGGACTTTCTTGAACAGTTTTCTCTGTTGAGTTGATATTGACAGCATGCGTTGTTTTGGATGCTTCTTCTTCACAACCTGCGAGGATGGCTACTGCTGCGAAAGCTGTGAAGGTGAGAGCTACTTTTTTGAAGTTCATTGAATTTTCCTTTCTAATCATCGATACCGATTGTGGCTTTTAGCACGTCGATGACATCATCGGTTGACAGTGTTAGTGTTGCAACATTCCCAGATGTCACATAACCAGTACTTTTATCAGGTTCATAGTGGAAGTAAAAGTTCGCAAGGTCGTGATGCCTATCCTTGTTAAAGATAATAAAATGGTATGTATCATCTTCGGTTGTGTCGTTGTGCAATGTGAGCACACCTTTGAAGTCACCGTATGCATTTTCAGCTGTCATTCTACTTCGCAGTGCTTACGTCATCAGAAGATAGGTACTCATGGGTCTAAGAAGTTTTTCAATCTCAGCTTCCATGTTAATTTTGGTTTTGTAATGTTTTCCAATTTCACCATCCATGGCTTCTTGTTTCATTACCTTTTCTGCAATAGAGGTCATCTTCTTTCTTTAATTAAAAATGAAATCAATAGCATCTTTGACTGTTTCGAAGGAGTCATCAATGTCTCCACAATATCCGTAGTCTAGCGTGACATTGAATGAGTTGTTTGTGAACATAATAGTGTGTACTATATCCCAGTCTTTTGTGACGAGCTGTATTTCATTCGGTTCAATTAGGATATTGTAGTTCCAGTGCTCATCATACTTATAGATTTCATTTACAATCTCTTTTGCGTAGTTTAATATTGTTTGCATTTTCATTTTTCCTTTTTCATTTTGGGACACCAATTCACTCCAAAAACTCGGTGGAATCCTCATTTCAGGTCTTTTTTGTTGATGCGTGCATATTGATTTTCAAATTGTACCTGATAGGATGTTTCGTTTTCGCTCACGATTTTTGTTTCGACGGTATCCACTAACCAATCAGGAGCGTCGGGTTCTTTTTCGGCAACGATGAGAATACCGTTTTTTTTGAGGTTGTAATATGGTACTTTACTAGTTGCTTGAGCAATCGTGCCTTGTTGGATGTATCGTTTTTGTGAATTATCTAGTAATGTATATGCGCCCCAAAGGGACGTGATTGTGAGAACTGTCGAGAATACAATCATACTTATATCACCTTCTTTAAAACCGTTTTTAAATCCGTTTGATATATATGAATAACTCATCCATGCGAGGAGCAATACCAAAATACATAAAATGAACACACCCGACGATAGTTGCTCGACTTCGATATTAGATTGCGACATGATAATCTTCCCCATAGTTGGTTTCCTCCCTATTTTGTGTATTTTTCAATCTCTGCGATTTCGTTTTTCACAAATTGAATGAATTTGTTGAGTTTACCTTTGTCGACAGAAATCTTGTGGAACGTATGATGTCTAGCTAAAAGTGGGTCACTCATCGGGGTAAATACATCATGGCGATAACGGTGGCTTGAAATACCTTTTAAGATATGTGCTTCTTGATGGGTGATGTCTAACTGTTGAGATGCATTATAAATTTGGCTTTGCACAAATACCAAAAACCAAGGATTAGACTGGTCTCCGTCTCGCACGTGTTCAAGTACTGTTAGTAACTTTTCATAGGCCTCTTTGAGTCGGCGTTTTTCAAGAATGTGCTTGTATAAATCCGTCAATCCGTCGTAAGCGCGTAATCGTTCTTGGTCAATCATGCGTTTTGCATGGTTGAGCTTTTTGATGATGTTTTTATGATTAGTGTCTTTTGCAATTGTTAAAAGTTCTGTTTGACGAGGGTTTTCACGCCAGGTGATGTAGTTGGCGTGATTCATCAATTTAATTTTGAACTGTTCTTTCTCATTTTTGATATAAACGTATGGTGCCAGACCATGTTCACGAATTAGTTCTTCTAGTTCTTTTTGTGTAATCATGGGTGTTCCTCTCTAATGGATAGTTCACGACAAAATGCTATAAAGTCGTGTGACGTCGTTTGGCGTGTGACCGTCGTAATGGGGTGCGGTTTCTAATTCAACCACGTCGAATTTATCCCAGTGGTCGATATGATAATGATATGTAAATTGTCCGTCGGGTGTATCAATCCCTGCTATAAAGTAATCTTCAAACATTGTCCCGTCTTCATGAAGTTTTGATTTCCAAGAGATCGTTTTATTTTGATTGCAAATAATTGAAAACAAAATCATACGATGGTAATACAATTCGTTAAAGCTATGATAACCGTCCGATAATTCACCTCTTTTTGGTAGATTCATTATTCTGTTTTGTATTTTTTCGAAATCGGACATGGTGCGTATTTCGTGTTTATTCATAGGATTCCTTTCTTTAGTACATCAGTTACGTAACTTTCTGATGGAACTAAATGCACATAGACATGTTTTAGTTCATCTTCGCTAAAAATTGACAACGGTGAAGGTTTTAGAAATTTGACAACGTTTTCAATCCACGCATCATTATTTCCGCGGTCTTTCGCTCGTTGCTTGAAAATGACTTCGGACTGTTCAGTTGGCAGTGGTTTCAAATAGTGAACAGTGTAACCGAGTTTAATGATACCGTGTACGATATCTGGGTTTTGTGCAGTAAATATGTAGTCGTATTTTCCTGATTTGACAGCTTCATCGATGGCTTCTAAATAGTCCGCGTCACCGTTTTTCTTTGGTTTACGATTTGGAATCCCTTTGAATTCTTCAGATGTGAGGTGCTCGTAACCTGTCCTATCGAATAAATAATCAGAGCTCTCTAAATCGAGAGCTTTTTCTGGATTATTTTGTGCGTAATAGGTTTTACCCATACAGGGGAAAGGCTAAAATGATTTTCGTCATAACTTTCCTTTTTTTTTTCTTCTTCAGTCAAGTCCTAGCATTTCGAGCAAAAGTCTATCGATAGCGTCAAAAAAGTTATCAACATTTCCAATTAAATCACCGCGTTCACCTTGACGGATGCTCTTGTAGTTTGCTCCGTTATAGTGTCGGTATTCTATCGTCCCTTCATCATAATGCTTCGTCATATACGCTCGGATTGTGTATAGTGCAATGGTATTGTTGGTTGCGATACATAGGGTTGAGTCCGGTTCGACATTTGAAAGCACTTCATGTGTCATACTGACAATGTTTCGTTCTTCTGTCAAACTGTCTATTGGGAGGACGATAGACCGTGCCAATTCAGCTTCTGGAACTGTTCCCGTGTTTACAATGACATGGCGCATTAATTCCACTCCACCTTTCCGTCCTCGTCAATGGTGATGAGTGTGACCGTCATGTAATTAAATTCCTGATTCAATGCTTGGTCAACAATATAATCAATTTTTGGATCATCGTCTTCGTCGTACCATTCTTCAATATTTTCAAGTAGCCATTGCTCAGCGTCTTCTGCACTTGTTGTAATATGTTGGCGCCCATAGGTTGATTTTGTTCTCCAGGCATCATGGTAGTATACTTCATATAATGTCATTCGTTTTGTTCCTTTCTAGTTTTTCACGTACTTGATTCTCTCAAGTAATTCTTGAATGGTGGCGCATAGTATACGTGGACTTTCGATTGTTTTATCTGTTGAATATTTTACGCCGATTCGTTCAACAAGTTCTTGTGTATCTTCGTCGTATTCACAATACTGCATACGAACTCCACACCATACTCGCTGTTCTTTGCGAGGATACTCTTCAGATGTTACGGTTACTTTAATGTGCAAGTCAGGTGTAATCGAAATAGTGCATCGCGTTTCATCTAGCGGTTCAACACTTGGGTAGAACGGTTCATCTAGGAATACTGTCCCGTAATGTGGTTCAAGTTCTTTATAGATGCTCTCCGCTAATGTTTCTCGCGTGATTGGCTCTTTTGTGAGTGTGATAAATTCACGGTATTTTGTCGGACGAGCTTCATTCGACCCAAGTGGCATCTTTTCGACGCTCATTAGTTCGTTGAAAATTTTTTCAGCAAGTTCTTTTGCTTCAGCTTCGGAGTAAACCTTGTACGGGTCCAGATAGGTCTCCATTTTATGACTAAATGGATTTTGAGGCATTGGGTATAGATATTTTGAGTAATGGAGTGTATGAGTAAAGACATCACGATAATCCAAATTGTAGTCGACCTTTGACTCACTATCACGGAATTGTAAATAAGTCACTGGGCTATATGGGCCATCATAGGATTGATGATAGAGATAGTCGTGTTCATCATCGATTTGTGGTTTTAGTGACTCGAAGCGTTTATCGTAATAGAGCACGAAATCGTTTTCTTCAAGGATGTAGACGAGTTGTTTCAAGACGCGTGCTACGTTTAGTTCTTTGTTCATGTGGGTTCCTTTCTATATACCGTTTCTGTTTAATATTGGAAGAATGGTTTATTTGGTGATGTGATTGTGATTTCACTATCGTAACCGTCGTTAAACAATTGATGACATTCGCCTACTGCTTGTTTGGGGTCATTATATATCGCGTAGAGCCATTTTGGGTCTTTTGTGTCGAGCAATTTCGCATATTGCTCACCCAATGTAGCGAGTGCCCCACATTCTTGTTGTGCGATATCTTGGACGATTTCAATAGCGCACAAACTATCCTCTCGAAAAACGTCCCAATCGTCAAGAAGTTCATAAGTAATTTCTGCTAGGATATTTTTTCCAAAACTGTCATCGTTCAGATGGAGCATGGAGAATGGCCTTTTAAATGAATGATTTTCAACCGTCGTACAATGTTGAATCAATTCATCATCTTCGACGCTATAGTAAATATCCGTTAGTTGTTTGTATTTCATGAGAATATCTAAACGGAAATCGTTGAGAAGTTCGAGTAGGCGCTCTTGATGTAGAGTTGCGATGTCAATGTGGTAAGTGATATAATAGTCGTCCATATGTTATCCTCCATATACTTCTCTATGTCTGGTTTATTTGAGTAGTTTTTGTAACTGATTTTGAGCGATTTCTAGTCGCATTACAGCGACTAAATCATTTGTTCCATATGTATTTCTAGCTTTTCGAATAATATTCGCTTGCAATTTGATTTGTTCTAGATATGTTGCAATATCTTGTCGATTTAACATGTTTTGGTATTGTTTGTTACGGTGCAATTCTTGTTCGACTTGCTCCACCATGGCAATCAGTTTTCCTAAATGATATGGTGTCAGTATAGCTATTTTTTGCAATTGTTGTTTTATTTTTTCCATGGTCTTCCTTTCTGTAATTTCGTAAAAAATATGGGGCTTGGGGTGAAACCCCATTATTTCGTGTTGCGTATGCAACACGTCTCCCGTATTGATACTTTGATTTCGTGATGGGAGAGGGGGTTGGGGCTTTGCCCCATTGATTGGCATTTTTGCGTATGCAAAAATGCAAAAAAAATTAAGAAGCATTTCTGCCTCTTAATTCTTCGGATAGATGTAGGTATAGTTACCGCCCGTCGCTGGGTTGAACCAGCCTCGGTAATTTTGGATTCCCGCCGGGTTGGCCGCATATGCGCTACCTCCATAGTTTGCTTCAAGAACTTGAATCATTCCGTCTTCTCGAACATCAGTAACGTAAGCGATGTGACCGTAACCTCCGTCATCCCATGAGATGAGCGCTCCGGCTACTGGCGTGTGCCCTGTTTTGAACCCGGCCGCTGCAGCACTCGCGGCCCATTGACCACCGTTACCCCAATAATCACCTGCCCATGGTGCTAATACCTTAGCTCCCCATGTACATTGCCCCCAAGGGTATGAGTTGGCGTGTGGTGTATAACTTGGTGTGTAACTGCTTGCTACGGGTTTACCTGTAGCGATCGCTTCATTTTTCTTACGTTCAGCTTCAGCTTTCTTAGCTTCTTCAGCTTTTTTAGCTTCTTCAGCTTTCTTAGCTTCTTCAGCTTTCTTAGCTTCTTCAGCGACGCGGTCCTTTTCTTGTTTGAGGTCATCTTCAGTATTCTTTAGCTTCAATTCACACGCATCTAGTTGACTTTGAATATTCAAGCGTTGTACTTTCGCATCCGCTTTATCCTGAAGGTTGGTCAACTGTAGTCGAATACTCGCTCGGTTGACTCTCAAGGAATTGACATCTTCCGTTAATTTCTGAACTTTTGTTTTTACTGCCTGTTCAGTTTTAGGCGTTGTGGCTTCTTCTGCCAATACTGTCGTTACGCCACTATGTAGTGATAGTAATACAACGCTACTTGTGACGAATTTCGTCCATTTTGGTGTCATAGAATTTGATCGTATTCGATTCTTCCTTTCCTTTGATACCACTAGTATATCACATTTCTACCAAATTCGCTAGGGTTCCATGTTACAGTTTGGTTACAGTTTGATAACCTTTCCGCTGTATAAGTGTTCACCTTCACGATAGAAGACATTTGCTTCTTCACGATTTGGTAGTTTGTAAACAGATAACTGTCCGGTATCGAATGTTTTCTCAAATGTGATGTCGCCTGACATATCAGCCAATGTGTCCAATTCTTCTCTACGTAATAGTTCGGTTTCGGCTACAAGTGTCGCGTCGACAATCATCTGCACCACACCTTCTCGGAAGGTTGTTGGTAAGGTAACGCTGAGTTCCCCGTCATATTGATTGACATACAGATATTTAGCGTCCATTTGACAATTCCTTCCCGAGCTGTTTAATTTTATCTGGGCGAAAATCCGACCAAGCGTCTCCTACTGCTGGGTATACTACTGGCATGGATAACTTTTCTTGGCCCGCTTTTAGCATATCGATGTACGCATCCATGTCGCCACTTTCTTCAATATTCACCTCTGTGAATGGGATACCCTCCCGTTCGAGGAGCATTTTTGTTTGTTTACATTTGACACAATTATTCTTTGAATATACAATTGTGTCATTTGGGTTTGATTCTCTTGTAATCATTATTTTCCTTTCTCGACAATGAAAAAGAAACCCTTTTGGTTTCTAATTCGTTTGGATGACTTGTCGCAACCATTGATGCAATTCATGTCTATCTCGCTTATAACCCGTCATGTACGAGTCGATGGTGGCTTTCATGTCTAGATATTGCAAATTTTTAAGCATGATTCGCGGTTCATATTCAGCTTTCACTCGACCCAATCGTGTAAAAATACTATGGTCGGGTTCGTGGAACATGAATCGGTGATACTTCTTTTGTTCGTCCTTGAGACCTGTTTCGTAGCGTGCGATTTGGGTCGTTAGATAATGTATGGTATTCTCTTTATCTTCTGGATGTTCCACCATATCTATCAACGCCTCCACACACTCTTCCTGCAAATCCATACACATGGCTTGGATGAATGTTGGCGCTGTATCGCAGTTTCCAATCAGTCTCATGCAACCCTCGATGTCCCCTTTGTTGAGCCGTCGAGTCAATTGTTTCAGATTTTCTTTGACATGGGTTATCAATTCAAAGGTTCCTCCATTCGACCCCGAGTCAAGTCCGTCAAACCTTTAGAAGTTACACGTTCGATTTTAGTGAATTTACCATCTGACAAGGTCGCCATATAAAAGGCGGGAATTACGGGATCATTCTTGCATAATTTTGCATAATAAGTTGATGGGGTCAGCCCCGTCATACCATTCGTGGTATAATCTTTGAAGCCATTTGCGTTACCAATATCGTTCGTCAATTGGACTACAAATTCATACCGCTCCTGGTCGTTGGTTAACCGAAACACTGTTTGTTCCGGTGTTTGTTGCATATATCTCAACAAAGGGATATCGGAAATTCCGAGATCCCTTGTCAAGATGAGGACACGGCGTGCCATGCATCACCTCTTACCAGATTGATGCAGCTGCTTCTTCGGTCGCTCCAGCATCGGTAGAACCAGAAGTTTCGCCAATACCGTCTTCTTGTCCGAAGATTTTGCCACGTCCGCCACGCACGAACAATTCTTCTGGTGATTTGTCACGCGCTTCAAGTTTCAAACGGTAGTATGAGTTACCTTGGTGCTCAGACTCAGTGAACGTAACTGTTACAACCGTACCTCCTTTAAGATAGTAGCCAAGGTTTCCATCTGGATTTTCATTGAAGTCAAACAATGAATAACGTCCGTCTGCGGTTTCAATGTTTGCAAACTTACCTGGCATGTTTACTGTAAATTGTACTGTAGCTGCTGGATTAGCTCCGATAGCTGCCACTACTGCCGCTTTGATTTCTTCTACTGGTGTCGCTACGTTAAAGTTTGTAGACGCTTGGTCAGACCATTGTGCTGTATCGTTCGCTTTGAATGCGAAGTATTTGAAACGTAGAGTTCCTGTCTTTTGCGGGTTCTTAGACTGACTAACCTTCACCGCGAACAATTCCGCCGGTACGTTTACCAATTCTTCAGGTTTGACTGAAAGTACCAAACGACGAGATGGTGAACCATCAAGTTTTGAGCTTGGGAAGATAGATACAGGTGCAGTATAAGTGAATGTTGACATATGATGTCCTCGTCAGACCACACAATTGTGTGTTGCTTCTACCCGCGGCGTCTGACTGCCTTTCTTTATTTGTTTTTGAATTAGGTTTTTAAAATTAGGTAGATAATCTTAGTTAGACTCATTTTACAAGATGTTCGTCACGTATCTCAACCTTTTGGTATCACCATTATATCACTAATGATATATACTGTCAAGGGAAATTTGAGTTTTTTTTTAAAGTTTTTTTCAACTTTATTTATTGTCATATCTGATTGTTGATATCACTAGTATATCACCCAGTTTTGACTTTGTCAAGCAAAAACTGCAACCTAGGACGGTTGCAGTTCGTTACGCCAAACATTGGCAAAGTTTGCAATCATGTCTACGTACTCTTCTGTGTCGAGTTGATTTTCGATTGCTTGTAGTTCATCTTCCGATTTTTCATATAATGAGGTATTGTCCATAAACACACGAGCTGTTTCAGATAAGTTGGATATCTTTTGTTCGCCAAGTATGGATACAGACGTTTTATCCCGCTCGTCATTGGGCTTCTTATAGCCTTCTAGATTTCGATAGTCTCCGACGCGAATGGCATCAGAGAATTTATCTAAAACTTTTAGGCGTCCTAGTCGGGATACCACGCTTGGATCCCCGACTGGTGAGTTGTCTGGTAAGGTTTCAATCATCTCATCGTAGTTCATGCTTGGTTTGCGTTTAGCAGTCGCATAGCGCTTCAATTTCACTCCATCGTTTGTCAACCACGTACGGATGGTTCCTGGATGTACATTATCCTTGGAATCAATGAAGATTGATCCACTTGTTGGGCGCATCACCCAAGCAGTCATTTTGATAAATGTGAACAGGTCTACTTCCGAACGATATTCTTTCAGAGCTTTTCGGATAAGGTCTTTATCAATCGGCTTATTTACGATGTCATCGTTCTGAAGATATTTGACAAGTACTGCGTCCACCAATGCTGGGTGCGTCAATCGTTTATCAACAACTGGTCCACCGTGTGATGTCAAGGTTCCTCCACGAGCTGATAATACTTCGCCTTTTTCTTGGTCAATTTCGGCACGGTTGTTCGTATCTTTGGAAATTAAGAAACATGGCTCTGGGTCGATTTCTACCAAAAGTTTTTCCAACTCTCGGTCCACAATCTGCTTATTCAGCTCTTCGTCGATATTGAACACATAAATACCGTCTGTGTTTGATGACGGTACACGAGCTCCGTGGATGGCTAATGCTTGAGCAATAATCCAGGTCATCAATTGTCCGATAATACGCATTGATACAGCTTTGTTGTTGGCGCGCACTTTCGTATCAAATCCCCCGTCCAACACACCAGATGCTGAGTTCAAAATCAATTTGTAACCTTCCTGCATGATGTTGGTCTCAATCCATTCGCGTGATTGGAATTTGATTGTCTTCAGCTTCGATTTGATAGCAATACGATGCTCATAAATTTCACGATAAATATCTTTCCCATGACCGTCATAGAAGACTCCCATGTTAATCAATAACATTGGATAGTATCCAGCAAAGTCTTGGTGAACGCTTTGACCCGCGGATGTGTAGCGGTAACGTTCCAAAAGTTTTTCACTTTTTGATTTTTTATCGTAACAAAACGGTGTGAACTCTTCAGGGTCGATGATTTCGTCACATTCTTCTGTTTGATGGAAGAAGTACGGAATCTCATGCATTAAATGGGCCGGATAACCTTCAACCACTGTTCGTGACTGAACTTTAATCAAGTTATATAGTTTTTGACTCACTTCTTTTTTCGGAATGAGTGAGACATATTTATATTTCTCTTTTAGCTCCTTAATTTTTGCACGGTCCTTCATCAACTGTTCAACGAAAATTTCAGCACCATGGATTCCTCCTGATGAGAAGTTTACGTGTGTGTATGAATCCGTACCGTTTGCATCGATTAGTGGTAGATAGGTTCCAAACGTGTCCAACAGTTCACGTCGTTCTGATTTCTCATGTGGTGCAATTCCGTGTTGCAGGAAATGGTTGGTTGATGTATTCCAGTTCTTCCCTCTGAACGCATCATAGAAGTTATAGATAGACATGAACTTCGCCAAGTGAGCTCGAGCGGCCTTGGGATTATTTTTTACTACCACGTTGTATACATTTTTCATGTACCAATCTTTGGCATATTCTAAAATGTCAAACTGCTCCATACCCCGCTCTTTCGCGATGTGAGGCGCTGGATACATGAAGTGACAGGTTGGATAGTCATCAATTGGTTTATCGGGTGCGATGATATTTTCTACAAATTTGGCAGATGATGAATTGACGGTCACACCATTTCGCTCCAATCGGTCTCCATATTTTTCAAGAAGTGCTCGTCGGATTTTTTCGGTGATTTCTAGCTTGGTACCTCTATATACGACATCTCGAAATTCTGTGATATCGTTAATATTGTATAAGGTATCTGCATAGATATCGTTCGAGTGTCCCGATTTATTGGACTCACTTTCAATGATAGAGCCTCCAAGCATTCCGACAAGGGTTTTCAAACCTATCATAATGCGACCGCGCTCAATCATGGATTCGTTCAAGTATCCGCCGTCGACTTGATTGGCGTATTGTTCATACGGAAGCGTCGGAATTCGATGGGCGGTGTCATCAATAAGGCTATCTGAGAACTGTCGTAATTTCGCGGGCGTTGTTTGGGTTCGCCCTGCGACAACTGTTCGTTCAAAATAGTTCATCATTTGAATATCATACGACAAACCGTTGTATGAGTAGTACCAACCTTCTTTTGGCTTAACAGCTTCTTCTTGTGTTCCCAGGAATCGAGATAGCAAGGAATAGCTACCCATACTTGGTATGTGCCTCTTGAAATGCCACAAAAGACGTGTTGCGTCGTGTGCAATATCATAGAGCTTATGCTTTAGACCGGAGTCTTCACATGCTCTTTTTACTGCTAACGCATCCTCTGCATTTTCGACCAGATAATGCATTTCTAAGGTGTTATCGTCATCATATAAACCAACGCAGAAGAAGTTATCATAAGACTCGATATCCCAGAATAACTGTTTCTGTTTCATCGGCGACTACCCTTCTCGAGGCGTGCGAACACCTCGTATAGTACCGCTGCGAATTCAGCATTACAATACATTGCGGTGTCGGCGCGTCGAATGAGCCATAATTTCATTAGTTCGATATTTTCAAACGTGAATACATCATCTAGAATTGCGATACGGTAATGGCCGTTGGGTTGCAACTCTTTCACTCGCATACCGGGTGCGGTATAATCCTTATCGATGCGCAAACCTCCGTCCGGAGTTCGAACATCTAGTCGATATCGACCCGATTTGGTGAATTTCAACACTTGCTGTTTTTCAAATTGTGGCACTCGTTTAATTTTCATACGGGTGGCATAATCCCTGAGTGCTGTTTTCACGTTTGTTTTCAGGTTGTTGAATTGTTCTTGTTCCATATTCTACCTTTCTATCGAATCATGGATTGTTCAATTTCCAACTCCAAGTTGTAATGGATTGGTGTAGTGAAGCCGTCCCGTTTGATGGTTTCAATCATATGCGGGAGGTCGTCCTTTGTATCCATATAATGTTGAAGTTGTCGTTCTAGACCTGCATAGTATCGTTTCTCGTGTGGGAGGACGATTTCTGCAGCGAATTCATTATAGACTTCCATGTCGGTTAATGTTTTATCGTTTACAGTAATACTCATAATCGGTTCTCCTGAGATGAGGAACGTCATATGGTTTTCGTCAAATTTGATTGTCATACGCTCTTCCGTTTCTGTTTCAATTTCGAGGTCTTCTCTGGTGAGTTGTGTTGCGGTGTCAACAAGTAATCCCTTGTCGAGCGCCGTCTCAAGGACTTTATCCAGCACTTCACACTTCATTTTCGCAAATTTCTCAAACGGTAATCCAACAAACTGTTCTTTGAGGTTCGACAAATCATTTTTTACAGCCTCGATGTTGATTTGTAGTGGTTCAGCTCCAAACGCTTCCAACACCGCTAAACTCTTATCGAAGTTGTAATCGTTGATGATGGCATCATTATTTCGCATAATGTCTTCTGCAAAATCGTTTTTATCATCATCAACATCCGCTGCGTTGAAGTCATACATTGACTCGAAACGTTCGGTCCAATACGGTATTTGTAAACAGCGACCATAATCCATATTGATTGGTGTTGATGTATCAGTGTTGACATCATACGCCACAATGAAGTTGGATGGGTTGTTTAATCGATCCATATTACCTAATAGGATGTCAAGGGATGCTTGTTCTAGCAAAAATTGTCTTGCGGTTTCTTCGGGAACTCGGTTTGCCACCAATAAGTGAACCAGGGTCTCGAATCGTTCGTTTTGCGGTCTATCAACAACTGTTTCTGCATATTCCTCGATAGTGATGGCTACATTTGATTCCACGGCTCCATTGTTACTAATGGAAAGGACTCGTTCTACTTCACCGTCTTTTAGGAATACGTCGGAGCGTGTCCCACTAACAAGGTTCCCTTTGTGGGTGAATGTATCAAAAGTATAGTCTGCGTGTTGATGTGCAGTAGTCAGGTGTCGTGTGACACAAGACGCAATACTTTCTGATACTGAAGAATATTGATAGTCAAATTTGTTTTCCCACTCGCCACCGATTGCGGGGTTGAGCTCATCTAGTTTGACGAATTGGTCAATTCCTGCTACATTTACGATCCCTTTATATTGCAGGCCGTTTAGCTTCTTGTGACCAAAATTTTCTAAAGTAATCACGATATTTTCCTTTCTAATAGGGTTCTCTTGTACCTATCACTATGATTATATCACAGTTTGTTTTAATTTTGTAATTTGAGGTTATTGTTCGTAAAACACGAACATCATGGTAGTTTTGTGCCTATTTTTGGTCAGAACGTTCGGACATCCCGAACAATAGGTCCAGAGGGTGTGCTCGAGGCTCAGAATATGAGTGATTTCGAACCAAAACCCCTCTTTTTTGGACCATTTGGGGAGATTTGGAGAAAATTGGATTTCAATTTAGATTAAATGTTAGCGCTTACAAGCACTGGTATACCTGACTTTCTCTTCTGTCTCTTTATTTTTGAAAAAAAAGTTAGAAAAATTTTGAAGAGTGGTCAGAAAAAATTTTTTTTGTGAAGTCGATACTTTGATGTTCAAATAATACCAAATCGCTTCATACCGGGTTTTGTTACCGCTTTCAAAAAATCCAAATTTCAATCCAAAATCGTCCAATTCACAAAGTTTGATCCTTTTTGGGTTTGGTAAATGTTCGGAAATTGCGTAATTAAAAAGAGCTTACGCTCTTTAAATATGTGTACACGATAGTCCTGTTTCCAGCATCAATTCTGACGGTTCCAATTCTGGTCGTTGTACAGCGACTCGTCGATTGGTGGTGTAGTAGAGTAGAATATCTTTTGCGCGTGTCGTTGCAACGTACATGAGGCGACGCTCATCCTGCAATTCTGCCGGATTATTGCGCATAGGGAATACCCCGCTTTCGACACCAACCATAAATACAACTTTCCACTCAAGGCCTTTTGACCCATGAATGGTTGCAATTGTCACACCTTCTGGATACTCTTCTTTTACGCTTGATGTCATATCAAACGTGAAATTCGTTGCGATATCGAACAGAGTATACTCTTGGTCACCCTGCTCTTCGTCATATTTAGCCATGTATTCACTAACGACTTGATGCAACATTTCAACATGTCCTAGGTATCGTTGCTTGTCTTTCAAACCTTCAATCCAATTTAGATATCCTGTTCGTTCCAATAAAAACTCAACAGCTTGTTGCAGATTCATATCCTTGTTGTGGCTGATGAGCTCATTGTAGACAACGCTATAGGCTTGAACCTTTTTCTTCAATGCTGGAGTCAACTCCTCAATGTTGTCGGATAGAATATATTCTACAAGGGATTGCTCATGTTTGGCGGCATTACCTTCCAATTTCTTGAGTGCGACTGCCCCAATTCCACGTTTAGGTCTATCCAATGTGGCCATAAAGGCGTAGATATCTTTCGGATTTGTCATGATTTTTAAGAAATTCATCATGTCAACCATAACTTCGGATTTCATGAAATCAGCAAACTTGGTTGTATCATTTAGTGGAATTTGCGCAGCTGATAATTTTTGCTTCAAAATTGGCAAGGCCGCGCGTGACCGAATAAGTATGGCCATATCTTCGTAGGCAATCCCTCCGTTGTCGTGGAGTGTGTTGATCGTGTTCAGAATATGTTCAGCTTCCTGACTATCGTCTGCTGTGTTATACCACTTTATCGCTCTCAACCCTTCGGTTGTGCGATGCGCCTTCATCGGTTTTCGACTCGAAGCACCCTCAGTGTTCGTCGCGATTACCTTGTTTCCGATGTCGAGAATTTCTTGCAAACTACGATAGTTTGTTGACAAGTTGTATACTTTGTGTTCTTTGGTGTAGTTGTCCATGATTTCTGGTCGACCGCCACGGAATGAATAGATCGACTGATCCACATCCCCAATTAGGGTTAGTCGAGTCCCCGCGATAGCTCTTACCCAGGCGTCCTGTAGATAGTTTGAGTCCTGAAACTCATCCACGATTGTGTGAATGATAGTCTGTTTAAATGTATCCAGTAAACCGTCTTGGGCCATCAGGTAACTGACAAATAGAATCATGTCATATGTAATGACATTGGTTTCCCGGGAGTGTTGGATGGATTCGTTGAACACATGATACAATGCGTCGACAACGGCTCGTGATTCTTTTCGGTTTAATTGAGCAAAGTTAAAATCCTGATTTCGCAATCGGGCATACACGTCTTCACTGAAATTTCCGTCCAAAAGATTTGTTGGGTGTGCGTTATTGACAAGTAGACTTAGTGTTCCCGCAATTCGCCCGTATTCTGTTTTACCCAACGCTTTGCCTTCATCATAGTCCTCTTGCTTCAGCATCCATTTTCGAAATAGCTCAGTATATTCATGAGCGTTTTCCAATAAACGTCTATAGAGGACTTTGGTGGATGACTCATCAACAATGGAGAAGTTTGGATTCAATCCAACTTCAATCGCTTTGGCTCGGATAAAACGACTCATAATAGAGTGATAGGTTCCAGTGATGACTCGTTTCATTTCGTCATCTGTCAAGGTAGTTGACAATTTCTCTCGCAATTCTTCGGCTGCGTTTCGTGTAAATGAAATCAACATAACATTACCTGATGGGTAACTTTTCAAAATCTTTTGAGCGCGACCAACTAACGTTGTTGATTTTCCAGACCCAGCGGCAGATGCCCCGATGACGATTTCATCAATGGGTGCATCAATTAGGGCTTGTTGTTCTTCGTTGTATTGCATGAAGCAATACCTCCTTGTTTAATTTATAAGTTGCTCTGAAAACCCAGTTATAGGTCGTATCTCACTTACTTTAGCAAAAATTCCATCTTTTGTCAATTATTTCCGCTAAATAATTAAAGGCCCTTTCGGGCCCTTGAATTATTTAAACGCGTTCGCTAAATCAGCAATAGCTTCTTTAAAGCTATCGCGTACAGCGTCGCGGACAACTTGACGGATTTCTGCCTTGATTTCAGCAACTGTGTCCTCATCGAGAAGGCTATCATCTGTCTTCACAGACTCTTTCTCCGGAGCTTTCTTCGCTTTTGTTTTTGCCTTTGGTTTAGCCTTAGCTTCTTCCTCAGCTTTAGCCTTAGCTTCTTCCTCAGCTTTAGCCTTAGCTTCTTCCTCAGCTTTAGCC
>ERZ772956.84-NODE-84-length-77919-cov-7.319673_pt1 | contig 77919 bp, 69 predicted proteins | sample MGYA00580683_ERZ772956 | MGnify/ENA primary metagenome ERZ772956 (study PRJEB29015, sample SAMEA2738077) | human oral metagenome | biome: human oral; feature: human-associated habitat; material: saliva | place: China | collected 2212 ... | reverse complement strand
AAATATATCAGCAAAAAGGCAAAACCACCGTTGGCTCCCATCTTATATGGGAATCCCCAAATATTACCCAGGCCGATTGCAACACCTATTGCAGCCATTAGAAATCCGAAATTGGATTTGAAATTACCTTTATTTCCGTTTGTCATTTTATTATCCTCCCCAAAATATAAGTGGTTTAATTATAGTGGCACTATGATTGATTGTCAATGAAAACACACAAAAAAAACAACAAATCTTTATGTATAAACACAAAACATACAAAACATTTTACTGAAAAAGAATATAACTTTTTTGATAAAATTTTTTGTATTGTGATATAATGAGGACAGCTACATACTTATTTAGGAGATAAAAATGACTTTTAGAAAAACCAGAGATCCCAGAGTTCCACTCACTAAAGGAGAGAAGATCGGACGAGAGATGTTGCGGATTACCAGCGTCACACTGGGAGCGATTATTTGTGCCTTCAACATAAATAGTTTTGTAAGTGCAGGGGCACTTTTTCCGGGAGGCTTTGCGGGAATGACACTTTTAGTTACCAGATTATCATCAAAATATCTGGGGCTCTTTGTGCCGTATTCCCTAATTTTTTTGCCTCTTAATGCAGTCTCCATCTATCTGGGTTACAAGGGATTAGGCAGAAAGTTTACATTCTATACGGTTTATTATGTAGTGCTTTCCAGTTTGCTCACCGACATATTGCCCCATGTACCTATAACAGATGACATTCTCCTTGCAGCAGTGTTTGGAGGTCTTACAAGTGCTTTTTCAGGGCTTTTGTGTCTTTGGGTAGGGACCAGCAGCGGAGGAACGGATTTACTATCTGTGTATTTTTCTGAAAAGCATGGAATCAATACATGGAATTATATTTTGTTCAGCAATATTATTATGCTGGGTTTGGCAGGATTTTTCTTTGGTTGGGATAAAGCTTTATACTCCATCATATATCAGTATGTTTTAGTCCAGCTTTACCATGAGCTGTTTAAACGTTATGACAAGCATACTTTGATTGTCATTACAGATATGCCCGAATCTGTATATGACAAGATAAGCATATTGACCCATCACGATGCTACTTTATTCAAAGGAGAAGGTTTTTTTCTCGAGCAAAGAAAGAATATGATTTACTCTGTGGTGGAAAGTAATCAGGTGGATATGATCCTGAAAGAAATACGAGAGGTGGATCCGAAGGCATTTATCAATGTGCTGAAGACAGAGCGTTTGACGGGTAGATTTTATAAGAGACCGAGGGATTAAACGTATTAACTTATTAAGAAAATGTCCAATCTTATTTGAGTTTAATATATGGAAAATCTTAAATTTTTAATAAATTAGTACTTGATTATTTAATAGCGAATTATATAGGAGGGAATATGGCTGATATTTTAATGAAAGGTGCAGAAGTAAACGCAGCAATGAAGGAAAGAATGATCAACCGAGTCGATGCTTTGAAAAAAAAAGGTGTTCAGCCGGTTATAAACATAGTGAGAATAGGAAACCGCAGTGATGATTTGGCATATGAGAGAGGGGCACGCAAAAGAATGGAAAGCGTGGGGGTTGAAATGAAAATTACAGAGCTTCCCGAGGACATTTCACAGGCTGATTTTGTAAAAGCTTTTAGAAAGGTAAACGAGGATAAGACGGTTCATGGAATTATGCTTTTCAGACCTCTTCCTGAGCACCTTGATGAAAGCGAAATTGCATCAATTATAAATCCGATCAAAGATGTGGACTGCATGAGTCCTGTTAATATAGCAAAGGTTTTTATGGGTGATGAAGGAGTATTTGCACCTTGTACAGCAAAGGCTGTTATGGAGATGCTTGTGCATTATGAAGTAGATTTATCAGGAAAAAATGTTGCCATAGTGGGAAGAAGCATGGTTGTAGGAAAACCGCTTGCAATGCTTATGCTGAAGAAAAATGCCACTGTTACAGTTTGTCATACAAGAACTGTTGATTTAGCGGAAAAATGCCGTAGAGCCGATGTCGTAGTTGCTGCAGCAGGTCGAGCAGGAATGATTACAGGCGATATGATCAGCCGAGGCACAGTAGTTGTTGATGTCGGAATCAACATAAATAAAGAAGGAAAGCTTTGCGGCGATGTTGAATTTGAGAGTGTAGAACCCCAAGCCTCATATATAAGCCCGGTTCCCGGCGGAGTTGGGGGTGTAACATCATCAGTTTTGGCAAGTCATGTGATTAAAGCCGCAGAAATTTTGGGCAAACAATAGCATATAATATTGATAAAATTCAGGATGAAAAGTATCAATGTGCCACCGAACCGACCACTCTCAAAAAACCAAAAATATGTAAATTTATTACTTTAAAGTATTGTAATTTGAAGAAACGGTGATATAATATACATGCAACAATTATTCTAAAATGTAATACTAGATATAAGGAGGTTTAATATGCTGAAAATTTTGGAAGCAATTGATACTTGGCTTTGGGGTCTTCCATTCATTATTATTTTATTAGGAACACACATTTTTTGCACTTTTAGAACGGGTTTTGTACAGAGGTTTACATTCAAAGGCATTAAACTATCCGTTACTCCGGATCCGGATGGCGAGGGGGAAGTGTCACAATTCGGTGCACTTACTACAGCCCTTGCAGCAACCATCGGTACGGGTAACATCATCGGAGTAGCTACTGCAGTAGCGTTAGGAGGTCCGGGAGCTGTTTTCTGGACGTGGATAACCGGAGTTTTCGGTATGGCCACTAAATATATGGAAACTGCCATGGCGGTTAAGTACAGGGAACAGACGAAAGATGGGAGAATGATAGGTGGCGCTTTCACGGCCCTTGAGAGAGGTTTGCACTCCAAATGGCTTGCAGTAATGTTCGCTTTATTTGGTGGAATCGCAGCCTTTGGAATCGGTTGCATGACTCAGGCAAACTCGATTTCCACATCGTTAAAGCAGAATTTCGGAATTGATGAGAAAATTGCGGGAGTGGTTGTTGCAGTATTCACAGCGATTGTCATAATAGGTGGAGTTAAGTCCATAACAAAAGTTACCGAGAAACTTATACCTTTCATGGCAGCCTTTTATATAATCGGTTGTATTTGGGTATTGGTGTTGAATAGAAATATTTTAGGAGATTCTGTAGCTCTTATTTTTAAATCTGCGTTTTCAATGCAGGCGGGAACCGGAGGTGTATTTGGATATGCAGTGGGTACCGCAATCAGATTCGGATGTGCCAGAGGGTTATTCTCAAATGAGTCCGGTATGGGATCTGCACCAATTGTAGCGGCATCGGCAAAGACGAGAAACCCTGTTAGGCAGTCGATGGTATCAATGACCGGTACATTTTGGGATACAGTAATAATCTGTGCTCTTACAGGAGTTACTCTGGTAAGTTCGGCTGTTGCTCATCCGGAATTTTTAGAATCAAGCAGCACAGATACAACAGTACTTACCTTCCACGCTTTCGGGCTGATTCCCGTAGTAGGCAGACCGATAATCGCAATATCACTTGCACTGTTTGCATACTCAACTATTCTGGGTTGGTCATATTACGGTGAGAGATGTGCAGAGTATCTGATAGGCTCAAAAGTTATAAAATGGTACAAGATTTTATTCGTAGTACTTGCATTCGTAGGTTGTATAATTAAATTAAATACAGTATGGACAATAGCAGACATTTTAAACGGCCTGATGATTTTACCGAATGTAATAGGAGTATTCTTATTGAGTGGAGTTTTAGTAAAAGATCTGAAGAGATATGGGAATAACATTGATGATGTAGATCCGACTCCTGTTCCTGTTGTTGACAGAGATATAGCTAAACTGTAAACATAGGGAAAATCAGATACAGCATAGCTATAATTCCCATAATACGGAGAGGGACCCGTAGCCCGGTGCACGGGTCCTTTTCATGTTGTAATGTCAGATGCCCTTTCGTTCCTGTTTGTGTAGAAGACTTTCAGATAGATTTGATTTTTATATTTTTCTAGCGTTTAGTTCAGGTTCATTTTCCCATAAGCCTTGACAGTAGTGGCATATAGCAATTATAATGTATGGGATATTGCAAAAATAAAACATGCAGGATATTCCTTGCAGATTTTATACAGCAACCAGAGTGCAAAGCTAAAGATATAAGATATAAGAAAAGGAGGTGCTGTAATGTCTCCAATTATTACTATTATCGTTGCAGTTGTAGCCGGCATAGTCTGTGGACTTGGTGGATATATATACAGAAAGAATGTGGCAGAAAGAACAATCGGAAGTGCTGAACAAAAGGCAAAGAACCTTATTCTGGATGCGGAAAATCGTTCTGAAACGATAAAAAAGGAAGTTACATTAGAAGCAAAAGAAGAAGCACATAAGATTAGAAGTGAAGTTGACAAGGAAATTAGAGAAAGAAGGTCTGAGGTTCAGCGTACCGAACGAAGACTGACGCAGAAAGAAGAGGCTATTGACCGTAAACTCGACGGAATCGAAAAGAAGGAAGAAAAGATTTCCGGCATTGAAAAAAGTATAAATTCCAAGAAAGAAGAAATCGATAAAATCTTTGAAAAGAAAATTGCTGAACTGGAGAAAATTTCGGGATATACAGCCGAAGAAGCAAAGGCGCTTTTGTTGGAGGGGATTGAGAAAGAATGCAGGCATGATGCTTCTCAGATGATTAAGGAAATTGAAACTAAAGCGAAAGAGGAAGCTGACAGAAACGCAAAAGAAATTTTAACAGGAGCGTTACAGAGATGTGCTGCAGACCATGTGGCAGAAAGTACCCTTTCAGTGGTTAATTTGCCCAATGATGATATGAAAGGCAGAATAATAGGCAGAGAGGGGAGAAATATCAGATCTATTGAAACTCTAACAGGAGTTGACCTTATCATTGACGATACACCGGAGGCAGTTATAGTTTCCGGCTTCGACCCGGTTAGGAGGGAAATCGCAAGAATTGCTTTAGAGAAGTTGATCATGGATGGAAGAATCCATCCTTCCAAGATTGAGGAAATGATTGAGAAAGCAAAGAAAGAAGTTAATCAGATTATCAAGGAAGAAGGCGAACAGGCAACCTTCGAAACGGGAATACATAATCTTCATCCTGAGCTTGTTAAACTTTTGGGTCGCTTGCGTTACAGGACTTCTTACGGACAGAATGTACTTAAACATTCTATAGAGGTCAGTCATTTGGCAGGACTTATCGCAGGAGAACTTGGTTTGGACATTAAACTTGCCAAGAGAGCAGGCTTGCTCCATGACATCGGTAAAGCCCTGGACCATGAATATGAGGGAACGCATGTTGATATAGGTATTCAGATTTTGAAAAAATATAAGGAGTCTGATGCGGTGATCAACGGCATGGCAGCTCATCACGGTGATTATGAAGCAAAGAGCATGGAGGCAGTTATTATTGCTGCGGCAGATGCGTTATCCGCTGCAAGGCCGGGTGCAAGAAGAGAGACTTTGGATGTTTACATTAAGCGACTGGAGAAGCTTGAAGAAATCGCAAATACTACACCCGGAGTTGATAAATCATTTGCTATACAGGCAGGAAGAGAAATTCGCATAATTGCAAAACCGGAAGAGGTCAAGGATGATGAAATTGCACTTCTTGCCCACGAAATTTCAAAGAAAATCGAATCTGAACTTGAATATCCGGGACAGATTAAAGTAAATGTTGTTCGTGAAACTAAGGCGATAGACTACGCAAAATAGAAAATTTTAGTTGCCCCGCATCCTTTGGTGTGGGGCAAGTTGTTATGTGGGGAAATATGATATATTTGGATAACAGTTCTACAACTAAACAATCAAAAGAAGTTACAGAGGTGATGATCAGGTCTTTTGAAAAGGATTTCGGAAATCCGTCATCGCTGCATGAACTTGGAAGAACAGTACAGAATAGAATAAATGATGTAAGAGGAGAAATTGCAAAGTCGATAGGCTTTAGTGACAGCGAGATTTTTTTTACATCAGGGGGAACTGAAAGTGACAATTTGGCACTCTTCGGTGTAGCAGATGCAAGGAAGAGAGATGGCAAGCAAATCATAACAACGAAGATTGAACATCCGGCGGTTCTCGAACCATGCAGAAAGCTGGAAAAAATGGGGTTTGAAGTCGTATATATTGATGTGGACAAACGAGGTATACCTATCCTCAAGCAATATGAAGAAGCTTTGAACCGTAAAACTATATTGGTATCGGTAATGGCTGTAAATAATGAAATCGGTACTGTCTTGCCTATAGAAAAGATGGCGGAAATGGCACATGATCAAGGTGCTCTTTTCCATACAGATGCTGTTCAGAGTTTCGGAAAAATTAATTTAAGAGGATGCGGTGCAGACTTTATATCCATAAGTGCTCACAAGATTCACGGACCAAAGGGCGTGGGTGCGATAGCAGTAAGGAAAGGTTCTAAGATTAACGCCATGATGCTTGGCGGCGGTCAGGAACGTGGAATACGATCGGGAACTGAAAATATAAACGGGATTATAGGTTTTGGAAAGGCTGTAGAAATGGCCTATGATGGTGCAGAACATCTTAGACTTCTAAAGCGCAGACTTTTGGAGGGACTTAAAGCGGAAATTTCCGATATAAAGATAAACGGAAGTGAAGATGAAACAATCAGTACAGGCAGCATCTTAAATGTATCTTTTTTGGGCACAAGGGGAGAAGTGCTGTTGCATACTCTTGAGTCGAAAGGAATTTTTGTTTCAACCGGTTCTGCATGCTCATCCAATAAAAAGGGGAAAAGCCATGTGCTTTCAGCCATTGGATGCAGCGAAAAAGAAATTGATAGTGCAATAAGGTTCAGCATATCCGGATATAATACTCCGGAGGAGATCGATATAACTATTGAAAAGACAAAGGCAGCAGTTGCCGGTTTTAGAAAACTGGGAAGCTTTAGATAGTTTGCTTACTATGAAAATTATATATAGGATGAATAGGAAGGCGGGAAGCAGAATCTATGAACGAGCAAAACATATATATTGTGCGATGCGGTGAAATCGCACTGAAGGGAATGAATAAACCGTATTTTGAAAAAACTCTGGTAGAACGCATAAAGAAGAACCTGAAGGGGCTTACGAGGATTGAAGTTAAAAGACAGGAAGGTTTAATATTCATTAGGAGTGATAAGAGTTATTCCACGGAAGAAATTATAAAATCGGTTTCCAGAGTCTTTGGTGTTGCATCCATAAGTCCGGTGATGGAAGCACCCAGCGATTTGGATAAAATTGGCGAAGCGGCAATTGGCTTTATGAAAAAGCAAATTGAGGAACGAAGAATAAAAACTTTTAAAGTAGAAGCGAAAAGGGCTGACAAGGCGTTTCCGGTTAAATCTCCGGAGATAGCGAGGATTATCGGAGCAAAGGTTTTGATCGGTTGCAGAGTTCTGAAGGTAGATGTGCACAATCCTGACTGCAGGCTTTTCGTTGATCTAAGAAAGGACAGGACTTATATTTATGACGAGAAAATTTCGGGATTCGGAGGTTTGCCTTTAGGTACCAATGGAAAAGGAATGGTGCTTCTGTCAGGAGGCATTGACAGTCCGGTTGCCGCCTGGATGATGGCAAAACGGGGAATGGTGCTGGAAGCTGTTCATTTTCACAGTTATCCCTATACCAGTCCCAGAGCACAGCAAAAAGTAGAGGAACTGGCAGGCATTGTGGCATCATATAGTGGAAAAATGAAAGTACATGTGATAAATCTGCTTCCCATCCAGGAGCAGATAGTTATGAACTGTCCGGAGGAGGAAACCACGATTTTAGTTCGCAGATTCATGATGCGAATTGCAGAGAAAGTGGCAGAAAAAACAGGATGTATGATGCTGATTACAGGTGAAAATCTGGGGCAGGTTGCCAGCCAGACGGCAGAGGCTTTAGTGGTGACGGACAGCTGCGTTTCTATGCCGGTTATGAGACCGCTTATTGCCATGGACAAGGTGGATATAATGGACAAGGCTAAAGAAATCGGAACATATGAGAAATCCATAGAACCTTATGAGGACTGCTGTACTGTTTTCCTGCCCAAGCACCCTACAACCAAGCCGAAGCTTTTCCAAATACAAGAATCTGAATCAAAGCTGAATGTGAAAGAACTGGTGGATGAAGCAGTTAAATCTGCCGAAACTGTTTTTATCGATGCTTAAAGGCAATCACCGGAAAGTCTGTATTTAAAGATTGAGTTTGATATTGACTGCTGAAAAACAATCTTGAAGATTGAGACTGATGTTGATAGATTTTGACAACTAAAGACGGATGCTTAGAATTTAATGGCAGTAAGGATATTGTGTTATGCGATAGAATAACACAATATCCTATTTTTTGTGATAACATATCAGGACTTGTTTGATGTAAAATGGAAGTATTTTTCCGGCAAAGTGATTCGTTTTGGAATCATGTCAATTTATTGTGAGTCAACTTTATAAAAAGTTAAAAACCACTTGCAAAAACTGACTAAACATGTTTAACTAGTAATAGTGCTGACAGCAATTGTTAAAAAATAAACTTTTGTTTTAACGATTGTCGCATTTACGCTAAACGGTTATGAAACATCCCTTGAGGAGTAGGGACCGTGATTATAATTTAAGGAGGCATTTACATGAACTTTCAACTAACGAAGGAACAGGAATTCGTAAGAAAAATGGTAAGAGAATTTGCTGAAACCGAAGTTGAACCTATCGCTGCAGACATTGACAAGGAACATAGATTCCCTGTTGAAACTGTAGAAAAGATGGCTAAGTACGGTATGATGGGAATTCCTTTTCCTAAAGAGTACGGCGGAGCTGGCGGAGATGAGGTTGCGTATGCAATCACTGTTGAGGAACTGGCAAGAGTTTGCGGTTCAACTGCCGTAATAGTATCAGCTCACACATCACTTTGCTGCTGGCCTATTTACAAGTTTGGTACAGAAGACCAGAAAAAGAAGTATCTTCCTGACTTGTTGGCAGGAAAGACACTGGGAGCTTTCGGTCTGACAGAGCCTAATGCAGGTACTGATGCAGCAGGACAGCAGACTAGAGCAGATTTGGACGGAGACGAATATGTGCTTAACGGTGCAAAGGTATTTATCACAAACGGTGGATATGCCGATGTTTTCGTAGTGATGGCAATGACAGACAAGTCAAAGGGTACTCGTGGAGGTATCTCTGCATTCATCGTAGAGAAGGGCGATCCGGGATTCTCAATCGGTAAGACAGAGGATAAGATGGGTATTCACGGTTCTTCAACAACAGAACTTATTTTCCAGAACTGCAGAATTCCTAAGGACAGACTTCTTGCTAAGGTCGGACAGGGCTTCAAGGTTGCCATGTCCACATTGGATGGAGGTCGTATCGGAATTGCTTCACAGGCACTTGGACTTGCACAGGGTGCATTTGATGTAACAGTTGAATACATGAAGTCAAGAAAACAGTTTGGTAGAAGGCTATCGCAGTTCCAGGCTCTTCAGTTCGAGATGGCTGAAATGAAGACTAGAATTGAAGCTGCCAGACTTTTGGTTTACAAAGCTGCATTCTTAGAGGATGCCGGTGCTGATTACGGTGAAGCGGCTGCTATGGCTAAGCTATTTGCAGCTGAAACTGCAATGGCGGTAACGACTAAGTGCGTACAGTTCCATGGCGGATATGGATACACAGCGGATTATCCGGTTGAAAGAATGATGAGAGATGCCAAGATTACTGAAATCTATGAAGGTACTTCAGAAGTTCAGAAATTGGTAATTGCAGCAAGAACTTTTAAATAAGTATAGGAGGAAATAGAAATGGCATTTAAGATTCTAGTTTGCGCAAAGCAAGTTCCTGATACAAATGAGATTAAAATCAATCCGGAAACCGGTACATTGATTCGTGACGGTGTTCCAAGTATTTTGAACAACGATGATGCTAACGCTTTAGAAGAAGCATTAAAGATTAAAGATAAGTTTGACGATGTTCATGTAACAGTAGTTTCTATGGGTCCTCCACAGGCTCAGGAAATGTTGTTTGAATGTATTGCAATGGGAGCTGATGAAGGAATTCTTCTGTCAGACAGAGCAGTTGGAGGGTCCGATACATGGGCTACATCAAATGCTATTGCAGCTACAATCAAAACTTACGGTGAATATGACATGATCTTTGCAGGAAGACAGGCTATCGACGGAGATACTGCACAGGTAGGTCCACAGATTGCAGAAAAGATCGGTCTTCCGCAGGTTACATACGTAGAAAAATTCGAAATCTCCGATGACCTGAAAGAGGTTACAGTTCATAGACAGCTGGAAGACGGCTATGAAGTATTGAAGGTAAACACACCTTGCATGCTTACTTGCATCAAGGAACTGAATACCCCAAGATACATGAACATTGGCAGAATTTTCGATGAAAAGGATATTAAAGTGTGGAGTGCTGACGATGTAAATGTCGATAGAACAATCGTTGGTCTGAAAGCTTCCCCAACAAATGTATTCCGTTCATTCACACCAAAGCCAAAGGGGAAAGGTGTTACCGTTGAAGGCGACTCCGAAAAGGATATTGCTAAGAACTTGCTGATCGACTTGAAGAAGAAGCACGTTATTTAGGAGGAGGATCAATAATCATGGCAAATAATTTTGACGATTACAGAAATATTTGGGTTTTCGTTGAACAGCGTGACGGAAAACTCATGAATGTAGCTCTGGAACTATTGGGTGAAGCTACAAAGCTTGCTAAGGACATTGACGACACAACTAAAGTTTGTGCTCTGCTGGTTGGTGACAAAGTAGACAGCCTGGCTAAGGAATGTTTCGAATACGGTGCTGACACAGTTTATTACATCGAAGACGCATTGCTGAAGAACTACACAACAGATGCTTACACAAAGGTTATCGTTGATGCAGTTAATGAAATAAAACCATCGATCTTCATGTACGGTGCTACACATATCGGAAGAGATTTGGCACCTCGTGTTGCCGCAAGACTTAATACCGGTCTTACAGCTGACTGCACACATCTTGATGTATCAGTTGCAGAATATATTAAGTTTGCTGAAGAAAACACAACTCTAAACACAGCTACACTCAAGGCTGACGATTCTGACAAGGGACTTAAGATGACTCGTCCGGCATTCGGTGGAAACCTTATGGCTACGATCATATGCCCTAACAGCAGACCTCAGATGGCTACCGTTCGTCCGGGTGTTATGCAGAAGATTGAGAAGAGAGAGGGAGCCACAGGTGAAATCATCAGAATCACTCCTTCGATTTCAGAATCAGATTTGAATGTTAAGATTGTTGACATCGTTAAGTCTGCTAAAGAGCTGGTTTCATTGACAGATGCAGATATCATCTGTTCAGGTGGTCGTGGACTTGGTGATGAAACAGGATTTGAACTGATAAAGAAGTTTGCAGACAAAGTTGGAGGAGTTGTAGGTGCTTCCCGTGCTGCTGTTGACTCAGGCTGGATTGATCATTCACACCAGGTTGGGCAGACAGGTACAACGGTTAAGCCTAAAATCTATTTTGCTTGCGGAATTTCAGGTGCTATCCAGCATCTTGCAGGTATGCAGAATTCAGACATTATTGTAGCTATCAACAAGGATGCAGATGCTCCTATCTTTGAAGTTGCTGACTACGGTATCGTTGGCGACCTGTACAAGGTTATTCCTGAACTGATTGAAGAGTGGGACAACGCAGAAGCTCTATTTGATGCTTCAGTAAAATAAGAAAGACTTGCATAGCAAGACTTGAAAAGATTACTACGGGGAAGTGTAAATGCACTTCCCTGTTTTACTATAAAATGAATTATTACTTCAGCATTTATTTCTTCTTTTCTCTATAATTATTTTATCCCAGAGATAGAATTTATTTTGAGAAGCATGTATTATAATCAGTGGAGTAGACATTTAAAAAGCTATTAAAAAACAAATTATTGAGGAGGTTAAAGGATGAAAGGGAGCAAATTAAAAATTTTTACCGGTATGTTGGTTTCAATTATACTGATTGTAGGTGTGACTCCGATAAGTGCTAAGGCAAATGGTGTCACACATAAGGTTGTATCAATTGCAAATAAAAAATATACAAATACACAGGCTTTTTCTGTGGGAAGTAGATATGCTTATTATATTCAGAGATATAAAGGTGAAGGAAATGCTTATAAACTTTATCGTTCGGATATTAAGGGAAAGAAAAAAGCTCCTGTAGAAATTAAAGCAATAAAGCCTTCAGATGCATCTGCATTTGGTCATGCAAATGATATGGTTACATTTTCACAGAAAGGTAATACTCATTTATTAGTGACAACATATGAAAAAGGTAATAGTAAGGCAAATCAAGATCTGACCAACATAGAGATTCATAAAAATAAGGCAGGGAAATTAACGTATAAGGCAGTTGGGCATTATAAATTAAGGCTGCGGGGAAAAATTGTCGGAGTAGGAGGAGTAGATAAATTATCTTCCAAGGGAACAATGTATACTTTTATAGTAAAAATTGCAAAGAAAATATATACAGTGTCAATTGATGTCTCTAAATCAAAGAAAACAGCAGATTTAAAATATGTAGGAACTTTAAATTTTGGGAAAAAATATAACAATTATATTAGGCAAGGAATTGAGTTTGATAACGGAAAGCTATATGTTCCGCTTTGGGCAGGTCAGTCAAATGAAAATAAATCTGTAATTTTAAAATATGATTGGAAAGGAGTTTTAAAGAAGAAAACAGCTTCTTATGAAAAGTGTTACACAGCACGAAGAAAAGATGTAAAGAAATTTGAAATTGAAGGTTGCAATGTATTGAGAAAGCGGCTTTATTATGCGACAAATAGTATAACATTTCGCAGAGGTCAATTTGATGAGATTGGATATTTTAAGTTATAACTGTTAATTGGTACGAATATGAGATAATCATTTCGATAAGATGAGCATGTTATTATGTGATGCAATCTCAAGGAAAGAAATTACAAAGATGGATATTATGTATAAGACAGCATAAAGAGATTAAAGGAAAGGAAAATTAAGAGGCATCGACTATGACAGTTAAGAGAAAATTCCCAATTTATATTATTTGCATATTTTTTATAATATTATCTACCGGTTCCAAAACATATGGTGAAAAAATCTCGTGGGGTGATAGTTCAAAGGATAACCGTAACCTTAATATTACTACCGATAAAAAAACCAAATTGACATTTGAAACGCTAACTAATCGTGGAGATTCCACTTTAATAAAAATTGAACGCAATAAAAAAAGTAAATATATATTGGTAGACATGGGCTATTATAGTGGTAATAGTATCCTTAAAAAACTTAAAAACAAAAAAATTAAACATATTGATTTTGCAATAATAACTCACAATGATTCGGATCATGCATATGGAATTGACCATCTCGCTGGTAAAGCTAAGAAAAAAGTAACTATTGGCAAATTACATTATAATGTTATTCGATCCAGGTATAAGTGTAAAAAAGTATCCATAGGATCCAGTGGTTCCTCTAATATGTATACATGGGTGCGTAGTGAAAGGGGGAGAAAAGTTGTAAAAGATGCCATTAGGGTTCGTGGAGCAAAAGAATATGGGGTTAATTATATAAAAAATAAAAAACAAAAGAACTTCCCAATTTATGTACTGGAGCATTCTACTCTCAATAAAGGTAAACACGACTATAAAGTTGTACAGGGGACATTACAAAGAATCAACTTAGGGATAGATGATGTTGAGTTAGTTATAATTCCGCCAATAAGCGAAAGTTTTCGGGATTTAATGACAAATTTGGAAAAGAGCGGTTCTGAGAAAAAGTCTATTAACAACGGTAGTATGGCGGTTGTTATTAAAACAAGAGGAAATAAAGTTGTATTCGGTGGTGATTATCAATATAATGCAGAAAAAGTGTTGAGAAATTATGACAGTTGCAATAAAAAAAATCAGAATGAATCGGGACTCTGCGAAACAGGGAAATATTTAATTGATAGCTCTGACAGCGCCAAAAACAATCCCAACTCATTATATTATGGAATAAAAAATTATTTATTTAGCACAGATGATAGGCAGAAGGTTTTTTATAAAGTCGCACATCACGGCACGGGGGAAGAAAGAAGAAAGCGAGATAAAGACTATAAAGAAATAATTGAAGGCGAAAATAAAAAATATTTTTCCGAATACCATAAGAATGAGCATCTTTTCATGAAACGAATTAAACCTGATTATTTGATTATAACGGGGTATATGGGTAGTAAAGGAGAGTGGTACAAAGATTTGAATCAAGAGTATTTCAAGGCATTATATCCGGATATACCAATTTATAAAACCTTCAATGGAACTATGTGGGGATTTAAAGCAAAAAATTGATTTTTGCTTACCCTACTATTTTGAAGCACATTTTCGCACATTGATATTGCTCTTTATAAGTGATATAATGAAAGTGCATAATGATAAATATTAGAAAAACTCTTAAAAATTTTACTTCCGTATAAACTTTTATTATGAGATATATTATGCTTTATTTATACTTATCATATCAATCGCCGTCATCTATGTTAATTTAAGGAGGAGTTAATGGATATGTTGATTAGCAAGAGAAAAATAATTCTTACATTAAGTATAGTGCTGATTGTTGCATTGAGCGGGGGAGTATTTTCCTCGGTGTATGGAGCAAAGAAAACTAAACCGGTAAGAGCAAAAACTGTATACGCTAATTCTAAAAGAAAAGCACCAACACCGGTAAAGGGAATAAAGGCTATCACCTGTTATAACGGCTCTACAGAAGTTCTCTGGAAAAAGAGTAAGAATACTAAAAAATATGCTGTAAAGTTATATGAGTTAAAAGGAAATTCCAGAAAATTAGTTGAATCAAAAAATACGGACAGTAATGAAGTAACGCTAAAGAATACAACTTTTAGCAGAAAATATGAGGTTAAGATTAGAAGTATTAATGGCAAGAAATCAGGCAAAATGTCTAGCTTAATATTCAGTACAGCAAAGAAGAAAAAATTTCCACGAGTAAAAGCCGATCTTGATTCAATATTTTTTCCGTTAACATATCTGGCAATGGACATCAATAGTTGGAATTGTAATTATATTAAAATTAAAATTTTTGATAAACGAGGTAAACTGATTAATGTTATAACGAAAAAGACAAAAAAGAGAGCGTTTGACGAAGGTGGAACGCAAGAAGATATTTGGTTTGTAAAAGAATTAAAAACAGGGAAATATAAATTAAAAATTAATGCTTTTAAAAAAAATTGCAAATCCAAAACAATTATAAAAAATATTTATATAAAAGCAAGAAAAGGGACAAAAAATTTAGAAAATAAGAAGAACGGGGTATTTAAGAAAAAGGGCCAGTACTTGGAATACCGTTGTTGGGGAAGTCGCCTTATAATAGGTGAGAAATACAGTGTTAAAAATATTAAATTTAGATTGAAAGCTATTAAAATAGATGATTCACATCTTGCGGAATTGAGAGGAATAACATCGGATAATAAGAGTATCGTAATCAATTTTTATAAGAAAAGTTCGGGTGCAGAATCACCTAGAGGCATATATGTATATGATAATAAAGAAATTAAGAGTCGATATAAATTTCCGGTTATATATGAGACTGTTTCGGCCGGATACAATGGCGATAATTATGATCCAGAGGAAGACAAGTTCTATGGTTTCCTTAAATTGCGAAACGAATCAGATGCAGGTAAATATACGGTAAAATTAAATTTGGATGAGCAAATGTTAGATCCGGAAAAATATCCTTATAATAAATGGACTTCGGTGTATAGAAATTTATCTAAAAAACATAAAGTTCCGGCTCAATCTATCAGATCTGCGGCAGATTGTTATTATATGATTATATATAAGAATGTAAATGGAAAAGAAGTTGAAATTGCTAGAGAAATAGGTTATGGCCTTGATGAAGAGGATTAAAGAAACCTCATGCTGATAAATAATATTGGGCTGTCTTAGTTTATTTGAATTTAATTACAACGGAATTAGAAATATAATAACAATGATATTGAAAAAAGGGAGGGGAATAAATCCTCCCTTTTATAGTATAAGAACGATATGTTATTGTCGGGAAGCCGGAATACCGGTGTGATAAAGACATTATCTGTTTTGCTATTTTTGTCGTAGTATTGTATAATTAGAAAAAATGTTTTTGTATGGATCTGATTGAATTTTGGAGGGTCGATGAAGAGAGTTATTACATATGGAACTTTTGATTTATTACATTACGGACATGTGAACCTTTTAAAAAGAGCTAAAGAATATGGAGATTATCTCATAGTGGCAATTTCAACTGATGAGTTTAATTGGAATTCAAAGAATAAGAAATGCTACTTTAGTTATGAGCAGAGAAAAAACCTGGTTGAATCAATCAGGTATGTTGATCTTGTAATTCCGGAAAAAAACTGGGAGCAGAAAATAAGCGATGTGAAAGAATATCATGTTGACACTTTTGTGATTGGAGATGATTGGAAAGGTAAATTTGATTTCTTAAAAGAATATTGCGAAGTTGTTTATTTACCGAGAACTCCTGAAATCTCGACAACACAAATAAAAAAAGAATTGAAGAAGTAACTAGTATTTCTTAAAGGATTAGCTTATGAAAGATGTGCAGAAAAAATTATATGATTTACTGAAGAAGTTTGACAAAATATGTAAAGATAATGATGTGGAATATTACTTGGCGGGAGGTTCGGCATTAGGAGCGGTAAGACATAAAGGTTTTTTGCCGTGGGATGATGATGTAGATTTGTTTATAACCAGAAATAATTATATAAAATTAAAGAGATTAAAAAAGTTATTATCAGATAATGATTTGCTGTTTGTAGATGGTGACGAGTATGATAATTATAGTAATGTCTTAATCAGACTGGTTGACCCTCATAGCACAATGATAACCGAAAGCAGAATGGTAGATGGGACTCCCAAGGGAACTTTTATTGAATTTTTTATATTAGATCCGATGCCAAATGACTTAAAAGAAAGGGAAATTTGGTTGAAAAAGCATTGGGTATATGCAGAACTTAGAACTCCTATGTATTTATCAGCTAATTATAGGGTGCATCGAAATATCGATCCAGAACTTTATTCCAAATATCTAATGCTTTGTGAAGAAAGAGGCAGAAGAGAGGTTCTAAAAAATTTAGAAGATGAGCTGTTTGTATTGCCGGAAGAATCTTGTGAAGAGTTCTGTTCGATATGGGGACTGCGTAATTTAATATATAAAATTGAATGGTTTGGAACTCCTAAGTATATAGATTTTGAAGATATTAAATTACCGGTACCCCAAAAGGTAAATAGAGTTTTGAGATTTGATTATGGCGACTTTTGGATGTATGTGCCGAAAGAAAATGAGCAAAGAGAACACTCAATGATTTTTGACTTGAATATTCCTTATGAAAAGGTTGTGAATGAATATTTGAAGAATATTGATTATAATCATCTTATGAAAATATATAAACCGAGAAAAAAAGCTTTGTTTGAACTGTTTTTGTCAAGACTTGAGGAACTTAAAGAAGCTGAAAAGTACCACGCAGCAATGGTGAACGCCGGTTTAGAATTAAAAGGTGTAAGTGTTCCTGTATTAGAGGATTTATTACAAGAAAAAAAATATAAAGAGATAGAGTCTATTTTTGAAATCTGGTATAAAACACAATTCAGTGGAGTTTTTAGACCGATAGAAGCCTATTTAGACATTGGCGATGAGTATTTATACTATGCACTGCTTGCTATTTTGCTAAAGGGGGAATACCCCAGTGTGAAAAAAGTTTTAGAATGGAAAGCTTTGACAAAGCCAAATGAAGGAGAACTGAAGGCTATTGAAGATTTTGTAAATAATATAACAGAGAGTTATACTGAAGTAGAAGAAATGAATTTCGAACTTGCTGATAAAAGTCTTGATAAAGCCAAGGAATTTAGTTACCATAATGAGCAATATGATTTTCTGTATTTGGATTTAGTTTTGAAGGTAGAACGAAATAACGATAAGCATCTGTTAAGAACCTTGATTTCGGAAGCTGAAGATTTATTTGATAAGCATAATAAATGGGAAGTCAGAGCATTGTGTGGTGATATTGAAAATAAATTAGGAAATAGTGAATCGGCTAAACAGATATATTTAGAAGTTAAAGATAAAACCGATAACGGTATGTTAATATTACATATAAATGACATGCTTAAGAAACTTGCATAGGAGGAAAAAGTGAATAAAGCACAAGAAAAAGCAATAAATCTTTTAAAAGAAATGAAAGAAATTTGCGATGCTAATAAGATACCCTTTTTTCTAATAGGCTCTTATGCATTAAGGGCATTTAGAAGTGGCAGTTTTGAGTCTGATGCATGCAATCTTGAAGTAGGCATGTTGTATAAAGATGTTATTAAATTTAAGAATGCTGTATCATGTATTGACGATGAAAGAAGATGTTTGGAGTCATTATATACTAATCCTCAACTCAAATCACATTATTTTAGATATGTTGACAAAGAAACCCTATATTTTCCATTGAAAAATAATATCAATATAAAGGAATTTGGCATTTCGATTAATATTATTCCTTTCTATTCCACAAAATGTGAAAAGAAGATGAGTTTGGAAAAGTTAATATATTATTCTTGGATTAGAAATCATACAAAAGGTACCAAGAATAATAATTTGAAGAATAAAATAAAAAGAAAATCCATTAAAATGTTGGGTAGACTAGTACATGATAATTCTCCAAATAAAATGTTAAAGGCATTAGAAAAACTGGAAGAAAATGCAAGCGTGGAGGATCCTTTATATTATAGAAAGCATATAACTTTTAAAATGATAAAAATGCCGAAGGGTATTTTTAAGTCTTTTAAAAAGGTGGAATTTGAGGGAGTGGAATGCAACATTGCAGGTGAAATTGAAAGCTATCTAAGCAAAGTTATCGGCAAAGATTGGAATGAAAGAAGATATACTACCAAAGAAATCACACAGGCGGTTGTTTGTAATAGTGAGATTTCGTATAAAGATTATTTCAACTATTTGAAGGAACAAAATTTGAATTATAATTATTTACCATTGGCAAAAAAAGTTGAAAGAGCAAGAAAGAAAGTAAAAATATATAATAAGACAATTAAAGATGCGTGGGAACAAGTAAGTTTGTCCTACGATAGAGTGAGCCGATACGATATTTAATACTATATAATAATAAATTTAGGGACTTATAGGATGAATAAAGGACAAAATAAATTATACGAGTTACTGGTTAAGTTTGAGAATATTTGCCGAAAACATAATATTACATACTACCTGGGTGGGGGAACGGCATTAGGAGCTATAAGGCATCGTGGATTTATTCCATGGGATGATGATGTGGATTTATACATCACTAGAGAGAATTTACAGAAAGTAGTAGAATTTAGGTTAGAATTTGAGAAAGAAGGGCTGGTCTACCTTGACCATTCCTTGTATAAAGATTATTGGAACTGCATATGCAGGCTGGTTGATGAAAAAAGTACTATGATAAGTGCTGCAAGGATAGCAGATGATAAGCCTAAAGGCTATTTCTTAGAACTATTTATTTTGGATGCAATGCCACTTGATGCAGAAAAGAAGATTGAGTGGAGAAAAAAGCATTGGATATATACCGAATTGATGAATGTAACTTTTCGAGTTGCAAATGACAATATAAAGGAATATCTTGACGAAGATTTATATGATTACTATTTAAAGCGTTGTGATTCTGAAGGAAAAGAACAAATTCTAAAAGAATTAGAAAATGAACTTTTTACGATTGATATAGACGAGAGTGACGAATATTGCTTGAGATGGGGTGGTAACGATGTTCGTATAAGCAAATCTTGGGTAGGAGAACCGAGATATGTTGCATTTGAAGAAACGGAACTTCCGGTATTACCAGGGGCAGAAGGTGGTTTAAGGGCTGAATATGGCGAATCTTGGATGTATATTCCTGAAAGAGATGAACAAGAAGGACATGGAATAATAACGGATACTGATAAACCATATACGGAATATGTACAAGCATATAGTCATCTTATAGATAAAGAAAAAATTATAGAAACCTATAATAAGCGCAAATATTTGTCTCCCAGGAGCTATTTTGAATCGTTAAGGCTTTTAAAGAAGCAACAAGATGCACATAGAATTCACTTAATAGATAAGTTGAAAAGGTACGGAAACTCACAGGAAGAACTTAATTTTATGGAAGAAAATAATGATTTTGATGGAATTGAAAGGAATTTTGAATTTTGGTATAGGTTGCAATTTAGCCCGATTTTCAAGTCGACAAAATCATTGGTAGATATTGGCGACGATAATCTGTATTATGCATTATTGCCACTTATAAAAAAAGGTGATTACACTCTTGCCAAGAATGTTTTAAACTGGAGAGCAAAGACACGACAAATAACTAAAGAATTAAAGAAATTGAGTTCTTTTTTAGATATTATAAGTGAATTATATATTAAATTTTATAATAATGAACTTGGAAGTGCAGAACATTTAATTTCTAAATTGGATGAGTATTACGGAATTATAGAGTCCTATGACATGGAATACCTTAAATTAAGTTTTTTATATTGTCAATCGAAAGACACTGACAGACTTGAGGACTTAGAAGATAAATTAAATAGGTTATTGATATTTTATCCTGATAAGATGGAACTTTTGGGTCTGCTTGCAGACATCAAGTTTGATTTAGGCAAGTTTGAGGACGCAATGAAGCTTTATAATCAGGTTAAAGATGAATCGAAAAACGGAATGCTGCTATTACATATCAATGAAAGATTGAGTGTGACTTATTAGGAGGAGAAATGACAAAATCACAACAAAAGTTAATTCAATTATTGAAAGAACTTAAATTAATGTGTGATGAGAATAATTTGAGTTTTTTTCTAATAGGTTCATATGCATTGAGAGGATTTAGGAGTGGAACTTTTGAATCGGAGTTACCAATTCTAGAAATAGGAATGCTCTATAAAGATATAATAAAATTGAAGAGGATTATTGACAAAGTAAATAATAGCAATAGATGTATGGAATCTTTGTATTCAAATCCGGAACTGAAGGCCAATATATTTAGATATGTGGATAAAAATACTCTGCACTGGAGATTAAATAACCCTTTAAAGTTTAAGGAAATGGGAATTGCAGTTACCATTATTCCTATATATTCATATAATGTGGAAAAACACTTTTCATTTACCAAATATGTTTATTACTACTGGGTTAAGATGATGTCGAAAAAAAGTGATTTATTAAAGAAGTTACCTAAAAAAGTTTTAAAAAAATATGAAAGCTTTATTAGGGTGTTAATGCTTGCAGCTTTGAAGAAGTTAGAAAGAAAGGCTGAAATAAATGATAGTCTTTACTATAGAAAGAACTTGAATTTGAAGAAAGTGAAACTGCCACGTAGAGTGTATTCACAAACTCAAACCGTTGAGTTTGAGGGTGTGGAATGTAAAATTCCGAAGAACTGTGAGTCGTATTTTAATGTTGTATTAGGCTCTGCATGGAAGTCTAAAGTATATAACCAAGAGGAATTAAATAAGAATGTAATTATAGATGCGGAATATTCATATGCAGAATACGAAAGGGCTTTAAGGGAAAATAATGTTTCGGGAGATATAACAAGATATATAAGCAGGATGAAAAAGATGAATAAACCGTTAAAAGAATGTAACGATTTTATAAAAAAACAATGGGATATTGTAAAGGATACCTTTGAAGAAATCAGTGACTAATGTGAATATAAACATATTTGTTTATATAGATTTTTTATTTGACCGAAAAGAATGTTGGTAGTAAAATAAAACCCATTGACTGGTTTTACGAAGTAGTTGTTGTGTTGATTTAAGTGTTGAGAGATTTCAGGGGAGAGTAAATTGACTGAAGAACATGCGAATCTGTTTCAACTTTTAGTCGAAATAGATGATTTCTGTAATGAGAACGGTATAGAATATTATCTTGCAGGTGGAAGCTCTTTAGGAGCAGTTAGAAACCACTGTTTTTTGCCGTGGGATGATGATATTGATTTATATATAACCAGGGAAAACTGGAATAAACTGATATCTTTATATGAGGATAATCCCGGGATTATTCCGGATAATAGGTTATTGGTGTGTGCAGAAAACGAGAAGTATCATAGAAATCCTATTGCACGTTATGTCAAAACGGACACTACTATAATCTTTAGCGGACAAGAATTCTCCGGAAAAACCTGTGGTCAACAGATTGAGTTTTTTATTCTTGACCCCATTCCTAATGAAGACGATGGAAGAGAAGAGTTTTATAAATTGTATAAGGTATATATCGAAATGTTGGTTCCGTATTTTATAACTAATAAGAACGCCTCAATAGAAGATTTTGAGCAGCATTTTAAATTATACAAACATTATTACGATAGAGGTAACAAGATAGGATTCAATAAAGTTATTGAAGAACTTGAACATAAAGTCCTAACCGTTGATGAAAGTCGTAACTTTGATACATATACCCTTAGATGGGGACAAAGATCACTTTTGCACCCCAAGAAAAATTATGAAGGAAAGAGAACAATCGAATTTGAGGGAAGGGAGTTTCCTATTCCATCAAGGCTAGAGCATAGCCTGCGTGTAGATTATGGAGACAGCTGGATGTATGTTCCCTCCGGTGACGGACAACTCAAACATAACCCTATTGTAGAAGATATTAGTCGTCCGTTTTCGGAATATACAGCATCATACCTGCCTAAGTTGGATAGAGAAAAGCTTATTTCTTACTATACCAAAAATAAGTTCGGCAATATGACCTTATTTGTTAAGCGCAGGAAAATTGAGATAGCAGAATCCAATTTGAAGAGAATTGTCTGCGAAAAGGAATTTAAAAAGACCATTCTCCCAAGATTAGATGAAATTCGGGGACTTATTGCAGAACATAGATATGATTTAGCGAATGATATTCTAAAAAGATATTATACTTTACAATTAAGCAAAAATATGCGAAGATACAATATCCTTATTGACCTGGGTGATGATTTCATTACCTTAGCAATTGAAAATTATATTAGGCAGGGTCTGTATTATTTAGGGAACAATCTGCTGCAACTTAGGAAGAAAGCTAAAAAAACATGGACAAACGGATTACAGGAATGCCAGAAGATGATAGATGCCTTTAGGGAAATGTCAATTGCCAGATATGATTATAAAAGCGTAGAAAACTTAACTGAGGTTTTGGAAAGACATAGAGAATTTAGCGATACTTTAGATTATGTGAGAGCAAAAATATGGTTAATGTTTGAAAATGCAAAGATGGAATCTTCTTATCAAGAAATTTTGGAATTTTGCAAAATGCAGGATTCGATATATGATGACGGCGAAATAAAAGCTTTCATCGGCAGGGCATATTTTAAATTGGGAAAAACCCGGGATGCTTTGCATTACTATGAAGAAGCTGTTTCAAAAACAAGAAATGGTTTTGTTTGGTATGAAGCGAAGGTTAATGCCGGTATTGACAGGATTAAGGAGGCATAATTTTGAACAGAAAGAATGTGTATTTAAACTTATTAAAGGACATTGACAAAATAGCAAAGGCTAATAATATTAAATATATTGTTCATGGTGAAACATCTGTGTTTATCAAGAGGGATAAGAATATTGGATTATTTCCCGACAAAATTAGGATAGCTATGGCGCAGGGGGATGCAGAAAAGTTTAGAAAATATTTTTTAGATAATAAGGCGGACTTTCCCAATAGAACGATAGAGTCTATGCTTGAGAATACTAAAATGAACTATAGTGGAATGTTGTTTGGTGACAAAAATACTTTTGAAATGGAACTTAGAGAGTTAAATCCAACAAGGAGTAATAACTATAGGGAGCATAATATCAAGATATATATAGATTTTATAGAAAAGATTACGCCGATAAATTATGAAAAAAAGAAAAGATATATTGATAAGATATGGAAAATTTGTAATTTTAACTTAGCGGGTGCAGCACTGTTGCCTGCAAGGATTGGTATCGCAATTTTTAATTTGCTTATGAATATTGTAACATTAGGATATTTTAAAAAGAAAAGATATTATGACCATAGAAAAATGTATGCTATAGAAAGCTGGAATGACATTGCAGAACTTGACAATGTTAAAATTATGAACACAACATTCCCGACAAATCTATTTGACCGCATTTGCTTTATAAAGACAGATGAAAACATATCTTTTCCCATATTGAAAAATTTTGATGAATATTTTAACAGGGCTTTTAAAGGAAAGAAGGAAGATGATATTTTAAATGCATCTAATTTATATACAGGGCTTTCCAGCACAGAATTTGGATACGACGAATTGAAAAATGATAAGGAATTTCAGAAGTATATGCATGAAGTACGAGTTAGTCGTGAAAAAGTTTTTCCTATAAGAGCCAAGACCTTGAAATATAGAAATGGCATAAGGAAAATTAAAAGAGTCGTTAAAATGACCGGAGAAGAAGTCCCTCTCAAAGATTATTATCTGGAAAAAGAAGCAGAGATTATGAGATTGTATAAAGATAAGAACTTTGAGATGTTAAGTGAATTGTTTGTACCGTTGAAAGAATCTTTGTTTTACTATGAAAAATATAAGATGACTTATACTATCTCTGATGATATAAATTTCATATTTGATGAGACAGAGAAATGGGAAGGAAATAGAAATAAAATAAACAGCATTAAAGAATTGAGAAAAAAACGTTATTACGCTTAAGATAATGAAAGGAGTAGCGAGGCTTATATGCTGAGCGTAAAGTAAATGTATTATATTAACCCGGATGTAGAAAATTTAAATCGAATATTTGATCAGAATTCAAGGGAAGGATTTTTGAGATTGGATCTCAATGAAAACCCCGGTGGATTGCCGCTTGATTTCATAAAGAAGTCGCTTAAAAGTGTTGATACGGAATTTGTTGCTAAATATCCTGAGACCGAAAGAGAACAGGCTATAATCGCTGAACACGCAGGAGTTTCCCCTGAAAATATTTGTATGACCAATGGCTCCACAGAAGCGATTAGGCATACAATTGAAGCCTATACCAGACCGGGGGGGAAAATAGTATCTGTAACACCTGCATATGCAATGTATGAAGTATATTCAAAAATGTATGGGAGAGTTCATGTGCCTGTTCCATATAAAAAGGGATTTAAGATGGATGTGGATGATATTATTGCCTGTATGAATGATGATGTAGATATGGTTGTAATTCAAAATCCAAATAATCCTATTGGAGATACATTTACAATTGATGAGGTTCAAAGGATTGTTGACAAAGCAAGAGCACATGAAATTTTCGTTTTGATTGATGAAGCATATTATTATTTTAACCCAACAACTTTAGTAGACTTTGCTATAAAATATGACCATGTGATATTGACCAGAACATTTTCCAAGTTGTTCTCATTAGCTGGAGCAAGACTTGGTTATGCTATCGGTCAGAAAGAAGAGATTTCTATGATTCAAAAGATGTGCTCACCTCATAATGTGAATGCATTTAGTTTGAAATTTGCAACGGATATTATTAGAACTCCGGGAATGGTAGATGAATTGGTTAATATTGCAAAGGAGGGTAAAGCGTATTTAATTAGTACCTTGAAGGCAAAGGGATATTTTGTTAACGATTCAAACGGCAATTTTGTGTTTATTAAAACAAACAATGATGCAAAGGATATTGTAGAGGAATTGCGAAAGCGAAAAATTCTAGTTAAGTTTTATTGTTTAGAAGATGGAAAGAAGTATTTGCGCGTAACTATAGGTGCAAAGGAGCTTATGGAGAAGTTTTTAAAAGAATTTTTTGATATTGATAAGTAAATTTGGAGGTAAGGATGAAAGTCTGTATTGTTGGTGCCGGTAATATGGGTCTGGTTATGGCAGGCGCTATTGCAACTCAAAACGAGCACGATGTTGTTGTTTACACAAATAAAGATTTATCAAAGAATTTTCGATTTGAAGATGTCGAAAATAGAACCATATATAAAAATTTGAAGATTAAATCTGAAAAAAACTTAGAAAAAGCCTTGGAAGGTGCAGATTATGTGTTTTGCACATATCCTGCGTTTCTTCGTAAAGCATTTATTACGCAGTGTGAGGATTATATCGTTTCAGGTATGAAGATCGGATTTATTCCCGGTTATGGCGGAGCCGAGTATGCTTGTAAAAAAATGATAGCAAAAGGGGCTGTTGTGTTTGGTCTGCAAAGGGTTCCATATATTGCTCGCCAGGATAACAGGGAGTTTGCACATTTATTGGCAAGAAAAAAAGAATTGTTTGTTGGTTCAATACCTTTTGATCATGTGGAAACTATATGCAAAGATTTAGAGAAATTATTGACCACACCTTGTAAACCCGTTAAAGAATATTTATCCGTAACATTAACACCGACGAACCCATTAATCCATCTGTCAGGAGTATATATCGATTTTAAGGACTATAAAGATGGTGATGCTTATGATAAACAGTTAATGTTCTACGATGAATGGACAGACGAAACTTCTGATGTACTATTAAAGTATGATAGTGAGCTTCAAAATATTTGTAATAGTATTGAAGGGCTGGATTTGCATGAGGTGGTATCTCTTAGAGATTATTATGAATCCCAAACCGTTCATGATATGACTAAAAAACTGAAGAGCATTGAGGCATTTAAGGTCGTTAAGGTTCCGCTGATCAATGATGGTGGAAAATATTATCCTGATTGGAATAACAGAATGTTTACAGAAGATTTTCCTTTTGGGATTGCCGTTATAAAGTATTTTGCTCTTTTAACGAAAATAGAAACTCCGACTATTGATAAGATACTGAATTTTTATAAAGAAAAAACAGGAATTTGTTACTTTAATGAAGATGGGAGCTTTGGTCCCAATATTAACGAAAGCGGAATTCCGGCATTATATGGCTTAGATTCTTTGGATAAGATAATTCAGTTTTATAAGCAATAATTATGAAGTCTGTAGGTTTATTACCGGATGGCTATTGCTGTTCGGTTTTTTTATATGTTATAATCACATGATGATTATATATAATGCTAGAGTATACGAAGAGGAAATGTTTATGAGCATCAAGATGAAATTCAAACGACTAGTTAAAGACTATGCCAAAAACCATAAAAACTTTAGGAAATTTGCCAAGGCTATAAATTATAAATATGAAACAACAAAATATTTGAGAGGTTTATTGAATATTGAGACTGATGAAAAACTGATTTATTTTAGTACTTTTAATGGAAAAGGATATAGCGATTCTCCCAAAGCAATTTATGAAGCCATGTTAAAAGACAGCAGATTTAATGATTATAAATTTGTTTGGGTTTTTGAAGATCCTGAGAAGTACAAATATTTAGAGTCTAACCGGAATACAAGTTTGGTGAAAAGATTATCAAAAGAAGAAATAGATGTAATAAAAAGAGCAGGTTACTGGATAACTAATTATAGAATGCTTGATTTTTATATACCCAAAGACAACCAAAAATATATTCAGTGCTGGCATGGAACACCATTGAAAAGATTAGGATTTGATTTGAAAAATAGTGCCAATGCAATGAATTCTGCTAAGGAAATTTATGAAAAGTATGCTAGAGATACAGAAAGATTCACTTATTTTATTTCTCCCGGTAAATGGGCATCATCAAAGTTTAGAACTGCATGGAATATGAAATATTATGGAAAAGAAGACTCCATAATAGAAGAAGGTTATCCCCGAAATGATATGCTATTGAATGCAACAGAGCAGGATGTTGAAGAGATTAAGACCAAGCTGAATTTAACTAACATAGGAAGTAAAAAGATTATATTATATGCACCCACATGGAGAGATAATCAATATACTAAAAGTATAGGCTATACATATGAAGCAAATGTGAACTTTGATTTACTTGAGGAAGAGCTTAGCGAGGGTTTTATAATATTATTTAGAGCACATTATTTAGTTGCAAATCAATTTAATTTTGAAAAGTATAAAGGATTTGTGTATGATGTATCAGAGCACAGCGATATTAACGAGCTTTATTTAATTTCAGATATGTTGATAACTGATTATTCCAGCGTATTCTTCGATTATGCCAATCTCAAGAGACCAATAATATATTATATGTATGACTTTGAGGAATATAGAGACGAACTGCGAGGATTTTATTTATCCTTGGACGAGTTGCCGGGACCTATTGTAAAGACAGAAGAAGATCTTATAAGACAAGTCAAACGGCTTGATTATAGTTTTGAGATAGACGAAAAATACAGGAAATTTAATGATAAGTTTAATTACCTTGATGATGGAAAAGCATCAGAAAGGGTGATTGAGAGGATTTTCTTTGGAAATGAAAAAAGTAATAATTAGGATTTTTATATTTTTGATGCATGTGATCTATAATGTTTTTAAGCTGAGAAAAACAAAGAAACAAATAACTTTGGTATCACGGCAGAGCAATGAAGAAACTCTCGATTTTAGAATGCTTAGACTCGCACTTAAAAAAAGTGGTAAATATAAGATTGTTGTATTAACAAAAAAACTGGAAAAATCGTTTTTTGGTATGAGTGAATATATTTTACATATAATAAAACAGATGTGGAACTTTGCTGCGTCCGAAGTTATAGTAACGGACTCTTATTCAATTCCGGTGAGTGTATTGAAACATAAAGAAAATTTGAAAATTATTCAAATATGGCATGCAATTAGTGCAATAAAAAAATTTGGATACCAAACAATAGGATTGGAAGATGGTGCAAAAAAAGAAATTGCTGAACTGATGAGGATGCACCGGAATTATGATTATGTGATAAGTCCGTCAATAAATACAGATAAATTTTTTTCAGAAGCCTTTGATATAGATATTAAAAAAATTGTAAGACTGGGGTTACCTAGAATAGATTATATTAGGAGAACAGTTCCAAATAAGAAAAAAGATATAGAGAATTCATATCCAAAGATATTGGATGATGGGAAAAAAAATATTTTGTATGTTCCCACAATGCGAAAAAATAGATCTGTTGATTTGAAGAAATTCATAGAAGCCTTTAATCCTGGTGAGTATACACTTATCATAAAGCTTCATCCTCTTGATGTTTTTACGAAGAAGATTTTATGCCGAAATGTTATATATGATACTGATTTTATGTCGTATGACTTTTTAAGTGTTGCAGATTATGTTATAAGTGATTATTCATCCTTTGCTGTGGAGGCTGCTTTGGCTGGGGTGCCACTATATTTTTATATAGCGGATTACGATGAATACATTCGTAAAACAGGTGTAAATATAGATTTCAAAGATGAGATTATATCAGAATATGTTATAGAGGACATTGAAGATTTAGCTATAAAAATAAAGGGTGAATATAACTTTGATAAACTGAATGGCTTTAGAAATAGATATATTGATTTAAACATGGATAATTGCACTTATAATCTTGCAGAATTCATTATTAAGCAGGCAAATAAAAATTTATAAGGAACTAATAGGATTATCGTGTTATAATAACTCCAGGAGTAATTTATTAAACTTTAGTATAAGGGGAATTTTATGAAAAAAGTTATTACCTACGGAACATATGATTTGTTTCATAAAGGACATTATAATATACTCAAGAGAGCTAAGGAGTATGGAGACTATTTAATCGTCGGTGTAACCGGTGAAAACTATGATATCGGAAGAGGCAAGTTATCAGTTCATGACAGTTTGGCAGAGCGTATTGAAAATGTCAAGAATACAGGGCTTGTTGACCAAATAATAGTAGAAGAATATCTCGGTCAGAAAATAAGTGACATCGTTAAATATGATGTGGATACCTTCGTAATCGGAGATGACTGGAAGGGCAAATTTGACCATCTGAGCAGATACTGTAATATGGTGTATCTTGAGAGAACAAAGGGGATTTCCAGTACTCAAATCAGAAAAGAAAATTTTGCAACCTATAATGTGGGGATTGTAACGGACCTTCAAGATGATAATAATTTTGTTTCAGAATCAAAATTGGTTAACGGATTCAATGTCATCGGTGCATATGCCCAGGATGTCAATCTGAGAAATGAATTTACAAAAAAATACGGTTTTGAAAACAGCTTTAACAGTTACAGTGAACTGATTGAAAGCAGTGATATTGTATATGTGAGGACAAAGATCCGGAATAGAAGCAGTTACATATCAGAGGCCATTGAGAATGGAAAACATGTGATAAGTGATCCTCCGTTTTCATTGGAAGAATCTGAACAATCTCATCTGTATGAGCTTGCAAAAAAACATAATGTTATTCTTATGGACAACATAAAAATGGTACATATTCATGTATTCAATCAGTTATTGTGGATGACACAGGGCGGCTTAATCGGGGATATTTTAAGCGTGAATTGTTCAATTTCCAGAGATGATAAATCCCGAGATAATATCTTGTTTGATTTGTTGTCCTTGGCTTTGGTACCGATTTTAAAAATTCAGGGGCAAGACTTTAAAAATCTCAAGATAAATAAAACCTATGGTCCGGATGGAGTTGAGTTCGCTTCATTGTTTTTTGAATACGAAAATAGTAATGCAATAGTTAATGTGGGTAATTCTATAAGAGTGGACAATCAATTAGAAGTTATAGGAACCGAAGGAACTATACGATCGAAGGATAAATGGTGGAGAGGAAATTACTTTGAAGTGGAGAGAACTGATGCAGACCACATTGAAGTATATAACACAAACTATGCAGGTAATGGGTTTAAATATTTGCTTAAAGCAGTTTCGATAATGCTTACAAATGATAGAATTGATTCTATGGGAGTATTTGAGGACGAATCAGTTAAAATTGCAGAGATAATGGAGAAGGTTAACAGTTGATGTTAACCTTTTGGTGCAGATAGAGTTATGAATTTCGGAGTGATTTTAGCCGGAGGTTTTGGAAGCCGAATGGGTGAAACTAAAAAACCCAAACAATATTTACAGATTCAAGGGAAACCGATTATTATACATACTATCGAAAAATTCCTTCTTAGCGATAAGATAGATGCAATTATAGTAATGTGTCCCAAGCAGTGGATTGAGTATACGGAATCTATATGCAAAGAGTATTTTTTTGATAGGAAAGTAAGTGTTGCCGCAGGTGGTGAAACCAGAAACGAAACGATTATAAACGCAATAGATTTTATAGAGAGAGAGTACGGGTTGGATGATAAGACAACTTTGATTACTCATGACAGCGTAAGACCTTTCGTTAATACAAGAATTATTGAAGATAATATCAATGCAATTTCAAATGGCAATGCCTGTACAACCGCAGTCCCTGCAACAGACACAATATTCATCAGCAGGGATGGCTTTAAGGCAGACAACGCATTGCGTAGAAACTGTTGCTATCAAGTTCAGACTCCACAAAGTTTTTTTGCCATAGAATTTAAAAAATGTTATAATGAGCTTTCAAGCGAGCAAAAAGGATATGTTACCGATGCAATGGGAGTTTTCCTCCTCAATGATTATGAGGTGCATTTAATTATGGGAAGAAGTGAGAATATCAAAATAACATATCAAAGTGATATGTATATTGCCGAAAGTATTTTTGAGTTGGAAAATAATAGGAAGAACAAAGGGACGAACCCGGAAAGTTGGTAAATTTGAACACCGTAGTTGAACTTTTAAGCGATCACATAAAGTATAGAAGACAATTATTTAAACTGGCAAAGTCTGATGTAATAAAAAAGTACAGTGGATCGGCATTAGGTTGGTCATGGGCAATCATTCGACCTGCCATTACAATTTTTGTATACTGGTTTGCCTTTGAGATTGGAGTCAGAAGAGGAAATCCGATAAATGGATACCCGTATTTTTTATGGATGATAGCAGGTATGGTTCCGTGGTTCTATATTAGAGATTCACTTTATACAAGCTCATCTTCCATTAGGAAGTACAGATATTTGGTGAAAAAGATAAAATATCCTGTCGGAACAATTCCCACTTTTGTAAGCCTGTCTCAGCTGGCTGTAAACATAGTTTTACAGCTTATAATGCTCACAATATATATTGTATATGGTGACAGGCCGGATATCTATTACTTACAGATTATTTTAGTTAATGTAGGTATGTTTCTTTTCTGGACTCCATGGGCATTGTTTTCATCCATGTTATCAGCTATGAGCTCAGACTTTTTAAATCTTGTTAAATCAGCAGTTCCGGCATTGTTTTGGCTATCCGGAGTTCTGTATCAGGTTTCGAGGATAAAAAGTCCTTTTCTTAGAAAGTGTTTGCTGTGGAATCCGGTTACAATAACGGCGAACACATACAGAAACTCTTTGATTTATAAGAAGTGGATTTGGGAGACTCCTGTAGAAATGAGAAATTACATTATAATTACGGTTATAATGATAGTACTTTCGGTGTGGGCATACTGGAGATTGAAAAAAGATATTCCTGATGTATTATAGAGGAAAGTAATTTATGGTCAAAAAAGATAATGGTATTGCAATATCATTTAGAGATGTTACTAAAACATATACGCTATATAAAAATGATAAGGAACGCTTTAGAGCAATATTTTTTAAAAATATAAAAGGCAAAAAAAATAACGCCATATCAGATTTGAGTTTTGATATAAAGACAGGTGAGATGGTTGCACTTTTTGGAAGAAACGGTGCAGGGAAATCCACACTCTTAAAGATGATTACGGGTGTGACGTATCCGACGGAAGGAGAGATAAAAGTAAATGGAAGAGTGAGTGCTCTTCTTGAACTTACAGCAGGATTTGATACGGAGCTTTCCGGCAGGGAAAATATTTATTTCAGAGCAAGCTTAATGAGTATGACCAATCAGGAGATAAAGGCAGTTGAGCCTGATATTGTGGAATTCGCAGAGCTGGGTGAATATATCGACCAACCGGTCAGAACATATTCCAGCGGTATGAAGGCCAGATTGGGGTTTGCTATAAATGTCAACATTGATCCGGAAATTCTGATTGTAGATGAAGCTCTCAGCGTAGGAGACAAATCCTTTAAGAAAAAATGTACTGAGAAAATACATGAGCTTGTTGAAGAAAAAAATATAACCTTTTTATTCGTGACACATTCGACAAAAACGGCAGCAGAGTTCTGTACAAGGGGGATTGTCATGAAAAAAGGGGAGAAGGTTTTTGATGGTGGAATTGAAGAATCTATAGAATTTTATGACGATATGATTGAGAAAGAGGACGAAGCAAAGAAAAGGAAAAAAGCGAAGAAGAGAGAAGAACGTCTTAAAGCAAAGTCAAAGAAACTAATTGGATAAAAAAGGAGATATTCCTGATGAAATTAATGAATACTGTGGTGAGTAAAGTGTATAGCATGAAAAGGTGGCAGAAGGTTACTGCTTTCATTTTGATGTTTGTGATATTTGTAGCGGGGCTTGGCGTTATTTTCGTTCAATCTCAGGTGGGAAAAATCAAAAGAAAGAAGATAGACATAAATAAATTATCTTGTGTTGATGTGGATGGCTATGTGAATATTGCACTTTTGGGTGTGGATTCAAGAAAAATGGAGAAAAATAACCTGAAAGGAACCAATACGGACTGTATTATTGTAGCCAGTATCAATACAAAGAACAATGAAGTTAAGCTGACATCTGTATATCGTGATACATATCTTAGAATTAACGGAACCGAGACATACCAGAAGGTTAACAGTGCATACGCATACGGTGGAGCGGGCGGAGCCATGAAAACTCTGAATCAGAACATGGATCTGAATATCAAAAGCTATGTTTTATTTAATTTCCAAATGGTAGCAGATCTTGTCGATGCAGTTGACGGTATAGAAGTTGATGTTAAGAAAGAGGAAATTTCGGAGCTGAATAAGTATACTGAAGATTCCGCAGAGCATCTTAAGAAAAAGAAATATAATCTGGTCAAAAAACCGGGGAAGCAGACATTGAGAGGAGCGCAGGCGGTTTCTTACGGCAGAATCAGAAAAGGCGTAGGGGATGATTTTAAGCGCACGGACAGAATGAGAATAGTTGTTCAGAAAGTTACGGATAAGCTGAAGACAAGAAGCATAGGACAATTGATAAAACTTATGAATGTTTTACTTCCTCAGATGGAGACGAATTTATCAACAAATGATATGGTGGGACTTGCACAGAGGCTGTCAAAGTTTAAACTTAAAAAAAGTAAAGGTTGGCCCTATCAGGTGGGTACGGGAAGTATAGATGGGGTTTCATATGTGTTTCCTATAGATCTGGAAGCCAATGTGATCAAATTTCATAAAGAGGTCTTTGGACAGAAAGACTACAAGGTGACCGATACAGTAAAAGAAATTGCGGCAAGGATTCTGTCGGGGAGAGGTTCATCTTCTGATCAGCAGACTTTTAATCCCAATAATAATTCTCAGCAGGGAGCAGGTGCAAATGCATCATCACCGGCAAATCAGGGAAGCAGTGGCAACAATTCCCCCAATAATAAGAACAAGAAAACACCAAAACCTTCTCCTGCTCCAAAACCTAAGCCGCAGCCGAAACCGGGAGGAGGATCTTCAGGCGGTGAATCAAAACCACCCTCAGGCGGGGGAGGTTCACCAAATTCAGGTGGAGGAAAAGCTCCTAAAGGTACAGGCAAGTAATACAGCATACAAATAGAAATAAGAGCTGTCTGAGAACCTCCTAAATAAAGATAAGATGAAGTTAATATGATTGATACAGGGAAATAATGATGGGACTAAATAAATTTAGTGTAATGTTTAATAAGCATAAAGGGTTTAAGATTTTCTTAACAGTACTTCTGGCAATAATTTTAATTTCAGTTTTGATTAAGCTTACTTTGGGAAACAGCGGCTCAAATATAATAGGTAAAGACGAGAAGATCTCCATTGCTCATGACTACATCGGACAACTGAATATCAGTGGGACTATTAGTGAAACTGAAACCGACTCTGTTCTTTCAAGTTCCACATATCATCACCGGTGGTTGCTGGACAGAATTGCAGATATGAAAGATGATAAGAGAAACAAGGGTTTGATGTTGATTGTAAATACTCCCGGTGGAAGTGTATATGCCTCTGATGAGCTTTATCTTGCCATTAAAGATTATCAGAAAAAGACAAGAAGACCTGTTTATTCATACATGGCAACTCAGGCAACTTCAGGGGGTTATTATATCTCTGCACCCTGCGACAGGATTATGATAAACAGAAATTGCTGGACAGGTTCCATTGGCGTTACTATGGGAACAATGTATAATATAAAAGATTTTTTGAATAAGATGGGAGTCAAAACGGTCACCATAACATCAGGGCGCAATAAGGCCATGGGGAATATGACCGATGATATGACCGGTGAGCAGAAAAAGATACTTCAGTCCCTTGTGGACGAAGCTTATGACCAATTTGTCGGAATAGTCGCAGAGGGACGAAAACTTAGCAGATCGAAAGTCAGAAAGATTGCAGATGGCAGAATCTATTCGGCAAAACAGGCTAAGAACCATAAGCTTGTGGACGAAATTGCAACTTTAGGTGAGGCAAGGTCTGATATGAAAGATAGATACAGCCTGGGAAATGCAGAATTTGAAGAGTTTGAGTATGATGATAAGAAAGGGTTTTTGTCAGAGCTTTTGGGCGAGTCCGTTTCCAAAATGATAAAGAGCAAACTTACAGGAGAAAAAAGTAAACTTACTGAAATCGAACAGCTCAAATCCTTAATGTCAGAAAATCAGAGCTTTACGGTTACATATATGGCACCTGTTAGACACTGATATAATATATATCGGGGGATTTAATATCGGTTTAAATAAACCTGATATGGGTTAGCAAAAGTAATGATTAAAAAACATGCAACGAGTGTGAAGCAATCAAATGTGGAGAAAAACAGACAAAAAATTCAGCAGGTGTTAAGTAAAAAAACTTGACACCTGCTTTATGTCGTGATATATTAAATAGGCGTGTAGAGGGGGGGTGGAGTGTGAATCATATAGTAAAGGAAAGCCTTTTGTTTGATTTGTACGGCGATCTCCTTACAGAAAAGAAGAGAAGTGTCATGGCGCTGTACCATGAGGAGAATTTATCTATTACAGAAATTGCGGAGGAATTCGGGATTTCCAGAGCAGCGGTTTATGACTCTCTTAAAAGTGCGGAAAGCAAGCTTGCAAGATATGAAGAAAAGCTGGGCATGGTGAGAAAACTTGAGGCAATGAGTAAGTTTTGCAAGGACTTAACTTTAAAAATTGCAGAAATAGAGATGCTAAAGATTGATGATTCAATGTTAGAAGAGAAACTTGGCGAAATGCAAGAAATTATAAAGGAATTGGAGAACAATATCTAATACTTAGCTTGAAGCTTTCGGGCGGACAGAAAAGAAGAAAGGCTGTAATATGGCATTTGAAAGTTTATCGGAAAAGCTACAAAATACATTTAAAAATTTAAGAGGCAAAGGTGTTTTAACTGAAAGTGATATTGACTCGGCGATGAGAGAAGTTAAGCTTGCCCTGTTAGAGGCAGATGTAAACTTTAAAGTTGTTAAAGAGTTTATCAAAGATGTAAAAGAAAAATGTCTGGGGGAAGAAGTGATGAAAAGTCTGACCCCCGCCCAACAGGTAATTAAGATTGTAAACGCTGAGCTTACTGAGCTTATGGGTGGTGGAAGCGGAGTGAAAATCAGCTATTCTCCTACAGGATTTACCACTATTATGATGGCAGGTCTTCAGGGTACAGGTAAGACTACCACATGCGGAAAACTGGCAAATTACCTTAAACAGTCCGGAAAAAAACCGATGCTTGTTGCCTGTGATGTTTACAGACCTGCGGCGGTAGATCAGCTGGAGGTGGTAGGAAAAGCCTGCAAGACACCGGTTTTTACAGATAGAAACAGCAAAGATCCTGTTGAGATTGCCAATGCAGCCAAGAAGGAAGCAGAGTTAAAGGGCTATAATGTTTTGATTGTGGATACCGCAGGGCGTCTTCAAATTGATGAGACATTGATGGAAGAACTTGCAAACATTAAGGAGAAAGTTAAACCACATCAGACTTTACTGGTGGTAGATGCCCTGACCGGTCAGGATGCAGTCAATGCCGCTAAGGGCTTTGATGAGAAGCTGAATGTGGATGGGATCATCATGACCAAGATGGACGGCGATGCTCGGGGAGGAGCTGCTCTGTCTGCAAGAAAAGTAACAGGAAAACCTATTCTTTTTCTGGGAACCGGAGAGAAGTACAATGCACTTGAAGCATTTCATCCCGATAGGATGGCAAAAAGAATTCTCGGCATGGGAGATCTTCTTTCCCTGATAGAAACTGCCGAAAGGGAGTACGATGATGCCGAGGCGGAAAAACAACTGGAGAGACTGAAGAAGAACCAATTTACTCTGGATGATTTCTTGACTCAGATGGGTCAGATTAAGAAAATGGGCGGCATAGCCAAGATTTTAGATATGCTCCCGGGAATGAGTGATGCCCAAATGAAGGGTGTCAATCTTGAGGAAAGCGAAAAAGAATTTAGGCAGTATGAGGCCATTATTCAGTCCATGACCAAGGCAGAGAGAAATGACCCTGGAATTCTCAATGCAAGTAGAAGAAAGAGAATTTCTGCAGGGTGTGGTCAGCCTGTGAGTAAAATCAATACTCTGATTAAAAGATATGATGATGCAAAGAAGATGCTTAAACAGTTCAATAAGCCTGGTGCTTTGAAAAAGAACAGGTTCTTAAAGGGACTATTTTAGATAAAAATTATTTATTATATGGAGGAAATAAAAAATGGTAAAAATCAGACTTAAGAGAATGGGAGCCCACAAGAAGCCTTTTTACAGAATAGTTGTGGCAGATTCCCGCAGAGCCAGAGATGGAAAATTTATTGAAGAAATCGGTTACTTCAACCCAATGACAGAACCTAATGTTATTCAGATTAACGATGAAAAAGCAAAAGAATGGTTGGCAAAGGGTGCTCAGGCTACAGAAGTAGTAAAAGATTTATTTAAGAAATCTGGTATCATTGAATAAGAAAGCGGTGGTATGCAATGACTAAATTAGTTGAAACCATTGCAAAATCACTTGTAGATCACCCGGAACGAATTGTAATAAACGAAAGGGAAGACCGGCAGGGAAGCATTTTGCAGCTTCAGGTTGCAGGTGACGACATGGGTAAGGTCATAGGTAAGCAAGGTAGAATTGCAAAGGCTCTGAGAACCGTTGTCAAAGCTGCTGCTGTGAAGCAAAGTAAGAAGATAATCGTTGAAATAGTTTCAGAAGACGAGGAGTAGTTCTTAGAAGAGTTTTCTGGAAAACATGCGATTTAGATGTTATTAAAGCACATAGGGTGTCCTGAGGGCAGTCTATGTGCTGTCTTATTTTAAAAAGAACTGATTATGGAAAAGAAAATTTTAATTGGAAGAGTAACGAAGCCGTTTGGAATAACCGGAGAAATAAAGATAGAAAGTTATTCGGGATTTTATGATAGATTTGAGAAGCTTGAGACTATTTATCTGGATAACGAACTTTTTACCATAAAAAATGTTAAGCACAAAGAACGAATGACAATGCTTAAATTAAAGGAATGCGACAGCAGAAACGATGCTGAAGCACTTGTCGGTAAGAAAATTTACATGACGGAAAAGGATTTATTGGAGCTGTCTGAAGATGAATTTTATGTCAGAGACCTTATCGGAATGGAGGTAGAAGACGGAGGAGAGATCATCGGGAAGGTTAAAGATGTGCTTACTGACAGACCGCAAGATCTTTATGTGGTTGAGCTTTCAGATGACAGGAATATTATGATTCCTGCCGTAAAAGAATTTATTAAAGAAATTGACACTGAAAATAAAAAAATCAGGGTAGAATTGATAGAGGGAATGAGATAATGCGTTTTGATATTTTGACTCTTTTTCCGGAGATGTTTACACCTGTGACTTCAAGTATCCTGGGCAAAGCCTGTGATAAAAACCTTTTGGATTTCAATTTTGTTGACATAAGGGAGTATAGCCTGGACAAGCATAAGAGTGCAGATGACTATTCTTTCGGAGGCGGTCCCGGACTTGTGATGATGGCACAGCCCATTTTTCATGCAATGAAGGCAGTGGAGGCAAACAAGAAGAAAGTTATATATATGTCTCCACGAGGTAAAATCATTGATCTCCCTAAGCTCAAAGAACTTTCCCGTGAGAGTGAAATAGTGATTTTATGCGGGCATTATGAAGGGGTGGATCAGAGAGTTTTGGACTATTGGGATGCCGAGGAGGTTTCCATAGGCGATTATGTTCTGACAGGCGGTGAACTTCCGGCAATGGTTCTCATAGACAGCCTTGCCAGACTGATTCCGGGTGTTCTGAAAAGTGAAGCCGGAGCAATGGAAGAGTCGATTTATTCAGGGCTTTTGGAATTTCCGCAATACACCAAACCAAGGGAGTATGAGGGAATGAAAGTCCCCGAAGTTCTGCTTTCCGGAAATCATCAAAAAATAGATTTGTGGCGCTTTGAGCAGGCTCTAATTACTACGAAAAAACAGCGACCGGATATTTTTGATGAGTATGTGAAAAAACATAGAGATTTAAATAAAGATGAACAGAAAGTGATGGAAAAAGTCCTGAGAATGTTGTAGAATATTACAAAGAGGGTTTTATGGAAAAGTTTAAGAATAAACCTATTCTGGTATTCATAACTGTTTTTTTAATACTGTATGCAATAATATATGTGATTCCAAAGGTTACAGGAGCACTTAAGTTTTCTTATGTGGCAGAGTATGGTAACTTGGAAGTTGCAGACGAGGTTGCAGGATATTTTGTGAGAAATGAGAAGGTCTACTTTTCAAATGTAAGTGGTGAAGAAAACAGGTATATTGCAGAGGGCGTCTTGGTTCGCAGAGGTACCAAAGTCATGGAAATATCCAAGGGAAAGGACAGTTCCCCAAAGAGAGCTTATAAAGGTATAAGAGAGAACATAGGCAAGGCAGGGGTATTTACCGACTCTTTTGAAGCAGATGAAGAAGGTATAGTAACCTATTTTGTGGACGGAAATGAAGCTGCATTCACTCCGGAAAAAATTGTAAAGAAGGGATTCAATGATTTCAAAAGACTTGATCTTGATGACCCCGTTGAGCTTGCAAGGAAAGATGTTAGTTCAGATGATCCGGTTTTTAAGATTGTAGACAGATCGGCATGGTATTTTGTGAATTATATACCCAAAAATCATGAGGACAGATATAAGGTGGGAACCAAATATTCTGCCGTGATTGACGGTAAACATGATATAAGAGCAACGCTGGTTTCCATGAAGGATGAGAGCAATAAAGTGAAACTGGTATTTAAGTCCGATTATTTTTTTAAGGGCTTTACCACAATCAGAATGGCGAAAATTAAAATTTTGACAGCAAAGGCAAACGGTCTTCTGATTTATAACACCAGTTTAACCAAAAAAAATGGAAAGACCGGGGTATATGTCAAGCAGAATAACGGCAGATATAAATTCACACCGGTACGAGTTATAGCAACGGATGGAGAGAAATCAGTCATAAATAAATCGCTTTTTTATGACGAAAACGGAAACATTTGCTATACAGTTAGAACCTACGATGAAATACTGAAAAAAGGGTGATGATATGTCAATTAAATCGAATATCGAATACATACAGAAGCTCAAAGGAAGGGCGGCAGAAATTTCCGGAAGACAGGAGGAAGATGTTCTTTTGGTTGCGGTGACGAAGCTGCATGATGCCAATGAAATAAATGAGGCTATTGATGCCGGGATTACAGATATAGGAGAAAACAAGGTTCAGGAAATTGTGGATAAGTACGATGATGTTAAACCTGTCAGGTGGCATTTAATAGGTCACTTACAGAGAAATAAGGTTAAATACATTATCGATAAGGTTTCTATGATTCATTCCGTAGACAGTCTAAAACTTGCAAAAGAAATTGATAAGAGGGCGAAGCAGCATGATTTGACCATGGATATTCTGGTGCAGGTTAATTCCGCTCGGGATGAAAATAAATTCGGTATAACGACAGAGGAAACAGAGGAACTTATTTCTCAGATTGCTGAAGAGTGTAGTAATCTGAGGATTAGGGGTCTTATGTGCATTGCACCCTACGAAGAAAATGTGGATGATGCAAGACCATACTTTGCAGCTGTCAAAAAGATTTATGATAAGTATTCAGAGGTAAAAAATGAGAAAGTGGATTTTCAATATCTATCAATGGGTATGACTAACGACTTTCAGGTTGCCGTGGAAGAAGGCTCAAATCTGATCAGAGTCGGAACTGCTATTTTCGGTAATCGTGATTACAGAAAAGAAGAAAGATAAAATTAGGAGGGAATTATTATGAGCATTGGCGATTCACTAAAGAAGATGATTGGAATAGAAGAACTTGATGATGAGATCACCGAAGAAGAGATTGAAGCAGAGAAGGCAAAAATAGCGAAGAAAAGCGGTAAGCGGGATATTGAAACTGAAAAAGCGGCACCTCTTAAATCATCAGAAAGATATGCTTCTGCATCATCTGCCTCGTCTCAGATTTCCGGCAAGAAGGAGAGAAGGTTTACGGTTACAAGTACAAGCTCTTTCAAAATGGTATTGCTTGAGCCGAAATCATTTGAGGAGTGCCCAAGGCTGGTTGACAGTCTAAAGAGTAAGAAACCTGTAATCATCAATTTAGAAAGAATTGATATGGAACTTGCTCGTAAAATTTTTGATTTTTTGAGTGGAGCAACATATGCCCTTAATGGAAATGTCGAAAAAGTTGCAAATAATATTTTTATTTTCGCACCGGAGAGCGTTGATATTGCGGGAAAAATTACAGAAGATTCGGTGGGCTACGACATTGTGGAGGATCCGCTGAAAAAATCAGATAGCCCATGGAGGTAGGACATTGGAATTAGTTTTATCACGTGCAATAAGTTGGTTTTTCAGAGTTTTAATTTATCTGCTTTTAGGCAGAGCGATTTTGAGCTGGTTTGTAGCGGGTTCTTCAGGGTCTTATGGAAACCCTGCTTTGATTAGGATATATGAGATATGTACAGAGCTTACAGAGCCGTTTGTCGCACCGTGCAGGAAACTTTTGCAGAGATTCAATACCGGAATGTTTGATTTTTCGGTGCTTTTGGCATTTTTCCTGATTCAAATCACAGAACGAATCGTTTTAATCATCGTCTATAAAGTATTGTTTTAACAAAGGGGATAATCATGATAACACCTAGAGATATTGAGGAAAAAGTATTTTCTTCGGGAATTAAAGGTTACAAAAAGGAAGAGGTTGATCAGTTTCTAGATGAAATTATGCTGGATATGGAAGCTTTGATTGGTGAAAATCACAAACAGAAGAGACTTTTGGCAGATATGAAAAAAGAGCTGGATTCTGCCGGAGAAAAAGAAAAAAACTTGATGAAAACTTTAGAAAGAGCCAGACTGTTGATGAATGATATATCGGCAAGTGCGGAAAAACGCGCGGAGATAATCGTCAAGAATGCCAAGACAGAGGCAGCGGATATCATATCTGAGGCTCATGATTCTATAGCATCGTTAAAAGAAGAAAGTAAAACTTTGAAGGCTAATATCGCAGGTCTTAAGATTAAGTACAAGGATATGCTTACAGATGAGCTTAACAAACTGGATGGAAAAGCTGAAGATTGGTTCAGTGATCTTCGTGAAGACTTTTTTCCGGCATCTATGACCATGCCGGAGGGGAATAAAACTGAGGCTGAGGTGGCTAATCTCGGGGATAAAACTGTAGTCTTAGATTCAAACGCTTTAGAAAAAATTCGTATGAAAGAGACCTTGACCGGCGATGAACCTTCATCTGAAGCCCGTGAATCTGCAGACATTGAGGAACTTGATCCTCATATTTTGAAAAGTGCAGAAAACAAGCCTTTGGAAGAAAAGACGCTGGTTGATCCTGCTGTTGAGGCAGGTTTATTCGGTGAACAGGAGCTTTCGGAAAAAACGGAAAATATTTCGGAAGAAGTAACACAGGAAGAAACAATCAGAACAGCTAAGGAAACCGAAAATATTTCAGAACATGAGAAAACAACTTTATCAGATATCGTTTTGCCCAAGGATAAAGACGAAGATTCATTTAACAGCGATGGAAGCACCGTGGTTATTACGAGAGAAGAGATGAATCGGAATTTGGAAGTGGCACCGGAATCAGAAGAATAAAATGGAGGCGGGGCAATTTTGCCCCGTGTATTTATTTATGAAATATTATTTTACAGTAATCATAATTCTTATACTGGATCAGATTGTAAAATATAAGATAAGAACGACACTTGCAGTCGGTGAGAGAATAAATATAATATCCGGGATTTTTGAAATCACAAATATATCTAACAGTGGTGCCGCTTGGGGAAGTTTTGCAGAAAGCACATTTATTCTAGCCGTGATTTCAGCTATAATTTCAGTCGGAATATTGATGGTAATAGGAATGAATGAAAAGCTGCATAAAGGATACAAATATTCACTTTCTTTAGTTGCGGCAGGCGGACTTGGAAATGTAGCAGACAGAGTTTTTTTCGGTACTGTCACCGATATGTTTTCACTTTCTTTTTTTTCGCCGGTGTTTAATGTTGCGGATATAAGTATTTGTCTGGGCTGCTTTTCCATAGTAGCACTAGTCTGCTTAGAAGATAAATTAAAAGGAATAAAGAGGTAGTAAGGATTAAGAAGTATACATTTGAGATAACTGAAAAATATGCTGATAAGAGACTTGATACTGTGTTGGCTGAACTTATTGATGAGCTTTCCAGATCCCATGCACAGAGATTGTTTGACATAGGTGCAGTTAGAGTGAATTCAGTCCAATGCGGCATGAAAAAATATAAAGTGAAGTCAGGAGATAGGATCGAGGTGTCCGTTCCGGAGCCGAAGAAGCTGGAAATTGAACCTCAGAATATCCCTTTGAATATAGTATACGAGGACGATGACATTCTAATTGTAAACAAGCCTGCGGGAATGGTAGTACACCCGGCTGTAGGAAACCACGATGGAACATTGGTCAATGCTATAATGCACCACTGCGGAGATAGACTTTCATCAATAAACGGGGTGGTCAGACCCGGGATAGTACATAGAATAGATAAGGATACAAGTGGGCTTCTCATGGTGGCTAAAACTGACAGAGCACATATTTCGCTGTCCGGGCAGTTATATGAACACACCATAGTGCGAAGATACTATGCCTTGGTTCAAGATAACTTCAGACAAGAGGAGGGGACTATAGATTTGCCTATAGGCAGAGACGGCAAAAATAGGTTGAAGAAAACTGTAAACGGACTTAATTCTAAGAAGGCGGTTACTCACTTTAGGGTGATGGAACGATTCGGAGATTATACTTTGGTGGAATGTCGGTTGGAAACAGGAAGAACCCACCAAATACGGGTTCATATGGCATATATCAAGCACCCCCTTGTGGGTGATCCGATTTACGGTTCAAAGAAACGAAATTTTAATACCGATGGACAGCTTCTTCATGCAGCGGTTTTAGGATTTGTTCACCCGGTAACAGGTGAATATATGGAATTCAAGGCAGATATACCTGAAGAATTTGAGAAGATTTTAAATAAGTTGAGAAATGAAAATCAGTAGGAGTTGATGCAGACTGATAGGTTTAGGCTGTGCAAAAGCTTCTTCATAATGATAAAAAACACCTTTCGGTCGTTATAACAAAAAAACGCCTTTCGGCGCTTTTATCATCGTTTCATACTTATGGTTAAGTGTTTGAACAGTATTTTAAAAAGAATTATTATATTGATAGGATGCTGTTTAATATTTTTTATCGTATTGTATTTACAGCCTCAGTGGGGCTGCTGAAGTTACTTTGTTTAATTAAGTTTAAACAGTTTTCACATATTGCGCCTGCCTTGAAAGCAGTGCTGTTTTGAATAATCCCACAAAGGGAACACTTACATTTCATGGAATCCTCCTTGTATAGATTGTATGAAACAATGTTGTAACCATAACTTACAGCTTCAGTATGGGGAAATCAACCTGTTGTTTTAGATATGTATAGATTCCTATTTAATATGTTGTTTTTTAGGCTTTAATGGGAGAAAAAAGATGAATACAGTTAGTAAAGTTGAAAAAAATGTTTTAGCCGACGGCATGCCGAATCATCCCGAAGATATTTTGCTGGGATTTGAAGATTTTGAGCTTTTGATGATGCGGTATGAATCGGCAATAAGAGAGATACAGACAAAACTTGAAATATTAAATGCCGAGTTATCCCTTACACAGGATGATAACCCGATTACTTCGATTAATTCCAGATTAAAGAAACCTGCGAGTATTTACGGTAAACTCTTAAGGCAGGGGAATGAAATAAGTATTGAATCTGTGGAAGAAAACCTGAATGATGTGGCAGGTATAAGGGTGATATGTGCGTTTATAGATGACATTTATAAGGTTGCAAGGATGCTCGCCAGACAGGATGATATTAAGCTGATAGAGGTTAAGGACTATATCAAAAATCCTAAGGCAAACGGTTACAGAAGTTTTCACATGATTTTAGAGGTGCCGGTATTCTTCGCCAGGGAAAAGAAACCTATGCGAGTTGAAGTTCAGATCAGAACTGTTGCAATGGACTTTTGGGCAAGCCTTGAACACCAGATTAGATATAAAAAGGGTCTCCCTAAAGAAAAGGCAGACGCCATTGCAACTGAACTAAAGGCATGTGCAGATACAATTGCAGATACTGATAGAAGAATGCTTGCCATCAAGGAAAAATTAGGACCGACAGTTTAGGTGTCGGTGGGGTCCTTCGGGTCAATCCAAACGGTACTATTATGGGTGAATATTACCATTCCCGGCTTTGCACCGGATGGTTTTTTTACATATCTGACTTTTACATAATCCACAGGAACATTTGAAGACATTCTTCCTTTGCTGTAATAAGCTGCAATAGAAGCTGTTTCGTAAATATCTTCTGCGGAAGGTTCTTGTCCTTTCGTAAGCAGTATTACATGGGAACCCGGAATATCCTTGGTATGAAACCAGTAATCTGTTTTGGATGCTGTCTGCAGTGTCAAAATGTCATTCTCTTTATTGTTTCTGCCTACAAGTATTTCTAACCCATTTGAAGTTTTATATTTTTTTGGATCTGCTTTGTACTTTTTTTTCCTACCGTATCGGTCTTTTTTTCTTCGTTTAATGTAGCCGCAGTCCTCAAGTTCGCTGCGCAAATCCTGAATTTCAAGTATACTGTCGGTGTTGTTCAGGAAGGTCAATACTGATTCCAGATAGTCGATATTTGCATTATTTTCCTTTAGTTGAATATTTTTTTCCTTTACTGCCGTTTTGGATTTTCCAAATCGCTTGAAATATATCTGGGCATTTTTATTGGCTGAAAATCTGGGGCTCAGGGGTATTGTAACATCACTTCCATCGTAATAATTAGTAACTGTTACTTGTGAAGATCCTTGCTTGATCAGGTGCATATTTGCAGTTAACAGTTCACCGTAAAGTCTTAGCTTGTCGGAATTTTCTGCAGCAAGCAAATCTTCTTTCAGCCTTTTATCCTTAAGATATAGCTTTTCCAAAGTGGAACTTATATGTCTGACTAAATCGTGGGATTTTTGACGAGCTCTATTGGATGATCTCTTGTGATTAAAATACCAGCTTATTGCATCGCTTAATTTGTCGAAAATTTTTTTGGTACAGGATTCTTCAAATTCTGACAAGTCTGTTATGTGAAACTCGCGTGGGGTGCCTTCAGAATCAATATAAACTCTGGGAGTATACCGACCGGTTTCGATGTTTGAGATTATAGATTTCAGTTTATCTGCTCTGTGGGTTGTGCTGGAAAGCTCCTGAGCAATAGACGGTGAGATTCCACCTATTGTGGCAAGTATCTGCTTAGGCGTCTGTCCAAAGTCAATCTCAGTCTTTGAAGCCTTTTTAAAAGGAATTTTATCCTGTGCAGGCGGATATTCGTAGATTTTCCCCGGCAGAATTTGTCGTACACGGTTAACATCGATAGATATGCGTTTGATACTGTCTATAATTTTTCCGGTGTTTAAATCTATCAGAACGATATTGCTGTGTTTTCCCATTATTTCAAAAATAAGTTTTTTCGATACAGTGAATCCCAGTTCGTTTAGAGTTTCAATGGAAATTTCTATTATACGCTCGGAATCGTTTTGTTCCACAGAGATTATTCTGCCGCCCTGGATATGTTTTCTTAAAAGCATACAAAAAGAAAGGGGTTGAGGTGGATTTACCATATTTTCATCAATAAATCTTAAAGATGCCGACATGCTGTCTACAGTTGCATATAATTTTTTCTTCCCCTGCTTTGTATGTATATGAAGAACCAGTTCGGAGGGTTCGGGCTGATAGATTTTATCTATTTTCCCCGAAACAATCTCATCTGCTGTTTCTTTCGCCATTGCCATTGTTACTATGCCGTCAAAAGCCATATTGGATCCCCTTTTCTGCTGCAATATGTTATTGTTAATACCATTGTATTTCTTAGATACGGTAAATAGTTATCTTTCTATGACTGAACTGTCATAATATAGAGAACGATAAGCATATCATACGCTTTTTTATCAATATACACAATTATACAATAAAAATAAATTTTAATGGGAAAAATTCTTAATATATGATAAAATTAAATGAACAAATGAGCAGTTCTTCAGGATTTTGTACCGGGAGGTAGAGTATGATCAAGAGTATGACCGGCTTCGGTCGTGGTGAATTTGCAGATGGCAAGAGAAATATAACGGTGGAAATCAAGTCTGTAAATCACAGATACAGCGATATAAATATTAGAATGTCGAGAAGGTACTCTTTTGTAGAGGATTATATAAAGAAAGAAATAAAAAAATTTGCCAAGAGGGGTAAAATTGAGGTTTCGATTATGGTGGAGAATATTACAGAAAGTGATATTACCATCAGGTTGAATGAGCCTATTGCGGAGCAATATATAGAGAACCTTAATAGGCTTCAAGATCAGTATGAGCTGGACGGAGAAGTGGAACTTAGTCTTATTGCGGGGCTTCCTGAAGTATTTAAGCAAATTCCCGATGTTGAAGATGAAGAAGAAATGAAAATATCGATTTTGACTCCGGTTAGGCAGGCAGTTGAAAATTTAGATAATATGCGAAGGTTGGAGGGAGAAAAACTTGCAGAGGATCTTTTGTCCAGAGGAAAATATATTCTTGATTTAGTTAATAAGATAGAAACTAAAGCAGAGGATGTTCCCAATGAATACGCAGATAAGCTTAAGGCAAGAATATCGGAACTTTTAGATGGCAATGTGGAAATTCCGGAAGATAGGATTATGCTTGAGGCTGCAATATTCGCAGATAAGTGCAATATTACCGAAGAACTTACGAGATTGAAAAGCCATGTACATCAGTTGGATGCCATAATAAATACCGGCAAAGGTCCGGATGGAAAGAAACTTGATTTTCTGGTTCAAGAGATGAACAGAGAAGCAAATACAATAGGATCAAAAGCCAACAATATAGATATTACAGGAATTATGCTGCAGGTAAAGGCTGAAATTGAAAAGATAAGAGAGCAGGTTCAAAACATAGAATAAAGCAATCATGGATTAGCAACAGAGCAGGTTCGAACTGACAGAATAAAATGTTTAAGTTCAAGGAATGAAAATTCTTGAAGGGATTTGCTCCGCATGATATAATTATTTCTCAGATTTACAGTAGCGAGGTGACGGATGGAGTCATATAGCAAGTACCCGGGGAAGCTTTTTATAGTTTCAGGTCCCTCCGGAGCAGGTAAGGGAACTATATGCAAAAGGCTGATAGAAGATAGTGATTCAGGAAAGATAGAGCTTTCGATTTCCATGACCACGAGAGAGAAAAGAGTCGGTGAAGTAGAGGGCGAGAGTTATTATTTTATATCAGAGGAAAAGTTTTTGAAAAAGATCTCTGATGGAGGTTTCCTTGAGCATGCACAAGTGTACGGAAATTTTTACGGTACCCCTAAAGAGAAGGTTTTGAAAAAGCTGTCAGAGGGCGTTGATGTCGTACTGGAAATTGACATCCAGGGAGCACTTAAAGTTAAAGAAGCATATCCGGAGGGTATTTTTATTTTCATTCTGCCGCCGTCTATGTCGATTTTAAGGAAAAGACTTACCGGCAGGGGTACAGACAGCATGGAAACTATAGACATGAGACTTGCACAGACTTTTGAAGAATTATCATATATAGAAGAGTACGATTATGTGGTGGTGAATGGAGAACTCGATGAGGCGGTTAACCGTGTCAAAGCGGTGGTGATTGCAGAGCATTCCAGGGTTACCAAGGATATAAAGAGAATTTTAATGGAAAAATACAAGGAGGAAGCATAGATGTTATACCCATCAATTAACAAAATCAGGAAAAAAGTGGACAGCAGATACACATTGGTAATTTTGGCGGCACAGAGAGCAAGAGATTTAATTGATGGCAAGCCCGTACTTACAGAATGTGATGTTGACAGAGCTGTTTCCATTGCAGCAAAGGAAATTTATGAGGGTAGGATTACACACAAGCGTGACAGCAGCGCAATGGATGATGCGATGGATAGTGTAATGGAAATGCACAGGCAGGTGATTGAAGAGCAAGGATGAATGATTTCGGTAGTGTGTCAGAATTGAAAATTCCGGCACACTGCTTTTTATTTTAGTTTACTACAACAATATACGAAAAAACGACATAAATTCACTGAATCAATAAAAAGGTGTTGACTTATTTTACCATAACTTATATAAAGTAGACATAGGTGGAGTATTATCTCAGTTTTAGAGGTTACTAATTATTGAAGCCATAGTTGTGAAAGTGTGTATCGCAAGGAAAGAAAAGGAGGAAAGTATGGCAAATGATTTTTTACCTGTAATAACCAGAACTATTTCGAGAAAAGTTATGTTGAATGATGTCCTGATAATTGATCGGAACAACAGAACGATCCACGTTATATCTGAGAAGGGCAATTTTGCGTACTATGAGAAGATGGAAAATGTCTGTAAGTATTTGGATGAAAGATTCTGCAGGTGTATGAAAGGCTGCGTGATCAATCTGGATAAAGTGGATATGATGACAGAATCAAAGGTATTTTTTTCTAACGGAAGGAAATTGATACTTGCAAGAGATGCTTTTTTGGTAGCCAAAAAGGCATATAACGAGTATATAAGAAGAAAGCAGTTAATGTAATAAGTGTTTTTCATATTGAGATTAGATTCTGAAATATGCTTGTTATGTTGATAACTTAATTGCACTGTTTACTGCAAATGATTTTGAGAGTTTCAGCTGCAAATATTTTTTGGGATTTTTAATAAAAAATCCTTTTAAACACTTGAAATTTCAGCTTGTTTTTAATATAATGGTTAAAGTTCGCTTGCAGAACAATATTACTAATTATCACACGGGGCTTAAGCAGTATGGTGCCGACATAATTGCCAGATTGTCGGTTTTATGTGTAGAGAAGCTCGGTGGATGGAAAAAACCAGGAGGAATTAAAAATGGCAGTAATTTCAATGAAACAACTATTAGAAGCAGGTGTGCATTTCGGACACCAGACGAGAAGATGGAACCCTAAGATGGCTCCTTACATTTTCACAGAGAGAAACGGAATCTATATTATCGATTTACAGAAAACTGTAAAGAAGATTGAGGAAGCATATGCTTTCATGAAAGAAGTCGGAGAGTCCGGAAAGCCGATTTTATTCGTTGGAACGAAGAAACAGGCACAGAATGCAATTGCTGATGAAGCAAAGAGATGTGGACACTACTTTGTTAATCAGAGATGGCTTGGCGGTATGTTGACAAACTACCGTACTATCAGCAAGAGAATTAAAAGACTCGCAGAAATTGAAGTGATGGAAGAAGATGGAATATTTGAAAAACTATCAAAGAAGGAAGTAACCAAGCTGCGTCAGGAACACGAAAAACTGGAAAGATTCCTAGGCGGAATCCGTGATATGAAAGGTATGCCGGGGGCACTTTTCATCGTTGATCCTAAGAAAGAGAAGATTGCAGTTAAAGAAGCTCGTATTCTCAATATTCCTATCGTGGGTATCGTAGACACAAACTGTGATCCTGATGATGTGGATTATGTAATCCCTGCCAATGATGATGCTATCAGAGCCGTAAAACTGATTACAGGAAAGATGGCAGACGCTATTATTGAAGGCAACCAGGGCGAGAGTTTTGATGAAGGACCGGCAGAGGAAGCAGAAGCGGTTGATAATGAAACAGCTGATGCTGAAGAAACTGTTGATGCTGAATAATTTGGAGGAATAGAAATGGCAGTAACTGCAAAATTAGTAAAAGAATTAAGAGAAAAGACAGGTGCCGGAATGATGGATTGTAAGAAGGCACTTGTAGAGACTGATGGTGATATTGATAAAGCCATTGATGTACTTCGTGAAAAGGGACTATCGAAGGCTGCTAAGAAGGCTGACCGTATTGCGGCAGAAGGTCTGGTGAGGATTGCCTTTTCAGAAGATCGCAGCCGAGCTGCAGTTGTTGAGGTGAACTCCGAAACAGACTTTGTGGCAAAAAACCCTGAATTTATTGAGTTTGTAGAAAAACTTGCAGCAATGGCACTAAATGCTGAAAATGATTCAATGGAAAGCTTCATGGAACTGCCTTATGATAACGAAGGTACAGTTAAGGAAGCCTTGACTGCTAAAATCAGTAAAATCGGCGAAAATATGAATATCAGAAGAATCCATAAGGTTGCAACACCGGGTACGGTTTACACCGGATACATACATGGCGGCGGAACTATAGGAGTAATAGTTGGAATTAAAACCGATGCTACAGCAGCTGAGATTGAAGTAACCGGCAAAGATGTTGCTATGCAGGTTGCTTCCATGAATCCGAAGTTTGTAACTGAAAAAGAAGTTAATCAAGCTTGGCTGGAAAATGAAAAAGAAATTGCCAGACAGCAACTCATAAATGAAGGTAAGCCGGAACAGATGTTGGATAGAATTATCCCGGGCAAAGTTAAGGCTATCCTAAAGGAAGTTTGTCTGGTAGATCAGAAGTTTGTCAAGAACGGAGATCAAACAGTTGCAGAATATGTAAATGAATCTGCAAAAGGACTGGGAAAAGAAATGACTGTTACCGAAATGGTTCGTTTTGAGGTAGGTGAAGGAATCGAAAAGAAGGAAGAAGACTTCGCAGCCGAAGTAGCAGCTCAGATGGGTAACTAGAAGTCCTTAAAAACAAAGATTAGGAAATGAATAAAATGAATATTAACCCTTGGAAATGCCGATTTTGTGTTTTCAAGGGTATTTTACTGGTGCGATACCGGACGCACAAGATGGCAGTTTATAGGGTTTTGAGATGAGCTAAGGGCTTTATATGATAGAAATGCAAGACCTTTGGGGGAATTACAGGGCTTTCGGTATAACCGTTTGTGAGATAAGTCAAATGCTGTAAGGATTTTAAGAAAAAGAAAGGGCAATCAATTGAATCGATATAGAGTTTCACAGTTAAAATTGAATATAGGGGAGGATATAAAAGATATAGCTGCAAAGATAATTCATCTATACGGTAAAAACAGCAGAGATGAGAAAATGAAAGTTTTCGATATTAAAATTGTTAGACATTCGATAGATGCCAGAAAAAAGAATAATATTCATCATGTGTATACTTTGGATTTTTCTACTAATATAAGACTTAAATTACCTGAACCCGAAGATCATTTGTACAAAGAAATTACAGTGAATAAACCTTTGGAAAACTCTCCCGTAATAGTTGGATTTGGTCCATGCGGTATGTTTGCAGCATTAATTTTAGCAGAAGCAGGCTATAGACCCATAGTAATCGAAAGAGGATCTGCAATAGAAGATCGAGTTTATAAAGTAGAACGATTTTGGACTAAGGGGATTCTGGATACGGAATGTAATGTTCAATTTGGAGAGGGAGGAGCAGGAACTTTTTCCGATGGCAAGCTGACTTCCGGCATTAAAGATCCACGAAAAAGAAAGGTTTTAGAATCCTTTGTTAGATTCGGTGCAAATCCGGAAATCATGTATGAACAAAAGCCTCATATAGGAACAGATGTACTTAGAAGTATTGTTAAAAATTTAAGAAATCGAATTATAGAACTTGGCGGGAAAGTTTTATTTGATACCAAACTGGAAGAAGTAGAAATTTCGGAGGGGAGAGTCTCAGGTGCAGTTGTGCGTCATGAAAACGAACGGGATTTGATTAAGACATCCAATTTGATTATTGCCATAGGTCACAGCGCCAGAGACACATTTTCAATGCTCAATGATATAGGTCTTGAGATGGAGCAGAAACCTTTTTCAATAGGAGTTAGGATAGAGCATCCGCAAAATGTCATAGATGAAGGACAGTATGGAGAATTTGCAAAGTTTACAGAATCCCACCAAAGTACAGATTCAGATGAAAAGAGAGAAATTTTTCTGCCGCCTGCGGTATATAACCTGGTTCACCATTGCGGGAATGGAAGAGGTGTATATACATTTTGTATGTGCCCGGGAGGGGAGGTCATCGCTGCGGCATCGGAAGATGGCGGTGTCGTAACTAACGGAATGAGCTATAGCAAGAGAAATAGCGGCAAGGCAAACAGCGGTCTTTTAGTGGATGTTCGCATTGAGGATTTTGAAAGTGATAATGTGCTTGCAGGAATTGAATTTCAGAGGAAATACGAAAGACTTGCATTTGAAAACAGTGACGGCAGCTATAAGCCGGTGGAAGCAACTTGGGGTGATGTAAAATCTGAAAGTCCGCAGGGCAGAAAAGTTATTGATTCATTGCCTTCTTTTGCCATTGAATCAATAAAGGAGGCCATGCCATATTTAGGTAAGAAATTAAAAGGCTTTGACAGTGACAGCAGCATTCTAAGAGCGGTTGAAACCAGAAGCTCATCGCCTGTAAGACTTTTGAGAAACAGAAATTTTGAAAGTAATATAAAAGGACTTATGCCGGGAGGTGAAGGAGCAGGTTATGCGGGAGGAATTATGAGCTCTGCTGTTGACGGAATTAAACTTGCGGAGAGGATAATGTCAAAATAGAAATAACCGGCTCTTTTACAACAACTTAGAAATGGACCGTGAAAAATATTTTTACTACACAAGTATTTGAATCTTAAAAACGCCTTGCAGGGTTTGAATATGCTTTTCAAAATCTGCAAGGCATTCTTATTTATTTTTTTACCAGTGAAATGCCGGTCATTTCCTTGGGTATTTCAAGTCCCATAAGTTCAAGCATTGTTGGTGCTATATCGGCAAGTTTACCTCCGTCATTAAGTGCGGCAGGATTTTTGCTTATGTGCACCAGGGGAACCCGGTTCAGTGAATGAGAAGTGACGACATTTCCCTTTTCATCCAGCATCACATCCGCATTTCCGTGGTCGGCAGTCAATAGAATTTGACCATCGGCATTTAATATTGCAGATTCAATTTGGGGAATGCAATTATCCAAGGTTTCAATGGCCTTGATGGCGGCATCCATCACTCCGGTGTGTCCTACCATATCGGCATTGGCAAAATTCAGGATAATCATATCATAGATGTCTTTGCTGATAGCTTCAATAACCTTGGAAGTTACCTGATGTGCACACATTTCAGGCTTCAGATCATAGGTTGCCACCTTTGGAGATGGAACCAGTATTCTGTCCTCGTTTTTATTGGGTTGTTCCACACCTCCGTTAAAGAAAAAAGTTACATGGGCATATTTTTCCGTTTCTGCAATTCTAAGCTGGCGTAAACCTAAATCTGCGATATATTCTCCCAAAGTGTTTTTGTATGTTTCCGGAGGGTAAGCGATTTCGACATTTGGCATTTCCGCATCGTATTCCGTCATACATACATAAGTAAGGTCTTTGATGGTTTTAGTCCTTTTAAAACCATCAAAGCTTGGATCCACGAAGGCTCGGGTAATTTCACGGGCGCGGTCAGGACGGAAGTTGTACATGATGATGGAATCGCCGTCCTGCACAGTAGTCTTTGAGACTACTGTGGGCAAAACGAATTCATCGTTTTCGCCGCGCCCGTAAGCATTGTCAATGGCATCTGCCGGAGTTGAAGCCATTTCTCCTTTTCCTAAAGTTATGGCATCGTAGGCAAGTTGGAGTCTTTCCCAGCGTTTGTCTCTGTCCATTCCATAATATCGACCTGCAATCGTAGTTATTTCACCGATTCCCAGCTCAGAAATTTTGGATTCCAAAGAAGTTATATATTTCTTGGCACACCTCGGCGGAACATCTCTTCCGTCAAGGAAGCAGTGAATGGCAACTTTATCTAAGGATTCATTCTCAGCCATTTTCAGTAATGAAAAAAGATGGTCGATATGACTGTGAACTCCGCCATCAGAGAGTAATCCGAACAGATGGAGAGTGCTGTCATTTTTTTTAGCATTACGCATGGCATTGAGAAGTGCTCTGTTACGGAACAGCTTTCCCGTTTCAGCTTCTTTTGTAATCTTTGTTAAATCCTGATAGATTATTCTTCCTGCACCGATATTCAGATGACCGACCTCAGAATTTCCCATTTGCCCCTTTGGGAGTCCTACAAATTCTTCGCTGGCATTGATTTTTGTCATGGGATATGTAGAAAAAATTCTATCTAAATTGGGCTTGTTTGCCTGGGAAATCGCATTTCCATAGGTGTTTTCATTAAGTCCGAAGCCGTCCATTATTAAAAGCATCATAGGTTTTTTTACAGTCATAGCACGCCTCTCTATTAAAATTAGCAATATTTCATTCTTTTAAAATCATACCATATTGATTGCAATTCAACAATGTTTGCAGGATAAAAATATGTTATACTTTAAATGAAAAGTTTCGAAATTAGTACAAAGTGATTGTGCAGTATGCTGAAATTTGGGCTTTCAATACATGATTTACAGCAGGAGGAGAATATGCCTAATTGGACAGAGAAACAGAAACAGACTATAGAAGAAAGGGATAAAAATATTTTAGTGGCAGCAGCTGCAGGCTCCGGAAAAACTGCAGTTCTGGTTGAGCGGATCAAGAAAATGGTTACGGAGGAAAATGTGCCTATTAACTCCATGCTTATAGTTACATTTACAAATGCTGCAGCTTCTGAAATGCGTGAAAAAATTAGAAAAGCGCTTAAAAAAAAGGCAGCTGACTTTCCGGAACTGAAAAATCAGCTGGATCTTTTGCCCGGAGCCAATATAAGCACCTTTCATTCCTTTGCACTGAAAGTTATAAGGCAATTTAGCTATGAAATAGATTTAGATCCTGACTTTTCAACTTGCGATGAATCACAAGCGGCAGTACTTATTGAAGAAAGCTTAGATGAACTTCTTGAAAAATATTATGAAGAATCATCACCGGATTTTATTGAGTTTTTAGATTGGTATGGAAGTGAAAAGAACAATGAGGGCATAAAGGATATAATCAGAAAAATTCATAAAACCATAATGTCTATACCCGATCCTTTTGCAAGTTTTCGAGAAAAAACAGATGAATTAAAAAATCCGGGGAATTTTAAGCATACCGCAGGTTATCAATTTATAATGGGACTTATTAGAGATGATTTGAATAAAGCCTTTACTTTTTCAAAGGATGCACAGGAAATTTTGTTTGAAATGGGACTGGATAGACTGGCAAATCTGATGCAGGGAGAGGTGGATTTCTACAACGCACTAAATGTGATGGCAGGCAGTGAAGAGTTTAACAGGATTGGAGACTTTATAAAAGATAAACCCGGAATAATCCTGAAAGCCAATAAAACTGAAAAGGATATTTATGATGAAATCAAGGACATTGTATCTGCAAAGAGAAAAGCTGCAGGCAAAATTACAGAAGGCATAGCAAAGAAGTTTTTTATTTATGATATTGACATTAGAATTGATGACTTAAAGAAATGCTATCCCGCAGCAAAAACTTTATATAAGTTGGTTGTGGACTTTGATTGCATCTTCCATGAAAAAAAAGCGGAAAGAAAAGTGGTGGATTTCAGTGATATTGAACACTATTGCTATGAAGTCTTAAAATCAGATGAGGCTTCCGATTTTTACAGGGAGAAATTCAGTCATATCTTTATTGATGAATATCAGGACACCAGCCTGCTTCAGGAAGCTATTATAGGTAAGATTGCCGGAGAAAATAATTTGTTCATGGTGGGCGACATTAAACAGAGTATATACAAATTCAGACTGGCAGAACCTGAGATTTTTCAGCATAAATATGAAAATTATGCAAAATCTGAGGAAGCAATGTCTATGAAAATAGATCTGAACCGAAACTTTAGAAGCAAGCCGGTTATCTTGGACTGGATCAATGACAGATTCAAAGATACGATGAATGGATATGATGAAGATGCATACCTGTACCACGGAAAAGAATATTCCGGAGATTACTCTTTTGAACCGGAGTTGAGACTTATTGAAACATCATCGGAAAACATTGATGAAGAACTTAAGGATATGAAAGCTGCAGAACTTGAGGCTCTGGAGGTTTGTCAGCTCATAATGAAAAATCTGGGAAGAGAATATGAAGCAGTTGAAGAAATCGACGGAGTTTCTGTTGCTGTTAAGCACAAAATCAATTTCAGAGATATGGTGATTCTTATGAGATCCCTTACAACAGCCGGAATTTTCCTTGATACAATGAAACGCTACGGGATTCCCTGTTATGCAGATGATTCTGAGAGCTATTTTGATACCATTGAGATAAATGTTTTTATGAACCTGTTGAAGGTTATGGATAATAAATATCAGGATATCCCCTTTTTAAGTGTACTTCGCTCAGAAATATTCGGTTTTACGACAGATGAACTTGCAAAGGTCAGAGTTCTGCACAATGAAGGATCATATGTGGAAGCATTTCTTTCAGTGGCAGACAGAATTGAAAGCAGCGAAATGGAATTTACCGATAAGTGTAGATCGGTTATGGAAAATCTTGAAAAATGGAAAGCACAGAGTCTCTCCATGCCTCTTTCTGAATTTGTTTGGAATCTTTTGCTTGACACAGGCTATTATATGGCTGTGGGTGCAATGCCTAACGGAGGACAAAGGCAGGCAAATTTAAGAGCTTTGTGCGACAAAACCCGGAGCTTTTCTGAAAGCGGGCAGAGTTCCCTTTATGGATTCCTGCAGTACATCGAAAATGTTAAGAAGAATAAAGTGAAGACGGGTCAAGTAAAGCTTCTCGGAGAAAATGACAATGTTGTGAGAATTATGACGATTCATAAAAGCAAAGGTCTTGAATTTCCTATGGTAATATGTGCGGGAATGGGAAGAAAGCTTAATTATACAAAGGCTTCTGACAAAGTCGTTTTTCATAAGGATATTGGAATCGGCATGTGTATTGAAGATACGGAGAGAGGGATTGAAAACAAATCGATAAATTACGATATAATTATGAGCCGCTTCAAGAAAGAAGAAGTCGAGGAAAATATAAGGGTTTTATATGTTGCCTTTACTCGTGCAAAGGAGAAACTTTATTTGACCGGTACAGTAAACAACTTTGAAAAGTATTTAAGCGATAAGGAAAATGGATTTACATCGGATTTGAACTATCTGGGCATTTTAGGAAAAATTCCAAACAGTGTGTTGGTGGATACCAATGCCCTCAGGGACTTTGAATTACCGGATTCTCCGGAAGATGAAATTTATGAAGAAAAGTCGGTTGCTGAAGAGGAACTGAATAAAGTAGGGGACATTCTTTCTTATGAATACCCTCATAAAAATGCACTGGCTATACGCTCCAAATATTCTGTAAGCAGCATCAATAAAAGGGCACATAAGCCGGCGGTGTTAAAGTCAGAGACTTTAGAAGACGGATATTTGGCAGGAGATGAAACGTATTTGGATGATAAGGAGTTTTGCATTGCAGACAGAGGGATTTTAATAAATAATTCCTCATTTGAGACAAATTTTCCTATTCCTGATTTTATGTTGGAAGAACGAAAAATTGGTCCGGCAGAAAAAGGAACGATTTATCATAAGGTCTTGGAAAAATTAGATTTTATCCGAGTTAAAAAGGGCGGACTTTCTTATATTGAAGAGACTGTCCAAAATCTGGTGGAGAAAGGAATTCTGTCCAAAAATGAAGTCTGCGCGATTTCTTTAAAAAAGATTATGACATTCTTTGAATCTGAGCTGGGAAACAGGGCGATTTCCGCTGACGAACAGGGGACACTGAGAAAAGAGCAAGCCTTTAATTTGTTGCTTGAGTATAATGGTGAGGAGGTTATGGTACAGGGAATCATTGACTGCTATTTTGAAGAAGGTGACGAAGTGGTTTTAGTGGACTATAAAACTAACAGAATAGACCCTGAAAAGGATTTTGATACCGAGGCCATGCGAATGAAGAATTTATATAAACAGCAGTTAAGCCTGTATAAGCAGGCAGTTGAACTGGCAACTTCTAAACAAGTAAAACAGAGTTACTTATATTTGCTGTCTGCCGAAAAAGAAATTGAGGTTTTACTGTAAAATGGAACTTTTTCAGATTGCACACATAGAATCAAAATACAAAGAAAAGTTTGGAATTCCGAGGCAGTCGGGTATTGTCAAACATTCAACAGCTAAAATAGTGTTTGAAGGTTTATATAGAAGACCGGAGGCACTTTCTGGTCTGGAAGACTTCTCCCATATATGGATTTTATGGGGATTCCATAGGAATGACAGAAAAAAGAAGGAAGGGTGGACCCCTACGGTGAGACCGCCAAAACTTGGCGGAAAGCTCCGAAAAGGGGTATTCGCAACCAGATCTCCAAATCGTCCAAACCCGATCGGACTTTCCTGCGTAGAAATTTTGGGCATCAACCTTAATGCCCAAGGCGGTCCTTTCATCTATGTTTCCGGTGCGGATATGCTGGATGGAACTCCTATATATGATATTAAACCATTTATTCCTTATGCGGATAATCATCCTGATGCAAAGGACGGCTTTTCACGGAATTTCTCGGATATGAGAATGAATGTAGTCGTACAATGCCGAGATTTCTACAGTCTGGAAGAAAATGATCGTAAGGCTATTATTGAGCTTTTGGAACAGGATCCCAGAAGCGCTTATGAGAAAAAAGAAAGTTTTGAGTACGGGGTTTTCTATGGCGATTACAACATAAAATTCCATGTAGAAGGCGATGTCGTATATATAGATGAAGTGGAAAAGAACTCCTTTACACCGTCTAAATAAGTATTATTATGCATATTCTTTACCGGCTGCCTGTGAATATTAGATAAAATATACAAATGTAATGTATAAAAATACAAGTTTGTTTTTTCTTGAGGGAAAGATGATAATAGATATAAATAATATTAAATGTTTTTAGCTCTTGCATTATAACTAATAAATAAACGCAGGAGTTTTTTTATTGATTATAATTGCACCAGAATTGATTTAATAAAGTATGTGAAAATAAAATCGGAAATTTCAAGATGTATAGCGGATAATTTTGTAGTCGGGTATGAGAAATTCGGCTGTTTGTGCTATTACAATATATGGAAAAACATTGCATAAAAATGGCTTTATTACCACTAAATTACAAATGTTGAATTATGAACATTTAAATGATATTTTTGAAGTTTTTTAAAATATAACGGGCATTATAGAATAAATATTTGTTATAATTTATGTAAATACGATTGACAAATATGACTAGGTAGTGTATATTTTGAGCAATAGATGAATGAGGAATGAAAGGAGAAGTTATTATGGGAAATGAAACAACATCTCAGGGAAGACAACCCAAAATATGGCATGCGTTGATCTCATTCTTAGCACTTGTGCTCGTTATGTCAATAGGTATCGCTTATTATGAGGTGGATCCACATGTTCCGATGTTTATCGGAGTAATCGTAGCAGCTGTTGTATCTCTGTCGCTTGGTTTCAAGTGGGGAGAAATTGAGGGAATGATGATTTCCGGAATTTCAAAGGCTATGCAGGCAATCTTGATTCTTGCCATCGTAGGTATGATGATAGGTGTATGGCTTGTATCCGGAACTATTCCAACGATGATTTATTACGGACTTAAATTGCTTTCGCCGTCTATTTTCTTGATTGCCGCATTGTTGGTGTGTTCTATTACATCCCTTGCAACAGGTACATCATGGGGAACAGCAGGAACTATGGGACTTGCACTTATGGGTATTGCCCAGGGTTTAGGAATGCCTTTGGGAGTAACTGCAGGGGCGATTTTATCCGGAGCTTACTTCGGAGATAAGTTATCTCCACTGTCCGATACGACAAATCTGGCACCTGCCATGGCGGGAACAGATGTATTTACCCATGTTAAGTACATGCTTAAGGCAACAGGAGTTGCATATGTAATTGCAATTGTGTTCTTTGGTATTTACGGATTTCAGCATGCGGCAGGAGGAAATGCAAATTTAGAGCAGGCACAGATTTTATCCGATGGCATCAAGAATACGTTTAATATTAATCCGGTATTATTGTTACCACCTGTAATCGTTATTGCTGCTATTGCACTTAAGATTCCGGCGATTCCCGGAATTACGCTTGGTCTGATTTCAGGTGCTGTCATGGCACCTATTTTCCAAGGGGATTTGGCTATATTCAATGATGAAATGAAACTTTTGCACAACGGAGTTACATTTGGAGATGTTCTGTCCATTGCAAGAAACGGATTTATTTGTAATACAAAGATCGAATCATTGAATAGTTTATTGACCAATGGCGGTTTGATGAATATGTCATCATCCATACTGATGTCAGTTATTGCAATGATGTTTGGCGGTATCATGGAAGGTACAGGTCAGCTTGCAGTAATTATAGACGGTATTACGAAGATTGTTAAGAGTGGTCCGGGACTTATCATCGCAACGGAAGTTACTTGCGTACTGTCTAATGTCACAATGCCGGAACAGTATATTTCCATCTTGATTCCGGGAAGAATGTTTGCACCGGCATATCGTAAGGCGGGAATACATCCTAAGAGCTTGTCCAATGCACTGGAATCGGCAGGAACGGTTTCATCTCCTGCAGTTCCATGGAACACATGTGGTATGTTCATGGCAACCACACTGGGAATTTCAGTTTATACATATATGCCTTATCTGATTTTCAACTATGCGATGATGCTGTCCACGATCGTACTTGCTTTTGTGGGAATAACAGTCACAAAGATGACTCCGGAAGAGCAGGCAAGAGCAGATGCCGGAGAACTGGTATAGAAATTGCCTTGACAGAAATGAAGCTCAATTGACTTTGTTCCTGTAGTACAGATTACGAAGCAGTGTTCGTTTAAGCTTAAACTTAGATAAACCCATATAAAAAACAATAGGTGATGTGTCAGAAGCACTTTACTCTGACACACCACCTATTTTATATTTTCTGACAGCAATCATTTAGATTTGGATGAAAATTAGGTTTAATCAATAAGTACTCCATATTTACATCTCATTTCTATCATATATGGGAAATCTGCTGAAGTAATCTTTGACAAGTCTGAGGAAAGTCTTACTCAACAGTAAAACTGCAATTAAGTTTGGAATAACCATCAGACCGTTGAAAGTTTCGGCAATTCCCCAAATTGCACGTAGATCTGCTGTTGCACCTATTATTGCAATGAAAGCATAGACAACTGCAAAAGGTTTCAAGACTTTTGAACCGAAGATATATTCTATACATCTTGAACCGTACAGCCCCCAACCGAGAGCAGTTGAAAATGCAAAGCATACTAGGGCTACAGCGGTGAAAAGTGAAACCCAATTTCCGTAAGTTGCAATGAACCCGTTGATTGTCAGTTCAGCAGCGGCAACGGTGCCGTACTTGATTTGGACTCCGCTGCACAGAATTACTAATGCTGTCAGAGTACATATTACAATAGTATCTGCGAATACTTCAAAAATTCCCATTAACCCTTGTCTCACCGGCTCTGTTGTGTCTGCAGATGCATGAGAAATTGAACCGGTGCCCAGACCGGCTTCATTTGAGAATATTCCCCTTGAAACTCCTTTTTTGATACTGATAAATACTGCACCGACCGCACCGCCTGTAACTGACGAAGGGTTGAACGCACCTTTAAATATCATTGCAAACACAGTAGGAATGTGTTTGAAGTTGATTGCTATAACACCAATTGCAAGAATGATATAGACGAAAGCCATTAAAGGAACTAATTTTTCTGTAACAGATCCGATTCTTTTGATACCTCCCAGAAGTATTATGAGAATGAGAGATGTAATTATTATGCCTATGGCAAGATTTACCATCTTTAGTGATGAGGTTTGAATAACTCCGTAGCTGAGAAGCGCAGAGTCGATGGCTGTCGTAATTGTATTTACCTGAGTAGCATTACCGGTACCGAATACGGTAAGTACACCGAAGGCTGAAAATAGGTATGCCAGCCATTGGCAGTTTTTAGGCAGACCATTCTTGATGTAATACATAGGTCCGCCAACCCAATCGCCACGTTCATTTCTTTCTCTGAAATGAACTGCCAGGGTTACTTCTGCGAACTTAGTGCACATACCTAATATTGCAGCAATCCACATCCAGAATACCGCACCTGCACCACCTATTGCGATTGCACCTGCTACACCTGCAATATTTCCTGTTCCTACGGTTGCAGCAAGGGCTGTGGTGAGAGACTGAAAGGGGGTTGTGGCGCCTTCAGCAGCTTCAGTTTTGACGAAAAGTTTCCCTAAAGCGATCTTCAGGGCATAGACAAGCTTTCTGAATTGAATGAAACCACTGAGGATACTTAAATAAGTCCCCACTCCGATTACACAAATCATTGCAGGAACTCCCCATACTATGTTGTTTATAATTTCGTTAATATGAGTGATGGTTGACATAATAAATAAAATCTCCTTTCAGCTAACGTAAAGTTATAGGTTTTCAGCACAATATAAAAAATGTGCAAAATCATCGGCTTCACACATCCATATTGTACCATTTACAGGGAATAAAATCCAGCGATAACGCCATGTGTTATGTATACATGGGTATGAACTATGTTTGCCATAGCTCCTGTATACATAGGTAAGACTTATATATTATGTTTACATATATATACACATATAGTTATACTTATAGTGATTATGGCAAAATAAATTATATTAAAAGAATAATTTTTTAGTTGTTAGACTTACTGATAAGTGGTATATTTTAGGTAGGACTTAAGTTTCGCATATAAGTTTTTTTACAGAGGAAAGGAGAAGAATATGAAATCTCACAAATTTTTTGCATGGGCAGCGGTGGTATGTTTTGTTATGACAATGTGCACAGGATATGGATTCAAGAAACCGAAGAAAAAAGCTTGAACTTTTCTTTTCTAAGTGATAGGATAGACACAATACGATGATGAGACGAGTAAGTCGCTCCACCGGCAGTAAGAGAGGAATGGATGGTGGAATCATTCTTGCCGAAGCGTACTGAAGACCAGCTCGGAGTGGCACTAATCCTGCCCGCGACAGCCTTGCGTTATAGGTAAAAGAGTGTCAAGATATAAATTATCATAGAGAGTGTTTGTATGGTTTAAGTCTGTTATATATTTGTGTAGCTTGAAGTCATCATGGATGTATTCGGTTTTAAGCTATTATATATTGTGGCATTTAGGCTGATTATATACAGCATGATTAGATAAGGATTTTATCTTGGAAGACGGGTGGAACCGCGAATACAGATAGTATGCGTCCCTTCTGGCATGTATTTGGCTGGGGGGATTTTTTGTTTACTAAAAGGATTTACAGGGAAATTATCCAATCAGTATGGAATTTATTTAAGAAAAGAGGAAATGATATGATTATTACATTAAAAGACGGAAGCATGAAAGAATATGAGTCTCCGATGTCTGTCTATGACATTGCGAGAGATATCAGTGAGGGACTTGCTCGTATGGCATGTGTGGGGGAAGTTGACGGAAAGGTGGTAGATCTGAGAACGGTAATTGATAAGGATGCCGCATTGAACATATTGACTTTTGAATCTGAAGAGGGTAAAAAGGCTTACCGTCATACCTGTTCTCATGTTTTGGCTGAAGCTGTAAAGCATCTTTATCCTGAAGCAAAGATGACAATCGGACCTTCAATTGACGATGGGTTTTATTATGATTTTGATATGCCGCCTCTAACGAGGGAAGATCTTGACAAAATTGAAGCGGAAATGAAGCGGATAATCAAGAAAGGCGAAAAGCTTGAAAGTTTTACTTTGCCTAGAGAAGAAGCCATTAAGATGATGGCGGAAAGGGAAGAACCTTATAAGGTTGAACTGATTCAAGATCTTCCGGAGGAAGCGATAATTTCTTTTTATAAACAGGGAGACTTTGTTGAACTATGTGCAGGACCTCATCTCATGAGCACGAAACAGATAAAGGCATTCAAACTTATATCCTCTTCAGGGGCATACTGGAGAGGTGACGAACATAATAAGATGCTTACAAGGATTTACGGTACGGCATATACTAAGAAGTCTGACCTTAATGAATATCTTGAATATCTTGATGATATTAAGAAAAGAGACCACAATAAGCTTGGTCGTGAGATGGATCTTTTCACAACTGTTGATGTTTTGGGACAGGGACTTCCACTTTTTATGCCTAAGGGTACGAAGATTATTCAGAAGATGCAGCGCTGGATTGAAGATCTTGAGGATTATGAATGGGGTTATGTAAGAACTCGTACCCCTTTAATGGCAAAATCCACATTATATAAGATTTCTGATCATTGGTATCACTATAAAGACGGAATGTTCGTTTTCGGATATGAGAATAGAGAGGACTTGGAAAGTGTGACAAGCGAGGAGAGAGAAATCAAAGGATTGGAAGATTTACCTTTGATTGAAAATGATCCCGACAGCAATGTTTATGCTCTTCGTCCTATGACATGTCCGTTCCAGTATTATGTATACAAGGCAAGACAGAAAAGTTATCGTGATTTGCCGTATCGCATGGGTGAAACTTCAACTCTCTTTAGAAATGAAGATTCCGGAGAAATGCACGGTTTAACTCGTGTTCGTCAGTTTACAATTTCAGAGGGTCATCTGGTGTGTACTCCGGAGCAGATAAATGAAGAGTTTAAGAACTGTGTAAAACTTGCAAAATACTGCCTGACAACATTAGGTCTTGAAAATGATGTGACATACCGTTTCTCAAAGTGGGATCCGGAGGATTCGGAAAAATATCTTGGGACTTCGGAGCAGTGGAATAATGTTGAAGCTGCAATGAGGGATATATTAGACGAAATAGGTCTTGATTATACAGAGGCTACAGGAGAGGCTGCATTCTACGGTCCGAAACTTGATATTCAGGCTAAGAATGTTTATGGTAAAGAAGACACAATGATCACGATTCAGCTTGATATGTTCCTTGCGGAAAGATACGATATGTATTATATAGACCGTGACGGTGCAAGAAAACGCCCATATATTATTCACAGAACATCCCTTGGATGCTACGAGAGAACACTTGCCTGGTTGATTGAAAAGTATGCGGGAAAATTCCCGACATGGCTTTGTCCTGAACAGGTTAGAGTTCTTCCGGTATCAGAAAAGTATGCAGACTATGCACAAGAGGTATACAGAGAGCTTCGCAAAAATGGCGTTGATGTTACTGTTGACAACAGTGCGGAAAGGGTGGGCTACAAAATAAGACAAGCTCAGCTCGATAAACTTCCGTATATGCTAGTTGTCGGGGCACAGGAAGAAGTGGATAAAACAGTTTCGGTTCGCAGCAGGTATGCAGGTGATGAAGGCATCAAACAGCTTTCGGAATTTGTGGATGAAATCTGTAAGGAAATCAGAACTAAAGAAATCAGAAAAGAAGTTATCGAAGAAAAGTAATAAAATTTACGCTATCAAAACCCCACAGGTTTCAAATATGAAAAAACGTGGGGTTTTAAGATTCATTTTTCTAATCTTTATGATTTTAGCGGAATAGGTGGTTCTAGGATTAAAATTATCGGATGAAATATATTCTTTTCCTATAATCGGTACTATATTTGAGCCTTAAGGCGTTCAAACATTTTCTTTACGGGTGGAAAATTGATTACGATAATCGTGGCTGCACCTTCAGCGGCAATATACGTAATGTTGTACCATAATGACCAGGTTAATGCACTGAATCCTTCCGGTGCGTAGGATCCGAAGAAGATAACTCCGGATAAAACAGCAAAGAAATACCTGCCCAAAAGTCCAATTAGATATGAAACTGTTAAACCGTTTTTCGTATTTCTGAATATACCGCCGACTCCCATAGCACCAAATGCCAGAGGATAGTCCAAAAGAAGCTGAGCCGGGTGAATTACATAAGGTCCGAAGATCAGGTTTACAAGTCCCAGTGCGATTCCCGCCATAATGCCTTTTTTTGGTCCGAGAAGATAGGAACAAAGTGCTATCGGAAGCAGTGAAAACAAGGTCACTGAACCGCCTTGAGGCATTGAATAGACCTTTATTTGTGATAAAATCATAGCAAGGGCAATTAGAAGTGCAGAGATTGTAAGAGCTTTTACATCCGGTTTAGTGGATTCGGAATCTTTTCTGTTAGGCAGAAAAATCAACAATAACAATAGTACAATTACAGCAATAACAGATACTTTTCCAATTGTGGATTCAAAAAAACTTTGCATGAAATTCTCCTTATTAAATAAAAATTGGTTCAATTAAATTCGGTTTCATCTTCCCTATAACCCTTGTCATTGTCCAGATAGACTCCGGATTTCGGAAGGCTCCATCTGAAATGAGCTGCCATAAGCCTTAGGACGATTACAGTTATCATTCCTAAAGACATTGAAATTGCGTTATTAAAGTAAATGTGTGAGCTTACACATACTATTGCACCTATCAAGGAAGCACTTGCATAAAAATGTTTTATGAATATATAGGGTTTATCCCCTGCCATTACATCTCTAAGAACTCCCCCGCCAACACCGGTTACAATCCCTACGAAGGCGAAAAGAAAGTAATTTGCACCGGGTGTAACACTCATGGCTATGGCAATTCCGTTTACCGTGAATATTCCAAGCCCGATGGAATCTGTAATCAGCATAAATCTTCCGTAATATATAGGATTGTTTATTATTATCTTCTGAACCCATGGTATGAAAACCACCAGAGTTGTGGCTATGGCAAATATTAAATATATCGGATATCTGAAGGTTGTAGGCGGATTGATTCCCAAAATCAAATCCCTTATTATTCCTCCTCCAACAGCAGTTGTGATACCCAGAAAAGCCACTCCGAAGAGATCCATCTGCTTTTGACAGGCAGTTACGGCACCTGATATGGCAAAGGCAATGGTTCCTACTATTTCAAATATAAAAATTGCGTCTAACATTCATAATCCTTTTTGTATAAAAAATCGTATATCAAGGACAATTATAACACAATGTAAACTCTTTGCGTTACAAATTTTGTTAAAGGTTAGAATATAACTTGCAATAATTATTGCAAGTTATATTTTTGAGTTTTGCAAGCACATGTGATAGAATGATTACTAAGGAAAAATATATGAAAATAATTGAATTCCGGAATTAGAAGTGTATTAGAATTTTTAAAAAATCTCACGCTTCTCACTACTTTCATAGTATAACAAAAGAAAAAATTAGAAAAGAGGTAGAATATGATTTATAAAAAAATAAAAGTAATGAGTACCGATGACTCCAAAAGATTTTACAGGACTATGTATGTTCGAAGTGATTTAAATCTGTTTCAGCTTGGTGTTACCATATTAAGTGCGTTTAACTGCATGTTTTATCATATGTTTTTATTTACGGATAAAAGAAGGTCATATATTGACAGTTCTTGGCTTGAAGACGATTTCGCCGTATATTCTCCTATTTGGGAAAAAAGCATGGATTATGAAAAATGCACTGTCAAGGATTTAACTTTGAAATCAAACAATACCTTCCGCTTATGCTACGATACCGGTGATAACTGGGAGTTTGACATTAAAGTTTATAAGGTGGAAAAAGACTTTGATGATGACTTTTTTGGGAGAATAATAGACGGAAAAGGGCAATCCATCTTGGAAGACCATCATCATTTACTTTGGGAGTACTTAGAAAAAGGTAAAGATATATTTAAGGATGAAAACATTTTAGATTTTAATCCGGAGATTTTGGAGGAGCTTGAGCACTTTGATGAACCTCTTAATCTGGAAGAATTTAATTCTGAAGTGGAAGCAGCTGATTCAATTTGCGACGACCTTCTTGAAGCGAAGAAAAATTTCTTTGGATAAAAGTGTATATTGTTCCCATCCTACCGGTAATATCGAAAAATATGGGCAACAAATGATTCGCAATATGTAATCTCTTGAGTAATGATATGAAGAAATGATGATAAAATACAAACCACCATTTGAAATGAATGAACAGATAGCGACTCTTACCGCTGAAATTGCAGAGCTGAGCGGAGGATTAAATTTTCTTTCATGTGCGGCTGACCTATCGCAGTGCTTTTAGCACTTTCGCCTGAAACCATTGAGTTAGGGCAAGCAAAAGGTTCAGAGCTTTACCTCTGAACCTGAATTTTTGGTGGAGGTGTAAAGGCGCATAAATCCGCAATCCCCTTGGTACATCAGCGTTTCGAGAAAAATCTTTTGCTGATATTTACTCTTAATTTTTTCTTCCATGAATACTCTTTTTCTCGATGCGCTTATTGTTTTTCTCTCCATATCAGTTTTGAATTTTTTTTCACTTCCTCTACGAAATCTTTGTTTTCCCTTTTTCCATCCTTGTACCAAAAGCCTTTTCCTGCGCGCGATGCCTTTTCCATCTTTTCTGCATAGTCTTTCGGCAGGTAGTAAATTTCCTTTAAGGTTCTTGACTCAATAACCTTTCCATCATCTGTTTCTGTCGTACTTGTTCTCGCGTCTTTATCTAGACTAAGCAAGACTCTTCGACCATCTTGATAATTGTCTGTTTTAGTTTTATAGAGATAATAAAACTCCGCTTCTCCATCGGGGGCAATATAGCTACGTATGCTGTATTCCTTAGATTTTATAACATTCTTCTCAATTTTTATGCCGGCTTCTTCGTATGAGACATATCTTTCCTTTGTCATCATATAATAGAAAGCTACCACCAAAACAGCTATCACTACTACTATGGGTAGCACTTTCTTAAGCCATTTTGACCGTTTGATATCTTTATTCAACTTATCTGTCATGTTCTTATCCTCCTTAAGCATAATGTCCAGCGATATATCGAACATGTTGCTGATTTCAATTAGAGTAATTAGATCAGGATAGGTCTTTTCATTTTCCCAGCTGGATACTGCTTGCCGTGTAACATGAAACAATTCACCAAAGTCTTCCTGGGTCATATCCCTTTCCCTACGAATATCTTGGACAATTTTTCCAATCTTCATTTTACCTCCTTTCTAGCTGCATCATACTACGCAAATTGAGGATATGGTAGCAAGCGACAATTTATGTCAATATTTCATATGCAAGTGCTACTTGACATAAGAAAACACTTACTTATATCCTACTTTCTCTTACGCTTTCCGTTTCCTCAACTTCTATTCCATAGTCTAAAATTATACCTTCCTATCAATCTCCAAATTTTAATTTTTCGCTCTTCCTTTGACAGAATACCACAGTGAAAAGAATTTGCCAATTTAGCCGAAAGCGTCATCAAATCGACTCCAGTGTGCCACTAGCACACCTTATCTCTTCGGATGTTTTGACAGACGATCTTCCTCTGCTCCAGCTTCATGTCTTTGCTGCTCGCAGGGATAGGTCAGTCAACTATCCGGAGACTTCGACTCCCCTAATTGCATGGTAGTCGGAAATAATCCCGGGGTTTTTTCCCAAGCTTTATGCCTCCGGGTGCACCTAAGAGGGATCTGGGTACATCTTGTAGATTTTTAACAAAAAAGCCGTTGAGCCTTGAAAACATGGGAATTTCTTGCAATGTAAAAGGTTCAGAGTTTTACCTCTGAGCCTTAATTTTTGGTGGAGATGATGGGAGTCGAACCCATGTCCGAAAGCATAGTCTCTGCCGCAGCCATTGCAATGACCGGACTCTCGCACGGGCTGAAAAATATACCCAATTTATCCCTAATTGATGCCGATATCCGAACTTGTGTCCAAAACCCAATTGGGGATGTACCTTGATAGCATACCTACTCCATCAAGTTCTCTGTAATTTGCTGAAAGAAATCAGCACTCCATAAATCCATCTTGGAGGGAGCTTTGATAAATGGGATTACATCTTCTCTAGCTTGCTTGTAATCAATAGTATCGAACTTATTCATGAGCATTTTTTTCACGTCCTCAAGTTCGCACGCATCATTTTCGGTAATAAAACCCGAATCAATTAGCCTTGCTCTTAGATGAGGTAGGTTTACATGCGCTCCATTGCTCATGTAAAACATATAGTCATACAGGTCTCTGCCCTTCACTCTGGTTCGCCAGTTTCTGCAGATAACCGCATGTAGTTTGCCGGCAAATAAGGACGGCTCGTCATACATGTTGACTTCATAAGGAGCCGGCAAAAGTCGATACTTTTTTTCAAAGGAAGCTTCCGCAGGTGGCTGGGTATCGATTTCGAACTTTATCTTTATGACTTCATTACCCGGAACACTCCCAGAAATGCCCTTGTCATCATAAAAAAGAAGGAAATGCTCTCTGGTGTTCCCCTTTAAAAAAGCGGATTTTATGGCTGTGTCAGTTGCTTTCTTTTTTGTCTCTACAGATAAGTTTAGCCCGTAGGCTGCTGCCTCTTTCTCAATAGCTGCAAACCACCGGGACAAATCAAAAACCTCATCTTTTTCCATAAGTGAAAAATCTAGATCCTCCGAAAATCGGTCCAGTCCGTAAAACATTCGCAGGGCTGTTCCACCATAGAATGCAGCTTTTCTAAAAAAGCCGCCACGACTAAGCCCGCACAGCGTAATTTCCTGCAATATCTCCTTTAGCGCGTTTACTCTGTCGTAATCCGAATTTAATTCGTACTTTGAAAGCATTTGTTCAAGCACTGTATTCACTATTTCCCTACCTCCTTTTTATATACCTTGTATAGAAGGCTCACATTCGTTGCATGATAGGCTTCCACAATTGTCTGCAGTTCCTTATCATCAAGCCTCTTGATTTCATCCATATCGATTCTTAAGTCTTGCTCCAGCATCGCCCTAAGATCCTTCTGGTTTGCGACCGGCTTAATGGTATATAGCTTGTCGCACAGTGCTTTTTCTCTGGTAGCTATCTGGAAAGTATATTCTCCTTCCGTTTCAAGCACAATGCCAAGTGGATACACCTTTGCCGGTACATCTCTATAGCTAAAATGACCAAAAGGAGTATCGTACGTACGCTTTTTCTTCTTATCAAAAGTCGCACATGTAATGACATTTACCGCCTCCGGAATAATTCCATAATAAGAAAGGGCAAAATCAAAGGACAAATAGGAAGGTCCATAGATACTGCCGGCAAGAAGATATCCTGCCGTCTTTGCATCCGTCTCATAAAGGCCCTTGATAATCTGCGTATAAATGCCTTCCTTCACCATTCTACCAAGCTTTGTCTTGGGATTTCCGTATTCACTTAGTTCATCCATAATCATGGAATGTGTTCTTATCATAATTCCACCTCTTTGTATCACTATACGATACTTTTAGGTGAATTTCAATAGCCGGAGCATAAACTCCGTTGCTCTCAACTCAAAAACGCAACGCGTGCGTCATGTTTTTGAAAACTATTTCTGCCATAGCACGCTGCAAGATAGGTCGCAGTTTCTTCGGAATAGGAACATCCCTAACACCGGCGATGGTCTTAGGCGAAGGTTTTACAAAGTTGCGATACTTTTTCCCTCTTGCAATGGTACATCCAACGTGAATACGCCCCTTTTCAAGATTCACATCCCGGGACCGAAGGGTGTTGATCTCACCCATTCTAAAACCGGCATAAAGCTGGATGTAAAGCTGGGCGATATAAGAGTTTCGTCCATGAGGAACTTTATGCACATCCAAAGCTTTGACAAATAGCAACTTTTCCTCCTCTGTCAGGATGCGGATCACCTTATCCGGCTTTCTATATATTTCTTTTCCATCACTAAAAACAGCTACATAAATGCACCTATAATCATATTGTGCTTCCGGTCTCTTATATCATACTTAGGCTCACCGCCATTTCAGGCAACGATATTCACTTCTTTAGTCAAACCGTTTCAGTAGCAATTATTTCTCTTTGTCAAACATGCGATACCTTCGGCTCCCGTGTCCCCCATCAAGCATAGTCTAAAATCCCCGGTTTTATCCCCCATTATACGCAGTTGTATAGGCATATACTTGCTTTGTGTGCTCTTTTAACTCGGCTTCTAAAATTGCCATATTCATTGAAAAATACGCAATCTCTTGCAAATAAAGAACTCGGAGTTTTACCTCTGAGCTCTAATTTTTGGTGGAGATGATGGGAGTCGAACCCATGTCCGAAAGCATGTCCAAAGCACTTTCTTCGAGCATAGCCGATAATTTGAGTTTCACGCCTTTGTACGCCTAACGGCAGGCTTACAAATTTGCTATCCCGTAAGTCCCTTATGAATCCGGGAAAGTTCATAAGGTTGTCCTGTATGATTCGAGGTTAGATCTTTGGCCTACAGGGAAACCGAAGCTAACCGCACGCTGCTTAGGCAGCTAGTGCAAAATTATTATTTTCTTTAGCGTTTATATTTAAACGGCCCTTTTTTACGCAGACCGGGCGACTGCGACTCGCTTATGCTCCTTCTACACCCCCGTCGAAACCTTTACATCCCCACGAAAGTATACTTATATACATTATACACGATAATTTTATAAATAAAAGCAATAAAGACACATTTTTCTGATGGCAATGTCTATGGTTTTTTCATAACATGTAGAAAAAATTATGAGTATTTGGTATCATAAAAATATCAGAGTTGATGAAGACCCTGTATTCTATATTGATAAGAGTATTTTGCGTGGGGGGATAAATGGAGTTAAAAGATTTAATCGAGAAAATTAAAGGTGATTCAAGAAACCTTTGTTATACAGAAAGAGGTATTCCACCGGTGTTTCAGGTTAATAAAGAGGCTAAGCTTTTAATTGTGGGTCAGGCACCCGGAAAGAAAGTAGAAGAAACTTTGATCCCCTTTAACGATAAATCGGGTGAAAAACTTATGGATTGGCTAGGTATAGATTCAAAGATATTTTATTCCGAGAAAATAGCAATAGTACCCATGGATTTTTATTATCCGGGTAAGGGCAGAACAGGTGATTTGCCGCCACGGAAATTCATTGGAGAAGAATACCATGGACAGTTATTAGCTCTCATGCCCGATATAGATATGACAATACTGGTGGGCAAATATTCCATGGACTATTATTTAGCAGGGAGAATGAAAAGGAATCTTACGGAGACGGTGAAATGCTACGATGAATATTTACCTGAATTTTTTCCTATAGTTCATCCCAGTCCCCTTAACTTTCGCTGGCAAAGGAGAAATCCATGGTTTGAGAAAGATGTCGTTCCGGTGTTAAAGAAAAGTGTGTCAAGCATTTTAGATTAGCTTAGAGCTTTACAGAACTGTATTTTGTGTGAGCCATGAATGTAAGCCCTGAATTCCACCAAGAGTAGGTTCGTTACGGTATTTTATATCAGCTACAAATTTTATAGAAAGGATACAAAAGTTTTATGCAGCAATATTTTAGCGACTATCCGCTTAAAGTAGGAGAAGAATATTACTTTGATAATAAGCAGGCTCATCATGCCAAAAATGTGGTCAGACTCAACAACGAAGAAGTTCGTCTGGTACACGATGGAATCGGATATTTCGGCACCTGTTATAGCAAAGGTAATGACTTTGTGGCAATGGTGGACTCCATAGACGAAAGTGTGAATGAAGTTGGAGTTGAGATTACCCTAGCTGTTGCAATGCTGCGAAAAGAAAAATTTGAGCTTGTTTTACAGAAGGCTGCGGAACTGGGAGTAACTAAAATCATACCATTTGAAGCTTCAAGGTGTGTTGCTAAATATAAAAAAGAAAAAGAAGATAAGCTGCTGAAGAGATATGGGGATATATTGCTGGAAGCAAGTGAACAATGTAAGAGGAATATTATTCCTGAAATTATATCGCCGATTAAATTTTCAGATCTTGATAAGCATGTTTCGGAATTGAACTTTGTACCATACGAAAACGCATACGGCAACAGTGAATTTTTATCAGATTTATTAAAAGAAAAAAAGTCTGTTACGGTAGTTATAGGACCGGAGGGGGGCTTCAGTGAAGAGGAGATAGCGTATCTGCTGGCAAAGGGATATGAAAAGGTTACATTAGGTTCCAGAATACTCAGGGCTGAAACGGCAGCGATATGTGTATGCAGCATAATCAGTGAGAACTTTGAGGCATTGGTTTGACACTATACATAATGAAATAGAACTGGAAAAAACTTTATAAATATAGTATAGTCGTGTTAGTACTTTGTTAGCACTTTATATATTTTAAGATTTTGATAAATCTTTTAAAGGGGGACAGCGTATGTGGGAAGTATTGAAAGAACCTATGTGGTTCTGGCTGATTATGGCGGTTATTTTTTTGATAGTTGAGCTATTAACCCTCGGATTGACCACAATATGGTTTACCGGAGGTGCTGTGGCAGCATTGATAAGTGTGGTATTCGGCGGAGGCTGGCTTGTGTCCGCAGTGGTGTTCTTTGCTGTTTCAATAGCTTTGTTGATGCTGGTAAGACCCATTGCAAGAAAAAGCTTTAATGGAAAACGCACGAAAACTAATGCCGAGAGCTTAATTGGCAAAACAGGAATAGTGTTTGAAGAAATAGATAACATCAATTCTAAGGGACGGATCACCGTTTTGGGCCAGGAATGGGCGGCAGTCAGTATTTCTGATGATGCCGTGATACCAAAGGGCACAAAGGTTAAAGTGTTATCAATTAAGGGCGTAAAACTAATCGTAGAAGAGTTGAATTAGCGGAGGTTTATCATGAATTTGACAATAATAATATTTATAATTCTTGCAGTTATCGCATTACTGGTTTTTATATCGTGCATAAGGATTGTACCGCAGGCAAATTCCTATGTTATAGAGCGTTTGGGAACTTATCAGGATACTTGGAATGTGGGACTGCACTTCAAGGCACCTATTGTAGATCGAGTAGCAAAAAGAGTTGTACTGAAGGAACAGGTAGTGGATTTTGAACCACAGCCGGTAATTACGAAAGACAATGTAACCATGAGAATTGACACCGTTGTATTTTATCAGATCACAGACCCGAAGTTATTTGCATACGGCGTGGAGCGTCCTATTATGGCAATAGAAAACCTGACGGCAACTACTCTAAGAAACATTATAGGTGATTTGGAACTGGATGAGACTTTAACCTCTCGTGAAACTATAAATACAAAGATGCGTGCGTCACTGGATCTTGCAACGGATCCGTGGGGAATAAAAGTAAATCGCGTAGAACTTAAGAACATAATTCCTCCTCAGGCTATTCAAGATGCAATGGAAAAGCAGATGAAAGCGGAAAGAGAAAGAAGAGAAGCAATTTTAAGAGCAGAGGGGGAGAAGAAATCCACAATCCTTGTAGCAGAAGGTCAGAAGGAATCTGCCATTTTGGATGCTGAAGCGGAAAAGCAAGCGGCAATCCTTAAAGCCGAAGCTAAAAAAGAAGCAACAATTAAAGAGGCGGAAGGACAGGCTGAAGCAACTTTGCGTATTCAGAAAGCTAATGCTGATGGGCTAAGATTTCTAAAGGAAGCGGCACCGGACGAAGGTGTGTTGAGACTTAAGAGTTTGGAGGCATTTGCAAAAGCCGCAGACGGAAAAGCCTCGAAAATTATTATACCATCAGAAATTCAGGGAATTGCGGGTTTGGCAAAATCGGTAATTGAGGTGGCTAAAGATAGAGAAACAGAATAATAAGCCCGTTTGGATTTGAGAATATTCCAAACTGGGAAATGCCAGGTCAAGTAAACCGTAGTAATTTCTGAGACTGCTCATGTTTTTATAACATTTAATTGGGCAGTCTCTTTTTACGGAGCAAATACAACATGTGCCTATACACATAGGATTCACGACTTAATTTGTTTTTAGGTGCATAAGTTTCATAGTGCAATATATACAGATGTACAGAAAGCCGGTAGTTCGATTTCTTTAAAAAAGTTAGAGACTATGGGTTGAAATAAGCCGGTTTAATATATATTCATAAACTTTTTTATTCTCTTTTTCGTTGAGAATTTCGTGACGCATATGCGGAAATAGTTTTAGTTCGGCATTAGAGGTTTTTTTGTAGTTATGGCAGATGGCAGATACCGACTTGCCGAGATTTCCTACAGGATCATCCTCTCCGGATATGAACAGACATGGTGCGGATACAGAAAGGGATTTTTCCAGCTTAGAAATTTCCTTCATTCCGTACATAAAGTCTTTATAAAATCCATTGGTAATTTTGATGTCACAAAATTCATCATTTATATACTTTTGTACTTGTCTATTATCGGTGGACAACCAGTCTAAAGGCGTTTTAGGATTTTGAATTCCTTTATTGAAGCCGCCGAAGGCGAGGGAGTGAATCAGCCTTGAAGGAGATTTTTTATTTAAAATTTTCAAAAGCAGTCTCGCAAAATTGTATGATGGATCATCGGCTTTTCCGGTTCCCATTATTATGAAGCTGTCAAAGTCATTGGGATATTTGCTCATATAATGTCTTGCAAAATATGAGCCCATGCTGTGTCCCATCAGACAAAAAGGTATATGGGTATATTTCGTCTTGAATAAATCGTGAAGGCTTTTTTGGTCATCAAGAACTATGTTCCATCCGTTATCATCGGCAAAATAGCCTAAAGAGGACGAATTTGCTCCGGTGTTTCCGTGTCCGCGAATATCCATTCCATATACAAGTATTCCATAATTTCCCAAAAATCCGGCGAAATCTTCATAGCGTGAAATATGTTCACTCATACCGTGAAAAATCTGTATTGCCAGCCGAGGCTTTTCTTTTTCTCCCCAAGTTTGATAATAAATATCTATGTCCCTTTTTAAAATTTCCATTTTCATCCTGCCGAAGTTAAGATTGATTTGTGTAGTTTTTTCGCCTCTTATACTATTTTAAACATTTTTATGTTTTAAAGGTTTTTATGCGGTTGTCTTGCTCATTAAAAAACAAATTATCTGTCGGAATTATAACATGAAAGAGATTATCGGACAATATGTCAATAACCAATGAAAATTTCACCCCCGGATAAGGTTAATTAATCAGTGAAAATTTCACCCCTCCAAGACCGCCGTCAGGCGG
>ERZ772956.83-NODE-83-length-78309-cov-4.509380_pt1 | contig 78309 bp, 66 predicted proteins | sample MGYA00580683_ERZ772956 | MGnify/ENA primary metagenome ERZ772956 (study PRJEB29015, sample SAMEA2738077) | human oral metagenome | biome: human oral; feature: human-associated habitat; material: saliva | place: China | collected 2212 ... | reverse complement strand
AACGTTAGGGAGTAAGCCGCCATGCTTAAGTATGAACTGGTGATACAGGATCTTAAACGAAGCATCTCACGGGGAACCTATGCTCCTTATTCTCAACTCCCCTCCATTTCACAGCTCTGTAAACAGTATGGCGTAAGCAAGATCACGATTAATAAGGCACTTGAAGCCCTTCAATCACAAGGGCTTATCTCCCGTCGAAGGGGCTCCGGAACTTTTGTGAAGAAGCTCGAGGACTATGCCCAAATCAAACCGAGCCAGGAAGTTTCGGGTCAGATGGAAGGTTTCCTTGCAGAACATACCGCACGGGGCGAAAAAGTCCACACTAAGGTTTACGTCTTTGAGGTAGAAAGACCATCCGAATACATTGCACACGCACTTGACATAAATCAACAGGACTTTGTATATCGCATTATCCGTGTACGTTACACCAATGATATTCCTTTAGTTATCGAATACACGTATATGCCTATCGACGAAATACCTAACCTTAAAATGACCCATTTAAACACATCAATCTATTCCTACATCGAGCACGATTTAGGGTTAAGGATAGCTAACGCACACCGTGTGATTAGAGCAGTGTTACCTACCGCAAAAGAGTGTAAGCGGCTTAATATCGAAAATGATGAGCCCATGCTTGAAGTGGAACAAATTGGATATCTTGATGACGGCCGGCCGTTTGAATATTCCATCGCACGACATGCTCATGGATATGAGTTTTTGACCATCTCTACTCACTAGCCAAAACATCAATGAAGCAATATGCTCTTTGCGCTTGGATTTCTTCTTAAAGCACCACATCCGGGTCAAGCAGCCGAGCAGAAACTTTCATCTCATGCGCAAGAGACAGATATGCATCCACCTGTGCCGATGAGTACTCTCCTGCTTGAAGAGCCGCCCTCACACCACAACCTGGCTCATGTACATGGGTACAATCTCGAAACTTACAGGCAGCAGCCGCCCGAGAAATCTTAGGAAATACCTTCGTCAAACCCTGCTCATGACCCACTACCGGAAGGCTCCGTAACCCAGGTTCATCCACGATGATGCCGACTTTGGGAAGGGCAACCATGCGCCTGGCAACGGTCGTATGGCGTCCGGCATTATCCGAGACTCTGACCTCTCCTGTCTCAAGTGCTTCATGGCCGAGAAGGGCATTTAAAAGCGTAGACTTACCGGCACCGGATTCCCCAAGTACAATGGCGACGCTTTCCTGCGGAATTTCCTCACGTATTGCATCCATGCCCCAGCGTGCATGGAACTTCTGTACAATCTGCTTCATCTCGTCGCAGGAACTCTCATGAGATACTTCAAGTTTTGATGAAGTTACAATGGTGGTAACCGCATCTCCAAGCACTTCGTGTATGAGAGTAAGATAACGCTTAAGTATTGCAGGACTTACACTATCGGCTTTAGTAAGCACCACAACTGCATGCACATCGCTGTCAAGCGCAATCACAACACTGCGTACAATACGGTCGATTGAGATCTTTCGTTCATCGAGAGCCTGTACAACAAATGTCACGTCAACATTTGCGGCAAGCGTTTGCTTCTCGCCACGCGCACTTCCACGCCATCGAGCTATCTCACTTTTACGAGGGAGAATTGCCTCAATGATACCCATGTCGTGATCGAGCGGAATTCTTGCACACACCCAATCTCCTACGGCAACCTTAGAGTTATCCCCTTTGGTAACCCGTGCAGAAAACTCCGCGCGAAAAACGCCAACGCTTGACACAACTGCCGGAAACCCTCGGTCAAGACGGACGACACACGCAAGTTTAAGTTGTGCAGAGGAAACACCTGCTTCTTGAAGACATTCAACACAAGAACCATAGGCATCTCGTTGAGCTTGCGTTGGTACAAGTTGGTCAAAAGATGGCACGTCTATCAAAGCTGAAAGAGCCGGCAGAGATGTCTGTTTCTCGTTTGGCTTCGACAATCTCGAAGTTTTTGCCCGCTTGGTCAAGAAACCCGTCCTTTCGGCCTGTTTTAATGCTGTTTTTCGATTGCACGCATAATAGCCTTGTAGATTTCCATCAATGGAATAATCGCAAAGGCCAAGCCCATCGCAATGGCGTATTCCTTAACGCCAATTTCAGCAAAGCCAAAGGCCTGAGAAAGTGGTGTTTCTATGGCTATGTATGTCAGAATCAAAGAAACTACAAACGATCCCCACAACCAGATATTTTGACTCTTAAGTTTGAAAATAGACTCTCGGCGGCTTCGCATATTAAATGAGTGGAACATCTCAACCATCGAGAGTGTCAAAAATGCCATTGTCATACCATCAATACCTGCAGCAGGATTTGCAAGAACCTGAGAGATATCAAAGGTACCATATTCAACATAGTGGCCAATAAAATAGCTCACCAGCGTCAAAACAGAAATGATCACTCCCTGTACGATGCAATCCAGACCAAGCCCCTCAGAGAAAATGCCTGAGCGAGAAGAACGCGGCTTGCGATTCATAATTCCCGGTTCCGCCTTTTCGGTTGCCATCGCAAGTGCGGGCAGTGAGTCCGTAATGAGATTGATCCACAGCAAATGCGTAGGTTGCAAGATAGTAAAGCCTACAAGAGAAGCCACAAAAACGGCGATAACTTCTGCCAAATTGGAGCTCAAAAGGAATTGAATGCATTTACGAATATTGTCATAGATGCGACGGCCTTCCTCGCATGCGGCAATAATGGTGGCAAAGTTGTCATCAGCAAGCACCATGTCCGCAACACCTTTGGTTACATCAGTTCCGGTAATTCCCATACCGATGCCTATATCAGCACGTTTGATGGAAGGTGCATCATTGACTCCATCGCCTGTCATGGCGGTAACCATACCTTTTTTACGCCACATATCCACGATGCGTACCTTATGCTCAGGCTGTACGCGTGCATATACCCCAAGCGTTTCTATCTTCTTCTCAAAGTCTTCGTCCGAAATTTTATCCAGTTGAGCCCCTGTGATAGCTTGGTTGCGATTGTCGATAATGCCCAGCTCAGTTGCAATGGCAATGGCGGTGTCAATATGATCGCCGGTAATCATAACAACACGCATCCCAGCACTATGAGCTTCTTCAATAGCCGCCTTGACTTCAGGGCGCACGGGGTCGATCATGCCGGAAAGACCTACAAACGTCATGTCTTTTTCGAGACTTGAAGCATCGAAGTTTTCAGGAGCGGTATTACCCCAATCGCGACGGGCGGATGCCATAACACGAAGAGCTTGATCAGCCATGGACTTATTCTGACTCAAAACATCTGCACGCACCTCATCAGTAAGATCAACCACACCATCGCTGGTCATGATTTTTGTACAACGTGCAAGTATTTCATCCGGCGCACCTTTGGTATGTTGGATTATTCTTCCCGATCGCGTACGTACAACCACCGACATCATCTTACGCTTGGAATCAAACGGAGCCTCACCGATACGCGGACGAGAAGCAGTCAAATCAGACGTGGTGTATCCATGCTTTGCGGCGTCAGTGACGAGTGCAGCTTCCGTGGGTTCTCCTTTGGCAATCTGCTCGACGTCATCCCATGTGGCATCGGAACAAAGCGCCATTGTCCTTACATGGGCATCCAAATTTTCTGTTTCATGACGCACGACTGTCATTTTATTTTGTGTAAGCGTACCGGTCTTATCGGAACAAATCACTTGTGTACAGCCTAAAGTCTCAACGGCCGTAAGGCGGCGGACAATGGCATGGCGCTCAGACATCCGTGTTACACCCATAGAAAGTACGATGGTTACCACAGCCACGAGACCTTCCGGAATAGCGGCAACCGCAAGTGAAACGGCAACCATAAAAGTATCAAGTACCAAATCAAAATTCTGAAGCATCTCGGAACCGTGCTTGATAAAGCCCGTAAAGAAAATAAGCGCACAAATAGCAACTACAAGCTTGGTAAGCGTACGGGAAAGCTGATCGAGCGAAACTTGTAGGGGAGTTTGTCCATCTTCCGCTTGTGAGATGGCATCGGCAATCTTGCCCATCTCTGTATTCATACCGGTTGCAACAACAACAGCACGCCCCCGCCCGTACACAACGACAGACCCGGAATAGCACATATTTTTACGATCGCCCAGTGCTATATCATCGGCGCCACCGGAAAGCGTAAGAATTTCTGCGGTTTTTTCAACTGGGAGTGATTCTCCCGTAAGAGCGGATTCTTCAATTTTCATAGAAGCGCTCTCGAGCACACGACAGTCTGCCGGAACGGAATCTCCCGCTTCAAGCAAAACAATATCGCCTGCTACAAGATCGGTGGATGCCACTTCATCGAGACGACCGTCTCGTATAACCTTAGACGTTGCCGCACTCATTTTTTGCAGAGCGGCAAGCGCTTCTTCGGCCTTGCCTTCTTGAACCACGCCAAGAACTGAGTTGACCACAACAACAAACAAAATGATTGCAACGTCTGCAATGCCACCCTCACCGGTATACGCGCCGGCAACGGCGGAAATCACTGCGGCAATAAGCAACATGATGACCATAGGATCGGCCATCTGCGCAAAAAACCGTTTGATTACGGGGTCTTTTTTAGGCTCTTTGAGCTTGTTTGGGCCGTCTTTTGCAAGGCGACTCTGAGCTTCTGCGGTCGAAAGGCCCTCTGCGGCCTGCGTGTGATAGCTGCTCAAAACGTCAGCAGCATCTGAAAGATATTCTTTCACGATTTCCTCTCCTGGGTTGTTCTACTCGATAGATTGATGCCCGATCATAATTCCCCAGGAGGGGCAAGGGCTCACCAAGGCTGCCGTATCGAGTGCCGTATAGACGTTGCCATTCTACCGTAGAACACTTCCATATACATAGTACTTCTCGCTAAATTAACCGTTTATAGAATAAATTTGTCCTGTCATCGAATACCTACTTGACGAATCCTGTGTAAGTTCTCTAAAAATCAACGCCATTACTTCTTATGAGCGGTAAAATATAAAGTGTTTGTAGTTGGAAGTTATAGGTGAGCCATTAGTGGAGGAAGTATGAAAATCCTATTTTACGGTACTCAAAGCTACGATCGGCACTCCTTTGATAAGGAGCTTACGGATTATCCCGATGTCTCCATCGATTACACCGAGATTAACCTTACGCCGCTGACTGCTTCACTTGCACAGGGTTACGATGCAGTTTGCGCCTTTGTCAACGCTGACGCCAGCATTATGACCCTTGAGATTCTTGCGGGCTTTGGCGTCAAGCTCGTACTCATGCGCTGCGCCGGGTTTGATGCCGTCAACGTTGAGGCCGCGAAAGACCTTGGCATCAAAGTAACGCGCGTCCCCGCATATTCCCCTGAAGCAATCGCCGAGCATGCCATGGGTCTTGGTCTTTGTGCAAACCGTCGTATTCATCGTGGATATAATCGTATACGTGAAAACGATTTCTCCCTCGTTGGTCTTGTCGGCGAAACGCTTCACGGAAAAACTGCCGGTATCGTTGGTACGGGTCGTATTGGTGCGGCACTTTGCCGTATCTGCAAAGGCTTTGGTATGACTGTCCTTGGTGCGGATCTCTATCCCAACCAAAAACTGGTTGATGAAGAGCACGTCGTAGACGAGTACGTTGATTACGATGAACTTTGGAAGCGCTCTGACTTCATCTCTTTGCATGCCTTCCTGAATGAGGAAAGCTATCATATGATCAACGATAAGACCATTGATCAGATGAAAGACGGCGTTATCTTGGTTAATACCGGACGTGGCGGCCTCGTTGATACCCAAGCGCTTATTCGCGGTATCCTTTCTGGAAAAATTGGCGCCTGTGGCCTTGACGTATATGAAGAGGAAAACCCCAACGTCTACCGCGATCGCGGCGATGAAGTCTTTAGCTCCGTCACCGCAGAGCTTTGCTCCTTCCCTAACGTCATTATGACAAGCCACCAGGCATTCTTTACTCACGAAGCTCTCGCGCAAATTGCTCGAGTCACGCTTGAAAATGCTCAGGCATATGCAACAGGTAAAGAATTTATCGACAAGAGCGTGGTTTGCTAACGTTTCACCGTAAACCGCTCTTAAATAGTTTATCCGCTCGGGTATTTGCATTGTGTCTGCACCTGAGTTTATCTCAACAATGAAAAGGAGAAACATGGCACAGAAGAAGAAAACAAAGATCGTATGCACCATGGGACCTGCAACAGAAAGTGATGAGGTTCTTACGGAGCTTATCAAATCAGGCATGAACGTTGCCCGATTTAACTTCTCGCATGGCAGCCATGACTACCACCGCAACATGATCGCTCGTGTTCGTAATATCTCTGCCGAACTGGGAATTCCTGTTGCCATCATGCTTGACACCAAAGGACCTGAAGTTCGCACGGGTGTTCTTGAAGGTGGCAAGAAGGTCATGCTTAACACCGGCGATGAGGTCGTCGTCACCACTGATGATGATGTAATCGGAACTGCAAAGCGCTTCTCGCTTGACTACAAAAACCTTCCTCAAGAAGTTGAAAAGGGCTCCATCATCTTGATTGACGACGGCCTTATCGGTCTTGAGGTTGATCATGTTGAAGGCACTGATATGCACTGCAAAGTCATCAACGGTGGCGAGCTTGGCGAGAAGAAGGGCGTCAACGTTCCTAACGTTAACATTGGCCTCCCCTCCGTTACCGAGCAGGATCGCGCTGACATCATGTTTGGCTGCGAGCTTGGTATTGACGCCATTGCCGCATCATTCATTCGTGATGGTGAAGCCGTAAGCGAAATCCGCGATATCTGCCGCGAGATGGGCACCCCACACGTTCAGATCTTCCCCAAGATTGAGTCTGTCCTTGGCGTTAAGAACTTTGATGAAATTCTTTCCGCTTCCGACGGCATCATGGTTGCCCGTGGTGATTTGGGCGTCGAGGTTCCTGCAGCTGAGGTTCCTCACATCCAGAAGACCATCATCAAGAAGTGCAATGCGGCATACAAGCCTGTTATCACGGCAACTCAGATGCTTGATTCCATGATCCGCAATCCTCGCCCCACCCGTGCTGAGGTTACCGACGTTGCAAATGCCATCTATGATGGCACCGACTGTGTCATGCTTTCCGGCGAATCCGCAGCCGGTAAGTATCCTATTGAAGCCGTTAAAACCATGGCGGCCATCTGCAAAGAGACCGAGAAGTACCTCTCTGTCAAAGATACCTATCATCAGCGCAAAGGCCTCAAGAACATCAACGGTGCTACCGGCTTTGCAGCCGTTAACATGGCTCTGACCGTTGACGCCAAATGCATCATCTGCCCAACGCATTCAGGCCGTACCGCCCGCTTGGTGTCAAACTTCCGTCCAAAGCGTCCGCTGTATGCCATGTCTCCAAGCGATGAGGCAATTCGTCGTACCTGTTTCTACTGGGGCGTATACGCATACAAGACAACCGAGCAGGGTTCCCTTGCCAACACTATGTACAACGCTTTGCAGGTTGCCAAAGAGGTTGGCGTTGCCGAGCCGGGCGATTTGGTAGTACTTACCGCCGGCGATCCTCAGACGAGCCCTCGCCTTGGTGATTACACCACTTCCACCAACGTTGCCATGATCTGCCAGGTTCAGTAATCTGAAGCAGCAAGTCTTACAGAAGTTGCTACAAAAAATGCGCCCTGCTCAAGCGGGGCGCATTTTGTATGTCTTTACGGCTTGCGTACGGAATTTTCACCATAACCTAGCGGTATCGTTACTACAACTTACGCGGAGCTGCCGTCTCAGTAGTTACGGCGTGGGCAGCAACAGCTTCAAGAGCTGCGGCTTCCGCGGCCGTATTGCCGGCTTTGTGTGCACGACCATACGCATCGACATCAAGAATTGCCTGACGGAAGCGCTCGGGTGTATACCCATAAGGAGCACGACCCCACTCGTTGGTCTTTTGTGCCACCGCGAGAATGGCATCGAGATCAACATCTTGAGAAAGCTCAGTAATATCAAGAGATTCCAGCGTTGTGGGCAATCCCAGTTTCTCATTCAAAGCAACTTGCGCCTTCAGGCCCTCAATATTGTTGTCAAACGCATAAAGAACACACGTGCCAAAGGAGACTACCTCACCATGAAGGTGCTTCTCGGCACGCTCCCCTAAAATGGTAAAGCCGTTATAGAAGGCATGCGCCGTTGAGGAATTAAAGTAGTACGCACCGCACTCGGCTACAAGATTAGTGGTCATGTTGGAAACCACGCCAGCGGTCACAATGATATTGAGTACGATGCGCTCAAACGCATCTGATGGAATACCTGCGCGCTTATCGGCAAGTGCCTGCTCGGCATAGTCAAAAAGCGGATCCACACATGCTCCTCCTGCAAGGGCGCGACCCATAAGCGGGCTGTGAACGAGGTCAACATCGCGCGAAGAGAGCTCTACCTCAGGACCTTTGGAAAATGCATCGCCGATACCGGCCCAGAAATACTCATCGGGAGATTCAACGATAATTTGCGTATCGATAAAGGTATGCACGGGGAGTTCGGCCGGAATAAAGTATGTATCGGAAGAACCGTCTTCCTTATAAAATACCGCAATGCGGGTAATGGGCGCACAATTGGAAGCAAGCGTTGGAAACGTGAAATATGGCTTGTCCAGGATGGTTGCAATTTCTTTACCCTCATCAATGGCACGACCGCCGCCCATCAAAAAGAGCATATCGGCAGCACGAACGTCCTCACGCTCAGCAATGGCGCGGGCATTTGCATGTGTGGAGTTAGTTCCATAGACAACCCAGCTATCAACAACCACATCGGAGCCGAGAAGTGCGTCAAGCAATCGCTGTTTGCCCTTCTCCATGGCGGTCTTACCGCCGATGACAACGGCATGTGAGCCAAAACGCCTCGTAATATGTGGAACAGCCTGGTATGCATCAACGCCAACCGTATACGACGGCAAATACTCCGTAAATGTTCCCCGAGATTCCATCTTATCCATAGCTCTTCCCTTTCGTGCCCTTTTCCGTGCAACCAACATGTGTAGGCTAGTCTACACGGACGGACAACGATACGGGAGTCAGTTTGCAGAGGGATAATCAGGTTGTAACAATTTCATGTCGCCCGGTAAGCCCGCGAAGCATGACCCAGTGAGCTTCGGCGGCAGCTGTCGAGAAGAACTTCTTGTTAAGCATGCTATAGTGTGGACTCTCTTCATGTGCGGCGAGATTGGTCTGCGCAATTTCATCAATCACTTCAAGCGCTGCGCAGATATCCACTTCCCGTACACAATACTGTGGATACGCCGCTCCTTGTTGCACGAGCTCAGGTGTCAGGCGAGGCAGGCGCCCCATCGTCAACGATCGACCGTACAAATCAAAATCCGTTTGCTTTCGAATGCGCGTCTTTTCTCCCACGGGAATATCATGAGCTTGAATATAGCGTCGCGTATATTTGTTATACGTGTGATCACAAACAATATGGCACCAAACACCCAACATGAGATCGGTAACCTCACCCATCCTTCTCTTACAATCATACGAAGCAATGAAGTTACTCCAGTAGCGTTTATAGTTAGGCAGCGGTATCCCACCGGGATAAGACTGGTGTGTTTGGCAATATCCCAAAATCTTGGTAGGATGGGGCACCATATATCCCACATACACATCAGGCAACACGTTGCCAAACAAGAACGCATCCACATCGCTCACACCTAAAGAGCGAGCTCCTGTATCTGCGAGAAGCCGATTTGCGTGAGCGATGTGTACGTTCCAACTAGGCACCTATGATCTCACCTCTCCGCCGGTTGAACGCATAACCTTCTCAACCAGCTTAGTGTGGGTCTTCTCAACTTCCTCTGATGTCAGTGTCCGGTTATCTGCACGGTAAGTGAGCGAGAAGGCCATGGATTTCTTACCCTCTCCAACACGTACACGATCGCGATAGACGTCAAAGAGACGAACGTCGACCAAAAGCTTACCACCTGCCGAATGAAGGCGCTGCATCAGTTGTTCACAGGTAACTTTTTCATCAACCACAATCGCCAAGTCGATGGAAATACCCGGATATGTCGGTGGCTCAACAATCGGCAAATCTTTGCGGGCAAGGCGCTGAAGCATTGCCACGGAAAGCTCAAAAGCAACGACAGGAACCTCAATGCCAAAGTTCTGAAGCGCAAGCGGATGGATGGTGCCAACCCAACCAATAACCCCGTCTGCCGCGAGAACTTCGGCGGCACATCCCGGCTGCAGCCAACCATACGTATCGGGATCTGCTACGCGAAAACGCACCTTTGGTATACGCAAGATCTCAAGTAAGCCCTCAACGACTCCCTTAGCATCAAAGAAATCGTATGCCGGCCACTTCATATTCCAGCTGTCATCGGGTCTACCGCAAAGTACACCTGCCACAAAGCTTGGTTCATCCGGCTGGCTCTTACCCTCATGCCCAAAGAGAACCCGGCCAATCTCATAGAGTGCGATATTTTCCACGCCATGATCAAGGTTATAGGCAACCGAACGCAAAAGTCCCGGCAAAAGAGATCGACGCATCTCTGACTGATCTGCTACCAGCGGATTTATGACCCGCACAGGAAGGCCACGACCTTCTTCACTCATACCAAGCTTCGCAAGATCGTCAGAGCTCGCAAAGAGGTACGACTTGGTCTCATTCAGGCCAAGCGCCCGCAGCGTACGCCCAATCTTACGCACTCGAATCTGTTCTGCAGTCAAGCCTCCCGCATGATTTTTGGCCGCCGGCAGCGTTGCGGTAATGTCGCCCTCGCCCCAAAGGCGTACAACTTCTTCAATCAGATCTACCTCTCGCGTCAGATCGGGACGATTGGTCGGAACCGTCACCATCACTGATGTTAAAGAACCATCTGCGGCATAGTCCTTCTCGACAATCGTACAGCCAAGGCGAGAAAGACGACTAAACATGAAGTCATCATCAATCGCGGCTCCTGCAAGAGCACGCGCCCGAGAAGGGCGGAAGATAACGAAGAGAGCCTCGGTTGGTGCGGGATAAACATCTACAATACCGGGACAAACCTCCGCACCACAGCACTCCTCAAAGAGAGCCGCCGCAATGGATGCCACGTCAGCGCAGCCATGGGGATCAACTTCACGCTCATAGCGGATTGAGGCTTCACTCATGAGATCAAGATTTCTGCTGGTGCGGCTGATGTGCCCATGATCAAAGGCAGCCGATTCAAGAAGCACGTCATGAGTAGTTTCATCAATCTCGGAGTCAAGGCCTCCCATAACACCGGCAAGGGCAATCGGCGTCTTACCGTCATCGGTAATAACGGCCATATCGGACGTGAGAATGCGCTCCTGTCCATCCAGCGTTGTAATGTGCTCGCCGTCTGTTGCAGCCCGTACCACAACGTGGCGCTTACCGTCTCGCTCAGTTAACTTACCAAGGTCAAAGGCATGAAGGGGCTGACCTGTTAAGTACATTACATAATTGGTAACGTCAACCACATTGTTAATGGGACGACTTCCCGCAGCGGTAATACGGCGGGCAAGCCACTCCGGACTTGCGCCGATCTTAACGTTGCGCACCACGCGCGCGGTATATCGGGAGCACAGCGACGTATCGGCAATCTCAACGTCTACGAGATCAGCTGCATGAGGGCCTTGTTCAACCTTCACGGACGGAAGTTCAATATGGGTATCCGTGTCATACATGGCAGACACTTCAACCGCCATGCCCGTCATGGAAAGGCAGTCGGGACGGTTGGGGGTAATTTCGCAGTCAAGCACCGTATCGGAAATGCCGAGATACTCGGTTATTGGCACACCGATAGGAGCGTCATTGGGAAGAATCATGATGCCGTAGTACTCATCTCCCAGACCAAGCTCTCGAAGAGAACAGTTCATGCCACATGACTCAACGCCACGCAACTTTGACTTCTTGATCTTAAAGTCTCCCGGGAGCACTGCGCCAATCATTGCGGTTACAATGTGGTCTCCTTCGTTGAAGTTTTGCGCACCGCACACAATCTGAAGCGGCTCGGGATTACCGTTGGCATCAACGTTATTCTCGCCCACATCAACGAGGGTTACAAACATATGGTCAGAATCGGGATGTGGTGTTTTCTTCACAATACGTGCCGTTACCACATGATCTAAGTTTGCTCCCACACGCTCGACCGCTTCAACTTCAGTACCGGTACGAGCACACTCTCTTTCAAGATCAAGCGGGTCTTCTGGAACATCAACCATCGTCTTGAGCCACTCATAAGATACGCGCATGAAAAAACCTTTCTCATGAACGCCATAAGCTATACGTCATGGCGTAATAGGAATAGACAATCAGAATTGGCGAAGTACTCGCTCATCGCCGGAAATAAGCATGCGCAGATCTGGTATGTCGTAGCGCAGTGCTGCCACACGCTCTACACCAATACCAAATGCAAAACCGGTATAGACTTCCGGATCAATGCCACAATACTCAAAGACATTAGGGTCAACCATGCCGCAACCAAGAATCTCAAGCCAGCCGGTATTCTTGCAGAAACGACACCCTTTTCCGTGACACACGCCGCACGAAACATCCACCTCACAGCTGGGCTCGGTAAATGGGAAGAAATGCGGACGATACCGCGTTGCGCGATCTTTACCAAAAATCTCGCGCGTAAAGTGATCAAGGGTACCTTTCAGATCTCCGAACGTAATTCCTTCATCAACCACTAAACCTTCCATCTGTGTAAACTGCGGCAGATGGTTGGCATCGGCAGTATCGGGACGAAACACCGTACCGGGACAGATCATGTAGATAGGAGGCTTTTTTGTCTCCATCGTATGTACTTGTACACCAGACGTCTGTGTACGAAGCAGTACGTCAGATTCACCAAGTACATGGCTTTCCTTTCCTTCCGGAGCGTTATCCACCACATAAAACGTATCTTTGGCGGAACGGCTGGGATGATCCTCAGGAGCATTAAGTGCGGTGAAGTTATAGTACGTAGTTTCAACATACGGTCCGCTCTCAACGGTATACCCCAGGCTCACGAAGATGTCTTCCATTTCCTCACGCACCTGTTCGATAAGGTGCTGAGTCCCCGGAGAAAGACGACGTCCCGGCAATGTCACATCAGTCGCCTCGGCACTCATACGGCGCTCAAGCTCAACGCGCTTAAGCGTCACCTGACGCTCTCTGATTGCCGTTTCAACATTCGCACGCACCGTATTGGCAAGTTGTCCCATAGCAGGCCGCTGGTCTGCGGGAACCGATCCCATCATACGCATAATGGCCGTAAGCGTTCCCCGTTTGCCCAATGCTTTTACGCGGAGCTGTTCGAGTGCGCTCAGGTCAGCTGCCTCAGCAACACCTTTCAGCACCTGCTCGCGAATCTGCTGCAATTCTTCGGACATTCCCATATGCCACTCCTTCGATAAAAAACCGTCCTCGAACACATCTGTGTCCAAGGACGGATGAACTCCGCGGTACCACCTCGGTTGACTGACAGGTTTTTTCTCCCACCGGCCCTCTTATATGCCTCGTTTCGTGAAGCGACCGACTTCCCTACTGAGCTTTCAGGCGCATAATCTTCTTGCCCTTATTGCCGTTCAGGTTGTAGCTCGGGAGTGAACTTCAGACGCTGCCGTGCAGGAACCTCTCAGCTACAAGCTCCCTCTCTGTCCACGACATCTGCGGCCAAACCTCTCCGTCAACGCGTTTGACTAGAATATCACACGTGAGCTCTCCGGACGGTAGAAACCACCTTCTTCATTGCAAATATAACAAGAAGTACCAAAACCGCGAGAAGAACAATGGTCCCGCCCGGTTTCAGTCCCAGCTCATAGGAAATTATGAGCCCGCTTAAAGACGTAAGCACTCCGATGGCGGAAGAAATGAAGCAGCACTGTTTCCACGAGCGCGAAAGCTGCAGCGCACACGCTACGGGAACCACCATCATGCTGGAAACAATAAGAGAACCGACGGTTCGCGCAGCTACCGCAACTACCAATGCCACGGCAATAATAAAGCCAAAATTCGTAAGGCCAACGTGGACACCGACGGCACGAGCGTGTCGTTCATCAAATGACATTAAAAAGAGCTCTCGACGCATACAGACAACATAACATACGGCAAGAACGCTAATTGCCATAATGATGTGTGTTTCTTGTGCGCTCACCGTTAAGATGCTGCCAAACATAAAGCTGTTAAAACTTGACGAGTTTGGCACAAATCCTGAAAGTACGCCCGCAAGACCGATGCCGGCAGCCATAACAATGGCAACCGCCAACTCGGACTGTTCCTTAAAGCGCCTGCGCACGCCCTCAACACACAACGCTCCGGCAAGACACGCCACTACCGCTCCCACAACCGGACTGATGCCGGCAATAAGTCCTCCCGCAACGCCCGCAAGAGACGTATGGGAAAGCGCATCGCCAATCATCGAAAGTCGTCTCAGCACCACGGTCACTCCGATAAGCGGGATAACCGCTCCTAAAAGCACACTGACCATGAGGCCTCGCTGCATGAATACATACTCAAACATGCTTGATCCCTCCCGTATGCTCAATATCTTCGGGAAGCGCATATGACTCGTCAAAGTCATCAAGCAAAACTTCTCCTCGCACATGGGTGCCTTGGCAATCACTTCCATGCAACGCGCAATGATTGGTACCATGACCTCTGCCTGCCACCTCATGAACATGGCAATCGGACACTTCAACCACCCTGCAGGCCAGAGCGTCAAGCGCCGCCATGTCATGCGTGATGAGAAGAACCGCTAAATTGCGAGCCGCATGGGCTTCTCGAACAAGTTCATAAAAGTGATCACGGCTGTCCTTGTCCAGACCGGTCGTTGGTTCATCCAAAATCAAAAGCTCCGGATTGCTCACCAGTGCGCACGCAAGTCGGACGCGTTGAAGCTGTCCACCGGAAAGCTCACGAATAATCCGTGTAGTAAATGTACGCATACCGACAAGTTCCAAAGCCTCAAGGCTCCGACGCCGACGCTCCTTACTGCTCACACGTTCCGTCTTGGCGCGTGCATACTGGCTCGCATCAACAAGCTCCAAGACACTTGCAGGAAAGCGATTTGTTGCTTCCGCAGGGATTTGTGGAACATAGCCCACAAGCTCCCAATGCTTAAATTTTGCTGCGGGAGTTCCAAAAAGCTTTGCGGAACCCGACGACGGTACAAATTCTCCGATAACAAGACGAACGAGCGTTGACTTTCCCGCTCCGTTATCGCCAATAAGCGCGCAGATTTCTCCGCGCGCCACTTCAAGCGTAACATCCTCAAGCACCGGAGCTTCTCGATACGAGAAGCTCACGTTTGTAAGAGATATAACATTTGTGTGCTCCTGCAACACATCCCCCTCACACATCTTTATGACAAGGCGTCGACCAGCTCTTTCAAGTTATTGTTCATAACCGAAACATAGTCCTCGCCAGCTTTAAGCTGCTCATCCGTCAGTCCCTCAAGCGGATTGAGCTCCCTTACTTTAGCACCGGTTGCATCAGCAATCGCTTGCGCAACCTTAGGACTTACAAGTTCCTCGGAGAAAATAGTCTTGACGTTGTTCTCCTTAACAAAGTCAGCGATCTCCTTCATCTGCTGTGCATCCGGCTCGGCATCTGCTTCTACACCTTCGATGGGCATCTGCTTCAAACCATAGGCATCACACATATAACCGAATGCCTCATGCGAAACAACAATGGTCTTATTGGAAAGCGGGTCAAGTTGCTTGTGATACTCGCCGTCCAGTGTTTCAAAGTTTGCCTGAGCTTTCTTGTAATTATCCTCATATACATCTTTATGAGCAGTGTCCGCCTTGCTCAAAGCATCGCAAATATTTTTCATCTGTGCCATGGCGTTTACCGGACTTAACCAAACGTGCGGATCGGTATCCCCATGGTGGTGCTCGTGTTCATGTTCTTTCTCGGTATCACTCTCGTGGTCGTGATCTTCGTCTTCATGGTCAAGCTTTCTGAGTTCAATACCTTGAGAAGCCTCTACGGCAACGAGCTTGCTCTCTTTACCGAGTCCATCAAGCACATCCTCTACCCAATGCTCCATTCCGGCGCCGTTATAAACCAAAATATCGGCATCTTGGATGGTTTTCATGTCCTTGGTTGACGGTTCCCAATCATGAGGCTCCGTACCTGCAGGTACAAGGCAGGTAACATCGGCATTGTCTCCTGCAACCTTCTTTGCAAAGTCATACATGGGATAAAAACTGGCTACAATGTTCAACTTTTTGCTGCCTGTATCAGGCGTAGTTTTCGCATTGTCCGACGAACCCTGAGACGTACAACCCGCGAGAAGGGCAACCGAACCAAGACCAAAGAGGCCAAGCGCGCTTCTTCGAGACACTGCATCATTGATTTTGAAATCGAACTGTTCCGACATATCCAAACTCCTTCTACTCAAACGTGAGCATTTCTTCATAGGACCCTAAAACGCACGAAAGCGAGCCACCAAAAGGTGACTCGCTTTCAGACGTTGTGAATAGGAGTATACCGCATCGAACTCTTTTTACCAGAAAAAGTTTGCCAATTCCTCAAACTCCACTTGTTTACGGCTCCTTCTCATCCTTCTCTAGTACTTTGAAATCTCAAGATTTCCGTTATCATACTCAGCCAAATAAACCTCGTTGGGAGACGAAATGCCATATTTCTTGAGCTCGTTTTCAAGCCAGTCTTCTTCCAGATCCAGGGCATCAAGAATATTTTCCTGTACCTGGCCGTCGGTGATAAGCGGAAAGCGTGGATTTTGCTCGCCATGTTGCACGATAATAAGCTGACCGTTTTGTTCGAGAATGGCGCGCTTCACGTCAGAGGTGTAATTTACTCCTGCCTGACGCAGCTTAAGTGAAATGTCATATGCAGTAAGGCCGGCTTTTCGACAGTTTTCAACCAGCAGAGTTCCCTTATCAATAACAATAATGGGTCTACCGTCAATAAGATGTTTCATCAGCATGTTATTGGTACGGAGCCACTTCAACGTCATCACCAATATCAACCAGATAAGCAGGACAAGCGTATATTGCAGGATGGTAATGGCACTGTTGTAAATCATGCCGCCCACAATGCCGCCAAGAACAAAGTTCTGAACCTGATCGATCGCGGCCGTAGGGGCAAGGTTTCCCTTACCACTTACGTTGATGGCGAGCACCAGTGAAAACAGGCCAATGATAAGCTTAACCGCAACTTCCAAATAAAAATTCATCTGAACCTACTTCTCAACATGGCGAATATCCGTGCCAATAAGGTCAACTCGCTCAAGCACATAGCCGCTCTCGCCATTCTTTAAGATTCGGTAGTATGTGCCATCCACCTCTATATAGGATTGGTTGCCCTTCTCGTCAAGTGCCACATAGACCTTGTCGGTATCAACGTTCATGGTGTGGGCAATACTCTCCTGAGATGACACAACCGCCGAATAGTGCTTGTTCACACGATCGACTTCCATGACTCGATCAAGCTGCAAAAGCCCCAAGAAGACCAGCGAAAAAAGAGCGATAAGCGCCAACTCTCTATACTTTGAATCGCGACGGTCATGAAAGTAATGTACGAGCGAAAATACCATCAAGAGTGCAACGAGCACAAAAAGAATTATTTGCGTCCAATCAAGCGTGCTTGCTCGATGAACCAGATATTCATGTGAATAAAATTCCATATGAGTTCTCTCTCGTGCATTACGTTCGACTTAAATCGGCTACATTGCCATCGCAGGTGCGGTATAGACGCGGGCGGCATTCTCACGATCCAGGTCAAAGAGGTTTTTAGCGTCTCCGCCAAAAAGCTCAACGGCCTTAACCTGGTCAGAAGCGTTAGCCTCTTCTTCACCCTGCTCTTCAACATACCAATCAAGAAGCTTCATCGTGCGGTAATCGTTGACACTTTGAGCAACGGCGTAGCACTCATTGATGCTTGCGGTAATGTATTGCTCATGCTCAAGAGCGGCCTTGAGCGGCTCAATGATCTCGGTAAACGTAAGATCCGGCTTGGCTATTGCCTCCATCTTGGGCATCCAGTCGTTATCAAGCAAGTAGCGACGCAAAATGCGAGCGTGTGCCACCTCTTCCTGAGACTGAATAACATACCAATTTGCAAATCCTTTGAGTCCCTTATCCTCAAAGAAATCAGCAAACGTCAAATACAGATACGCAGAGTAAAACTCCTTATTAATCTGTTTGTTAAGAATCTCTCCAACTTTAGAATCAAGTGCCATCATATGCCCCTTTCAAACGCAAATATTTTGGCGAGAAGTACTTGTATGTAGCTCGCCATCCGTTGTATACGATACCCACGTCATACTGATTTAGACAGCACATCACGGACTTTCATATAAGAGTGTCACTACCTAAGGCGTCTGTACGGCAACCACATAACAGCACGTATAACGGTGACGCAAAGCCTCTAATCGCGTGTGAGTTTGCGGTGAAGACGGTGCGGACTTGCGGCTTCAGGCCCAAGGCGTTTCTCGCGATCGGCTTGATACGACGCAAAGTTGCCTTCAAACCAATACCAATGCCCAGGATTTTCGTCCGTGCCCTCCCACGCCAAGATATGTGTGGCAACGCGATCCAAAAACCAGCGGTCATGACTGGTAACTACCGAGCATCCCGGAAAGCGCTCAAGGGCCGCTTCCAAGCTTTCCAAGGTTTCGATATCAAGGTCATTGGTAGGCTCATCCAAAAGCAACAAATTTCCCCCTTGCTTGAGCGTAAGAGCCAGGTTCAGACGGTTCCTCTCGCCACCGGAAAGTACGCCGGCGCGCTTTTGCTGATCGGAACCTTTGAAACCAAAACTTGCCACATAGGCGCGGCTGGGGATTTCCGTATCCCCTACCTTGATAAAGTCGTTACCGTCGGAAACCACTTCCCACAGAATCTTATTTGGATCAATGCCGGAGCGCAGCTGATCAACATAGGACAGCTTGACGGATTCGCCCACTTCAAGTGCACCGGAATTAAGAGGCTCCTGCCCCACGATCATCTTAAAGAGCGTTGACTTTCCCACGCCGTTGGGGCCAATGACACCAACGATACCATTGCGCGGCAAGCTAAAGGAAAGATCATCGATAAGCACACGATCGCCAAACGCCTTATGTACATGGCTGGCGTCCAGGACTTTTTGTCCCAAGCGCGGCCCCACGGGAATCTGAATTTCAGTGAAATCAAGCTTCTTCGACGCACGAGCCTCTGCTTCCATCTGCTCGTAGCGATCAAGTCGTGCACGGTTCTTTGCTTGGCGGGCTTTGGGAGACGAGCGGACCCAATCCAACTCTGCCCGCATTTTCTTGGCACGTTTAGCATCTTGCTGATTTTGCGCTTCAAGTCGTGCGGCCTTATTCTCCAGATACGTTGAATAATTGCCCTCATAGGGATAGAGCTGCCCACGATCGACTTCACAGATCCATTCCGCGACGTCATCAAGGAAGTAACGATCATGTGTTACAGCCATAACGGCACCGGGATAATCATGGAGGAATTTTTCAAGCCAGAGCACGGACTCTGCGTCCAAATGATTTGTTGGCTCATCCAAGAGCAACAAGTCGGGAGCCTCAAGCAACAGGCGGCATAGCGCCACGCGGCGACGCTCACCACCGGAAAGATGTGCTACCGGAGCGTCCGGATCCGGACACTGTAGTGCATCCATCGCCTGCGAAAGCCGACTGTCCAAGTCCCAACCATCGGCGGCATCAATCTCCGTCTGCAACTGCCCCATCTCGGCCATCAGGGCATCAAAGTCCGCATCAGGGCTGGACATTTCTTCGCCTATTGCGTTAAAACGGGCAATCTGAGAAAGAAGCTCACCAAACGCCTGCTCAATATTCTCCTTAACGGTCTTATCTTCATCAAGCGGGGGCTCCTGCTGAAGAAGTCCCACCGTAAAGCCCGGTGTCAAACGGGCTTCTCCATTGGAAAGCGTCTCGAGACCGGCAATGACTTTAAGGAGTGTGGACTTACCCATACCGTTGGGGCCGACAACGCCAATCTTTGCCCCGGGATATACACCGACGGTAACGTCATCAAGGATGACTTTATCTCCGACCGCTTTACGTGCTTGGTACATTTGGTAAACAAACTCTGCCATGGCATATTTCCTTTGATCTGACCATACCATCGACACTGCAACAGACGTGTCGAGAAGAGCATACATGGTAGGCAAGCGGATGCATTTCTCGCTTTATTATCGCATGAAGAAACAAAAGAAGGAAAACAGGTTGACATAACCATACGGCACAGAGTCTTTTGTGATGTGGACGTTGTACGTATCTCACGAATTAATCGGAGAAGAAGAACTATCATTTTTATAGTCATTTTGAGGCATACGAGATGTCTCAGCTGAAAGGAGTGGGAAATGGCACGTATCTTTATTAGTCCAAGCAAGTACATTCAAGGTCCGGGGGAGCTTGCCAAGCTGGGAGAATATACTCAAGCCTACGGAAAGAGCGCACTTGTCATCATCACGGCCGGTGGACTTAAGCGCTCCGGTGATGTGATTTCAAAGAGTTTTGAAGATGCAAAAGTTGAACTTCATTATGACAATTTTAATGGAGAGTGCTCACAGGCAGAGATTGACCGCCTTGTGCAAGTGCTTGATGCCTGCGGCGCCGAAGTGGTAGTCGGTGTCGGTGGCGGTAAAATCTTTGATACCGCAAAAGCCGTAGCCGCTACAAAAGATCTTCCTGTCATTATCGTGCCAACCATTGCAGCCACGGATGCACCATGCTCTGCTCTTTCGGTTATTTACACTGACGAAGGACAATTCAAAGAGTATCAATTCTTTAAGCAAAATCCTAACCTGGTACTTATGGACACCGAGGTAATTGCCAAGAGCCCCGTTCGCTTGACCGTCTCCGGCATGGGCGACGCACTTGCCACATTTTTCGAAGCTCGCGCATGCCAGCGCTCCGATGCAGGTACATGCGCTGGTGGCAAAGTTACCAATGCCGCAATGGCTTTGGCAACACTTTGCTATGAGACCCTTATGGATGAAGGCGTTAAAGCTAAACTCGCACTTGAAGCCGGCGCTTGTACGGAAGCTGTCGAGAAGATCATCGAGGCAAATACGCTGCTTTCCGGGCTTGGCTTTGAATCAGCAGGTCTCGCAGGCGCCCACGCCATTCACAACGGCTTGACTGCCATGAGCGAAACACATGCGATGTACCATGGAGAAAAGGTTGCCTTTGGCACGATTACACAGCTCGTCCTTGAGAATGCCGATGAGCTCTACGATGTTCTTGATTTCTGCGTTGAGATTGGATTGCCCGTTACCTTCAAGCAGCTTGGCGTAACGGATGTTACCTATGAGCGCGTACTCGAAGTAGCTACGCTTGCATGTGCTGAAAATGACACGCTTCATAACATGCCGTTTGAAGTCACGCCCGAGAAAGTTGCAAATGCTCTCTTGGCCGCCGACGCATATGGTCGCGCAACTTTAGGTGCATAACCATCAAAAAATAAGATTCTCGTAAGGATATCCTTACCGCACGTACCACTGGCAGAAGAGGCCACAAAACCTCTTCTGCCACACTTGGTAAATACCAAAACTTTTTAAACTGAGCATAAAAAAGAAACAAAAGCAATACCTCAGACAGATTCGCAAGCGGTCATACAACTGATATAAACGGCACATGACAAACTCACCATAACGTCATTAACTCTTAATCTATTCTTAAGAAAACGACACTCCGAGCGAACTATACTATTTAAAAGAGCAGCCAGAAATACGATACACAAGGAGGTTTGTCATGGGGATGTTCCTTCTGCTTTTTTATTTTCCCGTCATATTCGTTGCAGCCATTTTTGGCTATACGATCGAATCCCTTGATGCTTTAGTTAATTCTTGGGCCTTTCCTATCGCTATCTTGATTTTCATTGCGTGGGTTATAGTGGCGATCAGTCTTATACGCACACTTATTTGGTGGCTCAAGGACAGAAAGAACCACGTGATAACGAAGAAGCGTTTTTACCTTCCGGCTGCATTTACCGTTATCGCCCTTGCGCTAACATTTTTTGACATATGGTTTGCGATTAATGTTGTTTCGGGAGTGCTCATCAAACCCTAATAAAGCGATGCTAATAAAGCGATGCCGGTCAAAATCTCCGTATAAAAAACCTTACTGCACGTTCAGCCGCAGCCGCAACGTCTTCCGGTGTCCTTTCCATGCATTCTTCCAATGAAAGGCCTGCTGGTGCTGACGCAAAAACTTGTTGAATACCAGCCTCATGTACTTTGGAGATATCCTCTGTATGTGATCCCACAACGGCATACGTTGGAATACCTTGCAGCGCCGCACGTCGTGCAACCCCTACCGGCGCTTTTCCATACGCCGTTTGGTTGTCCATACGACCTTCTCCGGTAATTACCAAGTTGACGCCCTGTAGTTGCTCGTCAAAGTGAACGGCATCGAGAAGAGCCTGAATACCCGACATCGCCGAAGCACCGCAAAATGAAAGAAGTCCAAAACCAAGCCCACCTGCCGCACCGGCTCCGGCTGACAATGCATGATTATCTTTTGTAGCAGCCGATACCGTATGAGCGTAGTGCCGCATCCAGTCGTCGTACTCACGCAGATGCGAGAAAAGAAGTCCTTTCTGTGGTCCAAAGGTATAAATGGCACCGTGTTTTCCAGAAAGCGGGTTATTGACATCGCTCAAAGCAATAATTTCAGTATCATACACGCGCTTATCAAAGTGGCTCATATCAACGTGAGCAATATACGACAGACCTTCTAGACCTCGAACAGTCGGTTTTCCCGACGCATCTAAAAACAGCGCGCCGAGAGCCTCAGCCATCCCACATCCGCCATCAGAAGTAGCGCTTCCGCCTAGACCAACATATATTCGATGAACGCCAAGGTCTAGAGCCGCTCGAAGTAATTGCCCTACTCCATACGTTGAAGCTCGTCTCGCGTCCTCATCAGTACAGCTCGAAAATCTTATGCCAGCAGCTTCTGCCATCTCAACCACGGCGCACCCATTGGGAAGCATGCCAAGCCGAGCAACAATGGGGCACCCAAAGGGATCTTCTACCTGTACTGATTTAATCTCGCCATCACATCCAGAAACAAACGCATCAACGGTCCCTTCACCTCCGTCGGCGATAAGAACTTTCTTTATCTGTGCATGAGGCAATACACGGAGCACACCAGCCTCAAGATACTTCTCTATCGCTTCACTTGATGCCGAACCCTTAAATGAATCCGCTGCGAGAAGAACGGAGAACCCTGTTCTGGGAGAACTTTCAGCCGGAGATTTCATCATAAAAGACATCCTTTATGACCGCCGTAAAAGAAGCATTTCTCTTTTTTCATTGTACCTATGGTTTCACGTGACCCTGATCTGCCTTCGCAATTGCATCGGCAACGGTTTGAGCAAAAAGCTCACCGCCTGCATTAATGGTTTCCGAATTGCTGCCAAAGTGAACATCGTCGGTACCGGGCCAAAGTTCGGGGTGATCAACGGCCGTCTGATGCCAGTCGGCAATATAGATATAGTCGTACTTCTCGGCAAGTTGTAACTCATACTCTCGAATGGCAGCAGCACCTGAGGATGGATCGGTGTGACGACCATCATGAGGAGTTACAAAAATGAGACGGTGTCCCTTGGGGAGCATTTGGACGATTCTATCGATAGCGTCAGTGCCACCTACCGGATTGGTTCCCAACGCAATTACCACATCTTGCATGACGGCATTATTGGCAAGGTTAGTCTCAAGCACATCGGCACCCATACTCACGTTACGACTGACCGTTGCATCAATTTGAGCATCCGGGAGAGCCTTCTGCAGGTATGAAATAGCTCGCAGGGAAACCGAATCTCCGATGTAAGTAACGCCGGGAGTCACGTTATAATTGCTCGCCTGGGTGCTGTCAGCCATTTTTCGCGTAACAGACATATGGCTGTCTGCCTGAATTGCGCCGTTGCTCAAATTGCTGAGCTGAAATGTGCTGATCGCAGGAGACGTCACTGACGTATATATTGTTGCCGCTAAGAGTACGCAACCAACAATGACAAGCGGCTTTATTGCTCGCTCCGGGCTCATCTTAAAACCTGCGATGCGTAGAGTGCGACCGGCCAAAAGCGGCTCGATGATATAAAACGACATGCTCGCAAATGCTAAAGACGATACAACCGTTATGCCTGCAGAAGTACCGGGATCAAACCTCTCCGACAATAGATTAAAAAGAGGCCAGTGAAAGAGGTATACGCTGTAGCTGGTATCTGCAATATAAGAAACAACCTTTGGTTCTTTCATGTGAGGGGTCTTCTCGTGAAGAATGCGCATGGCAAGAATTATCGCCGCAGCCGCCAAAGAGGCCACCAAAAAACCAAATTGGTAGGTATGCAGATCGTCAAACTTGAGAAATACCCCTAAAGCACACAACAGGGCTCCACTGGCAATTGCACAGAGAAGAACCTGTTTGGTGGCGTATTTTTTAACTATGCGGACAAATGCAGTGCTTGTTGTCGCAATACCGGCAAAGCAGGCAAGCACTCCGCCAATAAAGAACGGAAAAATGTGTGTCTGCGTTGAAAAATACTGGATGGACAGATTGGAGGAGCCTTGAGCTCCAATAGCCATGGCAAGATAGCTTGCCACAAGCACTACACCAGAAACAATACCAATGCAGACACGTAAACCTTTTACGGAGCGCGAAAACTTTGACAATATAAAGACCGCTACACCCCATAAAATGTAGTAGTGCATTTCTACGGCAAGACTCCATGTATGCAAGAACAGATGTGGCGCAAACTGAGTCTCATAACTTCCGCCTAAAAGAATTTCATAATAATTGGTCACAAATCCCACGGCCGCCGCTGCCTGCTGAGCAATACCAGCGGTAAAGTCATTGCGAACCAACAGTGCCAAAGGCGTAACCACCAATACCATGCCAACCAGTGGCGGAACAATACGGTAAAAGCGTCTCTTTAAAAATGCAACAAGGCCGATGCGCGTATCGCGAGCAAACTCATCAATGAGCAAAGCGGTAATGAGATACCCGGAGAAGGTAAAGAATACATCGACTCCTACAAAGCCGCCCGGTAGGGCAGGTTTGAAGAAGTGATACACCAGAACCAGAAGCAGTCCCGTTATGCGGACGAAGGAAAACCATTTAATTCGCACTTTGATATATCCCCTGCTTAAAGACTCCTTGATACACTATACTATCCTCGGTAGTAAGAGTACCCTCTCCGTCCGGCTCTCCATTGACAAAATTACCCTCATATGTCCAGCCGTCCTTTGAGGTAAACGTACCCGATCCGTTAAACGCACCGTCTTTGAATTGGCCTTTGTATGTGTCACCGTTATCAAAGGTCATTGTACCCGCGCCATCCATACGACCGTGCAGGATGCCGCCCTCATAAGTAATGGCTCCGTCAGCCAGCGTAAGCACTCCTGAGCTGGGGCGCGATACTACTATTAATGCATAAGCCGCGCACAAAGCGAGAAGCCCCACTACTAAAAACTCTACCTTTGAGCGAAGTGACAATGTAGCTGAAGAGGCATGAATCACGCGAGAAGTGCCTCTGATACGCGTTACTGAATCGGCGAGTACTCCCACGCCGGCAGATGAAAATTTATTCGGCGTCTGTCTTGTAGATGCAGATACGCCGTTAGAACCCTCTCGCACACTACGATTTGCGTGATGGGTATCTCTCTTGCTTGCTGAAAATCTTCTAGACTTGCTCAAAATCTCCTGCTTAACGACTACGTATGCTTGTTTCTTACTCCAACAAACTACCTACCAATAATTTATATCTAAAAGCAGACTTATTGTAGCAATTTACGGCTCTTTCATCATTTTTCAATAAATCAGCGACAGAGTACGTTCGAGCGGGTAAACTCTTAGCTGTACGAAGCATACAACGCACTCACAAGGAGGGATCATGCCGGAAGCAATTCGCAAGGTTAATGTTATTGGTCACTTAAACCCCGATACAGACAGTATCTGCGCAGCCATCTCCTATGCGTATCTCAAAAACAAAATCGACAGTCCTATCTACGAGGCTCGTCGCGCGGGTACCCTAAACCGCGAAACGGCCTTTGTCCTCAAGCACTTTGGATTTGAAGAGCCGCAGCTCATTACCACGGTAACACCTCAAATCAAGGACGCTGAAATTCAAAAGCAACCAAAAGTTGACGGAGACATGAGCCTCTTTGACGCTTGGAACCTCATGCAGGACGTCAAACTGGATACCCTTGTGGTTACCGATAGCACTGAGCACCTTGAAGGGCTTATCGCTGTTAAGGACATTGCGAACGCCAATATGGGTCTTATGGAGTCTAAGATGCTCTCCGAGACACATACCAGCTATAAAAACATTCTTTCCACGTTAGGTGGAACCATGCTTGTGGGAGATCCAAGCGGTTTTGTCTCTCAGGGCGGTATTCGAGTGGGTACGTGTTCGGTAAGTATGACCGAGATTATTGAGACAGGCGATATCGTAGTTGTTGCCGGCAATCACGAGAATCAATTACTTGCCATCAAACAGGGCAGCTCATGCTTGATCGTTTCGTGTGACGGTGAAGTTGACGATGACGTCATTGAAGCGGCAAAGCAGGCGGGATGCGTCATTATTACCACGCCTCGCGATACTTTTGAAGTTGCCCGTCTTCTCACTATGGCAGTCCCCGTTAAGTCAAAAATGCTTACCAGCAATATCTTGAAGTTTAGTGTCAATACCTCCATCGACGATGCTCGTAAAGCAATGGCCAAGAGCCGTCACCGTTTCTTCCCCGTATTGAATGAAAATGGTACGTATGCCGGCCTTATAAGCTCTCCCGGTCTTCTGAAGGTACGCAAAAAGCACGTCATTTTAGTGGATCATAACGAGCGCACTCAAGCCGTAAACGGCCTGGATCAGGCTGAGATAATGGAAATTGTCGATCACCACCGTATCGGTTCTGTGGAGACCACAAATCCCATTACGTTCCGCAACGTACCCGTAGGATGTACATGCACCATCCTCTTTGGACTCTATCATGAATACGGCGTTGAGATTCCTAAGAACATAGCCGGTCTCATGCTTTCGGCAATCCTTTCTGACACGCTGGCATTTCGCTCCCCTACCTGCACTCCAACCGATGTTGCCGCAGGCAAGGCCTTGGCGGAAATTTGTGGCGAGGATATCGAGAAGTACTCAGAGCAGATGTTTGATGCGGGTGCCGACCTCACCGGCCGTACTGCTGAGGAGGTCTTCCATGGTGATTACAAGATTTTCAGCCGCGGCAATGCGAAATTTGGCGTTGGACAGGGTTCGTTTATGACCGAAAACAGCCGCAAGGCCGCAGAAGCTTTGGTTGGCCCCTTCCTCAAAACCGCTGCCGAATCCGAAGAGCTCCCGATGGTCTTCTACATGTTTACCGACGTCAAGAGCCAAGTTACTGAAATGCTTTATTACGGAGCCGGTGCTCAGGAGGTACTTGAAAGGGCTTTCAACGTAACACCCGATAACGGTATTGCGGTTCTGCCGGGTATCGTCAGCCGTAAAAAGCAGGTTGTGCCATCGCTCATGTCGGCACTCCAATTTACCGATGACGAGGATTAAAAGCGGAAAGAACGGCTGAGGCAGCATGAATATATCTACACCAAAAGAGCGCTCGCCCAAGCAGCATTCACCGAAGCGGCGCCCGTCAAGCTTTTTTGCCATCATTTCACGTATGCGCTATATTGAGCGCTGGTCATTGATGCGCAATTCTCGCCCTGAAAATCTCTCAGAGCACGCGCTTGACGTGGCACTTATTGCACATTGCCTCGCAACGCTTGGAAATGTACGTTACGGAAAACATTTGAATGCAGATCGAGCGGCGCTCATTGGGCTTTACCATGACGCCTCGGAAATCATTACGGGAGATATGCCCACTCCGGTCAAGTATGCCAATCCGGAAATCCGCGACGCATATCACCAGGTGGAAGACACCGCACAAGAGACGCTTTTAGATACCCTTCCCGATGATTTACGCCCTGTATACCAAGATATCCTCAATCCGCACAAGACATCCGAAGACGCTGATGAGGCATATACGCTGAAGCTTGTCAAAGCAGCCGATAAGCTCTCCGCTCTCATAAAATGCATCGATGAAGCTCAGGCAGGCAACTCTGAGTTTGTTACCGCAGAAGCATCTACAAGAAGCATTGTTATAGACATGGCACAAGATCTTCCTGAAGTCCGTGATTTCATGAACGAGTTCTTGCCTTCATACGGTGAGACTCTCGACCAACTCCTGTAGGGTTCTATGCACGGACTGCACGCACGCCTTCCCAAAACCTTCAACCTCGAAGAACGCCTTGAGCGCTATGGAGATGTTATCGAGAAGAATCCCGGAGCTTTGCGCGGCCACTGGGCAGAAGCATGTGCCAAGATAGGCTCGGCTCCCTTCTCACACGTATGCGTTGACTTGGGTTGTGGAAAGGGCTCCTTTACCTGCGCTATGGCCAAGGCTCATCCGGAAACGTTGTATATTGCCATCGACACGGAACCCATCTGCATTGCCTATGCCGCAGGACGCATAAGCGAAGCAAACCTTTCCAATGCCGTCGTAGTCCCCGGTACCGGTATGAAGCTGGATGAGTATTTTTCTTTAGGTGAAATTACCACTCTCTACATCAATTTTCCTACGCCGTTTCCGCGTAAGCGTCAGGCACACCTACGTGTAACCAATGCTGAGCGTTTCATGCAGTATAGGAGTGTTTTAGCGGATACGGGAACGATACGGCTTAAAACTGATAGCCAGCCGCTTTACGATTTCTCGTGTGAACAGGCAGTTGCCGCCGGCTATGAGTTTGTATGGAAAACACGCGATGCCCATGCGGATTTTCCTAATGATATTGCATCCGAGTATGAAGAGCGCTTAGGTGCCCAAGGAGCAAAAGTCCTAGGGTTTTGCATAACCCCCGGCCAAGCTCCCAAGCACTTCTCGCCCATTGAGCCCGGAAGCCTTGTTGACTACCTGCCAAAAGACCTTGAGTCTTTGACGTATTTGCCGCATGGGATGGAAAGTACCATCAAAAACATGATTAATCGCAAGAATAAGAAGGGTCACCATCACTGGAAAAACGTGCCGCAATCGTAGGAAGCGTAGGAAGACAGCCGGGCGCAATCGTGGGAAGGCGTCGCGCCTTACACACCTGAGCCTTGCAACAATTGGGCCTTACAAATACCGTCTTTCAAGATTTCTTGACGCCACCTGAGCGCAGCTTACTTGATACGAAGCGCTCTTGAAGCATTCAGCACCGCAAGGATAAGCACGCCCGTATCACCAAACACCGCCAACCACATTGGCGCATAACCACACGCCGCAAGAATCAAAATGGCCACTTTTACACCAATGGCAAAGACGATATTTTGTCGAGCAATCGCGAGTGTCTTTCGTGCAAGCCTGATGGCCGTTGCGACTTTTCCGAGTGAATCATCCATGAGGACCACATCAGCTGCCTCAATGGCCGCATCAGATCCAAGAACTCCCATTGCAATACCCACATCGGCTCTTGCGAGCACAGGTGCATCGTTTATGCCATCGCCAACAAATGCCAGCGTAGCGCCTGCGGGATTCTCGGAAAGGAACTGCTCAACGGCAGAAACCTTATCCTGCGGCAACAACTCAGAGCGGTATTCATCAATACCAAGGCGAGATGCCATATCTGCCGCTACCTCTTCTCTGTCTCCCGTGAGCATAACCACGCGAGAAACGCCTGCCTGCTTGATAGCAGAGACGGAGGCTTGAGCGTCCTTCTTTTCGCGATCCGAAATAACGATGTGGCCCATGTATTCTCCATCAACGGCAACATGAATAACCGTGCCTACATCATGGTGCCGACACGCACGCGTAATTGCGCCCACTTCTTTCATAAAGAGAGCGCTTCCTACCGCCACCGTCTTTCCGTTAACTTGCGCCGTCACACCTCTGCCCGCAACCTCAGTTGTCTCAGAAACTCTGCAATCATCATTTTCATTTGGATAGGCAGCTCTCAGAGCCGCAGCTACCGGATGCGTTGAGTGGCGCTCTACATGAGCCGCAAGATGCAAAAGACTTTTCTCGTCAATAGACTCCGGGTGCACCGCCATGACTTCAAAGACACCTTCGGTGAGCGTACCTGTTTTATCAAATGCAACAGTTTTCAGCGTAGACAGAGCGTCAATATAGTTTGATCCTTTGATAAGAATGCCCTGTTTGGAAGCCGCTCCAATACCCCCAAAGAACGTCAGCGGTACCGACACCACCAGAGCGCAGGGACACGACACGATCAAAAACGTGAGCGCACGAACAAGCCACGTTGCAAAGTTCTCATAAAAGTTCCCCGTAAGAAGGGGCGGAAAAACCGCCAACGCAAGAGCACCAAACACCACGATGGGAGTATACACATGGGCAAACCTTTTAATGAAGCTCTCGCTTCTGGATTTATTTTCATTGGCGCTTTCAACAAGATTGATGATACGTGTTGCCGTAGATTCGCTAAACAAATGCGTCACACGTGCGCGTACCACGCCGGAAAGATTAACGCAGCCGGAAATGGCGGCATCTCCCACGCCAACCGAGCGAGGAACGCTTTCACCCGTAAGAGCAACGGTATCTAAGCTGGTAGATCCCTCAGTAATTTCTGCATCTACGGGTACGCGATCCCCCGGCCTGATGACGATGTACTCGTCCAGCTCAAGTTCCGACGGATGAACCGTGCATTCTTTACCACTGCGAATAACCGTTGCGGTATCAGGGCGGATGTCCATCATCTTGGCAATCGAACGGCGACTCCTATCCTCGGCCATGTCTTCAAACAGCTCACCAACCTGGAAGAAAAGCATAACGAATACGGCTTCGGGAAACATCGGAGAGCCGTTGGGGACAAAGCCGATAATAAGCGCGCCAATGGTAGCAACACTCATCAGAAGGTCTTCGCTAAAAACCTCTCCTTCTCTGATGCTCTCAAACGCTTCAAGCACCACGTCATAGCCGGCAACCAAATATGCCGGTAGATAGATTAAGAGTTGCTGCCAAAGTGGCTGTACGCTCGAACTTACAAGGTGAGCTATGACTAACATACCTGCAGACACAATAATTCGCCCGAGTTTAATCTTTGCTTCGCGTTCCATACGCTCTCCTTATAGTGCGAGGTAGCCGACATAAAACAGAAAATGCAAATTCCTTACCAATCCGAGTGTAGCACTTTTGGTGAACGTATGCACATATATTCATATTAAATTATAAAATTGCTTTTGCGGAATCTTCGACCTCAAGAAAGCAATCTCTACCGTTAACACAAAATGGCGAGAAGAACCTCTCAAGAAGTCCTTCTCGCCACAGAATTTGTACCATATCGCACAGTTGTTTATGCGGTAAAACTACTCAATGCCAACCATGACGTCGGTTGCCTTGATGACTGCAAGTGCGGGGTCTCCCACCTTCAGGCCAAGGGATTCGATTGCTTCGTTGGTGATAGAACCTGAAACAACGTTGCCGTCAGCCATTTCAAGGGAGACATGACCGTTTACGGCACCTTCAGTTACTTTGACAATAGTACCGGCAAGCTGGTTGCGAGCGGAAATGTTGGTGATACGCTCTGTACCGGTGGCAAACATAACATTTGTTGCCTTGATGACGGCATATGCTGTCTTACCCTCGGTCAGACCGAGCTCTTTAATAGACTCGCGAGTAATGTTGGCTTTAATCTCCTCGTTGCCCAAAGAAATCGTAACAACGCCGTTAACGGCACCTTCAACGACCTTAACGATGGTACCTTTAAGCTGGTTACGTGCAGAAATACGCATTTTTATCCTTACGTCAAACGTTTGCAGACCGTATTACTATACCAAATGAAATTGGATACTATGCTACTTTGCCGCATAGTCAATCTGTTTGGCAATCCTTGCGCTGCGTGCGCTTTGCTCCGTATCCTCTGACTCTTCATATCCATCATAAGGTGCATTCGGATCATGCATACGCTTCTTAAAAGGTGCACAAAGCTCTGCTCTATGACGGAAAGCAAATTCCAAATTATCCGTCCAACCGGTATGACCGGTAATGATTTTTATGGGTTCATTTCTTCTTTTTAAGTTTTCTTCAAGCACAGCCAGCGATTTTACTGAAAGCTTATTACTCTCTGCCAAAGTACTGATAAAGCTATAGCCGCCATCCGCGCCAAACCAGATCGTATCGCCCGTAAACAGATATTGGCCGTCAATCAGATAGACCATATGTCCCCATGTATGGCCGGGCACTAAAATACATTCGATTTTGATTCCGTCAATATCGATAATCTGCCCGTCCGTTAGAAGAACACGCCTGTTATCTATCTTCGCCATAGGTAGCTTATAGAGTCCGTAGATTACTTTTCGTCTTACCTCACCGGTTAGATAGCGGTTTTCTTCCTCACTGAGATATATGGTTGCATCTCTAAATAAAAGTCCACTGTCCTGTTCCAGTGCACCGACATGGTCTGTGTCTTGGTGGGTAATCAAGATATGCCGAATCGATGACGGATCAATATCCAGCCACCCCATCTTTTCACCCAGTCGCTCATAGTTGTATCCGGCATCAACCATGATTGTTTTGCCATTTTTCGTATAGAAGAAAATATTCGCGACCCATTCCCTCACGCAGGCAACATGCTCATCGATCCATCCCGTATTCAGAGGTTTAAAGATCTCTTTACCGCGAAACACGCGACTCATGAATTTCTTTTGATTTTCTGAATCCTTTCTTGCCATTTATAGGTCTCCTTCACAGTAATCTACGGGTCCGCATCAAATTATTACAAACACTCACCCGCTGCAGTAGCCAGAAAACACCCAATCCTTGCAGACAACTGTATGGTACGCATTGACATAGTTAACCAAAATGTCTACGGTTAGTTTACAATAAGTTAGATAAGGCAAACACTATTGAGAGAACTTCTCACTTGAGAACATTCCTCACAATGGAAAAGGAGATCCCATGGCTGATAACGCTCCGGTTCAAGCCACCGGTACACGCAGTAAAAAGCTGAACACAAAAGATCTTATTTACGCCGGTGCATTTTGCGCGCTCTACATCATTGTGATGCTCATAGTCGTCATGGGCTCCGGCATGATCCTTCCCATCCTGTACTTCATAGCGCCCCTCACTGTCGGTACGGTAGCCGGCACGGTATATATGCTTTATGTCATGAAGATCCGCAAGTTTGGTGCCGCGCTCATCTTGGGCATCCTTTTTCTTTTGGCAACCGGGCATTTGACATGGTATTCGCTGGCAGTGGTTATAGGCGCTTCGCTTCTTGCTGAACTCATCATGTACCTTGGTAAATATACCTCAAAGAAAATGTATATGCTTTCCTATGTATTCTTTAATCTCACCATGGCAGCACCGTTCTTGAGCTTCGTCTTCAATCTTCAAGACTCTCTTGAAATAACAAAAAGTTATTACGGAGAAGCCCGCGCTCAGGTATATGCAACTCTCTTCGGATCCGGTTTCTTTGTCTTTACCGTAGTACTCGCTCTCGCCGGCGGAATCATCGGTGCCCTTATCGCAAGCAGGCTTGTGAAAAAGCACTTTGCCAAAGCCGGGATCATTTAAGTGGATTTTGAACTTTATGGAGACGACTCAGGGGCGCTCATTCGATTTGACCCGCGCACCAAATTGCTGGTCTTTTTTGTCAGCTGTCTCCTGAGTCTCTCCGTACACAGCACCCTTCCCATACTGACGCTCTGTACGTTACAGTGTGCCATGCTCGCTCTGAACGGCAAACGATTCTTGGCAGCTAAATGCCTTGCAAGCTTGCTTGTTGTTCTGTTTATCCGTTACTGCATCGAAACGTCAGAACGACAAGGTGCCGAAGCGGTGACCTCTCTGTGTATGGGACTTATCTCACTTTTCATATTCTTTTTTCCTATCTTTATCTCATTTATCCTGCTTGTACGCACCACGCGGGTAAGCCAGTTCCTTTCGGCTTTTCAGGCCATGCATCTTCCCATGACTATCGTCATTCCCTTGGCCGTCATGTTCCGTTTTATTCCGACCGTACAGGATGAATGGAACGGCGTTCGCAAAGCAATGGCATTCCGCGGTATTTCCATGACCCCGGGAGCCATTCTTCGCCACCCATTCCAAACCATCGAATACATTCTTGTTCCACTGCTCTTCTCTTCCGTCGGCGTTATGGAAGAGCTGGCAGCAGCTTCACTGGCCCGTGGAATGGACAGTGAACGAGCGCGCACCTCATTTGAAGAGGTGAAGCTTCGCGGTGCGGACTTCATCGCGATTACCTTTTTCCTTGCTGCCGTCACCGTGATGCTTTACTTCAGGACGATGAGATTGGCAGTCCTATGATCCGTTTCAAAGACGTAAGCTTTCACTATGGCGGTGAAAACGGCACCGGAGATGGTGTTGATCACATCGATCTTGAAATAGCTGACGGAATGTTCACCGTACTTGTCGGTGAATCCGGCTGCGGTAAGACAACCCTTACACGACTGATAAACGGCTTGGCTCCTAATTTTTATGAGGGAGAAATGGAGGGTGTCGTCTATGTGGACGACCTCTGCACCACCACTGCGGCGCTTCACGACACGGCCGCGCACATCGGTAGTGTCTTCCAAAATCCCAAAAGCCAGTTTTTTAACGTAGACACCACCGGCGAGCTGGTATTTGGTTGCGAGAATCAAGCACTACCGCGTGAAGAGATACGCCGCAGACTCAATAAAACCTGCGCCGACATGCAGCTTGACGCGCTTATGAACCGCAATATCTTTGAGCTTTCCGGTGGCGAGAAGCAGCAGATCGCCTGTGGTTCAGTCTATGCATCCGAGCCTCGCGTATACGTCATGGACGAGCCGTCATCTAATCTTGACAAGAAGGCGATACGCCGTCTGCACGACATCTTGGTAAAGATGAAAGAAGAGGGTAAGACCGTTGTTTTGTCTGAACACCGTCTTCACTACCTTATGGATCTCGCCGATCAGTTCGTCTACGTCAAGGACAGCCATATCGAGAAGATCTTCTCGTCCCAAGAGATGCGTTCGCTTAATGATATGCAGCTGTCAGAACTGGGCCTGCGCTGTACCGACTTACGCAATCTGAACAAAGATAAACCCGAAGGATGCCAAACCGTCGATGCACCGACTCCTGGCACTCCAACGGAACAATATCCGGCACTTGAAGCGGTCGATCTTACCTGTAGTCGAGGCAACTCGCGTATCCTTGACGTAGATCGTATTGCATTTCCACGGCATAGCGTTATTGCCGTCATAGGGGACAACGGATGTGGCAAGAGTACTTTGGCCGAATCGCTGTGCGGCATCATTCCCTCCGACGGTTCGGTGGCATTTGCCGGCGCTTTCAAAACCGCACGGGAACGCTCCAAGAAAAGCTTCATGGTAATGCAGGACGTCAATCGTCAACTATTTGCAGAGGATGTAGCTGAAGAAGTCAGTCTGAATGCCTCGGTCTCGGAAGAAGAGATTGACCACATTCTTGCTGGTCTGGGACTCCTGGAATACAAAGGCCGCCACCCCGCATCGCTTTCAGGCGGACAAAAGCAACGCGTAGCCATTGCCTCAGCACTCTGTGCCGGTAAGGAGATCTTATTTTACGATGAGCCTACGAGCGGCCTTGACCGTCGAGGCATGGAGCGTTTTGGCTCTCTCCTTCAGAGCATGCGCAACGAAGTGCAGTGCTCAATCATCGTCACGCACGATCCTGAGCTGATCATGCAGTGCTGTACTCATATACTGCATGTACGTGACGGACGTGCCGTAGCGTTTTATCCGCTTGACAACGAAGGAATTGTGCGTGTACGGGCTTACTTCCTTTCACCAAGTGATACAAACAGCAGCAAAAAACGGGATCGTTCCGGAGCGATCGGCAAGATTTTGCGCTATGCAGGAGAACACAAAACGACTATCGCTGTGGCAGTGCTCCTGATGATCATCGGGGCAATAGCCAGCATCACACCGTACCTGTTCATTTACGATCTTATTAGCTCGGCACTTGTCGGTAAAAACGTCACGTTTCTGTCTGCCGTTCCCGCCGTTATCGCAGTAGCCCTCTGCGAACTCGTGCATGCCGTAAGCTATACGGCAGGCCTGGTGCTTTCCCACAAAGCCGCCTTCGAAACGTTGGAAAACCTGAAAAAGTTCCTGCAAGAACGCTTGGAAACACAACCCGTTGGCTCTGTCAAAGACTTGGGCACGGGAGCAATAAAGAAACTGTTTACCGACGATATCGAGTCAATCGAGCTGTTACTGGCACATATGATCCCCGAGGGCATATCCAATCTTGCCGTTATCGCCGTTGTGCTTTTGACCATTGTTGCCCTTGATTGGCAAATGGCACTGTGCACTATCATCGTATTGATACTCGGAGTCATCGTATCTCAACAAATGTACAGCATAGGCATTGATAAGATGGGCAGTTATTTTGCCGCAACCAAACGCCTAAATAACACGATCATCGAATATGTAAACGGCATGGAGGTCGTACGCATATTTAATCGACAAAAGGATTCCGGTGAGAAGTTCGAGCATACCGTAGCGAGCTACCGAGACCAGGCACTGGGCTGGTACAAGATTTGCTGGCCTTGGATGGCACTGTACAGCAGCCTGTTTTCAAACATCATGTTGTATTTGTTACCATTTGGAATCTTGTCAGTACTTCTCGGCCAGATAACCATCCCTCAGTGTGTGCTGGTACTATGCTTGAGCTTTGGTATAGGGCCACTGCTTTTACACTGCATGACATTCATCGGCGCTATTCCCCAGGTGAACTTCAAGATCCAAGCGCTTGAAAAAGCGCTGGACCAGACGCCACTCCAAACCGGAAACGAAAGTTTTTCAGGCAACGGACATACCGTGATATTTGAAAATGTCCGTTTTTCCTACCATGATAACGAAGTTCTCAAAGGCATCTCGTTTACCGCTTCGGAAGGACATATGACGGCCCTTGTGGGAGAAAGCGGAAGCGGTAAAAGCACGATTGCGCGTCTCTTAGTTCACCACTACGACCCCACAAGTGGAAGCATTTCCATTGGAGGCCAACATATCGATGATATGGAATTGCAATCCTTGAATGACCAAATATCCTACGTATCCCAGGATCTTTTCCTTTTTGACAGAAGCATTCTGGAAAATATTCGCGTTGGCCGTCCAAGTGCAACCGATATGGAAGTATATGAAGCTGCCAAGCGGGCGCAGTGTGATGAATTCATCAAAGATCTTGAGAACGGCTACGAAACCAATGTGGGCACTGCAGGCAATCGCCTGTCAGGCGGTCAGCGTCAGCGCATATCATTTGCACGCGCAATTCTAAAGGATGCACCTATCGTCGTACTTGACGAGGCTACGGCCTTTGTTGATCCCGAAAATGAACAAAAGATGAACCGTGCCATTCATGAGATTATTGACGGAAAAACGGTCATTGTCATTGCCCATAAGCTCCGCTCCATCGCAGGTGCCGACAAGATCATCATGCTGCAGCAAGGTCGAATCCTTGCCGAAGGGACACAAGACGAGCTTATTGCATCTTGTCCTGAATATCATGCTTTGTGGGACGCCTCCGAGAAACTATCCGGTTGGACGCTTAAAGATAAAGCGCTTGAAGGCAGTCGCAAGGAGGCTCCATGCTAGGTCTTGTTCATCGCATCCTTCGCTTCTCAGGCTCCTATGCGCGACACATCAGGCTTGCCTACCTCTTTACGTTTCTACGGGCTTTCTGCATCAATATGCCACTTATGCTGGCTGTTTATGCGCTGAATCTCTTGCTTGCCGATGAGGCTACACCTTTGACTTGCTGCCTGTTGGCAGCAGGTATGGTAGTGCTTTTGGTAGCACAATCCGTCTTTCAATACCTTACCGACCGTCTGCAATCGGGCACAGGCTACGAAATCTTTGCCGATAAGCGCGCAGAACTTGGGAGACATCTGCGTCGCCTTCCCATGGGGTTTTTCACCGCCGGCAACATCGGACGTATCAGTTCCATCCTCTCGGCTGACATGGTCTATATCGAAGAACAGAGCATGTCGATAGTTGCAAACGTTGTCAGCGACGTGTTTGCCCAGACGATCCTTACAGGCTTCCTTTTTATCATGAACCCTCTTATCGGGGCAGTCGTACTGGCGGTCGAACTTCTCGTCGTTTTAATAGCCCAGCCCATGCTTGCCCAAGCTCGGCGTAATTCGGATATCCGACAGCAGACGATTGAACAGCTAACCGACGCTGTACTTGAATATACGGAAGGCCTTGCGGTTGTCAAAAGCTACAATCTGACCGGAAAAAGTGCCCATGACCTGCGTAATAGCTTCACAACCATGAAAGATGCCAGCTTTCGCTTTGCCTGCGAACAATCTCCCTATGAGGCCGCACTCATGGCGATATATGGGCTGGGATCCGCAGCGGTACTTGCCTTGAGCGTCTGGCAATTTGAACAGGGCGCTATGGCGCTTGGTACCTTCGTCGGCATCGTACTGTTTTTATTTCAACTCTTTGGTCCGCTGAAAGATCTCTATCAGCAGAGCACTCGCCTCACCATCATGGAAAGCGCTCTTGACCGCATAGAAAAACTGTTTGCCCAAAAAGAGCTGGCCGATAACGGTAAAACAATCCTTCCAGCTTCAAAGGACATCTCTCTCGCTTCAGATACGACTCCAGAGAGCACCTCACCTGTTTTAGGTACGGTTCAACACGAGATCGAGTTTTCACATGTCTCCTTTTCTTACGGTGAGAAAAACGTTCTCAATGATATCTGTCTGACAGCTGACCGTGGACAGATGGTAGCTTTAGTCGGACAATCCGGCAGCGGCAAAACCACGTTAACGAATCTGCTTGCACGTTTTTGGGATGTTTCCGAAGGAAGCGTGCTGATACGCGGAATTGATGTGCGACAGATTCCTTTGTCGTCACTTATGGAACAGATCAGCATGGTATTTCAAAACGTTTATCTGTTCCAGGACACGGTGCTTAATAACATCGCAATGGGCAAACCCGGCGCCACGTGCAAAGAAGTGTATGAAGCGGCCAAAAAAGCAAGCTGCTACGATTTCATCATGCAGATGCCCTATGGTTTTGACACCATAATCGGAGAAGGCGGCACCACCCTTTCGGGTGGAGAAGCTCAGCGTATCTCTATTGCCCGAGCGATCCTCAAGGATGCTCCCATTATCATACTTGATGAAGCAACAGCCAGCATCGATGCCGATAACGAGCGTCATATTCAGCAGGCCATGACGGAGCTTTGCCGCAACAAAACAACCTTGGTAATTGCTCACAAGCTGCCTACCATTCGCAATGCCGATAAGATCGCGGTTATCGGAGACGGGATCGTACTTGAATGCGGGTCGCATGATGAACTGCTGAAGCAAGGCGGCGTTTATCGGCGCATGATAGAAGCAAGCGAGAAAGCCGGTGGATGGAACACACCCTTTCAGCAGCCTCTGACGCGACCTTTGCCTCAAGAAGGATCAGTACAAGGAGAACCACGATGAGCGAGACTTCCCAGAAAATGCTTGGTTTATGTGCAATCATCGTAAGTATCTTTTTGCTGATAGGCGGTCTTTACCTGCCCTCCGATTTTATAGCAGAGCCACTGCAGGGCATACTGACTTTCGCAGGCGTCGTTCTTTTAATCGGCGGGAACGTAGTCATGGTCGTTGCACACAGTGAGAGCTGAGTTGACAGTCAAAGCATGAGATCAACCTTACATGGTTTCCCTAGGCAACCTCCACTTCTCGAAGGTGCAACAATGACATGCTTTGTAGCAGATATATTTCTCTTACTCGTTTCCAAAATCTACTACACATTCGTTCTTTTGTAGCGCTGCCGGAATTGTCGGAAATGCCAGGACTGCCAGGGCTGCCGGAATTGCGCCAAGTATGGCTTGGACTGCCATACTTACTGCAAGTTTGGTATATATGAACCATACTTGCTGCAAGTATGGTAAATCGTGCCCAACTTGCTGCAAGTTTGGCAGCGCTATTACGTCATCACCAACTTGGCGTATTTTTGGCAGCGCTATTTCGGCACAGGCTAAAGCCTTGAAATAAAAACCACTCCAAAGCACTTTGGAGTGGTTTTTCGGTCATTATTCTTTCTCAAGAAGCGAGAAGAAACTTACAGCTCCTCGCCTGAACGCTTGGAAACGCGCACCTTGGTGCCGTCCTCCCTGAACGCATAACCAACACGCGTTGGCTTGTCGTCCTTAGGGTCGATAAGAGCAACATTGGAAGCATCAATTGCTGCCTCGTGCTCAACGATACCGCCCTGCTGGTTTGCTGCATTGGGTTTCATGTGGCGCTTAACCATAGCAACGCCCTCAACAACAACCTTGTTGTCCTCTGGGAGAGCACGAAGAACTTCTCCGCGCTTACCCTTGTCTTTACCGGTGAGGACCTCGACCGTATCGCCCTTCCTGATCTTCATCTTAGGCATCTGTCAGTCCTCCTTACAGCGTCTCGGGTGCGAGTGAGACGATCTTCATGTACTTGTGGTCACGCAGCTCACGCGCGACGGGCCCGAAAATACGGGTGCCTTTGGGCTCACCCTCTTTGTCAACCAGAACGCATGCGTTCTGGTCAAAGCGGATATAGCTACCGTCCTTGCGACGGGTGTCCTTGGCGGTGCGAACGATAACGCAACGAACGATGTCGCCCTTCTTCACCGAACCGCCTGGAGTTGCCTCCTGAACAGCGCCAATAATGACGTCGGCAAGGCCGGCGTAACGACGCTTGGAGCCACCAAGGACCTTGACGCACTTTACGCGCCTTGCGCCGCTGTTGTCAGCGACGTTAAGCATGGTCTCCATCTGAATCATGTGACGTTCCTCCGGAACCTAATTTCTTGCGCCACGCAGGCGCAAGAAACAACGAATGTTACTTACTTAGCACGTTCAACGATCTCAGCGAGACGCCAACGCTTGGTCTTAGACAAAGGACGGGTCTCCATAACGCGGACCTTATCGCCCAGAGCAGCCTCGTTCTTCTCGTCATGGACGTGAAGCTTCTTGCCGATAGTCATCATTTTTCCGTACTTAGGGTGGTGCTTGCGGTAGGTAATCTCAACCGTGATCGTCTTCTCGCCAGAGATTGAGACGACGGTTCCGGTACGAACCTTACGCGCATTCCTGCTTTCGGTCTCTGCCATAACTTATCTCCTGCGACTAATTCTGATCTGCGGCTTGTTCCGCAGCAATCTGACGGGTACGCATCTCGGTCTGAACGCGAGCAATGTCACGCTTGACCGTTTTAACGCGGGCCGTGTTATCCAGCTGGCTGGTTGCCATCTGGAAACGAAGATTAAAGAGCTCTGCACGGCCTTCTTCGAGCTTCTTTGTGAGCTCGTCATCGCTCATAGCTTTGATGTCCGTATACTTCATTATTCCTCCCCGTCCTGATCGGCGCGGGTGACAATCTTAGTCTTGATGGGAAGCTTGTGCTGTGCAAGACGAAGTGCCTCACGAGCAACTTCCTCAGAAACGCCATCGATCTCAAACATAATGCGACCTGGCTTGACAACAGCAACCCATTCCTCAGGATTGCCCTTACCCTTACCCATGCGGGTTTCTGCCGGCTTCTTTGAAACTGGCTTGTCAGGGAAAATGGTAATCCAAACTTTACCGCCACGCTTCATTTCACGGGTAATCGCAATACGGGCAGCCTCAATCTGGCGGTTAGTAATCCAGTGAGCCTCCTCCGCACGAATGCCCCAAGAACCAAAGTGCAGACGGGTATTACCCTTTGCCTGGCCCTTCATGGAACCACGCTGAACCTTACGGTGCAAAACACGCTTAGGTGCAAGCATTAACGGCCCCTCCTCTCATTGCGGCGACGAGGACGAGAAGAACCTTCAAGCGCCGGATTTGGTGCGGGCTGATCTGGCATCTTCTCGCCGAGATAGATCCAAACTTTGATGCCGCAGGCGCCCATTGTAGTGCGAGCCGTTGCGGTGCCATAGGCGACAACAGCGCGAAGGGTGTGCAGAGGCACGCGACCCTCACGGTACCACTCGCGACGACCCATCTCAGCACCGTTCAAACGACCGGAGCACTGAATACGGATACCCTTGGCGCCGGCCTTACGGGCGGACTGAACCGCTTTACGCATGGCGCGGCGGAATGCAACGCGCTGCTCAAGCTGCTCGGCAATGGACTCTGCTACAAGGTTTGCGTCAAGCTCAGGACGCTTAACCTCGATAACATCAACGTTAACCTGACCCTTGCCAACCTTGGCAACGCGCTCAAGGTCCGCACGAAGTCCGTCAATCTCTGCGCCCTTCTTGCCGATGACAATACCGGGGCGAGCTGAGAAAATAGTAACCTTGACCTTATCGCCGGCGCGCTCAATGTCAATACGTGCAATGGCGGCCTTCTCAAGGCGCTTCTCAAGATATGAACGGATTGCAAGGTCGTTGCCGAGATTCTCGGCGTAGTTTTTATCGGCGTACCAACGAGAGCGCCAGTTCTCAGTTACACCAAGACGGAAGCCTGTAGGCTGAACCTTCTGACCCATATGTTCCTACGCCTCCTTTCGAGGTGCAACGACAACAGTGATATGGCTCATACGCTTATTGATGCGCGAAGCCGAACCCTTTGCGCGGGGACGGATACGCTTAAGCGTCGGACCTTCATCAACGTAGGCATACTTGACGACAAGGTCGCGAGCATGCAGGTGATTGTTGTACTCAGCGTTAGCAACAGCGGAGCGCAAAACCTTTGCGATGTCAACGGCGGCTGCGCGCGTTGAGAACTGAAGGATCTCGAGGGCCTTCTCGACAGACTTACCGCGTACCAAAGCGATAACGGTACGTGCCTTACGAGGGGCAACGCGCACATACTTTGCCGTAGCGCGAACCTCAAGTGAATCGGTATTTTTAGCCATGTATGATACTCCCCCTAGTCGGCCTTGTGACCACGGAAGGTGCGGGTCAGGGCAAACTCGCCCAGCTTGTGACCGACCATGGACTCGGTGATGTACACAGGAACGTGCTTGCGACCGTCATGAACGGCGATCGTATGACCAACCATCTCGGGGAAGATGGTGGAAGAACGTGACCAAGTCTTGATGACGTCCTTCTTGCCGGCCTCGTTCATTGCAGTGACACGCTCAAGGAGGCGAGTCTCCACAAAGGGGCCTTTTTTGAGACTTCTGCTCATAAATCTACTCCTACTCGTGTCTTACTTTGACTTACGACGACGGATAATCAGACGGTTGGAAGCCTTCTTCGGATCGCGGGTCTTATAACCCTTGGTCGGCTTACCCCACGGGGTAACGGAAGGACGACCAGACGTGTGATTCTTGCCTTCACCACCGCCGTGTGGGTGGTCAACAGGGTTCATGACCGTACCACGAACCGTGGGGCGTACGCCGGCCCAACGTGCACGACCGGCTTTGCCGATAACAATGTTGGAGTGCTCGGCATTGCCGACCTCGCCGATGGTGGCACGGCAGGTGAGAAGCACGCGGCGCAGCTCGGAGGACGGAAGGCGCAAAACGGCATATCCGTTATCCTTACCCATAAGCTGTACGGACGTTCCCGCAGAACGTGCCATTGCGGCACCCTTGCCGGGCTGGAACTCAACTGCGTGCACGAGCGTACCCACGGGGATCTGCTCAAGCGTTGTGCAGTTGCCGGGCTTAATGTCAACATCCTTTGTGCCGGAAACAACCGTGTCACCAACACTTAGTCCCTGAGGACACAGAATGTACGCCTTTGCTCCGTCCACGTAGTGCAGAAGAGCAATACGTGCAGAGCGGTTTGGATCGTACTCAACCGTAGCGACCTTTGCCGGTACGTCATCCTTACGACGCTTAAAGTCGATGCGACGATACTGGCGCTTATGGCCACCGCCCTGATGGCGAGTAGTAATGCGACCGTTGTTGTTACGGCCGGCCTTCTTTGGCAGGGGCTCGAGAAGCGACTTCTCGGGCTTATCAGTCGTAATCTCTGCAAAGTCAGAGATTGTCTGGAAGCGCCTGCCTGCGCTTGTTGGCTTTATGTGCCTAACTGCCATAAAATCTTTCCCTTTCTCATCCGTTGGCCAGCCCGTTTGGGAATGAGCGGGTTGACACCGGACAACCACGGCGCCGCGCGTATCTACTTAAGCGCCATACAAACCCGCATATCTACATGTGCTATATGCGGGTAAAAGAACCGAACGTACTTACTCAGCAGACTGATTTGCAAAAATCTCGATCTGCTCGCCCTCGGCAAGCGTCACGATTGCCTTTTTCCAGCTGCGGGTCTTACCCTTTTGCTGATAGCGCAGACGCTTACTCTTTGGCTTTACTGACAGCGTATTAACCTTGGTCACGTGGACGTTGAAGAGTTTTGCCACGGCAGCGGCAATCTCCTCTTTACCGGCAGACTTTGCAACCTCAAAGGTATACTTGCCCTCGCTCATCAAATCATACGCACGCTCAGAAACAATCGGGCGAATAATAACTTCATATGCGGAGTTCATTATGCAAGCACCTCCCCAAGCTGCTTGGCAATATCTGCAGACATGACAAGTGCGGCGTTATCGATAAGCGAACGGGTTGTTGCCTCAGAGACGCCAAAAATGCTGACCTTCTTAAGGTTACGGAAGGACAGGTAGGTATTGATGTCGTCATCCGGAACAAGAAGGGTAACGCGCTTATTCTCAAGGCCAAGAGCCTTCAGAACAGCCACTGCCTGCTTGGTAGAAGGCGTATCAAACTCCAAGTTGTCAACAAGAACAAGCTCGGAATCGGCAACTTTACCAGAGAGGACAGACCTCATGGCAAGCTTAACCATCTTGCTGTTAACGCGACGTGCGTGGGAACGTGGCGTAGGTCCAAAAATGACGCCGCCGCCGGTCCACTGACCGGCACGAATTGAGCCCTGACGAGCACGACCGGTGCCTTTCTGACGATACGGCTTCACGCCGCCGCCGGACACCTCGTGACGGTTCTTGGTTGAATGGGTACCCTGACGCAAAGATGCAGCCTGGCAGGTTACAACCTGATGCACGACAGGGATATTTGGCTCGATGCCATACACGTCAGCAGAGAGATCAGCGTCGCCGACCTTCTTGCCTTCTGTGTTTTTAATCTCATACTTCGACATGTTGTCTCCTTGTTAGCCTAAGTGTTTGCTTGTAAAGCGGCCCTTAAGCCATGCGGACTTGGACGAGAGCGTTCTTACCGCCGGGGACAGCACCCTTGATAAGCATGAGGTTCTGCTCAGCGTCAACGCGAACCAGCTTGAGGTTCTTAACAGTCACGCGCTCTGCACCCATGTGACCATACATGTGGAGACCCTTGCGAACACGCGCAGGGTATGCGCACTGACCGATGGAACCCGGACGGCGCTGGTTACGAGAACCGTGTGTCATAGGACCACGGGAGAAGTTCCAACGCTTGATTGTGCCCTGAAAGCCCTTACCTTTGGAAGTACCAATGACGTCGACAGCTGTGACTTCAGAAAAGTCAGCAACGGTAACAGTGTCGCCGCATTTGTGCTCCTCACCGGCAGGAACGCGCACCTCGCGGAGGTAACGCATAGGCTCAACACCCTGAGCCTTAAAGTGACCGGCCATTGGCTTGTTGACATGCTTCTCAGAAATGTCACCAAAGCCGATCTGTACGGCATCATAGCCGTCTGTCTCTACAGTTTTTACCTGCGAGACCGTGCAGGGGCCAGCAAGAATAACGGTAACGGGAACGACGTTGTCGTTCTCATCCCATACCTGGGTCATACCCAGCTTGCGGCCGAGAATGGTATTCACCATGCTCTTTCCTAACTCTCGGTGGTCATGGGACCCTTATGGGCATATCGGATGCCCTTCCCCAGCGGACCACTTCCTGTACTATGCTGCTTTTAGACATACCTGTCCCATTCGAGCAGCCTGTCTACTTTACGCTTGTTCGAGATCTTTTACAAGCAAATTTTTCAAATTCGTGTGCAAAATGTGATACTGTAGCTGCAGATTCCATTTGCATGGTCTTCTCGCCGCGTGTTTTGCGAGGTCAAACCCCGCTGCCGGGCGTATCTACCGTGTATTTTCGTGTGTATTCTCATGTGTGTTCTCGTGTGTATTCTCGTGTGTGTCCTCACATGTGTTCTCGCTTTTGAGACAGGCGCCATTTCACCACCCCGTACCTATTTCACCACTAAACGAGAAGTTTTTCACATTTCCCGCAAATCGACTGTTTGCGGGTGGTTTTTGAAAGCAAAACGTATGTTTAGTAGTGGTTTTTCTCGAATTTGGATGTTTAGTGGTGAATCAAATCACCCGTAAACATCCAATTTGGTACCAATCTGCTGTCTCATATGAAAGGCACAACTAAAGTAGAACGACTGCCTGCGGATTTGCAGACAGCCGTTGATATACAATTTCAATGATCATGGCAAGTAAAGCGAGAAGGTCTTACGAGCATGATCATACTGCCGAGTGCTGCCAAAAATGCGCCAAGTATGGCTTGGACTGCCATACTTACTGCAAGTTTGGCATATTTGAACCATACTTGCTGCAAGTTTGGCATATTTGAACCATACTTGCTGCAAGTCTGGCAGCGCTGTTCCGGCAGACTAAAGCAATCAAAGAGCTTCAAGTATCTCGCGCAAAAACAAAACCACCTGCATAACAGGTGATTTTGGCGCATATGCAAGTTCGTTGCATCTGCGCGTTGCTCGAACTCAACAGGCTAAAGCCTTGAATAAGCTTTGGAGCGGAATTTCTCACTGAAACCCGCTCCAAAGTCCTCTATTGCTCGAATATGGAAACGCAAACCTAGATACGGGCAACGGCCTTAATCTCAACCTTGGCACCCTTGGGAAGCGCTACCACCTGAAATGCTGCGCGTGCAGGATAGGGCTCAGCAAAGAACTCGGCATAGACCTCGTTCATAGCACCAAACTCGTTGATGTCGGAAAGCAAAACCGTAGTCTCAACAACGTCAGCCATGGAAGCACCGGCTGCCTCAAGGATGTTTTGAATGTTGGTAAGGCTCTGACGTGTCTGGGAACGAATGTCCTCACCGGCGAACTCACCGGTTGCAGGGTCAACCGGAAGCTGACCGGATACGTTAATAGATCCGTTTGCAGAAACGGCTGCAGAATAGGGCCCAACTGCTGCAGGTGCTTTGTCGGTAACGATTGCTTTCTTAGTCATAAAATTCTCCTTCTTTCCGCTCAAACACGAGTGTGTTTGAGCAACACACAAACTCTTCTGAGCGAGAAGTACCTCAAACGCACTTCTCGCACAATACTACATATTGGCGCCTAAACGGAACTATCGTTTGACGTATGCGCCTGGCTTCGCACCGGTTGGCTCCCCGTCAACCACTGCCAGCTCTCCGTTGACAAAAACGTATGCCGGACGTCCGTGGACCTCAAAGCCCTCGTATGGCGTATAGTCAACGTTTTGATGCTGGTTCTTCTCGCTGATGGTCCACGTCACACTTGGATCCCATACCGTCACGTCGGCATCTGAGCCAACACGCAGGACACCCTTGCGCGGATACATACCAAAGACGCGCGCAGGTCCCTCACTCATGAGACGGGCAAAGTCTTGAGCACCCAAGCGGTTCTCAAACGAGGTCATGATAAGACCGGGTCGATGTTCTACACCAGGACCGCCATTGGGAATATGCGTGAAATCATCGATGCCGCGATCTTTTTGACCGTGAAGATTGAAGCTGCAGTGATCGGTAGCAATGGTATCAATCTCGCCGTCACATACGGCCCGACGCAATGCCTCAATGTCGTGCGGTTTGCGCAAAGGCGGGCTCATAACGTACTTGGCACCCTCAAAGTCACTCTCAAGATAGCGCGAATCATCCAGCAACAGATACTGCGGACAGGTCTCAACGTCCATCTTCACCTTGCCACGCGCCTTGGCCGCACGAACCGCTTCAAGTCCAAGCGCACTGGACAGATGCACGATGTTAATACGGGCATCGGCAAGCTCCGCTAAATAGCACAGACGAGAAATAGCCTCTGCCTCACAGGCAGCCGGACGGCTCATGGGATGGCCTTCGGGGCCGGTAATACCTGCCGCTATCATGCGCTGCTGCATCTCATTGACAAGAGTGCCGTTTTCGCAATGAACGCACAAAACACCGTCAACATCACGGATGCGCTCAAGTACCTCAAGCGTCTGAGCGTCATCCAGGCGCAGATGATCGTAGGCAAAGTAGGTCTTGAATGAGATAACGCCGGCATCACGCATAACCTGCATATCAGCCTTGGCTTGATCGTTCCAATCGGCAATGGCCATGTGGAACGCATAGTTGGCGGTGCAGGTGCCGTCAGCGCGCCGGTGCCACTCATCAAGCGCTTCAATCAGCGTCATACCCTTGTCTTGCGTGGCATAGTCCACAATCGTGGTGGTACCTCCACAGGCAGCAGCGCGCGTCCCCGTCTCAAAGCTGTCGGCCGTCCAATCCATGCCCGTCCAGCACTGCATGTGCGTATGGGCATCAATGAAGCCCGGAAATACGTATTTGCCGGTGGCATCGATAACAGCGTCATCTGCGCTCGCCTCGTACGTACCTCCCACCTGGACGATCTTCTCGCCATCCAGCACCAAGTCTCCACAAAAGACGCCTTCAGGCAACACAAGAAAGCCGTTCTTTAATACGTTCATCAGTCAACTCCCAATCTCTCGGTCGTTAAACCGCTTATAGATACCGATGTTTTTGTAGCCAGAGCAAGGCGTTCAAGTTCGGCGGGGGTGTCAACGTCCATGAGCTCCTCGGCACATGTCGCCTCAACAAGCACGGCTGACGCTTGATACTCCGGGTGTAGCGCAAACACGCCCGAACCTCCCGTATCTCCTTTGACCTCGCGCAAAGCATCGAACAGGACGGCGGGAAATACCACGGGGCTTCCCGGCGTCTTGTGCCATGCCAAACGCGAAACTTTATCCGGCGCTGCCTCAAAGCTGGCGAGAAGTGCCCTCAGACTTACAGGGCGCAAAAGTGGCTGGTCACCCTGAAGAAACACCGCTCCCGACCACGGCTTTCCAGCCGCAGCGTCAACGTTTGCCTCTTTCATCCCACAGCGAACGGTATCGCTTTGAAGTGTGCCGGCATGAAGCACACAGCGCGCGCCAAGCCGCCGACACAGAGAGACCACCGGCGCGTGAAACGCATCATCAACGCTTGCCACGATGGGATCCAAGCCCGCGGCTTGAGCCGTTTCAATAACGTGCCGGATAAGGGGCTTGCCGTCCAACTCTGCCATAAGCTTGTTTGAGCCAAAGCGCCGAGACGCACCGGAGGCCATGACTATGCACCCGATTCGTGTCATAGCATGGCCTCCTTTCAGATATGTGAAACTCTAATTACGCCTGGAACCAGCGAGGGGTATTCCCCTGTTCAAGTGCTTTAAGTGTAGCAATGGGGTCCTTTGCCTTCTGCAAGAAAATCATTGCAGCAATAGCGTATGGCTTGTAAGAAGCCTCTTTGTAAAGACCGTCGCGGTGGTAATCAAAGACCTCATTAGCAACCTCGCCGTGCTCACAAGAAACACCGTTGATGTCTGCAGGCAGTGGGTGCATATAGATGGTATCCATACCATGAGCCGTCTTTGCCATAAGATCGGCCGTGCAGCACCAGTCCTTGTGAGTGGCGTTTTCAGCGAGAAGCTCCTTCTCCAGAGCATCAATACCCGCATCATCGCCAGCGGCGTAGAGATTGGTACGCTTCTCCATGGCGGCATACGGAGCCCAGCTCTTAGGAATGACGATGTCAGCGCCCTCGAAGGCCTCTGCCATGTTGTACGTCTTCTTGAAAGTTGCCCCGGACTCGGCGGCAAACTTACCGGCCACGTCCACAAGCTCCGGCATGAGGTCGTAGCCCTCGGGGTGTGCCAAGGTAACGTCCATACCAAAGCGAGGAAGAAGAGTGATGAGAGACTGCGGGCAAGAGAGCGGCTTGCCGTAGGAAGGCGAATATGCCCACGTAACGGCAACTTTCTTACCACGAAGATTCTCAAGGCCGCCAAACTCGTTGATAAGGTAGAGGATGTCGGCCGTGGACTGAGTGGGGTGATCCATATCGGACTGAAGGGATACCAGCGTTGGACGGTGATCCAAAACGCCATCTTCAAAAGCCTGCTTGACGGAGGCAGATACCTCACGCATATAGGCGTCGCCCTTGCCGATGAACTTATCGTCACGGATGCCAATGACATCGGCCATGAAGGAGATCATCGTCGCAGTCTCGCGGACGGTCTCGCCGTGAGCGATCTGAGACTTACCCTCGTCCAAATCCATCAGCTGGAGACCAAGAAGGTTAGAGCCCGATGCATAGGAAAAACGCGTGCGAGTTGAATTGTCGCGGAAGAGCGAAACAGCAAGACCTGACTCAAAGAGACGGGTGGAAATATTGCGCTCGCGAAGATTGCGCAGTGCATCGGCAACTGCATAGAGTGCCCTCAGCTCATCGGTTGACTTCTCCCACGTCAAAAGGAAGTCCTCGTTGTACATCTTGGAAAAGTCAAGCTTTGCAAGCTCGTCAAGATACGGCTGGATGGTGTCGGCCATAGTAGATCCTCTCGTTGAAATTACCAGTCCCATAAGGGACGTCTACCTGAACAAACGGCGAGAAGTACGTGCTTTGAAATCCAGTGCTTTGAAATTTGAGGTGCTTCTCGCCGGAAAACTCTACATCGGGCGGCTCCAATGTATGTGAGGAGTGGGTTGGAGCCGCCGATGCGTATGAGGGGGGTAGCTTACTTGATATCGTTATCGGTCAAGCTGGCGCGGAACTCAGTGGCATCGCCGGTAACGGCAGAGCCATCGTAGAGATTCAGAGCTGCAACATAGAGAGCCGCGCAGGTAGGAAGATCCTGCTTGAACGTGATCTCGTTGGGAGCGTGTGCCTGAGACTCAGCGCCCGGTCCAAAGCCAACGCAAGGAATGCCGTAGCGGCCCTGGATGGAAACGCAGTTTGTGGAGAATGTCCACTTGTCGCACAGAGGACGACCGGTGCGGGTTGCCATGGACTTCTCGCAACCAATGCGCTCATCGCCAAAGAGTGCCTTGTGAGCATCAACAAGAGCCTTAACGTGTGGTGCGGACTCTTTGTTAATCCATGTTGGGAAGTATGCCTCAGTCTCATAGACCTCGCCGGTCCAGGAAGGACGGTCATACATATACATGGAGACCTTGACGTCGTCGCCATATTTCTTAACGGAAGGAAGCTCTTCAATCTCCTTGAGGCAGCTCTTGTAGGTCTCACCGGCAGTCATGCGGCGGTCAATAGAGATGGCGCAGGAGTCTGCGACAGCGCAGCGAGAAGGACTGGTGAAGTAGATCTGGGAAACCGTGCAGGTACCGCGACCAAGGAAGCGGGCATCCTCATAGTGATCTGGGTTGTACTTAGGATCAAGCATCTTTGCAAGACCACGAATGGCAGTGGACTCCTCGGCATCGTTGTTATTAAGTGCACGAACGTCGTTAATGATGTCGGCCATCTTGTAGATGGCGTTGTCACCACGCTCAGGAGCAGAACCATGGCAAGAGATGCCCTTAACGTCAACGCGGATCTCCATGCGACCACGATGACCGCGATAAATGCCACCATCGGTAGGCTCAGTCGAAATAACAAACTCAGGCTTGATCTTATCGACGTTATAAATGTACTGCCAGCACATGCCGTCGCAGTCCTCTTCCTGAACGGTACCAACAACCATAACCTTATAGCCCTCAGGAATGAGGTTCATGTCCTTCATGATCTTGGCAGCATACACACCGGCGCACACGCCACCCTCTTGGTCGGAGCTACCGCGTCCACCAATGAGCTGGTCATCCTCAAAGCCCTCATAGGGATCGAAGTTCCAGTTATCACGATTACCAATTCCGACGGTATCAATGTGGCCATCAATAGCGATGATCTTATCGCCTGTGCCCATGAAGCCCATAACGTTGCCGAGGCCGTCAACCTTAACCTCATCAAAGCCGAGCTTCTCCATCTCTGCTTTAATACAGGCAACAACCTCGCCCTCTTCTGAAGATTCACTAGGGTGTGAAATCATGGCGCGCAAAAATGCAGTCATATCCTTTGAATACTTGTTGGCCGCATCCTTGATTGCACCGTAATCCAAATCCTTCATACATCCTCCTTTATTCTTGGAGTGAAGCCGGGATCTTCACTTCCTTCAGTACCCAACTCGTCTTAGAAGCAGATGTGCATTCACAGAGATACATAAGCTGTTTATACATCTGTCCTCGTGTTACAAACCTTTTTTCTGCTTACCAAACTTTTTGTTTGGTACCATCAATTAAAGCACTTGTGGCCGGTATTGCAAGAGAGAAAGAGCAAACTTCTTGTTTTCTCGGCAAGCGGCACCTTTCAAGCGGCAAATGGACTGTACCCACGATAATTCTGTGTAAACGATGGTTCCGTGCGATAAGCGCTACGCAACGCAGCGATTAGCGAACCTCATCCGTTGACTGCCACGCACCATCCCATACAATCTCACGATACCGTAGCGGATCGGTGTCGCCTTCGGTTGAGAAGAGAAGAACCTTGGAATCTTTGCCAAGCTCAAGTGCACTACGGAGCTCTTCGTATGCAGGATCACCCATAAGCGTTGCAATGACTCCCATGCCGACGGCGCCGGACTCGCCTGATATGACTGCCGGATCGCCCGCAACAGGAGCCGCAAGCATACGCATACCCTTTGCGGATACCCAATCCGGGCACGAAATAAAGGCCGTTGCGTGGTTGCGGAGAATGTCCCAACCAATGGTATTGGGCTCTCCGCATGCAAGACCCGCCATAATGGTTTGGAGATCTCCTCCAACGATACGAGGCGAGCCATCGCCTGCAAGAGCTCCTTGATAGAGACAATCTGCAGCGCCGGCTTCCATAATGATAAATTTTGGCGGATTTGACGGGAAAAGATTCGTAAAATAGCCAACCATGGCCGAAGCAAGAGAACCAACGCCGGCCTGTACAAAAACATGGGTTGGACGATTTACTTCAAGTTCACGGAGCTGCTCTGCGGCTTCGTTGGCCATGGTGCCGTAGCCCTGCATAATCCAGGATGGAATTTTTTCATATCCATCCCACGCAGTATCCTGAACGATAACGGCATGTTCGGTTTCTTCCGCTTCTTTTGCAGCAAGGCGGACGCAGTCATCATAGTTGAGTTCTTCGATGGTAACCTGAGCACCCTCTTTTGCAATGTTGTCAAAGCGCGTCTTGGTAGAGCCCTTGGGCATATGAACTACGGCTTTTTGACCCAGGCGATGAGCCGCCCATGCAACACCACGGCCATGGTTGCCATCAGTTGCGGTAAAGAAGGTTGCCTGGCCAAAATCTTTTTGGAGTTGCTCTGAGGTGAGGTAGTCAAAGTCACATTCCGCAACATCTTTGCCCGTCTCATCGGCAATGTAGCGTGCCATCGCAAAAGAGCCGCCAAGCACTTTAAAGGCGTTCAGGCCAAAACGATACGATTCGTCTTTTATAAACAGGCCACCCAAACCAAGATCTGTAGCCATGCCTTCAAGGTTAGCCAGAGGTGTCACAGAATACTGCGGGAAGCTCTTATGGAATGCACGAGCTTTTTTGACATTCTCAAGCGACATTACCTCAAGGTTCTTGTCCTCGCTTTGAGGCATTTTGTTGCATACCCACTTCATCTTTGGCTGCATAGTACAAACCCCTTTCTCTCCCCTATTCTTTAACGAGCATTGCATACAAGCATTACATACCTAGCGCACTTCAGCATCTTCCATATCATTGTACGCGAGCGGACGAAGGTTCTTCTCATCAGGCATTTCTTTGTTCTCCGGCGGCAAAACGCTGTTCAAGATGATGGCCATGATGGCGCAGGGCGTAATAGCCGAAGTGCCAAAAATAGTATTCACCCATGCAGGCATACCAGGACCGGTGAGAGACCCTGCAACCTGCGCAATTCCAAGGCCAAACGCTACCGAAATACCAAAGACCGTGCATGCACGCGGAGTCAATCCGTCTTTGACAAGGATTCGGATACCGTTTAAGGTAATCGTTCCAAAAACGCTGATGGTAGCTCCGCCGATAACCGGCTGCGGAATCATTAAAAGCGTTGCCGAGAGTTTGGGACAAAGACCTGCCGCAAGAAATACAAAGGCGGCTCCACCAAAAACCCAACGATTGATAACGCGGTTTGAAACGATGATACCGACGTTTTGACCAAAGGCCGATGTTGGAAGACCGCCAAAAAACGACGAGATAATGCTGACTACGCCTTGAGCTTTAATGGCGCCGCCAATCTCCCGCTCATTTGGCATACGATCCATGCTGCCGGCCGTTGCCGCAGAAAGGTCACCGATAAGCTGTACGTTTACCATAACGTAGACTACGCCAAGCGTAATGCAGGCAGCCGGATTAAAGATAATTTCATACGACATAAACCTTGGAAAAGAGAACCATGAAGATGAAAGAACTTCCGAGACATCCACCATACCAAAGGGAATGGAAATAATTACACCGGCAATAATTCCAAAGAAGATTGAGCCAAGTTTTAAGACACCCTTGCCAAAGTTTGCAAGGAAAAATACTACGGAAAACGTGAGAAGCCCCACTATCCAGTTATTGATGCTGCCGAAATTTGCTGAGCCGGCACCTCCTGCCATGTATCTAATGGCCGTCGGATACAGCGAGACGCCGATGGTAAAGATGACGGTACCCGTTACCAAAGGAGGAAAAAGCCATTTGACCTTTGAGTAAAACATGCCGAAGAGTATGGCGACAACACCGCCTACCAACTCGGCGCCAAGGAGCGTAGGAAAATTAAACTGAAGCCCGACCGCTTGAAACGCCGGCAAAAATGCAAACGAAACGCCAGTCAAAATCGGAAGTCCGGAACCGATGCGTCCAAAAAGTGGAAATTGCTGCAATAAGATATCAATACCGGAAAGGATAAGAGCCACTTGGATGATGGCCGTTTCTTGATCCGGTGTAAAACCACACGTTACCGCAATCATCATTGCAGGCGTAATGACACCTGCAAAAGAAGCTAAAACATGTTGCAGTGATGTTGGAACAAGGTCTTTTATCGGCGGAAATCCACTCCTGCTAAAGAGCGCTGCGGATAAATCATGATCGGCAGTTTCGGATGCCGCTACTTCTGACGTACTCATAAAGTCCCCTCTCTGGAATTACCCACGTCTTTTGTAATTCCATGACTATTTCAAAATAATAGTGAGCAAACCTTACAAATAGTTTGAAAATTAAAAAAAGATTACTAAAAAACCGTAAACGGTAGCTTTCAACGCATAAGCGGTCATTCAGAGAACTTGAACTTTGAGCATACGCGTAACCAACGCACCATGCACCTACGATGCACAAGATTCGCTACACTAAGAGTGACCGTTAAAACTGCCCAGACAGGAGAAGAGATGATAGACGTTACTGAAGCAAGGGCACTTGTCAAAAAAGCCATCCCAGGCAGAAGTCGCGCCGAAGCCGACACACTTTCTACCGCTGCCATCAACTGGGCTATTAAAAATCTTATTGGCCGCACCGAAGCTCGCATACGTACCTATGCAACCTATGGAAAGACAGCCCTTGCGGTAAAGATTGCCCCCGGTGTCGAAGATGGGGATGGAAGTGGCAACTCGTTTTACAGCGACCTGGTTGCGGAAAGCAACACCGAAGTTGCCGACGCCATTGCCGATCTCATTAATGGTCGCGAGCAGACGCTCCTCTCGCCCATTCAAGTTTCTCGTATTCTCAACACTTATAATGCACGCACCGTAAAGTTTGTACACTCTCTAAGGCAGCTGGGTTTCACGGTTAAAACCGGCAACGAACCCTACGGCAATACCTGTCTTGATAACAGTACCATCGTTGTCATTTGGGAATAGGACGTATTTCAAAAAGCGGTGCCTGTAGATGCAGACACCGCTTATGTATGCCCTTAGCGAATGGCTTAAAGCAAACGTATCGCTTATGCCTCGGTATCAATAACCAATGGCACAAACTGGAACGTATCCGTATCCACATAGCCGCGGTTGGTAAGGCGCAGGCTTGGAATGCACGCCAGCGACAGCAGGCCCATGGTCATGAATGGAGAAGGCATAGTACAGCCCATGTTTTCCCATGCAGCCTCAATGTTATCAACATCGGCCGCAACCTTCTCAACATGCTCAGGACTCATCAAACCGCAGATGGGAAGCTTCACAAGACCGAGAATCTTTCCGTCCTGCACGGCAACTTCACCGCCGCCGCACTCAATGAGCGTCTTTGCGGCCAATGCCATATCGACATCATTGTCGCCGACAACAAGCAGATTATGCGCGTCATGGGCAACCGTTTGAGCAAGGGCACCATGGATGCCAAAGCCCTTTACAAAGCCATATGCATACGTACCGGTATCGTGATGGCGCTCAAAGACAAAGGTCTTGAGAAGATCCTGCGACGGATCGGCAGTCAGGCAGCCATCAACAATGGGTGCTTGAGCCTCGGTGCTGCCGGTAATGGTGGAGCCGGGGGCCACCACCATAGACCTCACGGTAGCAAAATCGCCTGAAAGAGCCTTACCGTCTGCATCAACGGCCGGAATGTGGAAGGTATTCTCGTCAATCTTGACGGAAACATGCATGGTGTCCGTCATCCATGAAGGATATACGTAGCCGCCCGCCTCAAAGAGAGCTTTACCGTCTTCGGCCACAACCTCACCATCGATGATGGTACGCGTTACACGGAAGTCTTTGAGATCCTCAAGGAACACAAGATCAGCGCATTTACCCGGAGTGACGGAGCCCATGTCCTCGCCCATCTGGAAGTAGGTGGCAACGTTGATGGTAACCATCTGAATGGCGGTAACGGGATCAATACCCTCGCGTACCGCCATACGAAGGATTCGGTCAAGGTGTCCGTCAGAAACCAGCGTGTTGGGATGGTTGTCGTCGGAGACAAGGTTGCACAGGCGCGTATCAATCTTGCCGTCTGCAACAGCCGGAGCAAGATCGTGGAGGTTCTGCCATGCGGAGCCCTCACGAATCTGGGCATACATGCCAAGGCGCAGTTTGGCAAGGACATCTTCCGCCCTGATGGACTCGTGGCAAGAAGAAACACCGGATGCGATATATGCATTGAGTCCACGGTCCGTCTCGCAAACGCTGTAGTGACCGGTAGCAGTACATCCGGCTTTCAGTGTTGCGTTTACCTCCTCAATGGCATTGTCCTGGCACGAAAGGATGCCGGGATAGTTCATCATCTCTCCGAGAGCGACCACACCGTCCCAGCTCATGGTTTCCTCAACACCCGCAGCATCAACGCTTGCACCGGTATCCTCAAAGCCCGGAACGGCTGGAACACAAGATGGCGTGGTAATCATTGCTTTCAGCGGAACCTTTGCGGCAACTTTGGCAACTTCGGCGACACCTTCAAGACCGGTTACGTTGCAAAGCTCGTGGGGATCCCAATAGATACCCGTGGTACCATGAGGCACGACGGCGCGCGCATACTCGTCCACTCCAACCATGGAGCTCTCAACATGGATGTGTCCGTCCATAAAGCCCGGTGCTACAAGAGAACCCTGAGCGTCAATAACACGGGTCTTCTCGCCAATGCAATGCTCGGCCGTATAGGGGGCAATGCCCACATACGCCACGCGCCCGCAGGCAATAGCGATATCGGTATCCTCAAGAATCTCATGCGTAGTAACGCTAATCAGGCGAGCATGACGGATAACCAGCTCAGCGGGCTCTTGTCCCTGTGCAACCCTAATAAGGGTCCTGTTGCACTCCCACAAAGGCATCTTACAAAACTTGTTAAGCATATCGGTCTCCCTTCGGTGCGACCATGAGTGATGCTAAAAACATCGCTACTTATATTGAAAAACAAATGGAACTGCCAGAACAGACCTAACCGGACAAACGGTTATACAAAGAAGTACTTGACAATAAACAGCAATGCAATGACATACATGGCAATGCTGACCTTCTTACGGCGCTCTTTTCCTCCCAAGGCATTGATGATTACATATGAAATGAAGCCCGTTGCCATGCCCTCAACAATGCTGTAGGTAAACGGAATGGTAAAGAGACAGATAAATGCCGGCATTGCCTCTGACATATCGGAAAAATCAATGCTTAAAAGCGAAGATATCATCAAAAATCCCACAATAACCAAGGCGGGAGCCGTTGCAAATGAAGGAATTGCCAAGAAAATTGGCGAGAGGAACAGCGCAACGCCAAACATGATTGCCGTTACCAAAGAGGTGAGTCCCGTCCTGCCTCCTGCAGCGATGCCGGCGGCACACTCAACGACGGCAGTGGTTGCAGAGGTGCCGGTAGCGGCTGCGGTCATGCAGGAAACGGACTGCGACACAAGAGCGTTCTTAAAGCGCGGGAACTTACCGTTATCGTCAAGAACACCGACCTTAGTGGCTGAGCCCACAAGGGCGCCGAACGTCTCGGAGATGTTGGTAAACAGATAAGCAATAACGATGGTGGCAAATCCTACGCTGAATACCTGCGAGAAATCCATCTTAAGGAAGGTAGGTGCCATGGACGGAATGGCAAGGCCGCGAGAAAAATCAGGAATGAGGCTACCGTATCCGGCAGCAGGATTGGGAACGTAAATACCTGCAAGCTGGCAGATGAGACCCAGACCCCAGGTAATGAGAATACCAAGCAAAATGTTGCCCTTGACGTTATAGATCATGAGGAGTGCCGTTATTACGATACCCAAAAGCCCCAAGATGGCGGAAACGCCTCCTGTAGAGAACGTACCGGCCTCCATGCTGCCGTGGAAGGGGAAGATGGTTACCAAGGTAGAAGGACTGTCAACGACAATGCCGGCACTCTTGAGGCCAATAAAAGTAATGAAGAGTCCGATACCGGCAGTAATGGCAAGCTTCAAGCTGTGCGGAATTGCATCGAGAACCAATTCTCGAATCTTGGTGAGCGAGATGATGAGGAAAATGAATCCCTCAACGAAAAACGCCGCAAGAGCCACTTGCCAACTGTATCCCATGCTCAAAACAACCGTGTAGATCATAAACGCATTCAATCCCATACCCGGCGTAATAATGAAAGGATAATTTGTCGACAGCGCCATAAGGAGCGTGCCCAAGGCAGATGTGACCGCCGTGGCCGTAAAGACCGCGCCACTGTCCATACCACCGGCGCTTAGTATTGACGGGTTGACTACAAGAATGTATGCGATAGTAACAAATGTGGTAATACCAGCGATTACCTCGGTTTGAATATTGGTATTGTGCTCTTTTAATTTAAAAAATGACTCAATCTTACCCTTCATGAGCACACCCCTCCTAACTACTCGTTTTATGTATCCCTGTACTGTGACGGTTGTATTTCTCGCTTCCCTCTCCGCCGAAATGACATGTTTTAGAGCGCATGTCTCTATACACCGCTTTTTGCGCATACAACCGAAATCACAAACGACGGGCATATGCGCTCAAAAAACATACCGAACTTGGTGAAGCAAAAAACCGAGGCAACTCTCGAAATCAAACAAACAATTTGTAATGCAAACTAAAATACTGTCATGAATACAATACAGCTCCCCTTTATAAAAAGAGGAGCTGTATCGGTGATTGGTCGAAAAACGCAGGCGACCGGTAGTTTTTTTCAGAACCGTATATAAAACTTACAGAACCCTGACACCCGCAACATACTTCTGAGCTATGGTTCCGCCCTCACTTGAAAGGTACGCAAAGCGTTCAATACGCTGTGCAATATCCAGCTCACGCACGCTGCGAATACCACTATCATCCAGTACGAGAGCATCGAATTCATATCCTTCGGCAAAGCTGCCAACCTTGCCAAAGAAGGAACCTCCACCCAAAGTGGCCAGATAGAATGCCTCTTGAATGGTCAGAGGGGCAAAGTCTTGATCAACGCATCTCCAGCGCAGTTTGGAAACACCTGCGGCATCGGAGATTGCCCTGAACATGGAAAGATTTGCTCCGCCGGCAACGTCGGTACCAAGTCCAACGTTCAATCCCTCGTCCAAATATCTCTTGATAGGCGCAATTCCGGACGAAAGGAACATATTGGATTGCGGGCAGTGGGCAATATAGGTACCCGCCTGCTTCATAAGAGCAATCTCTTCATCGGTCGAATACACACAGTGCGCCATGACGGTCTTGGTTGAGCCACCGAGAAGACCAAAATGCTCGTATGTCTGGCCGTAGCAAGTTGACCAAGGACACAGTCCTTTAACCCAGTCGATTTCCGAGAGATTCTCCGAGAGATGGGACTGAACCGGCAGACCATACTCCTGCACCAAATCGCCAAGGCCTTTCATAAGCTCATCGCTGCAGGTTGGCGTAAAACGTGGGGTAAGAATGGGAAGTGTATTTTTGTACGTTCCCTTAACCTCTTCAATCCACTTTCTCGTGGCCTTAAGAGAAGATGCTGCGGAGTCCTCGCAAAGAATCTTGGGGCTATTGCGATCCATATTCACTTTACCCACATAGGTTTTAAGTCCCGTGGCTTCAAGCTTATCCATAAGAAGCTTTGTTGCAGGAACGTGCAGCGTTGCAAAGATGACGGCACGAGTAGTCGGAGAATGCATAAGATCATCGACAAAGATGTCATACGCTGCAGAAGCATATTCCAAGGCCTCGTATTTACTCTCTTCAGGAAACGTATATGTATTGAGCCAGTCCAAGAGTTCCAAATCCATGGCAATACCACGGAATGTATACTGCGGAGCGTGTACATGTATGTCATTTAAGCCTGGCACAATAAGCATATCGCTGCAGTCCACAAGTGGAAGACCATGGTACTTCTCGGGAAGCTCATCAAATACACCCTGAGAAACTCCATTCACACAGACAACGTATGCATTTTTGCGAGCGTCAAATTGTGTGGGAGAAGCGCTGTAACATATATCACCCTTCAAAATGAAGGAGCATCCAGATTTCTTATCCATAAGTTCTCCTAAGCTGTAATCGGCCAAAGCAATTTTTCTCTATTCATTACGCCTTATATAAGGATGTACTTGATAAGAAATGCAAGAGCCAACACATACATCATGGGGCTAATCTTTTTGCGCTTCTCCGAACCGCAGAAGAAATTCACCGCTACGTATGAAATAACGCCAAGATACATTCCCTCGGCAATGCTGTAGGTAAAGGGCATTGCGATGACACAGAGAAATGCAGGAATACCCTCAGTAATGTCATTAAAATCAACGCCAAACAAAGCGCCCATCATAGAGAAGCCCACGACCACCAATGCCGGCGCGGTAGCAAACAGAGGGATTGCCAAGAAAAATGGAGAAAGCAACAGAGAGAGTAAAAAGAGCACTGCTGCCACCAAAGACGAGAAGCCAGTGCGTCCACCCTCTGTGATACCTGCGGCACATTCAACGGGAACGCAGGTAGGTGAAATCCCAAAGGCCGCAGAGAGCATCGTAACCAAAGACTGTGTTGCAAGGGCACCTTTAGCCTTACGAAGACTGCCGTCGCTCTCAAGAAGATCTGCCTTTGAAGCAAGTCCCAAAACGGTACCGATGGTATCAAACAGTGACGTAAACAAAATAGCAAAAACAACGGTTAAAAATCCCACTTCCCCAATATGGGAGAAGTCAAATTTAAACAAGATAGGAGACAAAGAAGGAATGGAGATCCCTTGCGAAAAATCGGGGATCAGACTCGCAAAACCTGCATCCGGCTGTGGGACATACACGCCTGCAAACTGGCAAATAAGCCCAAGCCCCCACGTAATAAGGATACCAAGTAAAATACTCCCCTTGACTCCTTTTGCCATCAGCACGGCCATAACCAACACACCAACAAGAGCCAAAATAGCCGAAATACCTGCGGTTGAGAACGTACCTTCGGCAAAACTCGTATGGAAGTTAAGCATACTCACAAGCGTCGCAGGATTACTTACAACAACGCCGGCACCTTTCAGGCCGATAAGGGCAATAAAAAGACCGATGCCGGCGGTAATGGCAAGCTTGAGACTGGATGGAATTGCATTGATTACCATGTCACGAAGCTTCGTAAGTGACAAAAGCAAAAAAACAGCACCTTCCACAAATACCGCAGCCAAAGCCGTCTGCCAGCTATATCCCATACCCAATACGACGGTGTATGCAAAGTACGCATTAAGACCAAGACCTGGCGCCAGAATAAAGGGATAATTTGTTGTAAGCGCCATCATGCAGGTTCCTATAAAGGAGGCGAGCGCCGAAGCCGTAAAAACGGCTCCGCTATCAAGACCGGCAGCTGAAAGCACACTGGGATTAACTGCCAAGATATAGGCAACCGTAACAAATGTTGTCATACCGGCAATAAGCTCAGTTCTTACTGATGTTCCCCTCTCTTTGAGATGAAACCACTTCTCAATCGTTGCTTCCATGTAAACCACCTTTCAAAAAACCTATCCTCACTCGCACGAAGCGAATACCTCCTGTTGCATTAAGCCTCGGGTGTCACGGCATCCTCGCCAACCATGCCGTTAACAAGATTGACGGCCTTCTCGACTGCATTAATAACATCCTGGTAACCCGTGCAGCGGCACAGGTGTCCGGAAAGCATTTTTCTGATTTCGTCACGTGAGTACGTTTTTCCGGTGTTGACAATCTCCATGGTACTCATGATGAGACCGGGAATACAAAAACCGCACTGCACGGCGAACTCGTCAACAAAAGCCTGCTGAACCGGATTAAGAGTGCCGTCAGCAGCCTGAAGGCCCTCAACTGTCAGGATGTCCTTACCTTGCGCCCACTCAGTCAGATAGAGGCAGGTATCGGTAGCTACGCCGTCAATGAGAACAGTGCAGGCGCCGCACTCTCCCACCTCACAACCACGCTTGACACTGGTGAGACCCAGTCTGTTGCGCAAAGTATCCAGAAGTGATTCACGCGGATCAAAACCAACCTGAACTTCTTTGCCGTTTACCGTACATTTGAGAATTTTGTGATCCATTACAGTTCAGCCCCTCCCCTGCGAGCTGCTTCAGCAAAGGAACGCTTCGACATTTCCTTAATCAGCTGAAGTCTGAATTCTTTTGATGCACGCCAGCTGTCGCGCGGATTGGTGTCGCCAGCCGCAAGTTCGCCGATCTTCTCGACAGCCTCAGCAACGGGCATACCACGCAGCGCCTCTTCAGTGGAAAGTGCACGCATCGGCGTTGGTCCTGCAACGCCAAAGGCAAGGCGAATATCCTCAACGGTCTTTTTATCTGCGCTGAGCTTTACCAAACAGCAGCAACCCATCGTAGCAATCTCAAGAGCCCTGCGTTTTCCATACTTAAAATAGTAGCCGGTAAATCCCTCATAGTGGCTCTTGGGAATCCTGATCTTAACCAGAATCTCATCACGCTTTTTTGTAGAGCGACCAGGACCTGCATACCACTCTTCAATGGGAATGGTTCGTGCACCTTCAGGACCCTTAACATCGAGAAGCGCGCCGTACGCATAGAGAGTGGATGCGGAGTCGGCCGATGTGGCAGCATTGCAGACATTTCCTCCGATGGTGCCTGAGACACGAAGCTGAGGACCTCCGGGAGTATCGCAAGCCTCTCCCAACACCGGTACGGTCTCTTGGATAACCTTGCTTGTGGTTACATGATGGAACCATGTGATTGGTCCTATCTCAACGGTACCGTCCGCGCTAAGACTGATGCCATCAAGCTCATCATGAAGCTCATGGATGGACACCAGATGGGCCCCGGCAAATTTGCCTTCACGTATCTTTACCAACACGTCAGTACCGCCGGCAACCACGATGGATTCAGAATCTTCCGAAAGAGCTCGGATTGCGTCATCAACGCTGGTGGCACTATACAATGATTCGATATCGTACATTTAAATCAGCCCCTCTCTCTTAAAGCCCTCGAACAAACGTTGAGGAGTCATGGGCTCTTCGTAGAACTTAACTCCGGTTGCATCCAGGATGGCGTCGCGGATAGCCGCAGCGGGAGAGATGGTCGGCGTCTCTCCTACAGCCTTATTACCGTACGGTCCCGTAGGATCATCGGTCTCTACAAACTGAGCCTCAAGGTCTGGTACATCCATGGTCGTGGGGATCTTATAATCCAAAAGCGTAGGATTAAGAACGCGAGCGTTCTTCGGATCTACCAGGATTTCCTCGTAGAGGGCAAACCCGATAGATTGCGACATGCCGCCATGAACCTGCTGCTCCACAAGCTTGGGATTGATGAGTCTGCCGGAATCCTGTACGTTAATAATCTTGTTGATGGTGACCTGACCCAAGGGCATATCCACCGTAACGTCTGCAAAGCTGCAGCCGACAGCGATCGTGTTGGAGTGTATGTTGACGGTAGCGCGCCCATAGAGCTGATCGTTGTGCTCCATGTTGTAGTACGCCTCAAGGGCAAGCTCCTCCAGATCACAAACCTTATCGCCAACCGAATCAAAGATTGCATGGTCATGCAAGTCAAGGGTTCCCTGTGCATTGGGATATATATACGATGCAAATTCAAGAATCTTTGATCTGAGCTGCTCGCCCGCCTTCTTGACGGCCGTACCTGAGACATAGGTCTGGCGAGAAGCATACGCACCTGAGTCATACGGGGTTACATCGGTATCTTGGAATGAAACGATATGCACGTCTTCACTATCCACTCCGATAGCCTCCGCTGCCATCTGTGTAAAGACCGTATCAGCGCCCTGGCCAATCTCGGTTGCCCCCATCTGCAACTGAACGCTGCCGTCTTGGTTAAGCGTTACTGCAGCCGTAGCAGTCTCAAGCGCAAACGGTGCCACCGCCGTCTTATAGACAAAGCATGAAACACCAACGCCGTGACGGATGGGACTAGTCTCGTTTGCATACTCTTTCTTCTTTTTATCCCACTCGATATACGCCTTGCCCTTCTCGATACACTCAGGCAAACCGCAGGTATTTGCTGCAACATAATGTCCGGGACTGAACTCATCCACATAGCCTTTTTGAATAGCATTGGCCATACGGAATTCAATGCCATCCCAACCCATGTCATACGCGATATCGCTCATGAGACATTCTGCAGCCCAGTTACCTTCGGGAACACCGTACGCACGCATAGCACCTGTATGAGGTCCATTGGTGTGAACGGTCCATGCCTCGCAGGAAATGGCATCCTCACACGTATGATAGAGCCAGCGGAACGTATTGACAGAATTCAAAATCAGGGCGTGACCGTGGTGGATATAGCCGCCCGTATTAGACCATGCTTTGATGGAGCGAGCATGCAGGTGCATATCATCATCCACGCTTGCCTCAACATCAAAACTCTTGGGCTGACGGCCGCTTGTAGCATAAAAGAGCTCTTCACGGCTAAGCTCAAGCTTTACACACCTGCCGCCTACCTGATGGCAGAGCCATGCATTCAAAGGCTCGTAATGAACGTCTTGTTTCGTGCCAAATCCGCCGCCGATATACGGTTTGATAACTCGAACCTTTCCCCAAGGAATACCCAGCGCCTGGCCAATCACACGACGAACGATATGAGGAATCTGCGTTGATGAAACGCAGACAATCTTGCCATTTTCCTCATAACAATACGAAACACAGGTTTCAATATGAGCCTGGCTCTGCTCGGCTGTCGTGAGATGAGCTGAAAAATAATGATAGGCAGGGTCGTGCAGGACCTCATCGACACTCTTGTAGCCTTTTTTAGCAAGGTCGTCTTCGCTGGTTTGTACATGCGTGTGTGCGACCACATTGTCGGGCTTTCCTTCTTGAATAGGATGCTCAGTACCTGCAAGAGCCTCCTTGGGATCGTAGACAACCGGCCACTCTTCATATTCAACTTTGATTTTAGCAAGAGCCCTGTCGCAGGCTACGGTATCCTCAGCAACAACAGCGGCGATATTGTCTCCATAAATACGTACGCGCGCATCAAGAAGTTTACGATCGGGAAGATCGCGTTTCTCGGCACGTGAATCCGCGTACCACGGGTGACCAGCCACAGGATAGGGATGTTCCGGTACATCAAAGCACGTATAGACGCCAACAACGCCGGGTACCTTACAAGCCTCAGACGTATCGATAGATTTGACAATGCCATTTCCTATGGTTGCATGCAAAATCTTCGCTTCAAGGCACGGTTTGGGACAGAGGTCGTCGGTATAGTTAGCACGACCGGTGACCTTGTCATACGCATCAACTCGTATGAGCGGTCTGCCAACTTCTTTTAATTTCTTCATCAAAACTCCCCTTCCTGCAAATAAAGTCTCGGTGCTCTTGCGTCAGACAAAAGGGCGCCGATCCTATAAGTCCGCACATTTTACAGACACGATATGTGCGATGACGCACGCACAGAGCTTTCAAGGTCAGACGCACCTACCTGTGCGCCTGACCTTATGACGGCGCTTTACAACGGCGCCGATTCTTACACGAAAGAGCCGTCGGATATCTTCTTGACAATCTCTTCATACTGCGACTTAACGTCGGCAGAAACAGCATCGGAATAGGTACCCACGGCCACGCCACCGTTGGAAAGGTCTCCGTACACCGTCTTCTTGCCAAACTTGCCGGCTTCAATGTCATCAAGGACCTCATTGGTCATCTTGACGTTATCGGTCACCACGGAGCAAATGATGCAGGGGCTATCCTTGGTAATGTCTCCCGGCTGTCCAATATCGTAGCGGTCACTGCCGGCTGCAACCAAAGCTTCACGGGCACCCGTATCAACGATTGAAGCATCGCCGAACATGACATCGATATTCTGAGTGCTGATCATACCGCTTGCAAGCTCCTTGCCCTTGGCGGCATCAGAGAACGATCCCGCATAGGCAGTGGTTACCTGAATGCTTGAGTCCACCTTTTTGGCCGCCTCGGTATATCCCTTAATCTTGTTCTTTGTGGTGTCAAGCTCAACGCCGCCGATAAAGCCGATGCTCTTGGTCTTTGTCATAAGTCCGGCAAGGGCACCCGCAAGCTGACCTATCTGGATGGTGTTTGGAATAGTGCACTCAATGTTTGCAACATCGGAGATCTCATCGTTAAAGATGCAGAACTTGGCATCGGGATTGTCTTTTGCCACCTGTTTTACATCGGCGGTGTACTGATTTCCCGGAGCAACAATCAGATCGTAGCCCTGGTCAACGTAGTTTTGCATGGTAGAGACCCAGTCTGCCTGAGCAACGGACTCAGAATATGCCGTCTCCCAGCCGTGCTGCTTTGCGGACTCAACCATGGCACCATAGCAGCTTGCGCCCCAGCCACCGTCATTGACGGGGCCGTCTAAAAACATGGCAACTTTTTTGGTCTTCTTGGACGAATCCCCACCGCCCGATGAGGTTTCTTTGTCGTCACAGCCCGCAAGGGACAGACCCGCGGTTGTTGCTGCCGCCGCTCCGAACAGGCCCAAGAAACCACGACGACTCACGTTACGATAATCCATGACTTCCTCCATTCAATGTACCGGAACCCTTTCCGATACTTCTTTATCTCAGCGACAGCACCTGTCGCACAAACCCCACACCAACATATATACGTACAGAGCTAACGCGACTCCCGGTAATACGGTTGACCGTTCGCCTTAGGACCAATCTTTCCGGCCCCAAAAAACACAAGTGCCAAAATCGTAAAGACATATGGGAGCATCTGGAAGAATTGATACGGAACCTGTTGCGCAAAAATCTGCAAATTGATCTGGAATCCGTCGAAGAAACCAAAGAGAAGGCAGGCGCCCAAAATACCCTGCGGACTCCAACGGCCAAAGATAACGGCAGCGAGGGCGATAAAACCACGGCCGGCTACAATACCATCAGCATAGGTAGAGGTATATACCAGTGTCAAAAATGATCCGCCGATTCCTGCCAAGGCACCGCAAACAATGCACGCCAGATATTTTGTCTTGATAACATTTACGCCAAGCGTCTCTGCTGCCTGAGGATTTTCTCCTACCGAACGATAGCTCAGACCGGAGCGGAACTTCGTAAAGAAGATAATCGACAGCGGAATAGCGAGATACGCAAGATATGCGAGAAGAGACTGCCTAAAGAAAATCTTTCCGATAAAAGGAATATCGCTCAAGAACGGAATGGCAATAATGGGCATCGAGGCACCTTGGACAAGTCCCGAACTATCGCCAAAGATAATCTTATATGCAAACATCGCAATGCCGGGCGTGAGAATATTGATAGCCATACCCACAACTACCTGGTTTACGCAGAGCGTAACGGTGCAGAAGGCATAAATGAGGTTTACGAGCACTCCTGAACATGCTCCCACCAAAACGCCAAGCCAAAGATTGCCGCTCTTATATGCGACGACAAAGCCAATAAAGGCACCAATGGTCATAAGGCCGTCAAGACCAATGTTTACAAGTCCTGCACGCTCAGAATAAAGCTCACCAAGAGCCACCAGCAGAAGTGGCACGCACATTCTTACTGAGGCAGCAAAAATATCAGGAAGCGCAGCAATAAGAGCATCCATTATGCCTCCACCTCCGCTTTCTTAGAGTCGTTGCTCTTCTCGTCTGTCATCTTTCCTGTAATTGCAGGAAGAAGAACAGCTTTGATCTTAGGCAGCTTTAGCATGGCAATACCGGAAACCGCAAAGATAATGATAAGAGCACGAATAATCTCGGTAATGGCAGTAGGCACCATAATGCCAACCTGCATGGAAGTGGCTCCGGTAGTAAGCATTCCAAAGAAAAGTGCAACTACCATAGAGCCTATAGGATTAAGCTGGGCAATAAGCGCAATGGCTACGCCATCAAAGCCAACTCCCGTTCCAAAACCGGCAAGCAGACGGTACTGCTTACCCAAAATCTCGACAGACCCTCCGAGGCCGGCAATGGCGCCTGAAATAATGAAGGAAAGCACCATGAGTTTGCCAACCGAAAAACCATTCACACGAGATGCAATGGGATTAATACCAACCGCGCGGATCTTAAAACCAAACGAGGTCTTAAAAATGACGTACCAAAGGAAAAACGCAAGAAGGATTGCAAGGATGACTCCTACGTGAAATTTGGCAATACGGGGCAGTTGTGCACTATCGGGGATAGGAAGTGTCTCGGGGTTGTCTCCACCACGGAAAGGTCCCGTATAAACCCAGCTCATGAACAAAACGGCCACATAGTTCAACATGATTGACGTGATCATCTCGTTCAGACCTCGAGTTATTTTCATGATGCCAGGAAGCAAGCCCCAGATGCCCCCAACCACAATTCCCACGAGAAGTGCGACGACAATGGCCACTATGCCTTCAAGATGAAAACCAAGAACCGTCATAATGGCGCACGTAGCACCCATGACAAACTGGCCTTCTCCTCCCAAGTTGAAAACACCACACTTGTATGCAAAGGCAGCGCACAATGAGGTAAAGATCAGAGGGCATGCACTCATGAGTGTTTGTGCAATACGTGACTTACTGCCCACAGAACCTGAGAACAAAAGCGCGTATCCCTTAATAGGATTTTTGCCCAAACATGCAATGATAATGGCACCGATTACGAGCGCCAAAATAATGGAAATAACCGGAACGAGCGCAGAAATAAGATGCTCTCTGTTGGTTCCCCCAAAAACGCTAAACGTTTTCTTACTCACGAGACTGTCCTCCTGTCTGGCCTGCCATAGCAAGAGAGATTTCTTTGACAGGTGGATTATCACCGGGATAAATTCCCATAATTTCACCCTCAAAAAGAACAACAATTCTGTCGGATAGCTTCAAGACCTCGTCAAAGTCCGCACTAATAAGCAACACCGCACAACCAGCATCACGTTGCGCAATAATCGAATCATGCACAAACTCGGTAGCCCCAATATCCAAGCCACGTGTTGGATACACCGCAACCATAAGCTTGGGATTTCCGTCAAGCTCACGGGCAAGAATAACCTTTTGCTGATTGCCGCCCGAAAGACTGCGGGCAGACTGATTCACGGAGACGCAACGAATATCGTTCTTCTCGCGCATATCTTCTGCGTATTGCTGAATCTTATCGGTTCTCAACCATGCGCCATGACCAAAGGAAAAACGCTCCGATGTAGTCTGCTTAAGAATCAGGTTGTCAGCAATAGACATGTCTCCCACAAGACCCATTCTGTTGCGGTCCTCCGGGATGTTTGCCATGCCAAAATCGATGAAATCTTGCGGCGAGAAGAGCGCAACTTTACCCTCTGTTGTCTCTACTTCACCCTTTTCAGGTTCAACAAGACCGGTAATTACCTGTGCAAGCTGAGATTGGCCATTGCCGTCAATACCTGCTACACCTAATACCTCTCCTGCATGAATGGTCAAAGACACGTCCTTAAGACCGCCGTGTTTGATTTCCGGATGAAGCGCTACGTGTGTCAAGGTCATGATTGGCTGATCGGAGCTGGTGTGTTTTTCGTAATAGCTTTCCGTAAACTCTCGCCCAATCATAAGATCGGCAAGTTCCTGTTCGGTTGTATCGTTGATATTCACCGTTGCAATGGAACGTCCGGCACGAAGCACGGTTATGCTGTCAGAAATGCGCATAACCTCACGCATTTTATGAGAGATGAAGATAATGGATTTACCCTCAGCCGTCAGGGAGTTCATGATATCAAAGAGACCCTCGACCTCAATGTCGGTGAGTACGGCGGTTGGTTCGTCAAGAATGAGGAGGTTGGCACCGCGGTACAAAACCTTGAGAATCTCAATTCTTTGCTGTTCACCAATGGACATCTCGGAGACCTTTGCGTCAAGGTTGACCTCAAGGCCATAGCGAGCAGCCAAAGCTTCAATATCTTTCTTGTCTTGCTCTTTTTGCATAATAGGAGATGTGTGCATCTTGGTTCCGAGGATGACATTTTCCAGTCCTGTCATGGCCTCTATCAGCATGAAGTGCTGATGCACCATGCCAATTCCCTGCTCCACGGCATCACGGGGAGAGTCTATCTTGACTTCTTTTCCGTGCATGAATATCTTTCCCGCCGTAGGAGTATAAAGACCCATAAGGCAGTTCATGAGCGTTGACTTGCCCGCGCCGTTTTCTCCTAAAAGGGTATGCACCTCCCCTTCTTGGATAGACAAGCTGACATCACGGTTTGCGTAAAATGAACCAAACCGTTTGTCGACGCCCTCCATCCTGAGAAGCTCTCCCATACCGTACCTCCTCTTTTAACGCATATCGATCAAATCAAACACAATTACGAACACTTCATGAGAACGCGCACAGCGCAGCTCACATTGCATCACTTCTTAGCTTTTGGCTTGCTGTAATACGAGTCTTCCATGGGAAGTTTGGTGCGCATAACGTGATCCAAAGCGTAATAGGCATTTGCGACAGCAGGCGCTGTTGGAATCGTTGCAATCTCACCGATACCCTTGCCTCCATAAGCAACCGGAAGCAGGTGTTCCTTCTCGACATAGATTGCCTCAATATGAGGGATATCAGGAGCATGGAAGAGTCCAAGCGTGGCAAACTTTGACTTGGGTACACAGTCTTGGAGCTTGAAGTTTTCCGTAGTTGCATAGCCAAGAGACATCAAGACGCCGCCTTCAATTTGCCCTTGGATTGCAATGGGATTGATGACCTTGCCCGAATCATGGGCGGCGTATACATCGGTAACTTTGCCCTCATCATCAAGCACTACGCATGTGGTAGCAAAGGCATAGCAAATATGACTCTTGGGATTGGGTTTGTCGGCACCAAGCTTATCGGTTGGCTCAAAGTATACGTAACGGAATTCATGACCTTCAAGCTTCTGAAGACCGGCAACGGGGTCTTTTGGATGGACGCCTCCACCTGCAATCAGTGCCTTTCCGTCTGCATAGCCAACGCCTTCATAGGAACGGCCGTCGGAATAGACGATGGTCTTACCGTCACCGTTTGCCTCAACGGGCTCAGCAGACACTTCCTTACCGGCTTCAAGATCCAAAAGAGCATCGCGCAGCAGGAATGCTACGCCACGGACGGCCTCGCCGGTAACCACCGTCTGACGAGAACCGGAAGTAGTACCTGAGTCAGGCGCATTTTCCGTCGAACATTCGCCGTTGACGATAACCGATTTGGGAAGCCCCGTTGCTTCCGCCACATCCTGCAAAAAGACCGTATTGCAGCCCTGACCGATATCGGAGGTGGCAGAATAGACGACAACCTTGCCGTTTTCGATGCGGATATTTGCGCGTCCCGCATCGGGGAGTCCGACGCCAACACCCGAGTTCTTCATGGCGCATGCAAGACCGGCGTGGTCTTTGTGTGCCTCATATACGTCTTTAACCGCTAAAAGTGTCTCTTTGAGGGCAGTGGACTGATCGCAGATCTGTCCATTGGGAAGCACGTCTCCGGGAGCAACCGCATTTCTCCAGCGCATCTCCCATGGACTTATACCAACCTTCTCGGCGAGAAGGTCTATGAGCTCTTCAAGGGCAAACTCAGTTTGACAAACGCCAAAGCCGCGGAATGCACCCGCAGGCGGATTGTTGGTGTAATAGCCAAAACCACGGATGTCGGTATTTTGATACTTATAGGGACCGACCGCATGCGTGCAGGCACGCTCAAGAACCGGACCACAAAGCGAAGCATACGCGCCGGTATCAAAATTGACCTCACAGTCAAGACCAGTTAAATGACCCTCTGCGTCGCAACCAAGGGTAAAATCAGCCTCCATGGCATGACGTTTTGGATGGAAGGCCAAAGACTCGTTGCGCGTAAACTTACATTTGACGGTTCGCTGATATTTGTATGCGGCAAGTGCGGAAATATGCTGGACGGTAACGTCTTCCTTACCGCCAAAACCACCACCTACCAGCATGGTTTCAACTACCACACGATCAGGCGTCTCATCCCATCCAAACATGTGCGCGACTTCTTTGCGCGTATCATAGGCACCCTGATCGGTGGAAAGGATTTTGACACCGTCCTTATACGGGAATGCAACCGCACATTCAGGCTCAAGGAATGCATGCTCGGTAAAAGGTGTCGAGAAGTGCCTGGTTACGGTAAAGGCAGAGTTTTCCAGCGCCTCTTTTGCGTTGCCGCGTGTGATATGACGGCTTTGACAAAGATTGCTCGTTGCTTCTTCATGTACCAGTGGCACCCCCTCGGCACGAGCCTCATAGATATCACGTACCACCGGAAGCTCTTCATACTCAATTTTTACGAGTTTCTTTGCGGCTTCCAAGGTCTTCTCGTCTTCCGCCACAACCATGCAGAGCGCATCGCCCATATCGCGCGTAATGGAACCTTCGGCGATAAAGACATCCCAGTCCTGCTGAATATGCCCAACCTTGTTTACAGGCACATCTTCGGCTTTAAGAACACCAATCACACCCGGCAGAGCTTCTGCCTCCGAGACGTCAATCTTTAACACGCGCGCACGAGGATACTTGGAGCGCACACATGAGCCGTATGCCATATCAGGATACTCAACGTCCGTAACGTCATCGGGATATTTGCCATAGCCAAGAACCTTGGGGCGCACATCGACGCGAAACGCCTTAGAGCCAACGCCGTAGTTGTCGCCACGCTCAAGCTCCGGATCAATCTGTTCTTCTCCGCGCAAAATACGCGCAGCCTTCAAGATGCCTTCGATAATTTTCTTATAACCGGTGCAGCGGCAAATATTATTCTTAATTGCCTCTTTGACTTCATTCTCAGAGGGATTGGGATTGCGGCGGATAAGCGCCGCCCCGCTCATAACCATACCGGGAATACAAAAACCACACTGAACTGCACCGACGGAGCCAAACGCGTATACAAAGGCTTCTTGCTCTTCATGGGAAAGACCTTCAACGGTCTCTATAACCTTGCCGTTTGCGCGTTTGGTATTCATAACACAGCCGCGTGTGGCAACCCCGTCAATAACAACCGTACACGTGCCGCAGGCTCCCTGCGAACAGCCGTCCTTTACGGACAGCAGGTGTAAATCATCACGAAGAAAACGGAGCAGCGACTTATTCTCAGTCGTTGTAACCGTCTTGCCGTTCACCGTAAAGGTGTACCGCTCAACCTCTTCAACCATGTGCCTCTCCTTACGTGCTTGGGAGAATGTTGTGTGTCGTACCCCAGGCCCGCTCGTTAAACGATTGTCTCATAGCAAGAGCACTATCAGACATCTATCACATTAAAACAAAAATTTAGACTACCTAACAACTTTTCGGTGACCGTATGAAAGTAAGCGGCAAGCGAGAAAAAACTTGTTTTCTCGCTTGCATTATGCTTTTTCTAGACACTCATAAGATAGCTATATGAGTCCCGTACCGTAACAATCATCCTGCGAATATTCTCCGGAAGACCGCAAGCTTCATCATCAACGTTATAAATGGCTGCGCTGCCATCAAGACGAACCAAGAAGCCGTCTGCCGTGGGCAAGAAGCCTTCGTTTTCGGAATTGTCAAAGTCTTCGCGACTCCAGAATGCAGTGAACTTATCCTTATATGGACGGCCCTTAGAGTATGGGCAAAAGACCGCACAGTTACCGCATTCGTTACACATACCGTCAACGTGAATAATTTGCTGCTGGCGGATGCCGGGAACCTTAATGGCAACATTTGCACGGTTGGGGCATACCTCAACGCATGCCTCACATACCGAAGGACAAGAAAGACAACGTGACTGCTCGCACGCATCAGTATCACCGCAAAGCTGTCCACGCTTACCAAAAATCTTAGCGACGTCTTCCTCAAGGTTGGAAAGTTCCTTGCCTGAGAAATTAAAATCTGCAATGGCAACGGCTACGGTCATTGCATCTGCAATACCTTTGACAACAGTTGCTGGACCACGGCGTCCATCACCAACTGCATAGACGTGCTCAAGAGAAGTCTGAAGATTATTGTCCACAACTGGACGGCCCTTCTCGTCAAGGGCAATTCCAGAGGTGGTATAAAGATTAGACTCAATCTGCTCACCAACTGCCGTAATAACAGCAGTTGCAGGGACTGTAACAAACTCGCCTGTTCCCTCAGGACGACGACGACCAGACTCATCAGGAGCGCCAAGTTTCATTACCTCGCAGGTAAGCTGGTTATTGGCCAAATCTCCTGGGGCGAGAAGCTCCATGAACTCCACACCGTCATCAATGGCCATCTGGAGCTCTTCCTCATCAGCAGGCATATAGCGCTTGGTACGACGATATACCAGACGTACATTTTGTACACCAGCAACACGCTTTGCTGCACGAGCCACATCCATAGCAGTATTACCAGCACCGATAACAACTACGTCAGTACCAAGGTTAACGGACTCAGGTGTACGCTTAAACTCCTCGAGGAACTCAAGAGCATCCAGAGCCTCACCGGACTTCAAGGTCTTACGACCAGGAGCCCATGCACCGATGGCTACTACAACGTCGGTATAACCCTCAGAAAGCAGAGTATTTACATCTGCAACCTCAACGCCTGTCTTAAAGGTTGCACCATATGCCTGGCACAGCTTGACATCATTATCGATAGCTTCCTCAGAAATACGGAAACCAGGAATAACGTGACGAACAATACCACCAAGCTTATTGGTACGTTCAAAAACAACTACTTCAATACCTGCGCGTGATAAGAAAGATGCCGCCGAAAGACCAGCGGGGCCACCGCCGATAATAGCAACCTTCTTATCCTTAACCACACCACGAGAGGCAAGTGTTGGAAGGACTTCCATAAGACCGTTCTCTGCGGCGGTAAGTTTGCAGCTACGAATATGAACATGCTCATCAACGTAATTGCGCATACAAGAATTGGTGCAGGTGTGAGGACAAATAGTACCGGTAATAAAAGGAAGGGCGTTGCGCTCAAGAATGATGTGTAAAGCGTCAGCATAACGACCTTCATCTACTGCCTTAAGATATCCTGGAATGTCCTGATGAATTGGACAAGAATCACGACATGGCGCAATAAAGCAGTCAGTCAGCGGAAGTGCCCCGCGCACGTGACGATCAGGTTGTGGCTTAATCTCTTTGTGATAACGTGCATTTTTGAGCGAGCTTTCAAGCAAAGCAGATACCTTTGCCACATCAACGCCAGAAAATGCTTCCGTATTTTCATCTGCAAAGAGTCCAGCAATCTGCGTCATGCGCTCATAGCCACCAGGCTTCAAAATGGTAGTTGCCATGGTAACAGGCCAAATACCTGTATCAACAAGATCTTTAATATTGTTGTAGTCTGCACCACCAGAGTACGAAATACGAAGCTTACCATCAAACTGCTCAGAAAGACGCTTAGCAAGTGAAAGTGACAAGGTCCAAAGAGAACGACCAGACATATACATTTCTTCGCTTGGTAACTCACCACGAGTAACATCTACTGGGAAGGTATTGGTAAGTTTGACACCAAACTCAACACCCTTTTCTGCGCACAGTTTCATAAGACGCTCAAGCATAGGAACTGCGTCAGCCCACTGCAAATCTTCCAGGAAGTGATGGTCATCAAAGGCAATGTAGTCAAATCCTAAAGAATCCAGCGTTTTACGTGCGTACTCATATCCCAAAAGTGTTGGATTGCACTTAATAAAGGTATTGAGGTGCTTCTCGGCAATGAGATAAGAAGCAATTCGCTCAATCTCATCTGGAGGACAACCATGCAGAGTTGACTCTGTAATAGAATCTGAAATACGAGAAGGAATGGAATCAATAAATGCCTCGTCAACATTGTGGAAGCGATTAATGTTAGCTTTTGCCCATGCAATCGCCTCCTTAAATACAAGAGTCTCAGAGGCATCCTTCATGTCATTTATATATTTATCTACCTTAGGAGTTTTAATTCCTTCAAGGTCATAACCAACGGACATGTTAAAGACAAAGCCATCAGCATCTCCCAGACCAAGCTCTTGAGAAAGAATATGGCAAATAATCCATGCCTTGACATACTCATCAAATGCCTGAGGTACGGTTAACTCTGTAGACCACTCACAGTTGTATCCCTCATCGGATGCCAAAATACAAGGCTTATTAACACAAGCTGAAAGCTCTTCTCCATCCATTTTCTGAACTGTTTTAAGCTCAAAGAAACGAGCACCGGTAACATATGACGCTACGATATTCTGTGCAAGCTGTGTATTAGGGCCTGCCGCAGGACCAAATGGGGTCTCAATTTTCTCGTTAAAAATAGGACGAGCAGCTCCAGCTGTCTTGGCAAATGCATGAATTCCAAAGATAGTCTTCTGATTTTCGTACTCATCTAAAATCCAATTCATCAGATGGTCGAATTTCATGGGACGCATAATGTCGCTCATTTTGGTTCCTCTCCTTTTAACCAATGTGAGTTATAGTCCCCGCACTTATGGCGTCCGCGGGCGACGCCTTATTTGCGCATATGCGCAAGGCGAGAAGAACTTCGCGGTTCTTCTCGCCATACCGACTTAATACTGGCGACCGTTGAGCTCTCCCCAGAGCTTCTTAGCCTCACCCATGGTCCAAGCGTTAATCTTGTCCTCATCAAAGGCAACAAATTCGCGATCTTTATAGAGAACCTTGCCGTTGACAATGGTAGTGCGGCAGTTCTTGCCCTCAAAGCCAAAGAGCATGTGACCGTCGATATTCTCGTCAGAGAACGGCGTGAACGGTTTGTAATCAAAGATTGCAATGTCGGCGGCGGCACCCGGTGCAAGCTTACCCAAAGGCTTGCCGTTAGATTTTGTGGAGAAGTACTTCTCGGCCATCTTGACATTGTTCTTGAAGAGCATGGTCATAGCCTCAACCCAGCCAACATTTGGCATGCAAGCGTTATGGCGCTGCATGGGTAAGAAGACCTTCAGCGATTCAAGCATATCGTGCGTGTACGCATCGGTGCCCATGCATACGTCAATACCGCGCTTGAAGAACTCGAGCACCGGTGCGCACCCAACCGCGTTACCCATATTGGATTCTGGGTTGTTAACAATGCTGGTGTGAGTGGCCGCAATGATATCCATATCTGCAGGGGTTACGTGAATGCAGTGGCCAAGCATGGTTTTCTCGCCCAAAAGGCCGTGGTCAAGTAAGCGATGTACCGCAGTGGTTCCGTGATTGAGGGCGGAATCATACACGTCGTCCATGCCCTCGCAGACGTGAATGTGGAAGCCGGTCAGACCGTTGTTGGCCTCAACCATCTTGTCCAGCGTCTCGTCGGAAAGCGTAAAGAGCGCGTGCCCGCCAAACATGGCGGCAATCATATCGTCGTCTTCATCGGCAGCCCATTTGGCAAACGCAACATTTTCAGCAATGGCTTCATCACACTTTGCCTGTCCGTCACGATCTGATGTCTCGTAGCAAAGGCAGGCACGGATACCAAGCTCTTTTGCAACGTCCTTAATGGCAAAGAGCGAATCGGGGATCTCGCAGAAACTGGCATGGTGATCAAAGATGGTAGTAACACCATCACGCAGTGAGTCAAGAATGGTTGCATAAGCGCAGGCACGGGTGCCGTCCAGCGTCAGATGACGGTCAATGTTCCACCACTGCTGCTCAAGGTTTTCAAGGAAGTTGTGAGGGTTGCAGTCTTTAATGGCAAGACCACGTGCTAAACCAGAGTAAATATGGGTGTGACAGTTGATGAGGCCCGGCATAATAACACCGCCATGCGCATCAAGTTTTTCTGCATCGGGATAGGCAACTTCAAGTTTCTCACGCGTATCGACAGCGACGATCTTATCGCCATCAATTGCTACGGCGCCATCTTCGATGTACGGATGAGCTTCGTCGCGCGTAATAACAC
>ERZ772956.82-NODE-82-length-80260-cov-6.246431_pt1 | contig 80260 bp, 64 predicted proteins | sample MGYA00580683_ERZ772956 | MGnify/ENA primary metagenome ERZ772956 (study PRJEB29015, sample SAMEA2738077) | human oral metagenome | biome: human oral; feature: human-associated habitat; material: saliva | place: China | collected 2212 ... | reverse complement strand
CCCCCGCCGATAAGACCGGAGTTCCGGGTTGTGTGTTGGGTTTGGTGTTGTTTTTGCTGAAAACACACACCCAAACTTTTGTTTGCGTTCGGGGGACGCTCGTCCTTAAAGGTAGTCAAAGACACGCCTGCCGTTAGGCGACAGGCATACTAGAACTGCACCTACCCGGCTAAACTTGATACTAGGTTTCTACGTATATTCTCAACTAAACAGGATGGTTTTGATGGCGCAACGCTTTGATGATTCTCGTTCAGGCGGCGATAACCGCAATCAGGGGCGTGGCGGCGACCGCCACAGTGCCGATCGACGTCGTCGAGATGACGCACCGCGCAACCGTTCTGGAGCACGTGACTACCGCAGTGAAGGCCAGCGCGGATACTACCGCAACCAAGACGAGCATGGCCGCGACCGTCGCCATGATGGCGAACGCTACGGCGAACGATCAAACTCCCGCTACGGTGAGCGCCGTGAAGAGCGTGGCTGGCGTGATGGCGAACGCCGTGAAGGCGGGCGTAACTGGCGCGATTCGCGCGACAGTGGCCGCAATTGGCGTGATGGTGAGCGTCGCGAAGAGCGTCCCCGCCGTGAAGAAGGCCACCGCGACGAGCGCAATTGGGGCGATCGTCCGCGCCGCGACGGCGAACGCTCAGACTTCCGTCGTGGCCAGGGCCGTGGTGGCAACCGTAACGGTCGTTTTGACCGTGACCGCCTGCGCGGCGAACGCCGCAACTCGCGTCCACCCCAGCGTAACCGTGTGCCCGAGCCGGAACTGCCTGAAGACGTTAGTGCCAAGGACCTAGACAGCGCTGCCCGCATGGGGTTGCGTGCGCTTAGCCGCCTTAACGCCGAAAACATTGCCCGTCACCTAGTGATGACTCAGCGTCTGCTAGAAACCGACCCGGAAGTCGCTTACGCCCACGCTCGCTATGCTGCCTCACACGCCGGCCGTATCGCTATTGTGCGTGAAGCTGCCGGTATCGCCGCCTACGTGGCCGGACTGTACTCAGAGGCGCTGCGTGAACTGCGCGCCGCCCGTCGCCTCAGCGGCATGGACACCATGTACCGCGCCATGGAAGTTGACTGTGAGCGTGCCCTGGGCCGCCCTGACGCCGCACTGCGCTCAGCCCAGAACGCTCTACAGCTAGACCTGGAAGACGACGAGCGCGCTGAGCTGGCCATTGTGGTCACCGGCATCTACCATGACCAGGGCAATGACGAGCTGGCCCTGATCACCATTGAAGACGCCATCCGTAAGGCTCCCAAGGACACTGAGACCCTACGTCGCCTGCACTCCGTGCGCGCTGACCGCCTAGAAGACCTAGGCCGGGTGCGTGAAGCTGAGGCTATTCGTGAGCGCATTTACGTGCCCGAAGAGCCCGAAGTGGAGCTGTACGACATTGAGGAAGAATCCGCCCCTGAACTGGCCGAAATTGCTCGCCAGCTAGAGGAGCAGAGCCAGGCTGAGGCTGCTGAGCGTCGTCGTGAGGCTGAGAAGCTAGAGGCTGCCCGCCAGGAGGGTTCCGCCGACGGCGCCGCTGCTGATAGCGAGGCTGCGGACTCTGCTGTGGGTAGTGAGACCGACGTCGTCGACCCCATTGCCGCCGAGGTAGAGGACGTAATCGAAGGACGCAGCAAATGAGCGCCACCCTGCTGGGCACCACCAAGGCGCTAGTTGAAGAATTTGAGCTAGCCCTGCTGGACCTAGATGGGGTGTGCTACTCCGGCGCAGACCCGGTTGTGCATGCCACCGACTCGGTCATGGCGGCCAAAGGCCAGGGGCTACGCACCTGCTTTGTCACCAACAACGCCTCACGCACCCCCGCCCAGGTGGTAGCTAAACTTGCCGGCTTTGGCATTGAGGCAGATGAACAGCAGATCTACACCGCCGCCATGGACGCGGTGGCGCTACTAGCTGAGCATGTGCCGGCCCCCGCAACCGTGCTAGTAGTCGGCGGTGCCGGGGTGGAGCAGGCCCTAACCGAGGCTGGATACACCACTACCCGTAGCGCCCTAGACAACCCGGCCGCAGTGGTACAGGGCTATGACCCCAGTGTTGACTGGGCGGCCATGAGCGAGGCCGCCTACGCCATCACCAACGGGGCCCTGCATGTGGCCACCAACCTGGACTCCACCCTGCCTACCGAGCGCGGCTTTGCGCTAGGTAACGGCTCACTGGTGGCCGCAGTAGTGCATGCCACCGAACGCCAGCCGCTAGCTGCCGGCAAGCCTTTCGCCGGTATCTACACGCGCGCCATCGCCCGCTCCGGTGGCGGCAAAGCCATCGCGGTAGGTGACAGGCTAAACACCGACCACGCCGGGGCCCGCCAATCCTCGCTGCCCTCACTGCATGTACTTACCGGTGTGGCCAGCGCACGCGACGTGCTGCTAGCTCCGCCCCAGTACCGGCCCACCTTCCTGCACACCGACCTGCGCGGTTTGCTTGAGTCCCAGCCACAGCCCCAACGTACCGCTGCAGGCTGGCTGGTGGGCGACGCCGTCGCCAAGGCAGAAAACGCAACCCTGACCCTAAGCTTTGACGGTAAAAACGTTGAGCTGGGCGGCCAGAGCGTAACTTTGAGCCTAAACGCCTACCGGGCCGCCGCCGTGGCTGCCTGGGACCTGGCTGATCAGGGCCAAACCTTAATTAACCTGCCAGACATCACGGTTGCAGAAGCGCATTAATGGCTAGGCTGACCCGCTTAGACACCGAGCTGGTACGCCGCCAGCTAGCACCTTCACGTAACCAGGCTGCCGCGCTTATCAGCGATGGCAAAGTGAAAGTTGACGGTCAGGTAGTTACCAAACCTGCCCGGCAGGTCAACCCGGCGCAAGCCATTTTGGTAAGCCAAGACCAGGGGCCTAACTATGTTTCACGCGGCGCCCACAAACTAGCTGGCGCCCTAGACATCCTGGCCCAGCGCGGGATTGAGGCTACGGTTGCCGGGCGCCAATGCCTCGACGCCGGCGCCTCCACCGGGGGCTTTACCGACGTTTTGCTGCGGCGCGGGGCGGCCCGGGTTACCGCCGCTGACGTGGGCTATGGGCAGCTGGCCTGGTCACTACAAAGCGATCCACGCGTAAACGTCATGGACCGCACCAATGTGCGCACCCTGGCAGCCGGAGACATCACCCCTGCCCCCACCCTGGTGGTTTCGGATCTATCTTTTATCTCCCTGACCCTGGTGCTGCCAGCGCTGGTGGCAGTGGCCGACGCCGCCGCTGACTTCCTGCTAATGGTTAAGCCCCAGTTTGAGGTGGGTAAAGAGCTTATTGGGCACGGCGGAGTGGTGCGTGACGTGCGCCTACACGCCCAGGCCATCACCAAGGTAGCCACCTGTGCCCTAGAGCTAGGTTTAAGCATTGAGGCCGTGGCCCCCTCGCCACTGCCTGGGCCGGCCGGAAACGTAGAGTACTTCCTGTACATGCACGCCGGCGCTGAATGTGAAAGCTCCTTGACCGCCGATAACTTACAAGCTGAGATAGAAGCAGCCATAATTTCAGGTCCGGCTGGAAAAGGCGCGAAAGCTAAGCTTCGCCGCTAAGCCAAGATAGGGGAGGAAGATTTTGGCCGCTGCGCGCACAACCTCACCGCGTAGAGTTTTGGTGCTCGAAATGAATCGAGCCTTGCCCCCATCAACTATCCGTAGCCCGCGTGAACCCTCTAGCTCACAGCTAGACACTGTAGCTAAGGCTTTGGCTAAACATAGGGTGCAGGTGCTACGCAAACGCAGCCAAGCTAACCAAGCCCAGGCCATTGTGGTGCTAGGAGGTGACGGCACTATCCTGTCTGCCGCTGAAATTGCGCGCGAATACGACATTCCTCTGCTGGGGATCAACACTGGCCACGTAGGTTTTTTGGCTCAAGCTGAGCCCGCTGAGATGCTTGACGCCATTGAGGCTCTAGCTGAAGGCGACTACACAGTAGAGCCACGCATGACCCTGGCGGTATCTGTGCGCCAACCCAACGGGGACACCAGCCACGGCTGGGCTCTTAACGAAGCAGCCTTGGAGCGGCGCGACCGGGCGCATATGGCCGAAATTTCTTTAGGTATTGATGGCCACGCCGTCTCCTCATTTGGCTGTGACGGCCTGATTACCGCCACCCCCACCGGCTCAACCGCCTACGCCTTTAGCTGTGGTGGGCCAGTGGTGTGGCCAGACACTCAAGCCATGCTGGTGGTGCCGGTGGCCGCCCACGCCCTGTTCACTCGGCCCCTAGTAATTGGCCCGCATTCACGCCTGGAAGTGCAGGTACAGTGGTGCGGCGATTATCCTTGTGAAATCTGGTGCGACGGGCGCCGTTCCATAACAGCTCCAGCTGGCTCAACAGTGAGTGTGAGCGTGGCGCAGCGCCCAGTGAAATTGATCCGTATTGGCCAGATGCCCTTCTCGGCGCGTCTGGTAGCTAAATTCGAGCTGCCCGTGCGCGGCTGGCGTGAATCTAAGAGTCATTAATGATTGAAACTATTTCCATAGAAAACCTTGGTGTTATCGCCCAAGCTGAACTGCCGTTAGGTCCGGGACTAACTGCCCTAACCGGTGAGACTGGTGCAGGTAAAACCATGGTGCTCACCTCCCTGAAACTACTGTTGGGCAGCAAAGCTGACCCGGCGATTGTGCGCGCGGGCACCCAACGCTGCGTGGTTGAGGGGGCCTTTGCTTTAGAAGAAGACGCCAAGTGCATCCAAATCGCTCAGGAAGCCGGCTGCGAAATTGAAGATGACCTGCTGCTAGCCTCCCGGGTGGTGCCCGCAACAGGACGCTCACGCGCACACCTAGGTGGCCGCGCCGTACCTGCCTCAGTACTTGGCCAGGTAGGCAGCCGGTTAGTGTCTATCCATGGGCAAGCTGACCAGCTGCGCCTGCGTACCGCCGCCGCCCAACGCCGCGCCCTGGACGCCGTCGGAGGTAGCGAGCATGAGCAACTGTGCCGCCAATACAGCGCCTGCTACCGGGCCTGGAACCAGGCCCGCCAAGACCTAGAAACCTGGCGTGAACAGGCCCTGGCTCGTGAAGGCGAAATTGCTGGCCTGCGCCACGCCCTCGAACAGCTAGAAGCCCTAGATCCCAAGCCGGGGGAGGACCAGGCCCTAGCTGAAGAAGCCTCCCGCCTAGAAAACCTAGACCTGCTGCGTAGTGGGGCCGCCCAGGCCGCCAACGCCATTAGCGGCGATGAGCTTAACGACGACGTCGCTAACGTTATCGCGCTAGTTTCCGTGGCCCGCCGCTCACTAGAAAACGCTGCCGACCACGACTCGCGCCTAGCCTCCCTAATGCCCCGTCTTAACGAAGTGGCAGCTTTAACCAGTGACCTAGCCATGGAGCTAACCGACTACCTGGCTGACCTGGACGCCGACCCTGACCGTCTGGCCTGGGTGCATGAGCGGCGCGAACAGCTACGGCGCGGTTGCCTAGAAATTGGTGGCTTGGGCCAAGTATTTGCCAATGTCGATGAGCTACTAGCTTTTGGCCAGCACTGCGCCGCCCGCCTAGCTCAACTGGATGGGCCGCTAGATCGTGAAGCAGAGCTAGCAGCTGAAGTTGAGCGCACCGGCAAAGAACTAAAAACTGTTGCCAAACGCCTAAGCCAAGCCCGCACTAAACTCGCTAAGCTACTAAGCCAGCAGGTCAGCGCCGAGCTGGAGGGTTTAATGATGCGTGGGGCCAAGCTGCAAGTACGGCTTAACCCGTTAGAGCAGCCCGGCCCTACCGGCATGGAAGAAGTAGAGCTGCTGCTACGCGCCCACCCTGGCGCGGCGGCGTTACCGCTAGAAAAAGGCGCCAGTGGCGGTGAACTAAGCCGTATCATGCTGGCCTTGGAAGTGGTTCTGGCACAGCACACCGCCACCAAACGCCACACCTTCGTCTTTGACGAAATTGACGCCGGTGTTGGTGGGCGCGCCGCCGTAGAAATCGGCCGTCGCTTAGCTGCCCTGGCCTGTCACCATCAGGTGATTGTGGTTACGCACCTAGCGCAAGTAGCCGCCTGGGCCCAAACCCAACTGGTTGTAGTCAAACAGGTGGGACAAGCCAGTAATGAAGCCACAACCACCGCCGTCGAGACCGTAAGCGGACCTGAGCGGGTACGTGAACTGGCGCGAATGCTATCAGGACAAAGTGACTCACAAACGGCTTTACGCCACGCCGAGGAGTTACTTGAACAAGCGAACATGGCACAATCGAAACTGTGAAGCTACCCTTCCGTAAAAATGCAGCCTCCACCGCAGACCTATCACAGGGGCGAGTGCGGGTAGATACGCGTACCAAGAATCTAACCAAACGCCTACAACCAGGTGAAATTGCCGTCATCAACCACGGCGACCTAGACCGGGTAGCCGCCGAAGCCCTGGTGGAATGCCAGGTGCGGGCAGTTCTTAACGCCTCGCCGTCGGTGTCAGGGCGTTACCCCAACCTAGGCCCAGACGTGCTGCTAGACAACGGCATTGTGCTAATTGACGGCCTAGGCCCAGACATCATGACCCTGCATGAGGGCAGCCAAATACGCATTGAGGAAGACGGCCAGGTTTTCTCCAAATCCGGCAAGCTAATTGCCCAGGGCACGCTACAAACCAAAGAAAGCGTAGCCCAGCTGATGGAGCAAGCCCGCCAGGGCCTATCGCACCAGTTGGAAGCCTTCGCCGCCAACACCATGGACTATATGAAGCAGGAACGTGACCTGCTGCTAAACGACGTGGGTATGCCTGAGCTACGCACCAGCTTCTCCGGCAAACATGTGCTGGTAGTGGTGCGCGGCTACAGCTACAAAGAAGACCTAAAGGCGCTACGCTCCTACATTCGCGAATATCGCCCCATCATCATTGGTGTAGACGGCGGCGCTGACGCGGTTATGGAAATCGGTTTCAAACCCGACCTGGTAGTTGGGGATATGGACTCAGTTTCCGACAAGGCCCTAAAGAGCGGCGCCGAAATCATTGTGCACGCCTACCGTGACGGGCGCGCCCCAGGGCTATCTCGGGTAGAAGAACTAGGGGTAGAGCACACTGTTTTTGCCGCCACCGGCACTAGTGAAGACATCGCCATGCTGATCGCCGATTCTGGCGGCGCCCAGCTGATCGTGGCGGTGGGCACCCACGTAACCCTGCTGGAATTTTTAGACAAGGGCCGTGAAGGTATGAGCTCCACCTTCCTAACCCGCCTTAAGGTAGGCTCCAAACTAATTGACGCCAAGGGCGTTTCGCAGATCTACCACACCCGCGTCTCTAACTGGCAAATTATGTTGCTGGCACTAGCTGGACTACTAGCCATTTTCGCGGCGCTATACGCTACACCTGCTGGTCAGACCCTATTAGGGCTGCTGGCGGCCGGTATTGATGACATGGTTGATACTGTGCGTTCATGGGTTGGCCTACGCCCCACCACCCCCAATATTTAAGGACTACTGCCATGATTGATTTTCGCTACCACCTAGTTTCTTTGATCGCGGTGTTCATGGCACTAGCCGTCGGCGTGGTGTTGGGGGCCGGCCCCTTACAGGGCACGCTCGGCAGCGCATTATCTGACCAAGTCACCCAGCTGCGTGCAGATCGCAACAGCCTCTCACGCAACCTGGAAACCACCCAGAAAGCCGTCAACGACCGCGACAGCTACATCAGCGCCAGCTCCAAGACCCTGCTGGCAGGGGCTTTGTCTGGTCAGCGAGTGGCTGTGGTGAGCCTGCCGGGAGCCAATAGTGACGACGTCGACGCTACCGTAAGCGCCCTGACCAACGCCGGCGCCACCATCAGCGCCCGCGTAAGCCTAACCGACGCCTGGGTGAGCAAGAGCCGCGAAACTTTCCGCTCCACCTACGCCGCCCAGTTCGCCAGCTACCTGCCCGGCACCGTTAAGGCCGCCAGCGGCAACGAACTGTTGGGCCAGGGCCTAGCCGTAGCCCTAACCAGCCCCGAATCCCAGGGCTCAAACCTGCAGGATCTACTCACCGCCTCTGAAAACCCCCTGATCAAGGTGGAAAGCAAGGACGGTGTCGCCGGGCGCATTGTGGTAGTAGGCCCGCGTTCAGTTGACCCCAAGAGCGTCAACTCCACCGAGGCTTCAGCCCAAAACACCAACTGGCTCACCGCTCTGCGTGGAGTCAGCTCCGTTGCCCCCACCGTACTGGAGGGCGCCGCTAGCAGCGACACAGACCTAGTTTCAGCCGCCCGCAGCGCCGGCACCACCCTAACCACCGTGGACAGTGTGGGCTCAGCCCCCGCCGCAGTTACCTCCGCCCTGGCCCTGGCCAACGCCAAGGCGGCCACCAAAGCCGCCTACGGTTTCGCCGCTAACGCCGACGCCCTCATGCCCGGCGTGGCCAAGTAGTAGCCAAGTAAAACAGGAGCGAATAAACAGGAGCTAGCCTTATGCGCCTTAGTATCAGCCCCCGTCAGCTACCCGTAGTGGGCGCCGGCATCGGGGTATGCGCCGGCCTTGGTTATGTGCTGCGCCGCAAACGCATTAAAGCCAGCCAATGGGAACGCACTAATTTCCACGGCGTAACCGTGAGCCTACGCGGAGGCGTGGCCATGGCCGGTGCCAGCGTGGCTAGCGCCGCCGTGGCCAGCGCGTTCAGCGACCAGCCCCGTGCCGCCCTGGGTGGGCTAGTAGCTTCCTTGGGTGGGGGCCTGGCCGGCTATATCGACGACGTCGATCAAGGCGCCCACGACGGCGGCAAGGTAGCTAAAGGCCTCAAAGGCCACCTAGGCGCCCTAGCCCACGGGCAGGTAACCACCGGCGTAATCAAAATTGCTGGAATTGGCGCTAGCGCGCTCGCGGCAAGCGCCCTGGTGGGGTCTAAAGCTACCAGCATGGGCGGGAAAGTAGCGGACCTGGCGCTAAATACGGTGCTGATTGCGGGCGCCGCTAACCTGGCGAACCTGTTGGATCTGCGTCCGGGGCGGGCGCTTAAGGCCACAGTGCTGGTGGCAGCGCCGCTAAGCTACTTCAGCTGCGCGGATGCAAAAACCCCGGCCTCGGGGGCGTCGGTTACGTCAGCGACGGCGTCAGTTACCTCAGGGGCGTCAGGGGCGCCGTCGGCCACGCCAGCTGCGCCGGCTTCAGCCTCAGGGGCTAGCGCCCAGCGTTTGCTGGCTAGCGGGCTTAACGCCGCCGCTATCACTGCCCTGGTGGAAGACCTACAAGAAACCACCATGCTGGGAGACACTGGCGCCAACGCTGCCGGCGCCCTGCTGGGTACCTCCCTGGCAGCCAATGACTCCTGGAAATTGCGTTTGGGGACCGCCCTGGGCGTGGTGGGTTTGATTTTGGCTTCTGAGAAAGTCTCGTTTTCTAAGGTGATTGCCGCCAACCCGGCCCTGAACTGGCTTGACCAGCTATGGCGTCGCCCGCTGTAAAATCTCGCGGCGCCCACCCGGAGGATGAAGGCCTCGCTTCTGCTAATCAAGGCGCTAAGACCGGCGCCTCCCTGGGGGCTAAAGCAGGCCAGGTAGGCACCTTCACCCTGGCCTCGCGACTGCTGGGATTTTTGCGCTGGGTAGTGCAGGCAGCCACGGTTGGCTCTGGCGCCATGGCGGGGGCCTACAGCTCCGCCAACCAGATCCCCAACGTGTTTTACGAGGTGGTGGTGGGGGGAGCCCTGGCTGGCACAGTAGTGCCCCTGCTGGCCGGCGCTATTGCCCACGGTCAACGTGAAAAGGTGCGTGAGACTGCTAGTGGCCTGCTGGGTTTAACCCTGGCGGTGCTGGTGCCCCTGGCAGTGTTGATGGCGTTATTTGCTGAGCCTTTGGCGCAGCTGTTGGTCACCAGCGACACTCGCATGGGCGCCGATAAGGCAGCAATTGTCTACTGGGGTGGCAGTCATCAGTTGGTGGTGGCGTTTTTGCGCATGTTTGCCCTGCAAATCCCGCTTTATGGCTTGGGTGTGGTGCTCACTGGCGTGCTGCAGGCTTACAACCGTTTCACCTGGCCGGCGCTGGCCCCGATTTTTTCCAGTCTGGTAGTGATGCTTACCTATGGCATCTATGGCGCGCTTATAGATGCAGGTCACTACGCTCAGGCGGTGCTTACTCTGGGGTGGGGTACAACTGCGGGCGTGGCCGCGCTGAGCTTGCCGCTGCTGTGGCCGGTGCATCGCCTAGGGCTGGGGCTGCGTGCACGCCTGCGTCTACCTGTGGGTACTTTCACCCAGCTGCGCTCACTGGCCGGGGCGGGTATTGCAGCCCTGATTGCCCAGCAGATAAGCGTGCTAACGGTGGTGGCGGTGGCGCGTCGCTACGGCAGTGCCGGCACGATCGCTATCTACCAGTACACCCAGGCTATCTACGTTTTGCCCTATGCGGTTCTCGCAGTGCCCCTGGCCACGGTGGTATATCCGCAGTTGGCGGCCCGTTTAGCGGCTAAGCATGTTTCACGTGAGACAAAGGATCTAATCGCTAACTCCACAGCTTTGGTTACTTTGGCTGCCTGCGTGGGCTCGGGTGCTTTGATGTTGGGGGCGCCGCTAGCCCAGCAGGTATTTGGGTTGATCACTGCCGTGGACTATATGGGGGCTGCGCTGGTGGCTTTCGCCCCGGGCTTGGTGGGTTACGCCCTGATTTATCAGCTCACCCGGGTGCTTTATGTGCTCGACGCCGCCCGTAGCGCCGCCCTGGCCACTTGCCTGGGTTGGTTGGTGGTGGCCGGTGCCAGCTGGGTGTTTAGCGCTAACGCTAAAGGCTCTGCGGTGCTGGTGTATTTGGGGGCTGCCTCCTCAGCTGGTATGAGCCTGGCTGGAGTGGCTTTAGCGCTGGTATTGGCGCGCCGGGTAGGGGCTAGGGCCTTGGTGCCCAGCTTGAAAATAGTGGCGCTGTATCTGGTAGTGAGCGCGCCGGCATTAGCACTAGCGCAGCTACTTGACCCCACTAGTGCGTTAGGGGTGGTGGGCCTGTTAGCTTTGGCTTTAGCCGTAGCTGGCGCTATAGCCCTAGGCGGAGCCTATGCGGTGCCCCAAAGCATTAAAGTGCTGCGCTCACGTAAAGCGCTGGCTAAAACTGATCAGGAGTGAGCATGACGCGCGTTTTAGAGTTAAGCGCCCAGGCTGCTGGGGGAGTGCGTGCACACATCCGCCAGGTATCCCAGCTGCTAGCCAAAGACCGTCATCAAGTTTTGCTGGCAGCCCCTAGTAACGTCATCTCGCCGGCCCCTGGCGCTGTGGGTGGTGCTTGCCTGCGCACTTACCAAATCGATATTGGTGCCCGCCCCTCAGGCGCTGACTTAAAGGCACTGCGCCAACTAAAACAGCTGGCCGCCACCGTAGAGGTAATTCACGCCCACGGCCTGCGCGCCGGAGCTTTAGCGGTGCTGGCCGCTAAGCGTCTACCTGCCGCCAAGCGCCCGCGCGTAGTGGTGACCTTACACAATTTGCCGGTAGGCTCAGCCCCCACCCGCCTGGTAGGCAAAGCCCTGCACCTAGTGGTGGTTAAAGGCGCTGACTATGTGCTCACCGTAAGCCCAGATCTACTCGAAAAAGCTAAACAGCTAGGCCTAAAGGCAGGGGAAATAGCGGTTGTGCCCGCCCCGGCGCGTAGTCTCTCGGACTGCGCCGGCACGGCCAGCTCAGAAACCGACTTTGGAACTACTGCCAGCTTAGACCCCGCCTCTGGCCCTGGAGCTGGCTCTGGTCCTGGTATCGGCTCTGGCTCTGGTGTTGACGCCGGATCTGGTTGTGCCTCCAGCTCTGCGGCTAGCTCCGAAGCGGCGCCGTGCCTGCTTACCATTGCCCGCCTGGCTCCCCAAAAAGGCTTAGACCTGCTGCTAGAAGCAGCCACCCTAATCAAACAACGCGGCATTGACTTCACCTGGCTAGTGGCGGGAGACGGCCCCCTTAAAGCGCAACTAAACCAGCAAATTGACGACGCCGCCCTACCCGTTAAGCTGCTGGGGCGCCGTGAAGACATTGGCGCTCTGCTGTCCCAAGCTGATGTGGTGGTGCAAACCTCTTACTGGGAAGGTCAGCCCCTAACTCTGCGTGAAGCCATGCAAGCGGGCCGCGCTATTGTGGCCACCGATGTTGGCGGCAGCGCCTACACTTTGGCCGGCTGTGGCCAGCTGGTAGAGCCCCAGGCCGGTCCGCTAGCCGACGCCGTCGTCGCCATAATCAGCGACCCTAAGCGGCGCGAAACCCTAGAAGCAGCCTCGCGCGCCGCCGTCGCCAAAATCCCTGGGGAAACACAGCTACGTGAGCAACTAGACCGGGTCCTGGCGCTTTAGTGACCGCTGTAGGGGAGTAGGCTGGAAGTCCGTGATAGATGCATACGGAAACCACGGCCACGTAACCCGACACATTTTCGTAACCGGAGGCGTAGTTTCCTCCCTCGGTAAAGGGCTAACCGCCTCCAGTCTGGGGCGACTGCTACGCTCACGCGGACTAAGCGTGGCCATGCAAAAACTAGACCCCTACATCAACGTAGACCCGGGCACCATGAACCCCTTCCAGCACGGCGAGGTGTTCGTAACTGAAGACGGCGCCGAAACTGACCTAGACATTGGCCATTATGAGCGCTTCTTGGATGTAAACCTATCGGGCAAAGCCAACGCCACCACCGGGCAGGTCTACTCAAACGTAATTGCTAAAGAACGTCGCGGCGAATACCTAGGTGACACGGTGCAGGTTATCCCGCACATCACCGACGAAATCAAGCGCGTGATGCGCGCCCAGGCTGAGCCTGACAGTGACGGCAACGCCCCCGACGTAATCATCACCGAAATCGGCGGAACCGTTGGTGACATTGAATCTCAACCCTTCCTAGAAGCTGCCCGCCAGGTACGCGCCGACATTGGCCGCGCCAACGTGGCTTTCGTGCACGTATCCTTGATTCCTTTCCTGCCCGCCGCCGGCGAGCTCAAAACCAAGCCCACCCAGCACTCGGTGGCGGCCCTGCGCAATATTGGTATCCAGCCAGATGCGCTGGTGCTACGCACTGACCGTCCCCTGCCGGAAGGCATTAAAGGCAAAGTGGCGCTCATGTGTGACGTAGAGCGCGAAGCCGTAATTGAATGTAAAGACGCCGCCTCCATTTACGAAGTTCCTCCCACCTTGCACCGTGAAGGCCTAGACGCCTTCCTGGTGCAGCGCCTGGGGCTAACCTTCCGTGACGTGGACTGGCGCGAATGGAATGCGCTGCTAGAGCGGGTGCACTCACCTAAGTACCGCGTTGAGGTGGCGTTGGTTGGTAAGTACGTGGACTTGCACGACGCTTACCTGTCCGTTTCTGAAGCTATTAAGCACGGTGGTTTTGCCAACAACGCCCACGTAGATATTCGCTGGGTGGCCTCTGACCAGTGCGAGACCCCCAACGGCGCGCAGCTAGCCCTGGCCGGGGTGGATGCCATTGTGGTACCCGGCGGCTTTGGGGTGCGCGGCATTGAAGGCAAGCTGGGGGCACTGCGGTGGGCCCGTGAACATGGCGTGCCCACCTTGGGTATCTGCCTGGGCCTACAGTGCATGGTGATTGAAGCTGCCCGTAACCTGCTGGGGCTAAGCGCCGCCGCTTCCACTGAGATGGAAAGCGAAACCCCTGACCCGGTGGTTACCACCATGAACTCACAGCGTGAATTTGTGGAAGGTGAAGGCGACCTGGGTGGCACTATGCGCCTGGGGGCTTACCCGGCTAAGCTCACGGCCGGCTCAGTGGTGGCCCAAGCCTATGGCACCTGTGAGGTTAGTGAGCGTCACCGTCACCGCTACGAGGTCAACAATGACTACCGCGAGCGCCTAGAATCTGTGGGCTTGCACGTGTGTGGTACCTCTCCGGATGGTAGTTTGGTGGAGTTCGTGGAGCTGGATTCTAAGCTTCACCCCTACTATGTGGCCACGCAGGCTCACCCTGAGTTTAAGTCTCGCCCCACTAAGGCTCACCCGTTGTTTGCGGGCTTGGTTAAGGCGGCTTTGGCTCGGCGCAGTGAGGTTTTTGCTTCGCCTAAGGCTCACTCACTGCCGCGTGAGGCTAGCTTGCAGGCGCGTGAGGCGGCCGCAGCTAAAAATGGAGAGGAACGCTGATGCAGTTGCGTGATGAGCGCGATCTTAGTCGGGAGCTGGTAAGTCACCAGCGTATGTGGTCTGGGCCGGTGTTTGCTTTGGATGCGGACACGTTGCGTCTAGAGCCGGGTGCGGATCCGATTGGGCGCCAGTATTTGGCGCATCATGGGGCTGTGGCGGTGGTGGCTTTGCGTGAGGGTGAGGATTCTTCCCAGCCCGACGGCGCCCCTGAGGTGCTTATGATCCGCCAGTATCGTCACCCGGTGCGAGCTAACCTATGGGAGTTGCCGGCGGGTTTGATGGATCATGCGGGTGAGTCTGCTTTGGTGGCGGCTGAGCGTGAGTTGCGTGAAGAGACTGATATGGAGGCGCTCACTTGGCACACCTTGGTGGATGTGTTTTCTTCGGCTGGCTGTTTGACTGAGTCGCTGCGGGTGTTGCTAGCGCGGGATTTGCGCCGCGTGGAGCGTAACGATTTTGTGCGTGAAGATGAGGAAGCTGATTTGCGTCCCACCTGGGTGCCTTTGGCGCAGGCGGTGGATGCGGCGTTAGCTGGCCAGATTCATAATGCGGCGGCGGTGGCTGGCTTGCTGGCTACGGAGCGGATGCGTGCAAAGGGCTGGCAGGGGCTGCGTAGTGCGGATGCGCCGTGGCTGCGGGCTCCTTATGGCTTTGAGGTTGAGCCTGAGGTTTAAGCTGTTAGCTAGCTGTTTGGCGCTGTAACTGGGGCGGGGTTGCTAGGGTGGAAAGTATGAATGATTTTTCTGCTTTGGCAGCCTCGCGCCGTTCTGTGCGGGCTTATTTGGATAAGCCGGTTAGCGCTGAGGATTTGCGCGCTATTCTCGACGACGCCGCTAGTGCCCCTAGCTGGTCTAATACGCGTGCTTTCCGGGTGGCTATTGCGCAGGGGGAGCAGGCGCAGCGCCTGCGTAAGGATTATGTGGAGCGTTTCGATAAGACGCTAGATATTCAGCATCACAAAGCTATGGCTGGCGCTAAGGCGGCGCTGCGTGGGGATTTGCCTGATGGGGATTTCCCGGTGTGGAAGCCTTATCCCAGTGAGCTGCGCCCGGCCCAGGTTGAGGTGGCTAAGCTGCTGTATGGGGCTTATGGGGTGGAGCGCTCTGATCATGCTGGGCACGACGCCGCTAATAGGCGTAATGTGACTGCGTTTGATGCGCCGGTGATGGGTTTTGTGTTTGTTCACGAAAAGATGCTGCCTTGGTCGGCTATGGATGCGGGTTTGATGTTGCAGACTTTGTTCTTGTCGGCTAAGTCGCGTGGGATTGATTCGTGTGCGATTGGGATTTTGTCTACTTGGCGTTCCCCGGTGGAGGCTGAGTTTGAGATTCCTGAGCATTACAAGCTGATTACTGGTTTTGCTTTGGGCTATCGTGATCCGCAGGCGCCTATTAACGCTATGGCGGCTCCACGCCCTGCGATTGAGCTATTGCCATCTAAAAACTGATTTGTGCGGTCTAATTGGCTGCCGCATGGGCTTACGTCACCTGCCGGTAGGTGGTGGCGTAAGCCCTACTTATTTAAGGACATAGGTCCTTATCTGCTATGCTCGCTGCTGGCCAAATGTGGTCAAGTATCCAGTTTGGAATCGGCTTGGCGTAGGGTAGTGGCTAAAGCGTGAAATTGTGCAGGTAAACCTAAGTTAGGTTGAGCAAAGTTGGCGTGTTTCCGCTCTCAACAAAGTGGTTTTAGTATTTATGCAAGCCTAATCTTCGCTATTGTTGTGGGTGCCAGGTATGCTGGAAGCAACCAGGATATATGGCATCCCTAAGATAGTCGCGGGCGATGCGTAAAGGAGGACCAATGAACTACGGCGACGACGCCGGCACTAGGGCTAAAGTCCTTGATCTCATTGTTGAGAAGGGCCCTATTACAGCCGCCCAGCTCGCGCGCGTACTTTCACTAACCCCAGCCGCAATTAGACGTCATATCACTGCCTTAGAAAACACCGGTCAGATTGAAGTCCATGACCGCCTAGCGGCGGCCAGGCGCGGCCGTGGGCGTCCCGCACGCCACTATGTGGCCACCGCTGCCGCCCGCACCAACCTTCAAGAAGGCTACTCAGAACTTGCTAGTCGGGCCCTGTCCTACCTCTCCCAAATCGCTGGCGAAGATGCGGTAGATTCCTTTGCCGCAGCTCGCGGGCGAGAGTTAGAGCGGCGCTACAGCGGCGTCGTCGAGAGCGTAGGCAAAGACCCGGCAGCACGCGCACGCGCCCTAGCGGACGCACTTAGCGCTGACGGATACGCAGCCACCGTTCGTGAAATCGGGGACGGTACCTTTGCGGTCCAACTGTGCCAAGGCCACTGCCCGGTACGCGAGGTAGCCGGCAAATTTAATGAATTATGCGACGCGGAGACCGCTGCGTTCTCCAGGCTACTAGGAGTGCCGGTACAAAGACTGGCCACCCTAGCGGGCGGAGAACATGTGTGCACCACCCATGTGCCACTAGCGATGCCTACCGTGCGCGCCAGGGCCATCAGGCACCCACAGGAGCCTGCCAACTTACGCAGGCAAAAGGAAGGACAACGATGACAAGTACCACGAATGAGGCACAACGTAGCGACGAGGAGATCATTGCGTCTATCTCCACGTCCTACGACTACGGGTGGCATGACTCGGACGCCGCCGGCCAAAGTGCCAAGCGTGGACTGGACGAGCAGGTGGTACGAGACATCTCGGCCATCAAGCAAGAACCGCAATGGATGCTCGAACGCCGCCTGAAGGCATATGAAATTTTTGCGCGCAAACCCATGCCCACCTGGGGTATCGACCTATCCCAGCTAGACATGGACCAGGTCAAGTATTACGTGCGTTCCACTGAGCGTCCCACCAACAGCTGGGACGACCTACCCGAAGACATCAAAAACACCTACGACCGTCTAGGCATCCCCCAAGCCGAACACGAGCGTCTGGTGGCCGGTGTGGCCGCGCAGTATGAATCTGAAGTGGTTTACAACCAGATCCGTGGCGACCTAGAAGAACAGGGCGTTATCTTCGTCGACACCGACACCGCCCTAAAGAAGTACCCCGAACTGTTCAAGGAGTACTTCGGCACCGTAGTTCCTGCCGGCGACAACAAGTTCGCCGCCCTAAACACCGCCGTATGGTCAGGTGGCTCCTTCATCTACGTGCCCCCGGGCGTACATGTAGAAATCCCGCTGCAGGCCTACTTCCGTATCAACACCGAAAACATGGGCCAGTTCGAGCGCACCCTAATCATCGCCGACGAGGGCTCATACGTGCACTACGTAGAAGGCTGCACCGCCCCCATCTACTCCACCGACTCGCTGCACTCAGCCATCGTGGAAATCGTGGTCAAAAAGAACGCCCGCGTTCGCTACACCACCATCCAAAACTGGTCTAACAACGTCTACAACCTAGTCACCCAGCGCGCCACCTGCGAAGAAGGCGCCACCATGGAATGGGTAGACGGCAACATCGGCTCCAAGCGCAACATGAAGTACCCGGCAGTATTCCTGCTCGGCCCCCACGCGCGCGGTGAAGCCCTCTCCATCGCCTTCGCCGGTGAAGACCAGCACCAAGACACCGGCGCCAAGATGGTACACATGGCGCCCTACACCTCCAGCCACATTGTCTCTAAATCCATCTCCCGTAATGGTGGACGCAGCGCCTACCGTGGCCTAGTAAAAATCATGCCCAACGCGCATCACTCCAAGTCCAACGTGCTCTGTGACGCGCTACTAATCGACGAAATCAGCCGTTCAGACACCTACCCCTACGTTGATGTACGTAACGACGAGGTAGAAATGGGCCACGAAGCCACCGTCTCCAAGGTAAGCGCAGACCAGCTGTTCTACCTGATGCAGCGCGGGCTAACCGAAACCGAAGCCATGGCCACCATTGTGCGCGGCTTCGTAGAGCCCATTGCCCGTGAGCTACCCATGGAATACGCCCTGGAACTCAACCGTCTAATCGAGCTACAGATGGAAAACTCGGTCGGCTGACCGCGAGGAGAAGAAAATGAGTCAAAACCTAGCAACCGACCATTCCCAAGCCAAGCTCGTCGGGGCCCACTCACACGGCGGCCCGCGTTACGTCTCCAGCCGCGCAGACCGCAAAACCTCCTTCGACCTAGCGGATTTCCCGATCCCCACCAAGGAAGAAGAATGGCGCTTCACCCCGCGCAAACGTTTTGCCCCGCTATTTGACCTAGAGGCCGTCAGCGCCGCCAAAGACCAGGTAAAGGTAACTGCCAACCAGGTTGAAGGCATCAGCGTGCAAAACGTTGAGCGCACCGACGAACGCCTAGGCCAGGTAGGCAAGCCCGGCGACCGCGCCTCCGCGGTAGCCTGGAACGGTTTCAACCAAGCCACCGTGGTGACCATTGGCGCCGGCGTTCAGGCAACACAGGCCCTGGTAGTGGAAATTACCGGCCAGGCTAAAGACGCCGACGACGCCGCCGCTCACCCCAGCGCCGGACACCTACGCATCATCGCTGAAACTGGCTCCAAAGCCACCGTGGTGCTCTCCCACAAAGGCATGGCCTACTACACCCAGGGCGTCGAAGTTAGCGTAGCCCCCGACGCTGAGCTAACCCTGGTCACCAACCAGGAATGGGACGACCACGCCCTACACGCCAGCCAACACCGCGTCGAGGTAGGCGCCAACGCCACCCTCAAACACGTAGTGGTCTCCCTGGGCGGCGACGTGCGTATCAGCCCCGAACTGGGCTTTAGTGGCGAAGGCGGACACATCGACGCCTACGGCGTGTACTTCACCGATGCCGGACAGCACCAAGAACACCGCCCCTACGTGGCCCACACCGAGCCTCACTGCTACTCGCGCGTCACCTACAAGGGCGCCCTACAGGGTAAAGACGCTCACGCCGTGTGGGTAGGTGACTGCCTCATCGGCCGTCGCGCCCGTGGCACCGACACCTACGAACTCAACCGCAACCTGGTACTAACCACCGGGGCCAAGGCTGATTCAGTACCTAACCTGGAAATCGAAAACGGCCAGATCGAAGGCGCCGGTCACGCCAGCGCCACCGGCCGTTTTGACGACGAGCAGCTGTTCTACCTGCGCGCTCGCGGTATTCCCGAGATTGAGGCCCGCCGCCTGGTGGTGCTGGGCTTCTTCAACGAAATCGTGGCCGAAATTGCTGTGCCCGAGGTGGAAGAACGCTTGATGAGCGCCATCGAAGCAGAACTTGAAGTCAGCGGGCTGCTGGAAGCCTGATCCAATCAAATAAGTTAAGGAAAAAGACGTGAGCACCCTAGAAATCAAGAACCTACACGTACAGGTAGAAACCAACGACGGCCCCAAGCAGATTCTGCGCGGCGTAAACCTAACTGTTGGCTCTAACGAGGTACACGCCATCATGGGCCCCAACGGCTCAGGTAAGTCCACCCTGGCTTACTCCATTGCCGGTCACCCCGCCTATGAGGTCACCGAGGGTGAAGTGCTGCTCGACGGCGAAAACCTGCTGGAGATGAGCGTGGACGAGCGCGCTCGCGCCGGCCTGTTCCTGGCCATGCAGTACCCCGTGGAGGTGCCCGGCGTAAGTGTGGCTAACTTCCTGCGCACCGCCAAGACCGCCATGGACGGCCAAGCCCCCAAGGTACGCCAGTGGATCGGTGAAGTTAACGCCGCCATGGAGCGTCTACGTATGGACCCCGCTTTCGCTCAGCGTGACGTGAACGCCGGCTTCTCCGGTGGTGAGAAGAAGCGTTTTGAAATCTTGCAGATGGAACTGCTGCGTCCGCGCTTTGCCGTGCTTGACGAAACTGACTCTGGTCTGGACGTTGACGCGCTACGCATTGTCTCTGAGGGCGTTAACCGCCTACATGACGAGTCTGACGCCGGCTTCCTGCTGATCACCCACTACACCCGTATTCTGCGCTACATCAAGCCTGACTACGTACACGTGTTTGTTAACGGGCGCGTGGCTGAGCAGGGTGGCCCCGAGCTGGCCGACCGTCTTGAAGAAGAAGGCTACGACCGCTTCTTGAAGTAACCTGCTAGCTGCTTAGCCAGCGCGAGGGCGCAAAGCCCCTAGCTGGCGTGGTTGGATAGGCCAACTGGGCTATCCAACCACGCCGCCACCGGCTAGGCGCACACAAATTTAACCGGCCCGCCGCAGCTTCAAGCTACGGCGGGCATAGACCTAAGAAGTTAAGAATCCTCATGACGCAAATAACTGGAATTGGTATCGCTGCCCGCGACAGCGTGGCGCTTAGCCAGTCAGAGCTGGCAGCTATTGTGGCCGATTTTCCGACCCTGGCTACCCCGGCCCGTGATGGTGGCCGCCTAGCCTACCTGGACAGCGCTGCCACTAGCCAAAAACCTAACTGCGTCATCGACACCATCACCGAATTCTATGAGCGCTCCAATGGGGCGGCAGGCCGCTCCACCTATGAGCTGGCTGACCGCGCCACCGCCGCCTGGGATGACGCTCGCGCGGCGGTAGCCAGTTTTGTGGGCACCCCCGCCCAGCAGCTGGTATTCACCAAAAACGCCACTGAAGCCATCAACCTGGTGGCGCTGGGTATCGGTAACGCCTCCCAGGGGGTAGCGGGAGGTGACGGGCCGCTGGATCTAAACCTGGGCGCCGTCGACGAAATCCTAGTAACCCCCGCCGAGCACCACGCCAACCTGGTGCCTTGGCAGATCCTGGCCCAACGCACCGGGGCCAAGCTGCGCTGGCTGGAGCTAACCCCTGACGGGCGCATTGACACTGACCCGGCTCTACTGGCCCAGGCTATTAACAGCCGCACCCGCGTGGTGGCGCTAACCCATGTTTCTAACGTAACCGGCGCAATCACTGACCTGGAACCCATTTTGGCGGCGGTACGCGCCCAAGAGCGCAAGCCCGTGGTGGTGCTAGACACCTGCCAGTCCAGTGCTCACCTGCCGCTTTCTTTTGACCAGCTGGCTAGTGCCGGGGTGGATGCGATCTGCCTGTCGGCCCACAAAATGCTGGGCCCCACCGGTATTGGGGCGCTGGTGGCTACCGAGGAGCTGCTTTACAGCCTGCCTCCAGTGCTCAGCGGCGGCTCCATGATTGAGCTGGTGGATATGGAGCGCTCCACCTATATGGCCCCACCGGCCCGGTTTGAGGCGGGCACCCAGCCGCTTGCCCAGGCCGCCGGCTGGCACAGCGCCGTTGATTACCTGCGTGAACTTGACCTGTCACGTTCCATGCTTAACGAGCATGAGCTCACTGGCCAACTACTTGAAGGCATGAATCAGGTTGAAGGCGTGCGCCTGTTGGGCCCCGCCAACACCACTCAGCGCCTGGGGGTGGTGGCCTTTGAAGTGGAGGGGGTGCACCCTCACGACGTCGGCCAGGTGCTAGATGCCAGTGGGGTGGCGGTCCGCACCGGTCACCACTGCGCCCAACCAATCCACGCCCACTTTGGCTTGCGTGCCTCCGCCCGCGTCTCGCTGGGGGTATACTCCACGCCCGCAGATGTGTGCCAATTCCTCGACGCACTACAAAACGTACGTAAGTATTTCAACCGCTAGGTAGCTTATGAATGAACTAGATCAGCTTTACCAGCAAGTTATCCTCGACCATTCGCGTGAACGCCATGGTCAGGGCCTGCTAGAGGCACCCCAGGGTGACTCTTTCCAGGTCAACCCCACCTGCGGCGATGAGGTGCAGCTACAGGTACGCCTAGAGGGGCAGACCCTAGCCGAGCTGGGTTGGCAGGGTAGCGGCTGCTCAATTTCGCAGGCCTCCATCTCCGTGATGAACGATCTGGTGGTGGGTAAAGACCTGGCACAGGTGCGTGAACTAGAGGAAGACTTTGACGCCCTGATGCATTCACGCGGCCAGGGAGTGGATGACGCGGTTTTGGATGCGCTTGACGACGGCGCAGCTTTCGAGGGCGTGTCTAAATACCCCAACCGGGTTAAGTGTGCCCTGCTGGGCTGGATGGCTTTAAAAGACGCGGTAGCTAAAGCAGTAGTTAACGACCAGGTTGCTAGTGGCAGTGCCAGTGCTGCTCACTGTGACGAATAAAGGAGTTAGTAGATGAGCGACAACCCTATGGCTGCTAGTTACACCCCGCGTGTGGCTAGTCAGGAGGAGGTTAGGGCCGCCTCCCAGGCTCAGCTTGATGGCCAAAGTGCAGCCCGACTAGCGGCTGATAACGCTTTTGCCCCGCGCGCTGAGCCGGGCAGCTTTGACGTGGCCGACGTCGAAGAGTGCCTGCGTGACGTGATTGACCCGGAGCTGGGCATTAACGTGGTGGATTTGGGTCTGCTTTACGGGGTGGAGATTGGTTCTAGCAACGAGATCACTCTGGACATGACACTGACCTCGGCTGCCTGCCCGCTCACTGATGTGATTGAGGAGCAGGCCCGCCAGGTGCTAGATCACCTTTCCGACGACGTACGGGTGCAGTGGGTGTGGCTGCCGCCGTGGGGCCCAGACAAGATCACCCCTGAAGGGCGTGAACAGCTACGAGCTTTGGGCTTTAACGTATAAGCCTGAGCCAAGCAATTAGGGGCGTTTAGCGAAATGCTAAACGCCCCTGTGTAGTTTCAGGAAAGCCACTTGTAGTTTGTATTAAGGATCTAAAATGATGGACAAGTTAAGGTAAAGGGGACGTAATGGCTGAAACACTTGATCTTGATAAGCGCTGGCCAGAGCTGTTTGCCCAGCTTGATCAGGCTCAGCACTGGGCTGTCATGCAAGCTTTAGCTTCTAGCTGGCATGAAGGCGTGCAACATACACGTGAAGACGTAGAAAATCTGACTGACTATGTGCGCGGGGCGATTGATAAAGACGAATATCGCCGCCGGGCTCATGCCGCTGCCAGGCGTGGCTCAGTTTAAAAGAGCCAGTACTTTCATATGTGTCAGGGTTTCTATATCTATTTGCCCGATTACGCTCGTCCCATACACAAATCCAACACACAGGTTTGAATAGCTTGATAGCATCTTCGCATGAATGCCTCAAGGTGGACCAAAGACGGAATCATTCACGGCTTCGACGAGAAGAACAGAAGAGTAACTGCTAAATATTCAACGGACGGTGAAGATGTACTCATTGCCCGGGGACATGTTCAAGACATCCAACAGGAAGTCGATCATGTACATGCCTGGAACCAGAAGACTGGCGAACCAGGGCACCATGACATGCGGCATTCAAGGAAAATGTTTCCGCAAGTCAAAGACAACTGGGCGGTGGCCAGTGAAGCTAAAGAAAAACTAATTTCTCGCGCTGAACAACTGGCGACAACGACAGATTGGAAAAAAGGCGGCGAAGAATTTAAAAGTTTGCTGACTGAGTGGAAAGCTGTTGGGCGTGGAGAGAAATCAGCCGATGCTGCTCAATGGGAGAGGTTTAAGGCAGCTAGGGAAAAGTTCAATTCTGCTCGCAGTGCTTATTTTGAGAAGCGTCAGCGTGAGTGGGCTTCTAATAAGGCTGCGAAGGAGCGGATTGTTTCGCAGGCGGAGTCGCTTGCTGGCTCGTCTGATTTGCGTTCTGCGTCGGAACAGATGCGTAGGCTTGGTGAGGAGTGGAAGCAGGTTGGGCCGTGTGAGAAGGGGGATAATGATCGGCTTTGGGGTAGGTTTAATCAGGCTCGTACTCGTTTGAGGGATCGTAAGCAGCAGGATTTTGAGAAGCGTCAGCGTGAGTGGGCTTCTAATAAGGCTGCGAAAGAAAGCCTGATTTATCAGATGTCCTTATTGGTGAACTCTAACGACTATCGAGCTGCGAAAGATCAGGCGCGGCAACTGGACACCCAGTGGAGAGCAATAGGCCCGTGTGCGAAAGAAGACAGAGATCGTTTGTGGCAGCAGTACAAGTCTGCAAAAGATCAGCTTTTTGAAGCTGCAAAGCGGGCTGGTGAGCAGCGTAAAGCAGAAGCTCGTCAACGCGCTCAAGAACGCGTTTGGCGTCTTGAGGAACAACTTCGCAACGTGGAGAATGCGCTTCAACGTGCTGAAGAGAACTACTCGCGAGCACTATCCGCACGCTCGCCATCAATGCGTAATCCGCACTGGAGGGAAATTTCTCAGAAACAGCTTGACCGTCAGTCGGCGGCGCGGCAGAAAGTACAATCAATCCAGCAGCGGAGGAGCGAAGTCATCCAAAAACTTGGGGATGCTCGTTCTCGCTTGAACCAGTTCTGATTCACGAGGAACAAATATACTTTTGTTTCTTCGTAAAACAACTGCATACAAAGGCTGATGTTTTAGCTGAGTTAGGTCGTAAACCTACGACAGGTTCTACTAGCTCAGCCGATAAACACCTACCGAACCTTGGTGGGGCAGTTAAACGCTAACCAAATTAGTCGTCGGAGCGGTTGTCTTGGGCCAGGCTGTTTTCCTCATCCTCAAGGATTCGGTTCATGCCGCCTTGGGCCATATCTAGCTGAGTTTCAGCGCGCATTTCAGAGCCATCAATTAGCTTCAAAGTAAGGCGATAAACGTCAGAAGTAATTGTGCCCTTACGGTTTTGCGCAACTAAAGCCTCACGTTCAGCACGGTGCACTTCAAGCTGGTATTTGCACATCAAAATACGCACTTCCAAAGCCACTAACGGATCCTCAATGTGGTGCGCATTCCATTTACGCAGCTTGGCGGCAACCGTGTGGGAGTCGCAGGGGCCAATAATCTGCGTTAGTTCCTCTGGCACATCCACGCTTTCCTTAGCCACCTCAATAAGCTGGTAGACAGCGTCAAGTTCATCTGGGGCGTAGCCTCCAGCGGTGTCAGGCTTAATCCAGCGAATAAAAGCAGCCAGGGTGCCGCCTTGAATAATCAGCGAAATAGCCGCCACTAAAAAGGCGGTAAACATTAATAAATTACGGTTCGGCGTTGACAATGGGAAAGTTTGCGCCGCCGCCAAAGTAATAGCCCCACGCATACCAGCCCACACCATAGTCAGACCCTCACGGTAGCCCAGGTGAGCTTCCTCGTAATACTGCATATCCGCGCGGCGTCGATCCAAACGCATCCGGATCCGCTCTAAACGCTGCTGAGAAGTGGGAGTGCGACGGCGTACCAAGCCGGGCAACTGTGGGCCGTAAGGTAAGCCCGCAGGCAGTTGCCCGTCGTCGACCTCATCAAGAATCAGTTCCCAAGAGTCAAACTGGGCGCGCTTAGAAATCAGATTTCGGGCGCGGAAACGCGTGTAATAGGTGGTAGCAAAAACCACTATTAGGCGCATTAAAGTAACCACTAGCAGAGAAATAATTGCGGCTTTAAAAGCCAATGAAACCGCATAGCCGGAATCTTTAAATGAACTCAAAATGTTGTTCAGCTGCAAGCCCATCAGCAAGAACACTAAAGACTCAAAGATCAAACCAAAGGTTTGCCAAGAGTTATAGGAAATTATGCGCTGGGCTGGGCTGAGTTTATCGTCATGGTGATAGGAGGTAACCAGTCCAGCTACCACCGCCGCCACCAGGCCTGAAGAATGCACTTCTTCGGCAGGGATAGAAGCCGCAAAAGGCACAATGAAACTCAAAATCGTGGCCGCCCGGGCGTCCCCAATGTGTGAGCGCAGCCAGAGCGTCAAATGCCCCACAATTATGCCCACCACCAGTGCGCCCACAACCGACCACACCAGTGACTGGGTTACGGTCAGCAAGCTAACCGAGCCAGCCATTGCCCCCAGCGCACTACGCAGCAGCACCAGTGCGGAGGCGTCGTTAATTAGACCTTCACCCTCCAAAATTGTGACAATACGCCGCTGCACACCCTGGTTTTTAACAATAGTGGTGGCCACCGCATCCGTGGGGCTCATAACCGCGCCCATAGCCATACCAATCGGTAGGCCCAGGCCCGGGATAATCGCGTTAAGCACAAAGCCCAGTGCCACTGTGGAGGCAATCACCAGCAAAAATGCCAGCGAAGTGATTGCGCTTAGGTTACGGCGAAAATCCTGCACCGGGGTATTAACTGCGGTAGCAAACAGCAGCGGCGGTAAAATTACTTCAATAATTAATTCCGGATCCACTTCAAATCCGGCAAACTGAGGCAGAAAACTTAAAGCGCCCCCAATCACCAGCAAGATGACGGGCGTGGCCAGGCGCAGTTTCTCGCTTAAAGGTTCAGCTAACGCGATGATAGCTAGGGCGCTCAGCGCAATGATGAGAGTTTGCGTCATAGTCATAGCTTCCCACACATCTACAGACTCGCTTAGCTTTGCGGTAGCCTGAACACGTGCTTTATAACCTGCTCTATAAAAGCGTCTTAACCCACACTGATCCGGAAAAAATCCACGACCTAACTATCAAAGGCTTGCAGGTAGCTGCAGCCGTGCCGCTAGTGTCTGACCTTTTGCGTGGCACTTGGGGTTACCTGCCCGGGCGTCGTCGCCCCACTATTAGCGGCCCCTTTGCCCGGCCTGTGCCTGGGGTGCTGGGCCTAGCTGCGGGTATGGATAAGGAAGGCAAAACCGTTGCCGGCATGGACATGCTGGGCTTTGGTTTTGTTGAGGTAGGTACGTTTACTGCTAAAGCCCAGCCGGGCAATGAGGCGCCGCGACTGTGGCGCTACCCGGATGTGCGCGCAGTGCGTAACAAGATGGGCTTTAACAACTCCGGCGCCGATGAGGCGGCAGCTACACTGCGTAAACTGCGTTCAACTAAGCGTGGCCGCTCCATTATTGTAGGCGCCAATATCGGTAAAACTAAGGTGACGCCGCTGCAAGACGCGGTAGCTGACTATGTTTACTCTGCGCGGGCTGTGGCGCGTTGGGCTGACTACCTGGTGGTTAACGTCTCCAGCCCCAACACCCCGGGGCTGCGTAACCTGCAAAGCGTAGATAGCTTGCGTCCCATCCTCACCGCCGTGGGCCAGGCGGCTGATAAGGCAGCTGGCCGTCACGTGCCGCTGTTCGTTAAGATCGCCCCCGATTTGGCTGATGAGGACATCGACGCCGTAGCTGAGTTGGTACTTGAGCTTAAGCTCGACGGCGTGGTGGCTACTAACACCACTATTGCCCACAACCTGGGCGAGGGTGGCCTCTCTGGTGCCCCGCTGCGTCCGCGCGCTCTAGCAGTGGTACGTCGCCTACGCGAAAAGCTAGGGCCTAAGCCCACCATTATTGGGGTGGGTGGAATTTCCTCCATCCAAGATGGCCGCGACATGCTGGCGGCTGGGGCTAACCTGCTACAGGCTTACAGTGCTTTCATTTACGGTGGCCCGGCTTGGCCTGGACGCATTAACCGTGCCCTAAGCGCCTAAGTGCCAGTGCGTTAGTGCCGGCGCAGCTGCTGGTTTAGCGCGGGGCGCCTGACAAGGTGCTTACCAGCGTGCCAGCCGGGGCGCTAGCCAGGAAGCTAGCTGGCGCCTGCTAGCTGCTGGTTGCGACTAAAAACGTGAGGCCCGCTTAAAGCGGGCCTCACGCAGTTTTATAAGTTGGTTTACTTGGGGAACTGGCGACGCTTTACACGCGGCTTGGGCTGACGCCAAGAGCGGAACTGGAAGCAGCGGCCAAAAACATAGAACACATAGCTCCAAGGCAGGTGCTTGTCCGGGTACTTCTTGGCCAGCTTGTGGCGCACAATGAACCAAACCACCAGGGCATCAATGATCGCCAATACGAACATGATGTAAATAGACATCAGCACCACGAAAGAAGTCATGGTGGCGCGGGTGCCGCCCTGACCGATCACCAGCAGGGCAATCAGGATCGCGAAAGATAGCGGCACAAAAATCTCGCCAATGGAGTAACGCGCGTCGATGTAGTCGCGAATATAGGCTGCTAGCGGGCCCCGGTCACGGGCGCGGAAATAACGTTCGTCACCGGCCATCATGCGCTCATAGGCGTGCTGCTGTTCGGCACGTTTTTGCTCGCGAGAAGCCTTATCCGCAGCTTTGCGGTCAGCGGGAACTAGGGGCTTGAGGTTGCGGGCCTCAGACTGGCTACGTTTAGGGGTGGGGCGTCCCTTGGGGCCCCGGCCGCGCACAGGCTTGGCTTCTACCGCCGGGGTGCTTTTTTCAGGCTCCGGCTCGGACTTCTTAAACCACTTCACATGCCTAGATTAGCCGCTTGACGCGATACCCTGAAGTTATGGCAACAACTGAAGCACTCCGCAAGCAAATTTCGCAGGCTATGCCGGCGATTATTGATGAATTAACTGAGCTGGTAGCTATCCCTTCTGTGGCTTTTGCTGGCCATGACCTAGCCCAGGTGCGTCGTAGCGCTGAGCACGTGGCAGGCCTATTTGAGCAGCTAGGTGGGCAGGTAGAGATCCTTTCCGCCCCCACCGACAGTGGTGAAAAGGGCCAGGATGCCGTCGTCGCCCACTTCGACGGACCCGCCGGAGCTCCCCGCGTACTGCTATACGCCCACCACGACGTACAGCCGGCAGCAGGCCAGGCGGGCTGGGACCAGGCCGATCCCTTCAAGGCGCAGCGTCGCGGGGACCGTCTTTACGGGCGTGGCACTGCTGACGACGGCGCCGGCGTAATCACCCACGTTGAGTCACTGCGGGCGCTCAAGGCCCTGGGTGAATTGCCGGTAAACGTCACCGTCTACATTGAGGGTGAAGAAGAAGTTGGCAGCCCCTCATTCGTTAACTTCCTAAACACCTACCGTGAGCGCCTAGAAGCCGACGTGATCGTGGTGGCTGACTCTTCCAACTGGAAGGTGGGCACGCCGGCGCTGACCACCTCGCTGCGTGGCGTGGTGCAAAGCGACGTCACCGTCACCACCTTGGACCACGGTCTACACTCGGGCCAGTTTGGTGGGCCGGTTCCTGACGCCACCACCACCCTGATCCGTCTACTGGCTTCACTGCATGATGAGGCCGGCGACGTGGCCGTTAAGGGCCTGGTCAGCCAGGGACAGGCAGACCCGGACTTCCCCTTCTACCCGGAGGAAGATTTCCGCGCCGATGCTGGCCTACTTGAAGGCGTGCAGCTGATGGGCACCGGTGATCTAACCGCTCGCGTATGGACCAAGCCCTCCATTACTGTGATCGGTATTGACACCCCCTCAATCGCCCAGTCTTCCAACACCCTCACCCCCAGCGCCAGCGCCCGCATCTCTATGCGCATTGCCCCTGGCCAGGACCCGCGTGAAGCCCACGCGGCGCTAGAGGCCCACCTGCTTGAGCACGCTCCTTTTGGGGCGCAGGTGAAGGTCTTTAACCGTGAGCTGGGTCAGCCTTTCAAGGCCGACGGCGACAGCGAGGCTACCGTGGACGCTATGGAGTCCCTGGCTGCTTCCTGGCAGAGTGATGCGGTAAAGATCGGTCAGGGTGGCTCGATTCCTTTCATCTCTGACCTGCGCGAAGTATTCCCGCAGGCCCAGGTGCTAGTGACCGGCATTGAAGACCCCGACTCGCGCGCTCACAGCGCCAACGAATCCATGCACCTAGGGGAGCTGGAAAATATTGTGTTGGCTCAGGCTCTGCTACTGGCGCGACTAGGCGGCGCGCTTGAAGACTGAGCTATGCGCGTAGTACTAGCCCCGGGCTCGTATGCTTACGAGCCCGGGGGAGTGCCCCTGGTTGCAGGCTCTTATAGCGCCGTTTGGGTGGCTGATTGTTTGGCTCGGGGCTGGCGTGCCAAGCGCCCTGGCGATCGCCTTGATCTGGCTGGCCAGCCCGACATGGCGGTGGAATCTGGCCTCTATGGGCCGGTGGTAGCCGCCCACGGCCAGCATTACATTGATTTAGCGTGCCTGAGCCCACTGCCAGCTGATACTCACCAGGCCGGCCTTCAAGCTGCTAGCGGCTCCACTTTTGCTTTGGGGCTCGCTTTTAAAGCGGCTTTAGAGCGGCTTCCGGCGGGCTCAACCGTGGTGGTGGGGGCCTGCCGCAGCGCTATTCACGACGGCGGAGCCGGGTTCTTACAGGCCCTGGGTGGGGCGCAGGCGGCTTGGCAGCTAACCGCGCCGTACCAGCTGATTGTGGCTTTAAGTGACGCCATGGCCCTGTCTGGTTTAAGTGGGGCCGGGGCCAACCTGAGTGCGCTAACAGATCTAGACGCTGTCCAGGTGCAGGAAATTGATCGGCGCGCAGGCGCCGCTAGCGCTCAATGCCTGCGCCAATTAGAGGCGGCTCGCCCAGCCCATAGGCGCCAGCTGCTAACCCAAGGCCCGCGTTTAACGCCTAGCGCTTGGGGTAGTGGCGCGCTTGGAGGCGTGAGCCTAATTTTGGCGGCTCTGGGAGCTAATTTGGTTTTGGCCGGCAACTATTACGCCCAGGCCACCGGTTTGGTGCAGCTAGCGAGCCAAGCGCAGCTGTTAGTTACCGGCTATGGGCAGGCTTTCGACGTCGTCGCGGGCAGCCCCCTAGAAACTGTGGGGCAGGCAGGGCTTGAGCATGGGGTGCCGGTGGTGGCGCTGCTAGGGCAAGGCACTTTGGGGCGCAGCGAGCTGGCTGAAGCTGGCATAACCCGCCTACATACGCTTGATGAGGTACTAGATATCCCCTGGTGGCAGGCTAGTAGTGAGCAGGTAGCCCAGGGGCTTGAGCAAATTGGACAGCGTCTAGCGCAGGCTTGGTCGCGCTAAAAAGGGAAACTTATGGAATTTATAACTGGTGCTTATAGGTCTCATGATTGTGAGCGTTACCTGCCTGAGGCCAGTAAGTCGGCTGAGCGTACCGCCTTTGAACGTGACCGTGCCCGCGTGCTGCACTCTTCAGGCCTGCGCCGCCTAGGCGCCAAAACCCAGGTTCTTGGCCCTACCAGTGATGATTTTGTACGCACCCGCCTAACCCACTCGCTGGAAGTAGCCCAGGTAGGCCGCGCTCTAGCCGGTGAGCTGGGCTGCGACCCTGACGTGGTGGATACCGCTTGCCTTAGCCATGATCTGGGCCACCCTGCTTACGGGCACAACGGCGAAAAAGCCCTAGATGTAATTGCCGCCGACATTGGCGGATTTGAAGGCAACGCCCAAACTTTGCGCCTACTTACCCGCCTAGAGCCCAAAGTGATCGCCCCCGATGGACGTAGCCTGGGCCTAAACCTGACCCGCGCTAGCTTGGATGCTACCGCCAAATACCCTTGGGCTAAAGGCGCTGGGCCTGGGGGCCTGGAGGGTAAAAGCGTGCGCAAATACTGCTTTTACAGCGACGACGCCGATATTGCGACCTGGATGCGTCAAGGCGCCCCCAGCTTCAAACGCTGCATTGAAGCCCAAATCATGGATCTTTCAGACGACATCGCCTACTCAGTGCATGACGTGGAAGATGCCATCAGCTTAGGGGCCATGGATCCGGTAGGGGCAGATAAAGACAGTGAGTTAGAGGGATTAATCGACTCCACGCTTTCCTGGTACCACCCTGACTTTAGCGCCGATGAACTGGCTCGGGCCTGGCGTCGTCTGCGCAACAGCTCCTACTGGCTAACTAGCTATGACCATTCACGCATCGACCAAGCTGCCCTTAAAACCATGAGCTCCCAGCTCATTGGCCGCTTTGTAGATGCCACCGTGCTGGCTACGCGCCAGTGCTACGGGGCCGGGGCGCTTACCCGCTACGCCGCTGATCTAGTGGTGCCGCGCGAAATTCAAGCAGAAATCATGATCCTTAAAGGCGCCGCCGTGCGCTACGTAATGGCGCCACGTGAACATGAACCCACCTACCTGCGTCAGCGCACCATCCTTTTTGACCTGGCCCAGGCCATGGAAGAAGGCGGCGAAAAACTACTTGACCCAGTATTTCGCGCTGACTGGCGAGCTGACACCAGCGACAGCGCCCGCAAGCGTGTAATTGTGGATCAACTCGCCTCACTAACCGACAACTCAGCGCGGGCCTGGCATGCACGCTACTGCGGCTGGTTCAGTCAGATTTAACCAGATTTAACCCGCCAGGGAAGTTAAAAATCAGGTTAGCTAAAACCCGATAGTATGGGCTCGTGGCTGGCAAGATCCTACGTGAAGACATTGATGAGGTCCGCTCACGGGCAAACATTGAAGAGATCGTGGGTCAGCACGTCACGCTCAAAAGCGCCGGGGTGGGCTCGCTAAAAGGGCTGTGTCCTTTCCACGACGAAAAGACCCCCTCCTTCCATGTGCGCCCGCAGGCCGGTTTCTTCCACTGCTTTGGTTGCGGTGAAGGTGGAGACGTAATCACCTTCGTTGAGAAAATCAACCACCTGACCTTCGCTGAAGCAGTTGAACAGTTAGCTGCTCAAACCGGGGTAACCCTGCGCTATGAGGAAGGCAGCGCCCCCACTAACGCCATTGAACCCGGCACCAGACAGCGTCTAGTGGCTGCTAATCGCGCTGCTGAAGCCTTCTATCGCAGTCAACTAGCCACCCCAGAAGCGGCCGCCGCCCGCCAATTTTTAGGTCAGCGTGCCTTTGACCGCCAGGTGGCTGAGCGTTTCGGGATCGGCTACGCCCCTAAAGGCTGGGACAACCTGGCCCGCCACCTGCGCTCACTGGGTTACACCGAAGCTGAACTAACTGACTCAGGCCTGTGCACACCCGGTAAACGCGGCGTTTATGACCGTTTTAGAGGCCGCCTGATCTGGCCTATCCGCGATATCACCGGGGTCACTGTGGGCTTTGGGGCCCGCAAACTCTATGACGATGATGAAGGCCCCAAATACCTAAACACTCCCGAAACTGTTTTATACAAGAAAAACCAGGTGCTTTACGGACTAGACCTGGCTAAAAAAGCTATCGCCTCCACCCACCAGATAGTGGTGGTTGAGGGCTACACAGATGTGATGGCCGCCCAGCTGGCCGGGGTGGAGACCGCTGTGGCCACCTGCGGCACCGCATTTGGGGAAGGCCACGTGCGCATTGCCCGGCGCCTGATTGGTGACTCGGCTGACCCAGCCGCCGGGGTGCTGCTGCGCTCTGGTGGGGCCCGGGGTGGGGAAGTGGTTTTCACTTTCGACGGCGACGCCGCCGGGCAAAAAGCCGCCCTGCGTGCCTTTGGTGAAGACCAGCACTTTGCTGCCCAAACTTTCGTAGCTGTCTCTCAAGGCGGCATGGACCCGTGCGAGCTGCGCCTAGCGCGCGGCGATGAGGCAGTTAAAGCCCTGGTGGCTGGGCGCAAGCCACTGTTTGAGTTCGTTATCCGCAACGCCCTTAAAAACGTTGATTTATCAACCGCTGAAGGACGAGTTAACGGTTTACGCGCTGCCGCCCCGGTGGTGGCTGGGATCCGTGACCGTGCCCTGCGCAGCGAATACACCCGCTCCCTGGCCGGCTGGCTGGGGATGCGTGAGGCTGAAGTAGCTGGAGCCGTACGCGCCGCTGGGCGGCGCGGGATAGGACCCAACGGTGAACGCGCTGGCGTCTCCGGGGCGGCGGAAGCTGCCAGTGCTAGCGAGGCGCGGCGTCGGGCCATAGAAGCAGACCCACTGCTGCGCCTACAGCGCCAAACCCTAGAGGTAGCCCTGCAACTGCCTCAACTAGCCGCCCAAGCCGGGGTGGATAACTGGACCCGGGAACTATTTGACCTGCCTAGTTACCGCGCTGTGTTTGACGCCATCATGGCTGCGGGCGGTTACGCTAAATACACCGAAATTGCCCGCGAAATTAGCGCCGCCCACCCGGGCCTACCTGAAGCTGAACGCGAGCGCCAAGCCCTGCAGCAGTGGGGCGCGCAGGTACGTGAGTTCACCCCGCAAATAATTGATTCTTTGCTTACTGAGTTGGCGGTGGCCCCCCTGCCGGTTTCTGCTAAAAACGACGACGTCGCTGGGCAGATAAACTATGGTGCCGGGGTGCTGCGCTCGGCAGGGGAGATGTCTTTTAACCGCCGTTTGGCCGATCTGCGTTCACGCCAGCGCCGTATGGCCCTGGACGATCCTGAATATCGCCAAGTGTTTACGCAGATCGTGGAGCTGGAAACGCAGCGTCGCCAGCTTTTCCACCATGACCGTTAGGGTTATTGGGGTTTACCGGCCCTTTTATAGGCCCTTTTCGCGTAGCTGACGCATGGCCTGCACGCGGTATTTGCGCTCTAGGCGGTCAATGTAAAGCTTGCCTTCAAGGTGGTCGGTTTCGTGCTGCAAGCAGCGGGCCATGAGCTCTTCACCCTCAACCACTACCGGCTTGCCGTCCAGGTCGATGCCCTCCACGCGGGCATACCAGGCGCGCTCGGTGGGGAACCATAGGCCGGGCACGGACAGGCAACCTTCGTCGCCGTCCTGGTACTCGTCCTTGGAAACTTCCACCAGCTTGGGGTTAAGTACGTAACCGATTTCGCCGTCGATGTTCCAAGAGAAAGCGCGCAGCCCTACACCAATCTGGTTAGCGGCCAGGCCAGCGCGGCCTTCATCGTCAACGGTTTCTAGCAGATCTTCAACAAGCTGCTTAACAGTGTCGTTGATGTCAGTGATCCAGTCACATTCAGTGCGTAGTACAGGGTCTCCAATAATACGGATATCGCGGTAAGCCATGGGCCTATTGTCTCACGGCTTAAGGAACGGTATAAACTATCCCGGTTAGCGTTTAAGGCGCCCCTCATAGCCGGGTCACGTCCCCCTAAATGGCCTGGTAGTGAGGTTTAAGTTCCCATCAACCCTAAAGGTTCATATGCAGGTTTCACGCCGTAATGTAACGCGCGCGGCGCTTTGGAGTGCGCCGGCTTTGATTGCTACCTCAGCAGCCCCTGCACTGGCGGTTTCTGCTGATAAGCAGGCTGGCCAGGTGGTGGCTGTGCTGTGGTCTAACACTTTCTCTGATGTTGGTCAGGGTAAAACTACCGGTACCGATAAGCATTACCAGCCGTGGATTATTTACCCCACTGCCACTAAATCTGGTTCAAATACACTGGTGGTGACTAATGCCACGGCGGCTTCTACGCTGGGTTCAGCGCAGAAGGGTACCGGCAAGCTAACTCCGGCTCCAGCCAGTAAGAGCGGCTACTACGAGCAGGTTGGTAAGGGCCAGCAAATTCACGTGGTGATTGAAAACATTGGCGACACTTCATCTCCCGGTTCGGATGAGTACGCTGATGTGCCCCGCATTAGCCAGGAGGATGTGCCTAGGGGTACGCGTTACACTCGCGGCACGGCTGCTAACCCGGCTTGGCCTTCACTAGTGGTGCGTGACCAGGGCTGGTATTCAGTGGTGCAGGGTACTCGCTCCACTTCGGATGGTAATCACTGGTTTGGGGTGCGCTCTAAGGGTGCCAATGGCCGCACTAAGTGGGATTTGACCTTGCAGCTCAACCAGAACTTCACTTCGCCTAACGACGGCGCCAGTGCGGTTACCTTCGACCTGTTCTGGCCTTCACGTCTGCCGGCTACATTCCCCAAGCGTATTAGTGCCAAGCTGATTTACCGCGTGACGGTTACCAGCCCGTGGGGCACCGTGGTTTACACCACCAGCCCCATCTAAAGCGTTCAAGTTTACTTAGCCCCGCTTGTCGGCCCGTTTTGGGTGGCAGGCGGGGTTTTGTTTTGGGGCTGACGACGGCGCCCGACAGCGGCGCTGGACGGGCTCGACTGCACTGTGTGGGTTTGACGACGCCGGACTGCACGGACTCGACGGCGCCAGGCTGGTGCAGGGCGTGGCTGGGGCGGCGCCAGGCTGGCCCAGGTGGCGGCGTCGCCGCGGATAGTGGCGGCTGCTGAGGGCCGGCGCAGTGCGCCGCTGGGGGCTGAGTGGGAAGCCTGGAGGAGGGGAGTTTGGTGCGGGAAAGCCCAGGGCGCTTAGGTAAACAAAAACCCCGGAGGTTTTGCCTCCGGGGTGCTGGCTCCTGCGACTGGATTCGAACCAGTAACCGTCCGATTAACAGTCGGATGCTCTGCCGTTGAGCTACGCAGGAATTGCTCGCGCAGGAAGAAACTTTATCAAGCCTGCTCACGCATGTCTAATCGGCGCAAAGGCAACTTTTCCTTGAAATTCTGCGCTAATCTTCTAGTGTGGTCAGGCCCACACTAAGTTTAGTTTGGGTTTCTGCCTGTTTTAAGGCCGCCACTTGCTCCTCATTAAGGGCGTCGTCGGCCTCAATTAAAGACAGGCAATACAGTGAATCATCGCTGCGGCGACGGATGGTGATAGTGGCTAACGCCCCATCGCCAAGGGATACGTTGTCGCGGCGCACCACAATGGCGCGCTCAACTTGCTGGCGTAAAGTGCGCGCCAACTGATCGAGGCGCTCACGCTCAGCCTTATTAGTGGGCTGAGCCAATATGTACTCGCTAGAGGAGGCGTTGGTGAGGTTGATGGTGAATTTGCGCTCCTGGCCATCCCAAGCGGCTCGCTCTACCTCATCCCAAGTGCAAAGCGGGGTTTTGGCCCCGTCGTTAGCTACGCGAACCAGGCCGGCTTTAGTGGCCACCAGCCAGGCGCCGTCGTCGCCTTCTAGGCGGTAAGCGGCAAGTAAATCGGCGTGAAAGGCCTGATGGATTGGGGCGGGCAAGTTCGGACCCGGATGCAACCAAGCAAACATACAATTAATTAAATCATTGTCCAGTTAACGATGACGCAGGCGCTCTATTGGTATAAACTTCGCGTTATACATAACGTGCGTATAACGCCGCTAGGTGATCCACACACTCTCGGCTCGACACGATGTTTTTAGACGTAGGGGAAGACGAGCTAAAAACCACTCAGGAGGTGTTTCGTCGTGGCTGTTGGTTACACCCGCGGTGTAGTTTTCGTGCACTCTGCACCTAGGGCTTTGTGTCCGCACGTGCAGTGGATGCTAGAAGACGTATTGAAAACTGAAGTGCACTTGGAATGGGGGGTTCAAAAAGCCACCCCAGGTGTGCTGCGTACTGAGTATTCGTGGGTAGGTCCCATTGGTACTGGGGCGCTGCTGGCTTCGGCAATGCGTGGCTGGGCTAATCTGCGTTATGAAATAACTGAGGAAGCCACCTTAGGTCACGATGGTTCACGCTGGTCGCACACGCCTGACCTGGGTATTTTCCATGCGCAGATGGATGTGCATGGAAACATTGTGGTTCCCGAAAACCGTATTCGCGCCGCCCTTGAGGCTGGTGACCCCGAACAGATGCGCCGTCAACTAGACCTGGCCCTGGGTCAGGCTTGGGATGATGAGCTAGAGCCCTTCCGTTACGCAGGTGCTGACGTTTCGGTGCGCTGGCTGCACAAGTTCGCCTAAACTCCCCAAGTACCCTTATTCCCTTCCCGCCGCGTCCATTGGGCGCGGTTTTTCTTTGTCTTAAGCGGCTGCTTTAGGCGATGGTGAAAGGCAGTGGTGAACAGCGGAGGCCGCTTTAGGTTGCGGCAAACAGCGGGGCCGCTTTAGGCGGCCGTAAATACGAGCGCCACGTTGTGCCCACCAAAGCCAAAGGAGGTGGAGGCCGCCGCCTGGGTCTTTAACTGGCGCCCCTGGGGCCCGACGACGTCGATGTCTGTTTGCGCTTCTAACTCACCTGGCATAAGCGTGGGAGGAGCCCACTGCTCAGCCAATGCCAAAACCGTCAGCACCGCTTCGAGTCCACCAGCCCCACCCAGCAAGTGACCGGTCATAGATTTAGTGGCACTAACCGCTGCCTGGGGGACAACTCGCGCCAGCATAGCGGCCTCAATACCGTCCCCAGCCGGGGTTGAAGTAGCGTGGGCGTTAACGTGCCCCACCTGCGTGGGGCTAAGGCCAGATTGAGCAATAGCCTGGCGTAAAGCCTGTTCTTGACAGTGTCCATCAGCCATCGGACGCGCCACATCGTAGGCATCGCAGGTAACTGCGCTGCCATCAAGATAAGCCAAAATCTTAGCCCCACGCGCCTTGGCGTAAGACTCAGCCTCAAGCACCAGTGCGCCCGCACCCTGACCCAACACAAAACCGTCACGGTCACTAGCAAAAGGCCTACAAGCCCCAGCCGGGTCAGGGTTAGTAGATAGCGCCCGCATGGCCGCAAATGCTGCCACTGTCAGCGGGTGCAGGGCGTCGTCGCAACCGCCGGCAACAACCACATCGGCCCTACCTAAACGAATCAAATCAGCCCCATAACTGATAGCCTCGGCCCCCGAAGCGCAAGCCGAAACCGGGGCGTGGGCACCCGCGCGAGCCGTAAACTCCATAGCTAATGTGGCCGCAGGGGCATTAGGCATCAGCGCCGGCACAGTAGTGGGGGCAACCCTACGCGGCCCCTTAGTGCGCAAAGCATCCCAAGCATCCATAACCGTAGTCACGCAGCCCATACCGGGGGAGAAGCTAACCGCCAAACGCTCGGGATCTACCTGCGCCGTCGAGCCAAAAGCCTGCACCCAAGCCTGACGGGCAGCAATCAAAGCACACTGGGTGGCCGGATCTAAGCGTCGCACCTCGCGTGCAGAGAGCAGCTCACTAAGGGGAACCGGCAACTGCCCGGCCACGCGCACAGTCAAGCCATACTCATCCACCCAAGGGGCCTCAAGGGCACTAATCGCGCATTGCCCCGCGCGTGCCCCGGCCCAAGTTTGGGCCACATCAACCCCCAGCGGGTTAATAGTGCCCAGGCCGGTAACTGCAACGCGCTCCATTAGCTAAAACCTAGTTTCAGGACTTTGGGTCAGGACTCTAGGGAAGCCACCAAATCAACCGCCTCGCCTACAGTGCGTAAAGCAGTGGCCTGAGTGTCGGCGATAGTGATGTTGAAGTGCTCCTCAATGCGCGTGGTAATGCTCAACAGGTCCAAAGAGTCAATATCCAAATCCGCCGCAAAGCTGGCGCCCTCAACTACTCGCGCGGCGTCTACCCCCGTCTCCTCATTGATGATCTGGGCAATTGCCTTAACGATTTCACTACGCTCATGTGCCATATCGACTCCTTTGAAGCAGGACTAGTAACGATATAGATTCTACTGGTCAGCCTTAACGCTTTGGGCCAAACGGCCTAAAATAATTGCGGTGTGTAACACAAAAGCTTCGCGCGGATCCGTGGCATCCCAACCCAGCTGCGACGCCACCCTCCCCAGGCGGTAACGCACCGTGTTGGTGTGCACAAACAAAGCCCGCGCCGTGCCCTCCAAACTAGCCCCAGAGAGCAGATAGGTGTAAATAGTCTCCTCAATAGTGGAGCCCAAAGCGTGCAAAGGCTTATAAATCTGCTCAAACAGTTGCGCCTTAGCCAACTCATCACCAGCAAACACGCGCTCAGGCAACAAATCATTAGCCTGCACCGGACGCGGCGCCCCCGGCCACGCCGGCAAGGCCTCCAAACCCGCCATCGCACAGCGCAGCGAATACGAGCCCTCACTAATATCAGTCACAATCGGGCCAATCACCGCGTCGCCCTCAAGCGTCTTAGCCAGCTCAGTGGCGGCTTTACCAAGCCGCTCATGCACCTGCTTGTCCTGCCAGTCACCCTCAGAGCCCAGCAAAATCAGTACATTTTCCGAGTGCACCGAGATCAGGCAGTCATAGGCTGCGTTATGGGCTTCATGGCGCAGGCGGGCTACAGCGACGGCGTCCAAAGTGGCTTGGGCACTAATGGCCACTGCCGGCCCATGGCAGCGCCACCCCGCAGCAGACACCCGCGTCATAGCCACACTGGCGTCGTCGTGAAGCAAAGCATCAACCGCCACCGACTCTAGGCGCGCATCCCAAGCCCCACGCACCTCAGCAGCGCGGGCATAAACCCCGGCGGTAGCAAAACCAACGTCAGAACCAAATTGGGCCACCGCCAATCGCACCGCATCACGCATCTGGGGCGGCACAATCGTGGGCGCCTCCGCCTGCACCGTATCCACCACAATGCGTACCAAGGCAATAGTTTGATCCAAACTAATAACGCCGGTAAAAGTCTGGGGGGCGGCAGAGAAAATACGCATTGGTGCGCCGGTATCAACCTGACCCGCAATCCAATCAATAAAGGTAGAAACACCCGCACGAGCCACAGTCTCAATGCGCTCGCGGTCAGCGCGCGGCAACTCACGGAACCAGGGAAGATCCGCGCTTATGCGGTCTATAGAGTGCTCAATTAGCCGTTCCTTGGCCTCACGCAGAGTATTGATCGCATCCGGGCTCAAAGGTTCCATAAGCTTATGTTAGGGCCCATGTCATCTATGTCTCAACAATACTGACAGATTGTCAGTGTTACTGGTGGTGTTTGGGTGCAAAAGCCCTAGCAAACCGTTAGTGTTGTAATGCCGTCAGGCATAAGTGTTAGCGACCCAAAAGGGTGCTAGCGCAGCAACTATTAAGGAGCTGAACTTAGATAATGACTCAGGCAACCCGGATCGAGGAAGATCTCCTTGGCCAGCGTCAGGTGCCCCTTGAAGCCTACTGGGGTATCCACACCCTCAGGGCTCAAGAAAACTTCCAAATCTCTAAGGAAAAAGTAGCCGACCTACCCACCTTTGTGCGGGGCATGGTTACCGTCAAGAAAGCCAGCGCGCTAGCCAACAAAGAGCTGGGTGTAATTGACCCCCAGATCGCTGACGCCATTGTGTGGGCTTGCGACCAGGTGCTAGAAAACCGCCGCTGCATGGATCAGTTCCCCATTGACGTTTTCCAGGGCGGCGCGGGCACCAGCATCAATATGAACACCAATGAGGTTATTGCCAACCTGGCGCTAGAACACATGGGCTACGCCAAGGGCCGCTACGACATCATTAACCCCAACGATCACGTCAACAAATCCCAGTCCACCAACGATGCTTACCCCACCGGTTTCCGTCTAGGCCTATTCCACAAGGTTGACCAGTTAGAAGCCGAGCTGTCCTTGCTGATTGGCGCGTTTAACGCCAAGGGTGACGAGTTCAAAGACATCCTCAAGATGGGGCGCACCCAGCTGCAAGATGCGGTGCCCATGAGCCTAGGCCAGGAATTCCACGCCTTCGCAGTGCTGCTAGGTGAAGAAATTCCGCGTCTGCGTAACAACGCCAACCTGCTGCTAGAGGTAAACCTGGGCGCCACCGCCATTGGTACCGGCCTAAACACCCCTGAGGGCTACCAGGACTGCGTGGTGCGCCACCTGCACGAAATCACTGGCCTGGATGTTTCAGGGGCCACCAACCTACTGGAAGCCACCAGTGACACCGGCGCCTATGTGTCTATCCACGCCGCTATTAAGCGTCTGGCCGTCAAGCTATCCAAGATCTGTAACGACCTGCGTCTGCTCTCTTCGGGCCCGCGTGCCGGTTTGGGCGAGATTTCTTTGCCTGAGCGCCAGGCTGGTTCCTCGATTATGCCTGCCAAGGTAAACCCGGTGATCCCTGAGGTAGTTAACCAGGTTTGCTTCAAGGTGATCGGTAATGACCTGGCCGTAACCATGGCGGCAGAGGCAGGCCAGCTACAGCTAAACGTTATGGAGCCGGTAATTTGCCAGGCCACCTTCGAATCTTCCAGCCTGCTTATCCACGCCATGCAGGCGCTGCGTGAAAAGTGCGTTGTGGGCATTAGCGCCAATGTGGATGTGTGCCGCAACCACGTGCTGGGCTCCATTGGGATTGTCACCTACCTCAACCCTGTCATTGGGCACCACAATGGTGACCTGGTTGGGCGTGAATGTGCTCGCTCTGGACGCAACGTGCGCGAAGTGGTGCTAGAGATGGGCTTGCTAGACGAGGCCACCCTAGATGAGCTGCTGAGTGTAGAGAACCTGCTGCGCCCGCACTACCGCTCCAAGAAGTACTACTCCGGCGGTGACCCGAACACCCTGGTATCTGAGTAGTCGCAAGTTAAGTCGCAGTTAAGCTGCGGCGTTAGCTAACTTAAGCGGCGTTAAGCAGTGGGGGCCCGGCTGTCAGCCAGGCCCCCACACTATTTACTGCAAAGCTTTAGGGCTTTGCGCGCGATTGTATCTGCATGCGTGGCGTGTATCGGCTCAAAACGGGCAGATACGTGCGGGCAGATACACGCCATGCACGTTTTAGGCGTCGCCGCCCTGGGCGCCGGAGTTGCCGGCGCGCACGTTGAGCAGGTCGTAGCGGTCAATGGCCTGGCTTACTAGGGAGCGGTCAACCTGACCCTGCTTAGCCAGAGCCTCCAGGGCCTTAGTGACCACACTGGCGGCGTCGATCTTGAAGAAACGACGGGCAGCAGCGCGAGTGTCGGAGAAACCAAAGCCGTCAGCACCCAAAACGTGGTAGTCACCGGGGATCCACTGGCGGATCTGGTCGGGTACCAGGTGGTCGTAGTCACTGGTGGCAATGAACGGGCCGGTGGCCCCAGCCAGTTTCTGGCTCAGGAAGGGCACCTGGGCTGGCTGCTCGGGGTGCAAGAAGTTGTGCTCATCCACCTCAAGGGCGTTACGGCGCAGCTGGTTCCAGCTGGTCACCGAGTAAACGCTGGCGCGCACGCCCCAGTGCTCAAGCAGCATCTCGCGGGCCTGTAAAACCCACGGCACACCCACACCTGAAGCCAGCAGGCTTACCTGCGGGCCCTGGCCGGCGGGGGCGTCAGCCACCTTGTAGATACCACCCAAAATGCCTTCAACATCCACGTTTTCCGGCTCAGCGGGCTGGACCATGGGCTCGTTGTAAACCGTCAGGTAGTACATCATGTCGCGGTTGCGGCCACTGTCGGGGCCGTACCAACGCTCTAGGGCGTCACGCACAATGTGGCGGATTTCGTAGGCGTAGGCCGGGTCGTAGCTGATTACAGCGGTGTTAGTGGAGGCGATCAGCGGCGAGTGACCATCCATGTGCTGAGTGCCCTCACCGGTTAGGGTGGTGCGCCCAGCCGTGGCGCCAATGATGAAACCACGGGTGAGCTGGTCGCCGGCAGCCCAGAACTGGTCGGCGGTGCGCTGGAAACCGAACATCGAGTAGAAGATGTAAACCGGGATCATCGGTTCATTGTTGACCGCGAAGGAGGTGCCGGCCACCTGGAAGGCGCTAGCAGAACCAGCCTCGTTAATACCGGTGTGCATGATCTGACCGGCCTGAGCTTCACGGTAAGACAGCATCATGTTTGCATCTACCGGCAGGTAGTTTTGACCCAGGGTGTTGAAGATCTTAGCTGAGGGGAAGATCGAGTCCAGGCCGAAGGTACGTGCCTCGTCAGGAATGATCGGGACAATGCGCTTACCGATGTGCTTATCCTTGATCAGCTCCTTAAGCAGGCGCACAAAGGCCATGGTGGAGGCCACTTCCTGCTTGCCGGATCCGCCCTTGAGGATGTCGTAAATCTTGGGGTCGGGTAGCTCAATTTCCTTGTTACTAGGGCGGCGTTCAGGGATAAAGCCACCTAGGCGACGACGGCGGTCCAGCATGTAGAGCAGGGCCGGGTCGTCTGCGGCGGGCTTGTAGTAAGGCGGACGGGTGGGGTCAGCCTCTAGCTCGGCGTCGCTGATCGGGATGTGCAGGGTGTCGCGCAGGGCCTTGAGGTCATCAAGCTTGAGCTTCTTCATCTGGTGCGTGGAGTTACGCGCCGCGAAGTGGGAGCCCAGGGCGTAGCCTTTAACGGTGTGGGCCAAGATAACGGTGGGGGCGCCGGTGTGCTCAGTGGCAGCCTTGTAGGCGGCGTACATCTTGCGGTAGTCGTTACCGCCACGCTGCAGGGCCCAGATTTCCTCATCGGTCCAGTCCTTGACGAGGGCGGCAGTGCGCGGGTCGCGACCGAAGAAGTGCTCACGTACGTAGGCGCCGTCGTTAGCCTTGAAAGTCTGGTAGTCACCGTCGAGAGTTTCGTTCATCAGGTGCACCAGGGCGTGGTCCTTATCGGCAGCTAGCAGGCGGTCCCAGCCACGGCCCCAAATCACCTTAATGACGTTCCAGCCGGCGCCACGGAAGAAGGCCTCTAGCTCCTGAATGATCTTGCCGTTACCGCGTACCGGGCCGTCTAGACGCTGCAGGTTGCAGTTAATGACGAAGGTGAGGTTGTCCAACTGCTGCTGAGCAGCTAGCTGCAACATGCCACGGCTTTCAGGCTCATCCATTTCGCCGTCGCCCAGGAAAGCCCAAGTGCGCTGCTGGGAGGTGTCTTTAATACCACGCATGTGCAGGTACTTGTCAAACCAAGCCTGGTAGATGGCCTGGGAGGGGCCTAGACCCATAGATACAGTGGGGAACTCCCAGAAGTCCTCCATGCGACGCGGGTGGGGATAGGAGGGCAGGCCGCGTCCCTGCTCCGGGTGGGAGTATTCCTGACGGAAACCGTCCAGGTCAGCCTCGGTTAGGCGGCCTTCAATGAAGGCGCGGGCGTAAGGGCCGGGGGAGGCGTGGCCCTGGAAGAAGATGTGGTCACCGCCGCCGGGGTGGTCCTTGCCACGGAAGAAGTGGTTGAGACCTACTTCGTACAAGGTGGCTACGGAAGCGTAGGAGGAGATGTGTCCACCCACGCCGATGCCCGGACGCTGGGCGCGGGTAACCATAACGGCGGCGTTCCAACGGATCCAGCGACGGTACTGGCGCTCTGCGGCTTCATCGCCGGGGAAGTAGGGTTCTTCGTCAACAGCAATGGTGTTGACATAAGGGGTGGTTAGCTGGCCGGGGACATTTACGTTCTTTAGACGTGCTTCAGCCAGCATGGATAGCAGGATGTAGCGTGCTCGGGCTTGACCCTTTTCGGCGATAAGCGCGTCTAGGGACTGCTTCCATTCAGCTGTTTCCTGTGGATCATTATCGGTGACCTTGGCTAACAGGCCATCGATAAGCGGCGTGGATTCATTCGTTGGGGCCACGGTTATTCCCTTCGCGTCGTTGTGGTCGACTGCGCGCGCCGGAGCGTCAGTCCGTGGGGCTAAGCCCGCTGTACCTAACTAATTTACGACTTTTGACCTAGATAAAGCGAATAAATCGGGCATTAAGTCCCAGATAGTGGTGTGAAGTACTGCATGTGTGCTGGGTGGGGATGTTTTAACGCTCCTGATGGGGAAGTTAATGGAGATGCGGGCAATACTAAGTGTGGCTGAAGTCGCTTATATGTCAGAAACATTTGAATAGATGCAGGTAAAACGCGCATACAGCTTGCAAAGCCAGCGATTTTGGGGTGTGCTTATTCCATGTCGCTTAACCACGACGGCACAACTTCAGCCGCTACCCGCCTGGGCTTTGAGGCCGGGCAAATCATTCAGGAATATTACTTCGACGACGACGCCGACATGGCGTTAAGGGCTCAGCTTGAGGAAGCGCTGGGCAGCCAGCTAGTAGACGAAGATTATGCAGATGTTGTCGACGGCGCTATCGCTTGGTGGCGCGAGGAAGACGGGGGCGTAGATGAGCTCACCGATCTTTTGGTCGACGTCGCCGCTAACTTGGATGGGGAAGGGCTAATTTGGGTGTTCACCCCCAAGGCTCGCAGCGCCGGCGCAGTTTCACCGATTGTGGTGGAAGAAGCGGCAGGCAATGCGGGTATGCACGCTACCAGCGCACGGCAAGTAAGTGACGCCTGGAGCGGAGTGCGAATTTCTTCACGTCGCAAATAATTTGTAATCTCCCTAGCGGGTAGGGTAACTTTATACCCGCAAGGACCTGTAGCTCAGTTGGTTAGAGTATCTGGTTTACACCCAGAGGGTCGTGGGTTCGAGTCCCGCCGGGTCCACCAATGCAGTGTTTAAAACTGCAGCAATAAATTGCTCTCATGTAAAACATGGGAGCTTTTTTGTATCTAAAGCATTTGCAGTTTAAAAGCTGCTCAACAAATAAAAGATTTGGGCCTCAGCGCTTTTGCGCTGAGGCCCAAACCAATGATCAACCAGTTATCTAATGATCAGCCGGTTATCTAGTTATTAGCCAGCTATCTAGTGATTAGCCGGTTGCGGCGTTAGCGTTTGTAACGCTAATCGGTTACCGATCAGGCTTCCTTGCGACGGCTACGCAGCACAGCTACGCCACCGAGGCTGGCCAGCAGGAAGGCCACAACTGCCACGCTGGAAACACCAGTGTGAGCTAGCGGCTTCTTACCGCCGTTACCGGGAGCAGCCACAACGGTCTTGCCGGTGGTGGGAGCTGCGGTAGGCAGGGCGCTGGGGGCCATGGTCGGCAGCGGTACAGCAGTGGGGGCGCTGGTGGGGCCACTGGTAGGAGCAGCGGTCGGGTTCGGAGTCGGGTTAGGAGTCGGAACCGGGTTGACCGGGTTGTCCGGGTTGACCGTCTGCCTGTAGGACTTGATCGAGCAGATCTTCGGGTAGTCGCCGTCGGCAGGTACTACACCCTCGTTGATGTACTTGAGGGTGATCTCGTTTACACAAGCGTACTTTTCAGCGTTGTTACCGAAAGCGGTGTGGGAGTCACCCTCAACGCTCAGCAGGGTACCGTGCACCAGCTCAGCCATGACCGGGCCGTTCTTGTAGGGGGTAGCCGGGTCGTGAGTGGTGGAGATGATCAAGGTGTTAGGCAGACCCTTGAGCTCGCCACCAGCCTGCAGGTTACCGGAGAACTTCCACAGGTCACAGGCGCCGGGGGAGCCGACCTTGTTGCCCGGGGCGCCCGGGTCCTGGAACGGGGAGTACTTGAGGTAAATCTGGGTCAGGCGGTCAGACAGGGTCTGGTCGTAACCGTTGGGGTTAGCCGAGTCAGCACAGCGAATAACGGTGAAGGCAGCCTGCGAGGGGTCGTAGGTGCCGTCAGGGTTACGGCCGTCATAAGAGTCAGCCAGAGACATGAACAGCGAACCGTTGTTGTAGTCAGATACCAGCTCCATGGCCAAAGCAGCGTAGGGCCAGTAGGACTCGGCGTACAGGGCCTGACGCATACCGGTCAGGGCCAGGTCGAAGTTCAGGGTACGACCGTCGCGACCAGCCGGGATGGCCTTGGTGGCCAGCGGACGCATCATGTTCTGGAAGGCGCGAGTGGCCACCGGGATGCTGGCGTCGTCGTCGGCCAGGTCGCCGTCGTGAGGCTGGTACTTAGCCTTACCCAGAGCACAGGTGGCCTTCTCAGTCTCAAAGCGAGAGCCCTTAACCAGACGCGGCATCAGGTCACCCCAGGTCTTACCGGAGGCATCCAGCTGCATACACCAGTTGGAGAACTGGTTGAAGTTGTCCTGGAAGCCCTTAGCCTGACCCAGCAGAGCCGAGTTAGCGGCCTCAAGCTGTGCATCGGTGATCTTGGAGGAGTCGACACGCTGACCACTCTTAGGAGCAGTGCTAGAAAGCGGGTCAACTACACCGTCAAGCACGATGCGGCCAGCGTTAGCCGGGAAGGTCTGCAGGTAGACGTAGCCCAGGCGGGTGCCGTAGGAGTAACCCACGTAGTCCAGCTTGGTGGCGCCCATGATAGAGCGCAGGGTGTCGATGTCACGCACGGCGGTGGAGGTGCCCAGGTGGTAGAGCAGGTCCTTACGGCCGTCAGCGTCGAAACCGAAGATGCGCCCGGTGTTGTTGAAGCAACCGTTGACAGAGTTCTCGGTGCCGGCACGCAGCTTCTTAGCGATCTCTTCAGGGGTGCCGGTGTAGAGCAGCTCGCGGGCCTTGTCACGCTCAGCGTTGGTCTCACACTGGGCGAAAGGCAGGGAGACGCCCACACCACGCGGGTCGAAACCAATCAGGTCGTGGGTTTCGTTGAGCTTGCCGATAGCACCAGCATCGTTCTGGTAGGCCAGTACCAGGTCCACACCCGAGCCGCCGGGGCCGCCGGGGTTGAAGAAAACCGGGGAGGCGTTGGTGCCCTTGGCGGGTACCTTCACCACTGCCACGGCAATGGTGGGGCCGTTGGGCTTGGAGTAGTCCACAGGCACAATCGCATAACCGCACACAGCGCGGCTAGCTTCCTTGCCCATGGCCTCACAGTTAGCCTTGGAGAATTCGATCTTCTGGCTGTAGAAGGACTCTAGACCTGCGGGCACAGTTCCGGTAGAGCTACCCCCAGCCTTGGGGGCACCAATACGGTAGGTGTTCTCACCAGTCTTGAACTGGGCGGCGGAGGCAGGCAGAGCCGCAGCCAACTCAGCGTCACTTGCTGACGAAGCATCTGCCGCAGCGGCCACGGGGGCCAGCAGCGCAGCAGCAAGAGGCAGCGCTGTCAAAGCGGTTAGGCGACGCCGTATCGTAGTAATACGCATAGCATTCCTAAAATTGGGTTTACATTTAGTTGCCAAGCAACCTAGGTGCCATCCTAGTTCACGAATTGCACTAACCACAGAAAATCCCCGTGCTGATTTAGCTTTTCAGCACGGGGAAGAGTCCCCAAGTCGGGACGGTAGATGGTTTTTACTAATCTTTAGTAATCCATCTTCATGGCCTTACGGACATTGTCTAATGTCTCACTGGCTACCTGGTTGGCCTTGTCGTTACCGGCGTGAAGCACCTGCAGTAGGTAATCCTCGTTGGCGGCCAGCTCCTGGCGGCGCTGACGAATGGGGGCGAAGTAGTCGTTAACGGCCTCAGTAACCAGGGCCTTTAGCTTGCCTGCGCCGCCGTCGCCAATTTCCTCAGCCAACTCACGCGGGTCGCGGCCGTTGCACAGTGAAGCCAGCATCAGCAGGTTAGAAACCTCGGGGCGCTGGGAGGGATCGTAAGTAATGGTGCGCTGCGAGTCAGTCTTGGCTTTCTTAATCAGCTTGGCGGTCTGATCAGCGCTCATGCGGATCTCAATAGTGTTACCGCGAGACTTGCTCATCTTGGCTCCGTCCAGCCCCAACAGTAGGGGAGCCTCACTTAGGAGGGCTTCAGGACGGCGGAATACCGGGTGCTTCTTGTCGGCGCGCCCGTAGCGCTTGTCAAAACGCTGAGCAATTAGGCGGGCCTGCTCCAGGTGCGGCAGCTGGTCTTTACCTACCGGCACCAAATTGGCCTGGCAGAACAAAATGTCTGCTGCCTGGTGTACCGGGTAGGTGAGCATAAGCCCGCTCATGGCGCGCCCGTCGGTGGCCTCAAGCTCAGCCTTAACGGTGGGGTTGCGATGTAGTTCAGACTCGGTAACTAGTGATAGGAAGGGCAGCATTAGCTGGTTTAGGGCCGGCACGGCCGAGTGGGTGAAGATAGTGGAACGTTTAGGGTCCACACCCACCGCCAAAGCGTCAGCAACCAGCGACAAAACCCGCTCACGCAGCGGGCCTACGCCGTCGCGGTCGGTAATTACCTGGTAATCGGCAACCAAAATCCACGTGTCTACATTGGCGTCTTGGAGCTGTTTCCAAGACTGCATAGTGCCAAAGTAATGGCCCAGGTGTAGGTGCCCGGTAGGACGAGCACCGGTGAGCATCCGGAAATATTCGGGATGCTCACCGATCTGGGCGGCAATTTCTTCACTGCGCGCCTGGGTGCGCCGCAAAGAAGCCTCGTCAGTGGAATTGGCTAGCGCCTGTTCTGCCTTAGTTGGCTGTGTCGACTGCGTCATGAGCCCCATTGTAACGGGCCTGACGCTTAGGCTTAGTCAGGTAGATACGCATGCTTAGGGGCGACAAAGCAATCATGGAGCCAGGCTGAGCCAGCGAGGTGGTCACAGAGTCGGTGTCGTCGTCGTCGTCATCAAACAGGGCGTAATCAGCGTGGGGGGTGTCCCAAACCGAGTACCAAGCCAGTTCGTAGTCGTCGCCGCGCCCGGCAGGAAGCTTAATTTCATGCGGGTTGAGTGTGCCGTTAATCAGGATCAGGGCATCGCTGTCACCAAAGGGCTTACCTGAACGCAGCATGGAAAGTACACGGGTGTAGTTGTCATGCCACTGCTCAGGGCGCATGAGGTTACCGGTGATGTCGTACCAGGACAGGTCGGGAATCTCGTCCCCAGGGGCAACCTGACCGGTAGCGAACTGGCGGCGATGCAGCGCTGGGTGCTGCTGACGCAGCTTAATTAGGTAGCTGGTGGTGGCAATTAGTTCTTTTTGCCAAGTCTTTAAGTTCCAGTCGTACCAGGAAATCTCGTTATCTTGGCAGTAGGCGTTGTTGTTACCACCCTGGGTGCGGCCAAACTCGTCACCACCTAGCAGCATGGGAGTGCCAGAGGAGATGAACAAGGTGCCCAGTAGGTTACGCGCGCTACGCAAACGCATCATGTTGACGATTTCAGCGCCAGGAACCTGGTCTGCTTCACCATCAAAATCATGGTGGTTCCAAGAGCGGTTATCCCAGGTGCCGTCACGGTTGTCCTCGCCGTTGGCAACATTGTTCTTGTGGTTGTAAGTGGTTAGATCGTGCAGGGTGAAACCATCATGGGCGGTAACGAAGTTCACACTGGCTAGCGGGGTGCGGCCGTGCACGGTGTCACCCCAGGCGAACAGGTCTGCGCTACCAGCAATGCGGGTAGCTAGCTCACGGGCATCATGGCCGTTGTTGCCGTGACTCATTTCCTTGGGGTCACTGAGCCAGAATTCACGTAGAGCCCCACGGTAGCGGTCGTTCCAGTCGAGGAATGGGGTGGGGAACTCGCCGGTGCGCCAGCCTCCCGGGCCCACATCCCAAGGTTCAGCAATTAACAGCTTGGAACACAAAACCGGGTCGGTAGTCATGGCCACCAGTAGCGGGTGGTCGCGGCGCCACTCACCGGCGTGGCGGCCCAGGGTTACGGCTAGGTCGAAACGGAAACCGTCCACGCCCATCTCGCTAACCCAGTAGCGCAGCGAGTCTAGGGTGAGGCGGATAGCTAGGCGGTTACGGAAGTCTACCGTGTTACCGGTGCCGGTAACATCCAGGTACTGGCGCTTGTTTACCGGATCGTGCAGGTAGTAGCCCAGATCATCAAAGCCGCGCAGAGATAGGGTGGGGCCATCGAAACCACCTTCAGCGGTGTGGTTGTAGACCACATCCAAAACTACTTCCAGCCCGGCCTCGTGCAGGGCGCAGACCATGGCACGCACTTCATTAAGCACTGCCTGGGGGCCGCTTTCCTGGGCGGCCTTGGTGGCGTAGGTGGGCTCAGGGGCAAAGTAAGACAAGGTGGAGTAACCCCAGTAGTTGCTAAGGCCACGGCGGGTTAGCCAGGGTTCGTCGAACTTGGCGTGGATAGGCAGTAGCTCAATGGTGGTTACACCCAGGTTCTTTAGGTACTCAATCATCACCGGGTGGGCTACACCGGCGTAGGTGCCGCGCAGATCTTCAGGAATAGCTTCTAGCTGCTTGGTTAGACCCACCACGTGGGTTTCGTAAATCACACGCTGAGCGGCGCTGATGCGCGGTGAAGGAGCAACCGGCTGGTAATTGGGGTCAGCTACCACGCCAATGGCGGCGTAGGGCAGGGAATCTAGCTCAGAAATCTCCCAGTTGGCACTGGTTGGTAGGCCATGGATGTCTACTTTGTGGGCGTAAAGGGAGTCATCTAGGACTGCTTTAGTAGCTAGCGCCTTGGCGTAGGGGTCTAGGAGGAACTTGCGAGGGTTGTAACGCAAGCCCTCGTTGGGGTTCCAGGGCCCGTAAACGCGGTAGCCGTAGCGCTGGCCGGGACCTAGGCCGCTAATGTGGGCTGACCAGGAGCCGGTCAGGTGGTCATGCATGCCGATACGGCGTTCGCGCAGGTTGGTACCTTCGCCGTCGATCAAGCACAGATCAACTGCACTTGCACCAGGGGCGTTCACTACAAAATCGACCCCGTCGTCGTTAGGCGTAGCGCCCAAAACGTAGGGGTTTAATGCTGCCTGTTCGCTTAGAGGGGCGGGCAGTAGAACTTCCTCATCGGTTTGCATATGACACACAGGGTTATTGTCTCTCATTTTGAACCAGTGTGGGACAAAATAAATATTACGTGCTGATTACAGGTGCAGCTCACATGTACTTGTGGGCTGGGCTAATCAAGCCAATTGTGAAACGTTAAGCATGAGGCTTGCCTAACATGGTGTTGCTGGCGGGCCTGTGGCAGTCTATTTGCTATGAAAATTGTGGTCTGCGTGAAGCACGTACCGGATGTGCAATCCGAACGTCGCCTTGAAGACGAGCGCCTAGTGCGTGGCGAGGACGATGTTCTAAACGAACTAGATGAAAATGCTGTTGAGGCAGCAGTGTCCTTAGTAGAAGAGCACGACGGCGAGGTTGTGGCGCTTTCTATGGGCCCGCAAGACGCTGAAGAAGGTTTGCGTCGTGCCCTGCAAATGGGGGCAGATAGTGCCGTTTTGGTTAGCGATGAGGCGTTGGCTGGCTCCGACGTGGTCGCTACCGCCCGGGTATTGGCTGCAGCAATTGAAAAAATTGGTGAGGTTGACCTGGTTATTACCGGTATGGCCTCGCTGGACTCGATGAGTGCCATGCTGCCTGGGGCCTTGGCTAGCGCTTTGGACCTGCCGGCCCTGACCATGGCCCACAGCCTTGAGGTTGAGGGCGATGTGGTAAACGTGCAGCGCAACTTGGGTACCGTGCACGAAGTTTTACGTGCGCAGCTGCCGGCCCTGGTGTCTGTAACTGACCAGGCTAATGACCCGCGTTACCCCAACTTCGCAGCCATGCGTGCGGCTAAGAAGAAGCCACTGGATACTTGGGAGCTTAGCGATTTAGGTATCGAGCCGGCCCCCGGCGTCATTGAAATGGTTGACGCGCAGGCTCGCCCGGCCCGCAGCGGTGGCGTAATTGTTACCGACGCCGGTGAAGCCGGTAAGCAGCTAGCTACCTGGCTAGTGGAAAACAAGCTGGTGTGAGGGGAGAAGGCAATATGTTAGACGCTACGATTTTGGTGGCTGGTGGGCTAAGTGACGGCGCCCCCAGTGCTGCTGCCGTTGAACTACTAACTGCCGCCCGCTCGCTGACTAGCGCCGATGTGGTGGCTGTAGTTTCGGGTAAGGTCGACGCCGCCGCTTGGGGTAACTATGGTGCCAGCCGCGTGCTGGTGGCTGATTACGCCGGGGCTGACGAGCTGGTTTCTGCCGCTGGGGCTGACGCAGTAATTGCTGCCGCCCACGAGGTTAAGCCTGCCCTTATTTTGCTGGGTAGTGACCACCGCGCCAAGGAAATCGCTGGTCGCGCCGCCGTTAAGCTAGCCAGCGCTTGCATCGCTGACGCCGCCAGCTTAGAGGTTGTTGACCAGCATGTGCGCGCCTCCAAGCTGGTGCTTTCGGGTTCTTGGAACACCACTTTTGACCTGCGTGCTGACTCTGGCGCCAACCCGCCGCTGGTGTGCCTGCGCGCCGGTGCGGTAGAGGCTGAGCCCTGTGGTGGGGCTGCAGCCCAGGTTGAGACCCTGGCGGTGAGCGTAAGCCAGGCCGCTAAGCGCGTTGAGGTAGTTAGCCACACCGAAGATGAGGCTGCTGCCGGCCCGCAGCTGGCTCAGGCCCGCACTGTGGTGGTTGGCGGTCGTGGTGTCGACGGCGACTTTGACCTGGTCCGTTCGCTTGCGCAGCTGCTTAACGGGGCTGTGGGCGCCACTCGCGTGGCCTGCGATGAGGGCTGGATTGAGCGCTCAGCGCAGGTAGGCCAGACCGGTGAAACTATTGCCCCGCGCCTATACATTGGCCTGGGTGTGTCTGGAGCTGTGCACCACACCAGTGGTATCCAGGGCGCCGGCACTATTGTGGCCATCTGTGACGATTCTGAAGCCCCCATCTTTGAGATGGCAGACTTTGGCGTGGTTGGCGACGTGTCCACAGTGGTACCTCAGCTGATTGAGGAGCTAGCCAAGACTCGCTAACTGGCCTGTTAGCTAAAAACCTTGGCCCCGGTTAGTAACTAACCGGGGCCAACGCTTTGTTTGTGAGCTTTGTGGGCTTTGTGAGCACTGGCGCCTGCACAGGTGCTGGGTAGCCCTAGGGGGCCAGGCGCCAGCTACTTTGGTTCTGGCCAGCCCAGCATGGCCAGCTCGGCATGGCCAGCTCGGCATGGCTGGCGCAATTGGTGGGGCGCTTTCTAGGCGCGCTGGCTTGTTCTAGGCCACGGTGGCTTGGGCTAGTACGCGCTCGCCGTCGTAAACCACTAGTGACTGGCCTGCCGCAATGCCGCGCACCGGCTCTTGCAGCTGGGCTTCCAAGGTGGCGGCCTGGGTGTCGAGCTTTACCTGCGCGGGCACGGCCCGCCCGTGGGCGCGCAGCTGCAAGCTCACGTGCTCCCAGTCGGCGTCATCAACCAAAGTGATCAAGTCAGTGGCGCTGAGCGTGGTGCGGCTAAGCAGCTGGGCTGGGCCTACCACCACCTGGTTAGTGGCGGGGCGGGTTTCTAAAACGTAGCGCGGGCGCCCATCGGCAGCCGGATGGTCTAGTCCCAAGCCTTTACGCTGGCCAATAGTGAAACCGTAGTAGCCCTGGTGGGTGCCTAGCACGTTTCCTTCAGGGTCAACCATCTGGCCTTCTTGCACACCCAGGTTGCGCTGAAGGAAACCACGCGTGTCGCCGTCGGCCACAAAACAAATATCGTAAGAGTCAGGCTTACTAGCTACCGGCAGGCCCCTCCGGGCGGCCTCGGCGCGCACCGCAGCCTTATTTTCCACATCTCCCAGCGGGAAAATCGCCCGTGAAAGGGCTTGGCGGCCCGAAACGGCCAGCACATAAGACTGGTCCTTGACGGTGTCTACTGCTCGGCGTAGCTCTAGCTGGCTGGTGTCTCCAGGCTTGCCACTGGCAGCGCCGCCACTAATGCGGGCGTAGTGGCCGGTGGCTACCGCGTCAAAGCCCAGCGTCATGGCGCGCTCTAATAAAACATCAAACTTAACCCGCTCATTGCAACGAATGCAGGGATTGGGGGTGCGTCCAGCGCGGTACTCGGCTAGGAAATCTTCGATTACTAGCGCCTCAAACTCTTCCGATAGGTCCCACACATAGAAGGGGATACCCAGCACGTCTGCGGCTCGGCGCGCGTCGGAGGCGTCTTCAATCGAGCAGCAGCCACGTGAACCTGAGCGTGATTGGGCGCGGTTGCGTGAAAGGGCCATATGTACGCCGACGACGTCGTAGCCAGCTTCCACGCAGCGTGCGGCGGCCACCGCAGAATCCACTCCACCACTAAGTGCCGCCAAAACACGCATATTTGCCTCCTAAAGATTGGGGTGTTTGCACCCTTTAGGCACAAAACCAGCAAAGCCAGACTCTAGGGGAGTAAAGGTTTAAGCGTCAATTGAAATCAGCGCGTGGTGAGCGCTCTATCAAAACTGCCGTTGGGCACTGGCTGTTGGTGAAACTGCAGCTCGGCGTTCACTCTGGCTGCTCTTAGCGGCGCGGCCAGCTTTCGCAGGCAATGCCGTTACCGTTGGGGTCTAGGCCGCGACGGTAACCGGGCTGGCCCCAATAGATAGGGGTGGCTCCGGCGTAGTAGGCATCACGGCAGCTGCGATAGTAGGCCTCATTGGAGCGGTCAAGGTTACGCGGACGACGTGGGCGCACCTTAGTTTCAGGGGACTGGGCAGTGGTGGGCTGGGTGACAGGGTGCTGCTCTGTGCTAGTAGTGGGAGCAGAGGTGGGGATAGTTATATTTGGCTGCTGCTGAACGGGTGCTTGCGTGGGGGCGCTAGTAGGTTCTGGGGCGGCGCTAGTGCTCTGTTCTGGGGTGGGAGTTGGCTCTGGCTCAAAGGTGGGCTCTTCAGTGGGGGTTGCGGTAGCCGCAGGCAAGGGAGAGTCCTTTGGCTTTGGTTTAACTAACCCAGCCGCCAAGGGTTTAGCTGTTGGCGTGGGGGTGTGAGTGGTTGCCGCAACTTGAGGGGTGCCGCCTTTAGATTTTGCGGCAGGCGCGCACATGCTCAAACCGGTTAGCAAAGCCACAACCATAACTGCGGCAATTACTAAGGTATAGAACTTGGTTTTAACGTCTCGATCCCACTGACTAAATGGTACGAATCGTATATTCAATTTCTACACCTCCTGTTCTTACATGTGCGCTACCGCCGAATTTTTGAGCTGGGGAGCGCGGCTGGACTAAACCAGCCAATAAATTAATAACAAATTTGGCTGGAAGTAGTCTGAGAATAACCTGGAAGCGGGGGTTTATTAGGTCAAACAGTAATATTTGTTAGCTATTTGAGTTATTTGGGTCACCTGGTCCAGGCACAATGTAATTATTGCCATCGTCGTCGTCGTTATCGTCGTCGTCATCATCATTACCCGGATCGTTCGGATAAGGAGAAGGGGAAGTGTAACTAGGCTGCGACGGCGCAGAGGGGTAATTCTGCTGCGGCGGCTGAGTATATTCAGGCTGGCTAGGTTGCACAGGCTGGTTGTTATTGTTGTTGTTATTGTTATTTTCCTGCGTCGGCGACGGCGAGGACTTACCCAGCGGCTTAGTGGTGGAAGTTGGCGCAGGGGTAGCCGTGCTGTCCAACGAAGGAGTAATCACAGCCGGAGCGCTAGGTGTGGGTTCGGGCACAGAATTGCCGGTAGCAGACCAAGCAATAGCGAAACAGACCGCCAAGAAGGCAAGCAGCGCCAAAATGAACCACAGCATAAATTTGCTGCGCTTGGTGGGCTCTTCATCCTCAGCGGGCTCATCATCAGTAAGTGGCCCGCCCGGGGGAATGCTACTTGGGGGGACACTGCCTGGGGGAATACTGCCTGGCGGCACACTTGGCGGACGCTGAGCCGCACTAGCCGCGCCGCCTGCTGCCATCGCGCCAGCTCCTACAGCTCCCGCTGCGCGGACACGGCGCGGGGAAACTGAAGGCGGTAAAGCTTCCTGAGCGTCAACTGGAGGCATGGCTTGGGTGGCCGCAGGCATGGCTTGGGTGGCCGGGGCGGCGTGAGCGCCGCCAGAGGCAGGCTGTGAACCAACTGGCGGCATAGCCTGGGTGGCATAAGGCAGATCTTGGCCCGCGCCCTTGGGCTGAATAACTGGCGGCATGGCCTGGGTGGGTTCTGGCGTGAACGCGTCAATCGGGTCCATGGCTTGGGTGGCCGGCGGAGCGGCGTGAGCGCTGCCAGAGGCAGGCTGTGAACCAACCGGGGGCATGGCCTGGGTGGCTTGGTAAACAACCGGATCTAGTTCTACATAGTCATAGGAGGCCTGACCAGAAGCGTTAAAAGCCGTGGTGGGCTGCTCGCGGGCGCCGTCATAATTAACCTGAAAGGCTGCGCTAGGCCCCTGGGCAGGGGCATCCTGGGCAGAAAAATAGCCGTTTTGCTGGGAATTCTCAGGCGCGGCTGGCTCGCGGCGCTGTCTAGGATCATAGGCGCTCATGTAACAAGTGTTACAGACAATGGTGTCAAAAGCCTAAAGGTAATTTAGTTTCGACCTGTTTTTCGTGGCCCAAGCCCGCCTACCAACCTCAATAGCGCCGCCCAAAGCAGCCGCTGCGGCGTCAATTTGCGCCTGGGTAGTAGACCAGCCAAAGGAGAAACGCAGGCCACAGCTAGCGGCGTCGTCGTCAACCCCCATAGCCTCCAAAACGTGAGAGGCCCCGGCCACGCCCGCATGGCAGGCCGAACCGGCAGAGGCCGCCACCTGTGCCATATCCAAAGCCATCAGCACCGCTTCACTATCAACCCCGCTAAACCAGGCATGCGCGGTGGAACTAATCGTGGGGGCTTGCCCAGCAGAAACCGTGCCTCCCGCTGCGCGCGCGCAATCGAGCAACTGCTGCTGCCACAGATGCCACTGGGCAGTTTTAGCTTCACGCTCGCCCTCAGCTAATTCCATGGCTAAAGCCAAAGCTCGCGCCCCGGGCACATCCTGCGTGCCCGAACGCAACCCCCGCTCCTGGCCACCGCCCCCATAAGGGCTTTTCAACGGCATAGAGCGGTTGGCTACCAGCGCCCCAATCCCTACCGGGGCTCCCAGCTTGTGGCCAGACAGGCTCAGGGCGTCAACTTGCAGCTGGCCCATATCCACCCGCATTTTGCCGACGGCGGCGGTAGCGTCAGTGTGCAGCCAGGGCCGGTTTTGGGGACTAAGCGCCGCCACTGCCGCGCTACCCACACGCTTAGCTCGGCCCCCATTCGCGGCGCGCCGCTCAATAACCTCAGCGCGGTGGGTGGCATGGGAGGCAAGCAGCTGGGCAATCTCGTTTAGCGGCTCAATCACGCCAGTTTCATTATTAGCCAGCATGACACTTACCAGTAGGGCATCATCCACGCTTACCTGCTGCAGCGTTTGCGCTAAAGCCTCCAAATCCACCTGGCCCTGGGCGTCAACCGCCAACAGGCGAGTAGTGGAGCCAAAATTTTGGGCGCGCTGGGCTGAGTCAAGCACCGCCGGGTGCTCCACGGCGCTAACTAGCAGGGCGCACCCCTGGCCGCGCTGGGCGGCGTCGAAAGCAAAACCGCTAACCGCCAGGGCATCGGCTTCAGAGCCGCCACTGGTGAAAATAACCTCATGGGCACTGGCCCCAAGCAGGGCAGCTACTCGCTCGCGGGCCTCAAACAGGGCCCCGGCAGCGCGCCGGCCGCTGCTGTGGGTGGAAGCAGGGTTAGTACCCAGGCCAGAAAAATCAACTAAGTCTTTAGCGTAAGCCTCAGCCACTTCGGGTCGGACCGGACTGGTGGCTGCGTGATCTAGATAGGCCAAGCTCATGGCTTTAGTTTAGAAAATACAAGCGGCCTATAGTTGAAAGCATGGATTTACCCATGGCTAGCGGACAGTTTGATAGAGACGCCGCCAGGCGCAACGACGTCAACTACCTGAACTCGCTTAAAGACTCGCCCAACACCAGCTACATCCTGGTTACTGCGCGCGGCGAAGTGGCCATTAAATCGGACCATGTCTATGGCCAAGCCCCTCACGGCGGGTTAACCCCACCCGACGCCCATATGGAAGCCGAGCAGCTACTTGAGCTAAACCACGCCCAGGTGGCGCAGCTACCCTTTAGCCCCCAAGAGCCTTACTACCTGGGTAAATATGGTGAAAAAAGCTACTTGGCTCTGCGCGTTGAAGTCCTGGGACAGCAGGTTCCCAAGCGAGCTGCCGGGCAGCCTAGCGCAGGGCGCCAGGCCGCCGTCGCGCAAGTTCCTGAGCACGCTACCGGGCAGGCCTCCAGCCAGCAGCTAGAAGAGAACTGGCAGCACTGCTTTGCGCCGCTACGGGCAGTGGCCGGAATGCTAGAGCCCTACCAGGGCGAACTGGCGGCGGCAGCCGTGGCCCTAGCAACTTGGGACAAAAACACTAAATTCTGCGAGCGCTGCGGCGCCAGCTTAAAGCTTGCCTGCGCGGGCTGGGAGAAGCATTGCACCGCCTGCGCTCATATCACCTATCCGCGTACCGATCCGGCAATTATTGTGGCAATCACCGACGACGCCGAGCGTCTACTGCTAATTCACGGCGCCACCTGGCAGCCAGGACGCTACTCGGTGGTGGCCGGGTTTGTGGAGGCCGGAGAGTCTTTAGAGGCGGCAGTGGTGCGTGAAGCTTTAGAAGAAACCGGCATTAAGATCAGCCAGGCTAGCTACTGCTCTAGCCAGCCGTGGCCATTTCCGCGTTCACTAATGTTTGCTTTCACCGCCCGCGCTGGCGGCCAGCAAGAACCCAAGGCCGATATGCAAGAGGTAGGCCACGCTTTTTGGGCTAGCCGCGAGGAATTTACCCAGCTGGTGCTTGAAGGCAAGGTGATTGTGCCCGGGCGGGCCTCCAGCGGTCACGCCCTGGTGCGCGCCTGGTACGGGCGCGAGCTACCCCAACCGCGCTGAGCCCTAGATGCGCATTGGCCCCGCCGGTGCATTAGCCGCGCTGAGCCCTAGATGCGCCCGTAGAGCGAGCGGCTAGGGTCTGCCGGGCACGACCAAGTGCGCCGGGCGCCCAAGCGTACCGGTCACGCTAAGGCGCGGCCGGGAAGCCATTAAAGTAGCTATATGACCTCAACGCCTCCTACTAGCGAGCAGCTACTGCAAGCCCTTGATGACGATCAACGCCAGGTAGCTGAGCAGCTTTCGGGGCCACTATGCGTATTGGCGGGCGCCGGCACGGGTAAAACCCGCGCCATTACTTACCGCATCGCTAACGGGGTGGCCCAGGGGGTGTACCAGCCCAGCCAGGTGTTGGCGCTGACCTTCACTGCCCGCGCGGCGGGGGAGATGCGCTCGCGGCTGGCTAATTTGGGGGTGCCTGGGGTGCAGGCGCGTACTTTTCACGCCGCCGCGCTGCGGCAGCTGACCTATTTTTGGCCTAACGCCATTGGGGGAGTGTGTCCGCCGATCCAGGAGCATAAGGCCCCGCTGGTGGGCGTGGCGGCGCGGACGCTGGGCTTGCAGGTTAATAAAGACTCGGTACGTGACTTGGCTGCTGAGGTGGAGTGGGCCAAGGTCACTATGACTTCCCCTGAGCACTATCTGGAAAAGGCCGCTGAGCTGGGCCGCGAGGTAGCCGGCTTGGAGCCGGAAACTGTCTCTAGACTGCTGCAAACTTATGAAGAGGTTAAAGCTGACCGGCGCACTATCGACTTTGAAGATGTGTTGCTGCTGATGGTGGGGATTTTGCGGGACCGTGAGGATATCGCCATGCGTATCCGCCAGCAGTACCGCCATTTTGTGGTTGATGAGTATCAGGACGTGTCCCCGTTGCAGCAGCGCCTGCTGGATTTGTGGCTGGGGCCGCGCCGTCGTCAATTATGCGTGGTGGGCGACGTTTCCCAGACCATTTACTCTTTCACCGGCGCCACCCCCTACTTTTTGACCCATTTCAACCAGCGCTATGAGGGCGCTAAAACTGTGCGCTTGGTGCGCGACTATCGCTCTACGCCGCAGGTGGTGAGCTTAGCTAACACGGTTTTGGCGGGCCGCAGGGGTGGGCGCCTGGGTCAGTTGCCGCCCGGGGCGGTGGAGTTGGTGGCGCAGCAGCCCGCTGGTCCGCCGGTTACCTATATGGCTTATGACGACGACGTCGCCGAGGCTAACGCTGTGGCTGGCGCTATCCGCCGCCTGATTGACTCTGGCGTGAATATTAGCCAGATCGCGATTTTGTACCGCACTAACTCTCAGTCGGAAGCTTTTGAGCAGGCCTTGGCTGACGCCCAAATTGGCTACCTGGTGCGTGGCGGAGAGAAATTCTTTGCCCGTGAAGAAGTCAAACGCGCCATGATTGTGCTGCGAGCGGCGCTGCGTGAAACTAGCGGGGAGCGCTTGGATATGCCTGAAGCGGTGCGTGAAGTGCTGGCCCGTGAAGGCTGGACACACCAGCCGATTGCTTCACGTGGGGCGGTGCGTGAACGCTGGGAGTCACTAAACGCCCTGGTGAAGTTGGCTGATGAGATTTATAAGGCGCGCGGGGCTAGCCTGAGTGATTTTGTATCTGAGCTGGCTGAGCGCGCGGCCAGTCAAAACGCCCCCACGGTGGCCGGGGTGACGCTTTCGTCGCTGCACGCGGCTAAAGGTTTGGAGTGGGACGCGGTGTTTTTGGTGGGGGTCAGCGAGGGGCTAATGCCGATTTCGCTGTCAACCACTGAGGCGGAGATTGAGGAAGAAAAGCGTCTGTTGTATGTGGGCATTACCCGTGCCCGCAAGCATCTGCATATTTCTTATGCCCGCTCACGTTCGGTGGGTGGTAAGGGTAGCCGTAAATATTCGCGTTTCCTGGAGGGTATTTGGCCCCAGGAAGCTAAAGCTGAGCGCAGTGTGTCTAAACGCCAGGCCAATAAGCGCACTAGTGAACTGTTTGCTGCTGAGCAGGATGCGGAAACTGTGGCCTTGTTTGAGGCCTTGAAGCTTTGGCGTAAGCAGTTGGCTGACGAGTACAGCCGCCCCGCCTACACGGTGTTTGCGGATGAGACTTTGCGGTCAATTGCGGTGGTTAAACCCAAGACGTTAAAGCAGCTGCTGCTTATTCGTGGGGTGGGTAAGCGCCGCCTGGAAACCTATGGGGCCCAGGTTTTGGCGCTGGTGCGTGAGCACGCTAGTAACTAGCTAAGTTTTAAGCGGCGACGGCGCCAGGGGTTTCCAGCCCCTTGCTAGCTTCCAGCGTTTGTGTGGCTTCCAGTTTCTTGGGGGCGGCGGCAGGACGAATGGGCTCTAGCAGTTGCAGGCCGCCACAGCCACACTCGGGGTGGGGGCTAAGCACTTGGGTGGAGCCAACCAGATCTGCCTGGCTAAATTCCAGGTAGCGCCCCAGCCAATGCCCGCTACCGCTAAAGAAACTAGCCGCCACCTGCGCCACAATATTTATGCAGTGTGTGGTCACGCTTTGAGTGCTAGCCGCAACTGGTTGGCACAATAGCTGGGTGGCTAGCGTGGGCCAAGCCGGATCGGCCTCGCTACGGTAAAGATCCAAACAGGTTGAGCATTGGCTTAAGCCAGGCACGGTAAGCGGGCCGATCAGCCAGCCGCCGTCGCGCGCTAAAACCGGCAAAAAATTGAAGTTTTGCTGCAAAAAATAGCTGTTTAGACGCGGAGGCAACACCTGGGAGCCTAGCGGCACTAGCAACTGGCAGCGCCGATCAGGTGGGCTGGGGCTAAAACCCTGCTGTATTAATGCCTGCTCAAGCTGGCTGGCTAAGGCGCCCTGGCTGTGGGCGTAGTCGAAAATGTGGAAGGTAGGCTCAGCGGCAAAGCTGCGGGCAGGGGAAGCTGAGCCGCTGGCAGGGGAAGCTGAGCCGCTGGCAGGGGAAGCTGAGCTGCGGGCAGGGGGAGCTGAGCGGGCGGTGCAGGGCGCTGACCGGGCGGTGCGCAGCGCCCAACGCAGCTCATGGCTTAGCTTCCAGCAGCGCCCCAGCGGCAGGTTCAAAGAGCGCGCCAACTGCTTAACTTCAGCCTCCAAATCCGGCGGTTCACCTTGCTCCAAGGCAATGCCCCGGCTTTGGTAGAGCTGCAAAAGCGCCTGCAAAAACTTGTGTTCCTTATAGCAGCTAACCTCTATGCGCTGGCCCTGGGGCAACTGGCTGTAGCCGTCACCGCGCCACAGCAGCCGCGTGTAAGTATTGCTAGACATCCTAGCCCTCCTATCTACTTAAACTTAAGTTTGATAGTCAGCTACGATGTTTGGCAATATTTAATACTATCCTGTGGATAACTTTTGCAGGCTTAGTGCTTCTGTTAGCTCACTTCTGCTTCTGTAGGATCGCCTTGCAAGTGGTGGCCGGAGCCTGGCCCGCAGCCACGCGCTGCATAGCCGCGCGCGCCTCGCTCAAGGTGGAAACCGGGATCACCGTCATCCCCTTAGGTTCATTGCCCACAACATCAGCGCAGTTAGCAGCGGGAGCCAAGAACACCTTGTAGCCTTCATCCCTGGCGCCCAGCATCTTTTGCTTAATGCCACCAATGGCACCCACATTGCCACTTAAATCAATAGTGCCCGTGCCGGCCACGGGAGTAGTGCCCGCATAGTTCTTGCCCTCCAGGCGCTGAGCAATATCCAAAGCGAAAATCATGCCAGCGCTAGGGCCACCAATACGTTCAACCGCATAAGTAACCTCATGGCCGGCAGGTGGGTTGACATTCAAAGTAATGCCCAGTATGGCACCCTTACGGCTAGAATCCTCAGGCTTAGCGCCAACCACGCTTACTTCCTGGGTGGCCGAGTCGCGCTCAACAGTGAGCTTAATGGGCTTGCCTGGAGTTAGCTTCTCAAGCACTTCACGCAGCTGCTTATAGCTAGTGATCTGCACACTCTTCGAATCGGCGTCCACAATAGAAACTAGCTTGTCGCCCTTCTTGAAAGCCTGCTTAGCACCGTCGGTCACTGCCTGCTCAACAGTCAAAGTAAATTTAGCGTCCGGTTTGGTTAGCTGCCAGGCGGCCACCACTGCGCTATCTTGCGAACCGGTCATCTGAGCCGCATTCATCTGGGATACAGTTTTTTCGCTAATGTTCTTAGGGCACACGCTATCGCGCTTTACGACGGCGTCAGAGCTGGTCAGTTTCGACTTAATTAGCTGCCAGTATCTAATTCCCTTATCGTCGCAGCCCTTCACGCTCACGGTAGTCATAGCTAGGGGAGTGGTTGGGATATTGGTGTTTTTGACCGAAATTACATCTTTACCCTCAAGCTTGCCATTAACATTCACGGCGGGCCCAGGAGACTCAACAACGTAGTCAGTGGTCGGCAAAAAGCCAAGCAACCCAACTAAAATCAGCACGCTCAGCACCGAGCAAAGCGCAATCAGGCGACGCTTGCGCTCGCGGCGCAGCTGGTTGTCAATACCTGTCTGTACCTCTTTTTCAAGCTCTACCTGCACCTTGGGATCTACGGCAGTTTGCGAGCTAGAAGTGGGTGGGGTGGGGAAGGTTGGGTTGGAATCGTGACTCACTTACTTAGTGTCTCATTGCAACTATGTGCTTGTGAGTTATCGCCACCACATGGATAGATTCGCTTACAGCCACAATTATCAACAAAGTTGAGTCCGGCTAACGCAACTTTGTTTTTGGGGCGCTATTGTAGAGCATGTAACGAACTACGTACGAAAGGCCCACCATGGACGACAAAGAGTTTGAACAGCTCGTGGCCATGTTTACCCCCATGCTGGGGGAGGCGGGCGCGCGTGAACTAGCCCAGTCGATGAAAGACAGTGGCGTCACCGGCATCGACTTCTCCCAGCTTGGCCAGCAGTTCTCACCTGAACAGATGGCTGCAGCCCAAGCCCAAATGGCTGGTTTTATGCAGATGATGTTCTCGGGCACCTCCGACGGCGAGGTTAACTGGGAATCTGGCAAAAATGTAGCCAAGCGCCAGCTAGAAAGCGAAGCAGTTATTACCGCCGCCCAGGCTGAACAGGTACGCCAAGCCCTAACCGTAGCTGACCTGTGGCTAGATAGCGTCACCGACTTTGCTCCTGCGGCAGGTAAACGCGAAGCCTGGAGCCGCGACAAGTGGATTGAGGCCACCTGGCCGGGCTGGCAACGCGTATGTGAGCCGGTAGCCAAGGCCATCACCAATGCGTTAAGCACCGCCATGCGCGCCCAGATCGCTGACCTGCCTGAAGAAATGTCGGGCATGAGCGAGCAGATTGATGCCATTAGCTCCCTGGTAGGCAATATGTCTAAAGCCGCCTGCGCCATGCAGGTGGGTTACGCCGTGGGTCAGGTAGCTAAGGGGGCTATCTCCGCTGCCGACATGGGCTTGCCGCTGCTAGCTAGCGCCGACGCCGCCATCTTGCCCGCCGGTGTGGCTGAGTTCGCCAAGGATTTGGATGTGCCTGAAGATGAGGTGCGCATGTACCTGGCGGTGCGTGAAGCCGCCACTGAGCGCCTCTACGCGCGCGTACCCTGGCTACGTGGAGCCGTGCTGGGTGCGGTAGAAACCTACAGCCGCGAAATTTCCGTTGACACGGCAGGTATTGAAGAGGCTGTTAGCGGCATTGACCCCACCGACCCCCAGGCTGTGCAGGGCGCACTAAACGCCTCAGACATGTTCACCACCGCCTCCCCGGCGCAGGTGGCAGCCCTAGAAAAGCTGCAAACCTTGCTGGCAGTTATTGAGGGTTGGGTAGAGACCGTCACCTTCCAGGCCTGTGTAGCCCAGCTACCGCACGCGGTGGCCTTGCAGGAAATGATGCGCCGTCGTCGTATTAGCGGCGGCTCCCAGAAGGTACTGCACGAGCTGATGGGGCTGGAAATCAGCCCGCGCCGTGCCCGCGAAGCCTCCCAGCTGTGGCAGCGTATTGGCGCCGAGGTGGGGGTAAGCGAGCGTGACGCACTGTGGGCCCACCCGGACCTGACCCCGCGCGCTGACGAGCTAGACAAGCCCGAGCAGTTCCTGGCTATGCGTGCAGCTCAGGCCCAGATGGAAGCGGATATCGACGCCGATCTGGCCAGTTTGCTTGACGGCACCTTGGGTTATCAGGGTGACGCCGCCAACTCCGATAAGGACGACGAGTCCGGCTCCCAGGGCGGCTCTAACAACTGAGCCTGGCAGCCCACGCGCCCGGCCAGCGGGGCCGGCCAGTCCAGCGGGGCCGGCCAGTCCAGCGGGCGGCAAAACTAAACCAAGGTAGCTTTCAGGGCGGCAACCAGTCCCGGTACTAGGTCGCTGCCCTGAACTACCTGGGTGGCCTCATCGTGCGAACGCATACGCAAAGCACACCAAGACTCGCCCCCGCGCAGCACGCCCACCACCATGCGCACATCCTCACGCTCAGGGTGGTTGGCTAGGAAAGCCAGGCGTTCGTCGTCGTCGCTAATAGCGCCAGCAGCCTGCTCAGCCTGCGGGGGCAAAACCGAGCGCTCAACACTTAGCGCCGCCCCATCCACCTCAGCCGGCCAAGCCAACTGGCCCAGCAGATCCTCCAAATCAACGGCCTCAGGCAAGCCATCTTGCTCAATGCTCATCAATAACTGGTGGTCTTGCTGGGCATCTTGCACCACCTGGGCGGGCAGCAGCTGGGCCAGGGAAGGGTCATTAGCCAGTGCGTCGGCGGTACGCACCAGCGCAAATACGCTGGTAGGCCCATCCCAGCCGCGCGTGCTGACATGCTCTTCGAGCTCCACAACTGCGCGGGCAAGGGCAAAATGAGCTGCTGAAGGACTTTCGTTGCTAGTCATAGGTAAATTCTTACATCCTTTAAGCCCCACGCACGCCTAAAGCGAGGCCGCTAACAACTTAAGCGGCTCATATGTAACCATTAGTCTTAGTGAACCCAAACACGAAGGAGACACAAGGTGAGTGCATCTGACCGGGAGGGTCAAAGCCGGCCCAAAACGGGCAAGCAAACAAAACCCACGCGTAAACGTACGGGCGCTTTGCCCATAACTATCTCAATCCTGTTTATCGCAGCCATTGCGGTTACCGGGTTTTCCCAAGTGTGGACCGACATTTTGTGGTTCAACCAGCTTGGCTTTGCGCGCGTGCTGTGGACCCAGTGGATTGCCTCAGCGCTAATGGCCCTGACCACGGGGCTACTAACGGCCCTGGCAGTGTGGCTGTCGATGCGTTTTGCCTACCGCGCCCGGCCCCTGCACGTGCCCAACCCTGACGATCGTGGCATGGAGGTCTACCAGAAGGCCATTGAACCCATGCGCCGCGCCCTAACCTGGCTGGTGCCCCTGGGTGTGGGCCTGTTTGTGGGCTTTACCCAAGCCATGCCGCATTGGCGCGAAATCCTGCTGGCTTTTAACTCCTCAGCTTTCGGGGTTAAAGACCCGCAGTGGGGCCTGGATGTATCCTTCTATATCTTTATTTTGCCGCTGCTGCGTACGCTGATTAGATTACTGGTTTCAATTACGATTACTGCCGCTATTTTCAGCCTGGGAACACACTACCTTTACGGCGGAATTACTTTAGCTCCACGTTTTAAGATCACCCGTGCAGCGCGCGTGCAGCTAACTATTTTTGCGGCTATCTACTGCCTAACCCAGGCCGTTAATTTCTGGCTGCAACGCTACAGTTTGCTTTTTGATGCAAGTGGCCGTTTCGACGGTGCCACCTATACTGATGTGCACGCCAATATTCCAGCTAAAACCATTTTGGCAGCTATTAGCGTGGTAATTGCAGTGCTGTTTATTGCCTCAATTTGGATGAAATCCTGGAAACTGCCGATCACTGGTGTGGTGGTTATGGTGGTTTCTTCGCTGGTGATCGGCTCGGTGTATCCGGCGGTAGTGCAAAAGTTTGTGGTTGACCCTAACGCTCAGCGTAGCGAAGCGCCATATATTCAACGCAATATTGACGCCACCTTGGCTGCGTATGGCCTAGATAAGACCGAAATTACTGCCTATAACGCCAAGACTGACGCCAGCGCCGGCCAGCTTAAGGCCGACGCCGAATCTACCGCTTCGATCCGTTTGCTTGATCCCAGCCTGGTTACCCCCACTTTCCGCCAGCTGCAGCAAAACCGCCAGTACTACAACTTCTCTTCACAGCTAAACGTTGACCGCTACCAGGTCTCGGGTACCAGCCGCGACACGGTTATTGCGGTGCGTGAATTGAACCTGGCCGGTCTTAGCGGGGACCAGCACACCTGGGTTAATGACCACACCGTCTACACCCACGGCTACGGCGTCGTCACTGCCTACGGCAATACCGTAGCTAGCGGCGGGTACCCCTCCTTCTGGGAGGGAGGTATTCCCTCCACGGGTGACCTGGGGGTTTACGAGCCGCGCATTTACTTTGGACAGCAGTCTCCCGACTACTCCATTGTGGGCGGCACCGGCAGCGCCAAGCGTGAACTGGACTATCCTGACGACTCCACTAAAGCCGGCCAGGTAAACACCACCTTCACCGGTAATGGTGGCCCGAATGTGGGTAACCCCTTCAACAAGTTCATGTACGCCGTCAAATTCCGTGAGATGAACATCTTGTTCTCTAAGGAAGTTGGTGCCAAGTCCCAGATTCTTTACGTGCGTGACCCGGCCACGCGCGTGCAGAAGGTGGCCCCCTGGCTCACCCTGGATGCTCACCCCTACCCGGCGGTAGTTGACACCGACGGCGACCCCAAGACTCCCAAGCGCGTAGTGTGGATTTTGGATGGTTACACCACCTCCAACAACTACCCCTACGCTGCCCACGAGTCCCTCAAGGACGCCACCGCTGACGCCCGCTCTGGCTCCTCCTCGCTGGTGGGGGCCGACACCGACAAGGCCAACTATGTGCGTAACTCGGTTAAGGCCGTGGTAGACGCCTATGACGGCTCAGTAACCCTGTACGAATGGGATCAAAAAGACCCCATTGTTAAGGCTTGGAGCAAAGTGTTCCCGGGTTCGGTTACGTCCATGAGCAAGATGAGCGCGGACCTGATGGCCCACATGCGTTACCCCGAAGACCTGTTCAAGCTGCAGCGCACGGTTATGGCTCGCTACCACGTGCGTAGCGCCGATGAGTTCTACTCCGGTGGTGACTTCTGGAAGGTTCCTGACGACCCCACTCGCCGCGACGCCGGGGCGCAAGCACCCTACTACCTGACCTTGAAGATGCCCGGACAGGAAAAGGCATCTTTCTCCCTCTCCAGCGTCTACATCATTGGCGGTACCACTGACCGTAACGTGCTGACCGGATTTATTGCGGTGGATTCAGAAACCTCCAGCGGTAAAGCCGGGGTGCGTAACCCCAACTACGGCAAGATCAGGTTGTTGGAACTGCCGCGTTCATCGAATGTGTCGGGCCCTGGCCAGGTGCAAAACAAGTTCTCCTCTGACGCTAACGTGTCGCAAACCTTGAACTTGCTGGCCCAGCAGTCCTCACAGGTGTTGCGCGGTAACTTGCTGACGCTGCCGGTGGGTGGCGGCCTGCTGTACGTACAGCCGGTTTATGTGCAGTCCTCCTCAGGTACGCAATATCCGCTGCTGCGTAAAGTGCTGGTGCTCTTTGGTGAAAAGGTTGGCTTCGCTGACACCCTTAACGGCGCCCTGGACCAGGTGTTCGGGGGAGACTCCGGCGCTAAGACCGGTGAACAGATCGTAAACGGTGATAACGGCGCCGCCAATAACACCAATAAGCAGCCCGCTACTGCGCCTAGTGCCTCGCCTGGTGCCTCGGCGACTGCGAGCGCCTCTGCCAGCCCGACGGCGTCTAGCCCGACGGCGTCGACGGCCACCACCCCGGCTACCGGCACCAACCCAGCTGGCGGCAATAACCCGGCGCTGAGCCAGGCCCTGGCGGACGCTAAGAAGGCCATGCAGGACTCTAACGACGCCATGAAGCGTGGCGACTGGAGCGCTTACGGCGATGCCCAAAAGCGACTGCAAGACGCCATCGAGCGCGCTACTAAGGCCCAAGGCAACTAACCACATGGCGGGGCTGGCCTTAATCCAGCCCCGCCGTCTGAGAGCGGCTACACGCGGCTAAGCCAGCGGCGCGCAACCCTAAACCGGCGGCGCGCAACGACCTGGTAAAACGAGCCAGACGCCGTCGGCCCTAAAAACGGCAGGACGCGCAGCTTAAGTCGGCGCCCGCGCAGCCTAAACTAAGCGCCCACCTAAGCCGGCGGCGCGCCGAACGTGCCCTAGCAACTACCCAGCCCCACCGGGCCACGCTAGCTGCTAGGGCACAGTTGTATCGAAAACTAACCCCCGCGCCGGCGCCTGCGTACACTTACATACGTGAGTAAAGAGAGCCTGATGCACGATCCGCTGGTTTGGATCGACTGTGAAATGACTGGGCTGAGCCTAGTTGACGACGCCCTAATTGAGGTGGCCGTAATCGTCACCGACTACCAGCTACAGCCCCTAGATAAGGGCATTGACTTGCTGATTAAGCCCAGTGCACAAGCCCTAGAGCAGATGAATGACTTTGTGCGTAACATGCACACCCACTCGGGCCTACTGGAGCAGCTAGCTGGGCCGGAGGCTATGGACATGGAGACCGCCACCGCCGAGGTTTTGGCCTACATCAAGCGTCTAGTGCCCCAAGAGCGCGGCGCCCTGCTGGCCGGAAACAGCGTTGGCAACGACAAAAACTTCCTGGCCCGCGACATGCCTGAGGTTATTGAGCACCTGCACTACCGCATCATTGACGTATCCACCATCAAGGAGCTGGCCAAGCACTGGTACCCCCAGGCCTACAGCCATGCCCCCGAAAAGACCGGCAACCACCGCGCCCTGGGTGACATTGCCGATTCCATCGACGAGCTGCGCTACTACCGCCAGGCCCTATTTGAGGGTGAGGGGGAGCGCAACTATGGCGCCATTGCAGCCCAAATCAGTGCTGACTCCACCCTGGCGCGCATTGCTGAACGTTTCTGAACCAAAGCGTGACCTAATGCACAGCCGCGTAAGTGGCGTACAGGTGGGTAAAGCAGCTAAAGTTCATTGCTGTTGCAGGTAATGCACATGGTGGCTGTAGCTCAGTTGGCAGAGCGCTTGGTTGTGGTCCAGGAGGTCGCGGGTTCGAGCCCCGTCAGCCACCCGCTTAAGACCCCGGTTAATTCCGGGGTTTTATTTTATGTGCGGGGGTGAATTACGCATGTCTTTTAACTGGTTAGTGATTAGTTGCCATAATTATTTACCGGTTTACACTCGCGTTTACCTTGCGCCGCTTTTGCTTTAAACTTAAAGCAAAGCCTCCGTAGCTCAATGGATAGAGCATCGGCCTTCTAATCCGCAGGTTGCCGGTTCGAGTCCGGCCGGGGGCGCCATTTCTTATCTTTTGATATATCCGTAATTTCTGCGTATGTGCGTGCAAACATAAAGTAAAGTTGTGGTTATGGTTACGTCTAGCTCCAGCGACGCTACTGTAGTGTCCTCCCTCAGCCGCGGTCAGCTTATAGATGTACTGCAAGATGTACTCAAAAATTTAGATCAGCTTTCCTTCCCGTTTGTCTCCGCACTGGCGCCCTCTGCGGTAGCGCTGCGTGACAGCTTGAAGGTGCAGGTGGGTGACAATTTGCTGCCTCAGCTTGAGGACGGTGACACGCCTGCCATTGTGGTGGTGGGTGGCTCCACTGGCGCCGGTAAATCCACGCTGGTCAACTCAATTTTGGGTACGGAAGTATCGGCTGCGGGTATTTTGCGCCCCACCACCAAAACCCCGGTGCTGGTGTGCAACCCTGAGGATCAAGAGGTGCTGCTTAAGCACCCCCTGTCGCAGATTTCACGCATGGTTACTTCCGACGTCGTCCCGGCCGGCTTGGCCCTGGTGGACGCCAGTGACCTGGACTCGGTACATGAATCCAACCGAGCCCTGGCGGCGCGCTTACTGGAGGCGGCAGACCTGTGGCTGTTTGTAACCACGGCGGCGCGCTATGGCGACGCCACCCCCTGGTACACCCTAGAGCTGGCCAACACCCGCAACACTAAGATCGCGGTGGTGCTTAACCGCATCAGCGGCCCGGTGCTTAACGAGATTCGCACAGACCTGATGGAGCGCCTGGCCCAGATGGGGCTAGACCAGGCCCCCTTCTTCGTGGTTGGCGACGTCGGCCCCCACGAGGGCCTACTGCCTGTGGAGCAGGTGGCTGAGCTGCGTAATTGGTTGCAGCTGCTGGCTGGCAAGCACCGCGCCGAGGGGCTGCTGCGCCGCACCGGGCGAGCCGTATGGGCCTCGCTACGTGAGCAGCTAAGCCGCCTGGCCGACGCCGTCGACGAGCAATCCCAAGCCGCCCACAACCTGGACACTAACTGCGCCCAGCTGCTGGGCTCGGTAATCCACGAATTTAACGATGATGTCGAGCGTGGCACCGCCGCCCAGGGGGCTGTATCCACCTCCTGGCTGGCCCTAGCTAGCTCCGGCGCGCCGCTAAGCACCCTAGCCCAAGGGCAAACCCTTAAAAACGGTTTCTTTGGGCTCAAACGTAAACGTCGCCAGCAGGCCCTAGACACGCTCTCACAAGAGTGCCGCCTGGCCCTAAACGACCGCCTAGAAGCCACCATTCTTGAGGGCATTGCTAAGGTTAAATTTGCTTGGGGGCAAGCCACGCTGGAAGGTGCCGGGGTAGAGCCGCGCACCAGCTCCGCCGCAGAAGTTATTTCCAAGTGGTACGAGGGCATCGCTGAGCCCACCCAGGTGCCGCGTGGGCTCACCGCGCCTGCCTTGAAAGACTTCCTGGTAGTGGCCGTTACCGGCGTGGTGCGAGCCCGGGAAGCTGCCGCGCGACTTGAGGTACAAGACGCATTAGAATTGGCTAGCGCACAGCTGCGGACTCAGGTAGAACAGACACTGACCGCGCTTTCACCTGATGGAAGCGCTGTAGCTGTGGCTCCTACCGCACAGTTGGCGGCGTCTTTACGCCTGCGTGCCAGTGAGCTGAAACCCTTCGGATTGTTTGGAGCGAATTGATGATCGACGCTGCCAGCCTTGATAGGCGGCTTGAGGAAATGCGCTGCGCCCTAGACGCGGCCCCCAACGAGGTAAGCGCCTCCTTGGTGATTCCTGCCCGTCAAGGAATGGATAATGTGGCTAAACGTCTAGCTTTGGGCGTAGACCACACCGTAGCAGCGTTTTTTGGGGGCACCGGTTCAGGTAAATCCTCCCTGTTCAACGCCCTAACCAAACTCGATTTTGCTGATGTGGGGGCCCGCCGCCCCACCACCTCACGTGCCGCCGCCTGCACTTGGGGTGACGACGCCACCGCCCTGCTGGACTTTTTAGGGGTAGACCCACACCGCCGCATTAGGCGCGAGTCCATTCTCGACGGCGACGACGAAAACTACCTTGACGGCCTGGTGCTGCTGGATGTGCCCGACTATGACTCGGTAACCACCGCCCACGCCCTACAGGTAGACCGCCTAGTGCCCCTAGCTGACCTGCTGGTTTGGGTTGTGGACCCGCAAAAATATGCCGACGCCGCCCTGCACGAGGGCTACCTGCGCGGCCTGGGTGCCCGCCAGGAAGACATGGTGGTGCTGATCAACCAGATCGACACTCTGCCTGCGGGCGGCACCCAAACCCTGATTGACGATGTGCGCGCGCTGCTGCTGGCAGATGGCTTGGATAAGGTGCGCGTGATTGCCGTATCCGCTAAGCGCGGCGACAACCTAGACCAGGTGCGTGAGCTATTCCGCCAGGTTTCTGGGCGCGAATCTAACGCTGCCCGCACTGCATCAGCTGAGTTGGACTCTATTGCCACGCGATTGTCGGTGAGTGTGGCTGAGCGTGACGCCACTTTGGATGAGTCGGCCACCGCCGACTTCCAGGAGCAAATGTCGCGTAGCGCTGGCGTGGGCGTAGTGGCTGACTCTATTGCTTCTGGCCTGCGTAAAATCTTCCCGCCTTCTTTGGCGCGCCCCGAAGCCCCCTCACGAGTGAGCGTGGCTGCCCAGGCCTCCACCTGGCTGCACCGCAACACCGACTACCTACCCCAGGCTTGGGTTAACTCGGTGCAAGACGCGGTCTCTGACCCTGAAGGCCTGGTCACCGGGGTGACTGACCTGGTGGCGCTAGTGCCTTTGCCGCGCCCCCGCAAAGTACTGCTAGAGCTGGGCTGGTGGCTAGGTTGGATCGCGGTACTGGCCGGATTTGGCTGGATGTTCTTTAAGAATGGGGGAGTGCCCAGCTACGCGCTGGTGGCCGTGGGCTTGCTCTCGGCTGTGGCCAGCTACTGGCTGCGTCTGCGCCGCGCCAACCGGGAAGCTACTGCTTATCGCGAAGCCGCCAGGGGGCGCGTTGACCAGCTGGTTAACCGCGACATGGTTAAACCCATGCAGGCGGTATTTGCCCGCCACAACCGCCTACGCGCAGCTTTGGCAGTGGAGAAGACCCAAGCGTAGTGGGGTATAAACCTGAGCCAGTTTTAGCCCTGCGCCAGTTTTAACTTCGGCGGCGGCCAGCATTGTGCTTGGCCGCCGCCGCTTTTGTTGCGCTAGTTCTGGGGGCGCTGCTGCGCAGCTGACAGACTGGCGTTTTTGTGCACAGGCGAGGAACTTTTTGGCCCCACGCGGCTTATACACAGGCTCCAAGCGGGGTGCTTGCTTTTTGACTGATCCTGGTTGCGTCACTAAACGATGCGCGCAAAGGAGAGGTAAATGAACCGCGCCATTGAAGTAACTATCCAGGGCACTGTGGCTACCGCCCCAGTACTAACCAGGCAGGAAGGCAAAAAGCCCTACTGTCGCTTCCGTGTAGCCGCCTCATATGGGCAAATGGTGTCTGGCAGCTGGGTAAACTACGACACCTTATGGTTTACCGCCAAGGCTTGGGCAGACCTAGCTGAGCACTTAGCCCAGTCATTTAAGCGAGGCGATCCGGTGATCTTGTGCGGCAGGCTGGGGGAGGAGCACTGGATGCGCTCTGGTCAGCGAGTTAGCTCCATGGTTTTGCACCTACACTGCGCCGGCCATGATCTAACTCGCGGCGAAGCCCACTACACCAAGGTGGTAATCATCCATGACAAGGCTGATGCACCAGGTGAGGCGCAGCGAGCTGCGCAGCACGCTGGGGGAGCCCAGGCCATGGGCGGCCCGCAAACTATGAGCTGCCCTGAGACCATGAGCGCGCCAGAGCCTGCTAGCGCGCCGGAAGCAATGAGCGACCCAGAAGTCATCAGCGGGCCGGAAGTAATCAGTGGGCCGGAGGCCGCCAACGCGCCGGAAACTATGAGTGGCTCTGAAGCAGGGCTGGATTTGGGCTCTGCTATGGCCGCGCAAAACGGCGAAACTGAACTAGTTACCCCCAGCCTGGAGGCACAAGATCAGTGGAGCACCGACTACACCCTGGTCTAAAGCGCAACTAGGCCAGATCTAGGCCAAGATCAGCCGGGTGGGCAACTTTAAAAACCTCCAGCAGAGAGCGGGTGATTATTTCCGCCAGCTTATCTGCATCAGTGGTTTTAAAAGTCAGAGCATTAGGCTGGGCAGCCCAGCCCAGCAAAGCCAGCTGCATAACGTGGGCTGGGCCCAGTAGTAGCTGCTCTAGGCCATCTACGCGCGGGGCCAAAGCCGTATAGCTAAGTGCGCCCTGATCCTGGTCAACCAAAACCGCAATCCCTGGCTTATCGCTAGAAATCTTAGCTTTACGCCGCAGCAGCTTATTAGCTAGGCCAGGCGCGGTTAGCTGCGTGTCTGGCTCAAGCAAGGGCTGGCCTACGTAAAACACTAGGCGAGTGCCGGCGTCGACGTCGTTATTTAAAAAACTAACCAAAGAGGGGGTAAACCGGGCCCAAGAACCCAAATCGATAGAGTCAACTGCCTTTTCGCTCATGAGCTAATCCTAATTTAGTTCTGAGTGTGACTAGTCTGGGGTGTGTCACTAATAGGTAACGCGCCCTTATGCGCGTACGGTGAGGGAGTCTGCATACTTAGGAGGGCTCCCCTATGATCCGTTTCGACCAAGTCTCCAAGGTCTACAAACGTGGCGCCAGGCCGGCGCTAAACGAGGTTGATATTGAGATCGAACGGGGGGAATTTGTATTCCTAGTGGGCGCCTCTGGTTCAGGTAAATCCACTTTCCTGCGCCTGGTGCTGCGCGAAGAGCGTCCCACCTCCGGCTCAATCCACGTACTTGGCCGCGACCTATCCCAGGTTTCCACCTGGAAGGTACCCCAGTTGCGCCGCGAAATCGGCACCGTGTTTCAGGACTTCCGACTCCTGGAAAACAAGAACGTGCTCGAAAACGTGGCTATCGCCCCGCAGGTGATCGGCAAACCGCGCTACTACATTCGCTCAGCCGTGCCCGAAGCCCTAGAACTAGTGGGCCTAAAAGGCAAAGAAAAGCGTCTACCGCATGAGCTTTCCGGTGGTGAACAGCAGCGTGTGGCAATCGCCCGCGCCATGGTTAACCGCCCCAAGCTACTGCTGGCAGATGAGCCCACCGGTAACCTTGACCCCTCCACCTCGGTAGGAATCATGCGTCTACTAGACCGGATTAACCGCCAAGGAACCACCGTGGTTATGGCCACCCACGACGACGAAATCGTAGACCAGATGCGCAAGCGCGTAATCGAACTTGAAGAGGGACACGTGGTGCGTGACCAGGCACGCGGTGTCTACGGCTCCAACCGCTGAGGTAGTTTTAATGCGTATCAGGTTTATTTTCTCCCAGGTTTTCCAGGGTCTAAGCCGCAACATGGCTATGACCGTGTCTGTCATCTTGGTTTCTTTCGTGTCGTTGCTGTTTGTGGGTTCATCCTCACTGCTACAGATGCAGATCAGCGCTATGAAAGGGGCCTGGTATGACAAGGTTGAGGTGTCCATCTTTATGTGCCCCTCATCCTCCTCGCAGGCGCGCTGTCCCAACGGTGAAGCCACCCAGGCACAGATTGCCTCAGTAGATTCCTTCCTGCGTTCAGACTCACTCAAGCCCTACGTAAAGAGTTTCCAGATGGAAACCAAAGCGCAGGCCTTTAAAAACTTCAAAGCTGCCTACGGCAACTCGCCCATTGGCCGCAATGCCACCGAAGATATGATGCCGGTTTCATTCCGTGTCAAACTGGTGGACGCCAAGCAGTACCAGGTGGTGGCTGAGCAGTTCCAAGGCCGGGCTGGGGTTGAACGAGTGGTAGACCAGCGGGCCACCCTTGAACCACTGTTTAAGGTGATGGATAGGGCTTCATGGTTTGCTGCAGGCCTAGCCATTGTGATGGCGGTGGCAGCGTTCTTGCTGATTATCACCACCATTAAACTTTCGGCCATGTCACGCAGCAAAGAAACTTCCATCATGCGCCTGGTGGGTGCCTCCAACACCTTCATCCAGCTGCCATTCATGCTTGAAGGTATGCTCGCGGCCCTGACCGGGGCCATCTTGGCGGTAGGCGTACTACTGCTGGGCGTGCACTATCTGATTAACGACTGGCTGGCTAAGTCCCTGTCGATCACCATGGCCTTCATTGGCACCCGCGAGGTGCTCACCGTAGCGCCGTTCTTGATGCTTGGGGCCATTGTGCTAGCTGGAATTTCTTCCATGGTTTCACTCTCGCGTTACACCAAGGTCTAAATCATGAAAAAGCTTTCTAAAGCAGGCTCACTGGTGATGGCGGCCGCCGCCACCTTGAGCCTAAGCCTGGGGCTAGTGGGTCACGGCCTGCCGGTGGCTCACGCCGACGAGCGTGACGACGCCCAATCCCAGCTAAACAGCGCCAACCAGAAAGAAGCGCAGCTGCGCTCCTCGCTAGAAGGCGTGGACGCCAAGCTAGGCCAGGCCTACCTGGATGCTCAAAACGCCAACACTCAGCTGGCTGCGGCTAAAACTGAGCTTGCTAAAGCCCAGCAGATCCAAGCCCAAGCCCTGCAAACCCAGCAGCAGGTAAACACCCAGCTGGCTAGCGCCCAAGCGCAGCAGGAGCAGCTAAACAAGCAGGCCACTAACTCCTCCAAGGAAGCCAGCGCCTCCAAGGCTGCAGTGGCTTCACTGGTGGTCTCCACCTATCAGGGCGACAACTCGCTAACCACGCTTTCTTACGTGCTGCAGTCTGACTCGGTTTCGCAGATGACTGAGCGCTCTAACGTCACCCAGGTGGCCTCCAGCGTGCAGGAGTCGATTTTGGCTGATGCCGAGGCCCAGCGCGCTAAGGACGCTAACCGCAAGGCCCGCCAGGACGCCGTCGCCAAACGTATCAGCAACCTGAAGGTGCAGGCAGACAAGGCCGCCCAGGAAGCCACCGACGCCGCCAACCGGGCTGCCACCAAGCGCAATGAGGTGTCCGCTAGGGCCTCAGCCGCCTCAGCTGCCGCCTCCAACCTGGAAACCCAGAAAGCCGGCTTGCAGGCCCAGCTAGACCAGGTTTCTAAGGACCAGGCCGCCGCCCAAGCCAAGATCGCTAAGATCGACGCCGCCAACGCCCAGGCTGTAGCTAGCGGCAGCATGACTAATGCTTCCTCCAGCTCGGCCAGGTCTGACTCGCTGGGCAGCGGCTATATTGGCCACCCCATCACCGCGCCCTGGGTGGTTACTAGTCCCTTTGGTTACCGCGTTCACCCGGTTACCGGCACCGCCCAAGGCCACGCCGGTACAGACTTTGCCGCTGACTGTAACCAGCCCCAATACGCGCCGGCGGCTGGGGTAGCCACCTACTGGTATTCGGTTTCCTGCGGTATCGGCTTGGATATCAACCTCGGTTACATTGACGGTCACTCCTACAACATCACCCTATGCCACATGTCTGGGCGCGCTGTGGGTGATGGGGCTAGTGTCAGCCGTGGCCAGGTGGTTGGTTACACCGGCGCCACCGGTTACGCCACCGGCTGCCACGTGCACTTTGAGGTCACTCGCGACGGCGTCAATATTGACCCCATGAGCCTGCCCGGTTTCTAAGCCGCAGCTCGCGGGGCGCTGAATTAATTCACCCAACAGCCGGATGTATCGGGTAAACTGATGCGTCCGGCTGTTTTATACACAACGATTGGAGGCGCTTATGGCTAAGCAGGATAAAGCACCGAAGCTGACGGCCGCCCAGAAGGCTAAGGCTGCCTCGGATGCCCACAAGACCATTGCCCGCAACAAGAAAGCCCTACACGACTACGCCGTCGAGGAAAAACTCGAGGCTGGCCTGGCCCTAACCGGCACGGAAGTTAAGGCGCTGCGGATGGGGCGCGCGTCGCTGGTTGACGCCTGGGTGGAGCTTGACCGCCACGGCCAGGCTTGGCTGCAGGGCGCGCACATCCCTGAATACTCGCAGGGCTCGTGGAACAACCACTCTCCGCGCCGCAAGCGGCGTTTGCTGATGCACCGTCGCGAGATTGACCGTTGGGCGTTTAAAACCCAGGCCAAGGGCTATACCGTGGTGCCGCTGGAGCTGTATTTCATCAACGGGCGCGCCAAAGTTGAGGTAGCTTTGGCACGCGGTAAGCAGGAATGGGATAAGCGTCAGGCTTTGCGTGAGGCCCAGGACAAGCGTGAGGCTGCCCGGGCGGTGGCTGCAGCTCGACGTCGTCAGGGCTGAGAGGCTCAGTTCGCGCCCCAGAGGGGTGTGGGCTCAGTTCGCGCCCCAGGGCTGAGGGCTGCTGGGGGAGTGGGCGACGGCGCTAGTGGCGTTAGCTGAGAGGCTACGCGGGCGGCGCTGGCTGAAAGGTGACGCGGGCGGCGTCGTCGGCACTAGCAAACCCCGCTGGGACTGGCGCTTTTCGGGAGGCTGTGCTAGAATGCAATTCCTGCCGTAGGCAGATAACTACATAGGGGATGATCGGTTTCGACGACGGTAGTGGATTCAGTAGAAGCGGGTCGAGGATGAGCAGTCATCTCGTTAACGCTCTGTTTCAAACCAATAGGTGCCAATAACAACCGCACCGACTTCGCCCTGGCCGCCTGAGCCAGTCGCCAAGTCCGTCAGCCCGGGTTTGCTTTCGCCCCGGTCACTGGCGTCATTTAGAGAGCCACTGCTTTAATTCCTTGTCGATGGGAATTAAGGGACTTTTAGTCGACTGAGCCTGTTCCAAGCGTCCTAGTTTGCGTGAGACGCTGAGGCCGAGAAACTCTTTAGCAAACTGCACCCGGAGAAGTCCTGTTGCATTACTGTCGGACCGGGGTTCGATTCCCCGCATCTCCACTCCAGGGGGAAGTGTTGAACTCTCGCTTTCGAGCGTAGGTTCGCGCTTCCCCCGCTCTATGCCCGCTGATCTGGCGGGGCGTGTGCCCCTGGGACAAATCAGCAATCACGCGGCGGAGGAGAACTTCATCGCGGTACAGGAGCCGCTTCCTTGGGGCGGCGCCTGGCAATCCGCCGCTCTGTCGGCGTCCTGGGCCTGGTACACGCCGCCAGGACACCGGTGGCGGGCGATTTCACGGCACGCCACTGAGGGGCTAGGCCCAGTCGAGTGGGTGATACGCACCTGGGACAAGCCAGCCTCCAACCCCACCATAATCGCCGCGCGATCCTCAACACTGAGCATCCGACGACAGCTCACAACCGGCCCCTCCAGCAGCACTGCTACCACACAAATTGCTTACACCCTATGACAGTGCCATGCACCGTTTGGCGCTCGGTGCTTTCTAACTGCCCGGCGTGTCGCAGCCCCTGTGACCAGGGGGAACGCCATGTCGGATCGCCAGTGGTCGAAAAAGCACCCCTCCGACCAGCAAGCACGAGGTCAGAATATCAGACCTTTCGTTGCGACTACATGCATCGCCACGGACCGTCTGCGGGGCCGGTGACGCTCCGGAAATCGCTTCCCTCATTGGCGTGTCGCGCGGCCACAACACTGAACGCTTGTGGGGTAACCACAAGCTTGTTGAGCGCAAGGAACGACGATGACGACACTTGCCACAACCTCGTCCCTCGCAGAGGCGCTCATCGCCGAGGCCCTCGACGCCTCGGGCGCCCAGTACTTCACGGTGCACACGCACGCGAACCAGCACGCGGGCTATTTCCCCGGTGCCAAGCCCGTGCACATCCTCATGCACGTGGGCACCGACGGGCAGATTCTCGGTGCGCAAGCCGTGGGTGCCGACGGCGTGGACCGGCGCATCGACGTCATCGCCACCGCCATGCGGGCCGGCCTGAAGGCCACGGACCTCATCGACCTGGACCTCGCCTACGCGCCGCCCTACGGCCAGGCCAAGGACCCCGTCAACCAGACCGGCATGGTCGCCCACA